>Ga0207797_1000706_pt1 | contig 25559 bp, 28 predicted proteins | sample PRCRCaboRojoPR_6_FD_187275 | JGI IMG/M metagenome (GOLD analysis project Ga0207797, IMG submission 187275) | Marine sediment microbial community from Cabo Rojo, Puerto Rico - PR CR 10% Liquid 1 (SPAdes) | ecosystem: Environmental > Aquatic > Marine > Coastal > Sediment | place: Cabo Rojo, Puerto... | reverse complement strand
GGCGAGGAGAACAGCAAGCCGGTGGAGTACTTCGGCCTCTACTGGCACTTGGTGGACATCGTGTGGCTGTTCCTGTTCCCGCTGTTCTACATCCTCTGAGGCGATCGAACATGACATCAACCAAACTTTACGCCGGAATTTACGTGGTCCTGTTCGTCTTCGCGACGGCACAGGTCGCCGTCGAATTCATGGGGATTGCCTACTGGACCGCGTTTGGGATAATACTCGTACTCTCGTTCATCAAGGCCCTCATGGTCGCGGCCTACTATCAGCACCTTCGGTGGGAACCCCGGTCGGTCACCTACGTCGTCCTGACCGGGTTGTTCGCCGCCCTTGCGTTGACACTCGCCGCGTCGTACTCCATCACCTGATCGCCCACACTCCAAGGGGTTCGATGGGAGGAACGCCCGGTCGCGACGGCCGAATTTGAACATTTATAACCGAGGGGAGAAACCTTCATACCAGGTACGAGCGCAAGTCCATGGCCACACTGAATATTACGAGTGCCCTGCTCATGGGGCTGTTCCTCATTGCGATTGCCGCCGTCTTCATCCGGCTCAGAAATTGGCAGGAGGTGACATCCGTCCGGGAGGCGGAATCGGGGCTCGATCTCATCGAAGACGCCCTCAACAATCCCGCGACCTGGACGGTGGTGTTCGTCGTGGTGGCCCTGGGGCTGACCACGTTGGCGGTCGCCTTGGTCGGTGGGGCCCCCCTCCCGGGCCTCACCCTCCCTGGCCAGGGGTTGATCGAGGCGGCATTCATCGGTGTCGTCGGTCTCGTTTTTGGCGTCTTCCTGTTTTTGGGGCTGTTCGTGGCCGCCCGGGGTCGTGGACTCTCAAACGCTCCCGCCGTCGCGTTCAGTGCGATCATGGTCGGTCTGGTCTTCATCACGATCGTCACGATCAAACTCCTGATAGCGGGTTAACGAACGGCCAATCTTCATTAATTTTCACCAATAATCACGAGTGGAACCCGCCGATTTTCGGCGGTTTCATTATCGGTAGACCACCATTTGGACATACGTCTAATTCTAGTAGTTTTCGACGGTGGAATTCGGGCAATAACATAAGCATTATAAATGTGGTATACAATCAATCGCACGTCATGCCACAGGAAGGCAGTGGTTTATCCAGACGTGAACTTGTAAAGATCGCCGGAGTGACGGGTACGGCTGGCATCGCCGGGCTCGCCGGGTGTACTGGTGGAGACGGTGGCGATGGCGGTGACGGTGACGGTGGCGATGGCGGCGATGGCGGTGACGGTGGCGATGGTGGTGATGGCGGCGACGGCGGAACCCCGACCGCTACCGACTACCCCGCACTCGGGAACTACCCGGTCGAGGGCGATGAGGTCGTATACGGCTTTAACGTCCCCCAATCCGGGTCATACTCCCAGGAGGGAGCCGACGAACTCCGTGGCTATCAGCTCGCGGTCGAACACCTCAATAACGGCGGTGGCTGGGTCGACATGTGGGACGACCTGTCCGGGGATGGGGTCCTCGGCAAGACCGTGACCTCCGTGAATGGTGACACAGCAACCGACCCCGACACGGCGAGACAGTCCGCCTCGCGGATGATCTCACGGGACGGCGTTATCATGTTCACCGGGGGCTCGTCCTCGGCGACGGCAATCGCCCAACAGCAGCTGGGTCAGCAGGAAAAGGTCATGTTCATGTGCTGTCTCACGCACTCGAACGACACGACCGGGAAATCCTGTGTCCGTTATAGCTTCCGGGAGATGTTCAACGCCTACATGACCGGGCAGGCCCTGGCGCCGATCCTCAAAGACGAGTTCGGCGAGGGCCTCAGCTTCTACCAGCTGTATGCGGACTACACCTGGGGGCAAACCCAGCAGTCCTCGATGGAGAAGTTCTTCACCGAGGTCGCCGGGTGGGAACAGATCGACTCCGTGCCAACGCCGCTGGGGACGTCGGACTATTCGTCTTTCCTCGGCGACGTCCCTGGCGATGCGGACGTCCTCGTGCTCAACCACTACGGACTGGACGCGGCGAACTCGCTCCCGCAGGCGATCGATGCGGGACTCGATGAGGAATTGGAGATCGTCGTGCCGCTCTACAACCGGCTCATGGCCGAAGCGGCCAGCGACTCGATCGCCGGGATCTTCGGGACCGCAGACTGGAACTGGAAACTTGACGACGATTACTCGTCGTCATTCACCAGCGATTTCCGCGATGCCTACGATAAGGTTCCGTCGTACGCGGCTCGCCTCGCCTACACCCAGACGCTCCAGTACTCGGCGGCCGTCGAACGTGCCGGGACGTTCTACCCACCCGAGGTCATCAAGCAGATGGAGGACTTCGAATACGACAACGCTGGCCTCGGTCCGGAGAACCTCCGGGCATGCGACCACCAGGCCTACCGGGACGTGCTGGTGGTGCGGGGCAAGGCGCCGGAAGACCGGGAATCCGACGCCGACCTCCTCGAGATCGTCCAGCGGACGCCGCGGGAGGACATGGGGTACGGCTGCGACGAGGGTCCGGCCGCCGAATGTGAACTTCCGGGCTACACGTAATCGCGGGTAACCCGACCCAGTCGGCCGGAATCGCATTCTGCCATCCGGCCCCGGGACCCATTCCGAACCGATACTGACATGTCGATACACACACGAGCGGGATCAAGACACATGTATACCGGCCCCACCCAGGGGGGAGTCCTATGGCGATAGTCGACACGATCGCGACCATCATCCTCAACGGCCTACAGCAGGGGGCGATCTTCGCCATGCTGGGGCTGGGCTTGACGATCATCCTTGGGACGATGAAGTTCCTCAACCTCGCCCATGGGGCCCTCTATCTCATCGGGGCGTACGCGGGAATGATCGTGATCCGAGAGACGGAATTGACCGAGGGTCTCCTGACAGACCTCGGGATTCAGTCGATCGGCCTCGATTACGGATTCGCGGCCGCCCTCATTTTGATTCCCATCATCGGCTTCGTGGTCGGGGTGTTCATGGAGCGGTTTGTGGCCAAGCCGTTCTACGACCGACCTGAAACCGATCAACTGCTCGTTACCTTCGGGTTAGCGCTAATGGTCGAGGAAATCGCCAAGGGGACGATCGGTGGGAACACCTTTCAATCGACGCCGGCCAAGCGGTTCTTCGGTTTCGACGTGACCGGTCCGATCCAGCTCCCGGTGGTCGGCGCCTTCCCGCAATGGCGGCTCTACTTGATCCTCATTGCGCTCATCGTCATCGGTCTCACCTGGCTGCTGATCGAACGGACCGACTTCGGACTGGTCGTCCAGGCCGGCACCCACGACTCCGAAATGGTCCGACTACTGGGGATCAAAATTTCCCGTTCGTACCTGTTGGTCTTCGGGCTCGGGGCCGCACTGGCGGCATTCGCCGGGCTGATTGGGGCGTCGATTCAAACCATCAGTCCGCAAATCGGGACCGAACGCGCGCTCGTCCCGGCCTTCTTGGTCATCGTCGTCGGCGGAGCCGGGAGCGTTGGGGGTGCCATCGTCGGGGGCATGGTCCTCGGGGTCACAATCGCGGCGATGACGGTCATTGCCTCACAATGGGCCCAAATCGTCCTGTACGCCGTGGCGGCCATCGTGCTCCTGACGAGACCACAGGGCCTGTTCGGAAGCGTGGAGGTGGAGGAATGAGCGGAAACGGCCCGCGACCCAACGGGGGCGAAATCCTCGACCCCGACGCTTCCACCATTCAGCGAGCCCGGGCGCTCGCCCAACACAACTGGTCGGTCATCCTCGGGGCAGTAATCGCCCTGCTCCTGTTCCGTTGGCTCATGATCGACGGGCTCGGAATGGTAGCAGATATGGTCGACGTTAGGATCGGCGGATACGAGGGCTTACCGTCGTTGATCCTGATCTACGGCATCATCGTCATCGGGTTCAACCTATTGCTGGGATACGTCGGACTGCTCTCCTTCGGCCATGCAGCGTTCTTCGGCACCGCAGCATACGTCGCCGGTATTTTCAGCGCTGAGGTTTCCGGGAGCCCATTGTTGATGGTCGTCGCTGGGACCGTCGCGGCGATTGTCCTGGCGTGGCCGATCGGGTTCCTTTCGATCCGACGAACTGGTGTCTACTTCGCCGTTCTCACACTGACGTTCGGACAAATGCTGTATTTCTATGCCCTCGGACCGGGGGCCTGGCTAACCAACGGCGACAATGGCTATTCGGACATCCAGACCGGCGATCTTCTGGGTTCGATCCGCCTCGACGCCCCCGTGCCGGGTTTGGAATTCCTGTTGGGGCATTGGCAATACGTCTTTGTCTCGATCTTCATGCTCCTCGCCATTATCGTGGCCAACCGCATTGTCCAGTCCCCGTATGGGCTCATCTTCACCGCGCTCGGTGAGAACGAACACCGGGTCTCCTTCGTCGGACTCAACGTTTTCCGATACAAACTGATGGCATTCATCATTTCGGCCGCGTTCGCGGGGGTCGGCGGGTCACTGTTCCTGATCCACGAGTCGTACATTCACCCGACGACCGGGCTCTACTGGATCACGTCGGGCGACTTCGTCATCATGTCGGTGCTCGGTGGAACCGGCTCGCTCGTCGGCCCGGTGTTCGGCGCGCTGGTGTTCGAGTACATCAGCAACGTCATCTCCGGGGTGAGCCTCCCGGTGATCGGCGCGATCGGCTCGCTCTGGCGACTCGCCCTGGGTGCCGCATTCGTTGTCATCGTATGGTTCCTCCCACAGGGGATCTACGGCGCCCTCAAGTCGCTCATCGGGCGGGTTGGGCGGTTGATCGAACGCCAACTGAACCAAACGGCAGGCGGTGATGACTAAATGGCACTGCTAGAAACCCAGGAACTTACCAAGCAATTCGCCGGTTTAACGGCAGTGGACCGCGTTTCGCTCTCGGTGGATTCGGGAGAAACCCGGGCGATTATCGGCCCGAACGGCGCGGGCAAGTCGACCCTCATCAACTGCATCACCGGCCTGCTTGAGCCGTCCGGCGGAACCGTGCTGTTCCAGGATCAGGACATTACCGCCCACGACTCCCACGACATCGTCCAACGGGGGATCAGCCGGTCGTTTCAGACGGCTTCGATCTTTCCCGGGATGACCGTCTGGGAAAACGTCCAGATCGCCGCCTTCGGGACGAAACACGGGTCGTTCCGGTTCAACTTCCTCCGTAACCGAGACTCCTTCAGCGACGTCGACGCCCTCACCGAGGACATCCTCGCGTCGGTCGAGCTCCTCGAGGACGGGAACGAGACCGCCGCCAACCTTCCCTACGGCGACAAGCGACGACTGGAGATCGCGATCGGCCTCGCCAGCGAGCCGGACCTGATGTTCATGGACGAACCGACAGCGGGGATGTCTCCCGAGGAGACTCAACACACGGTGGATCTCCTCGAGGAACTCAAGGAAGAACGGGGTCTCACAATCGTGCTCGTCGAACACGATATGGAGGTCATCTTCCGGGTGGCTGACCGGATCTCCGTTCTGCATCGTGGCGAGATCATCGCGTCGGGCCCACCGGAGGAGGTCAAGGGGGACGAGGAGGTCCAAGAGGCCTACCTCGGTGGGGTGGAGCTATGAGCCTGCTCTCGCTCGAGAACGTGGATGCGTACTACGGCCAGAGCCACATCTTGCGTGGCCTCTCGATGGAGGTCGAATCTGGAGAGGTCTGTGCCCTGCTGGGCCGAAACGGGGCGGGCAAGACCACGACACTCCGGTCGATCGCTGGCGCCTCGCCGCCGGACGTCCGGGACGGCTCGATCATGTTCGATGGCGATGACATTACCGGGATGCAGCCGGAGGACGTCTCGATCCGGGGAATCTCGTTGGTGCCCGAGGAGCGTCGGATCTTTTCGAATCTTACCGTCGAGGAGAACCTCCACTTGGCCGACGTCGTCCATAACCGGTCCAACTCGATCGGCCGGACGATTCAGGTCGAAAAAACCGGGATGAGTACCGAACAGGTCTACGAGGAGTTCCCTCGGCTCCGGGAACGCCGGAAACAGCGAGCAGGAACGCTATCCGGCGGCGAGCAGCAGATGCTGGCGATCGCTCGGGCACTCAAACAGAGCACAGACTTGATGATGCTCGACGAACCGTACGAGGGACTGGCCCCACAGATTATTACCCGCGTCGAGGAGGCGATCCAGCGGATTCGCGACAACGGCATCACCGTCCTCTTGGTCGAGCAGAACGCCGTTGCGGCCATGAAGATCGCCGACCGGTGTTACGTCATCGACCAGGGCGAGATCGTCTTCGACGGCGAGGCGTCTGCCCTTAGAGAGGACGAAGAGACTCGAGAGCGGTATCTGGGCGTGTGAACATGGCGGCCGAACAGCCGATCGACCCCGAACCGCTCTTCGACGAGCTGGTCGAGGCGGGCGTTCTCAACATCGATTCAGCCACCGAAGAGGTCACGCTGACCGAGGATTTCGACTCGACGTTCCAGATCTACGTGGTTTCGTACGAGACCGAATCCGACGAGGACTTCCACTCGACGCTCGCCAGCGTGTTCGGGCTCGAAGACGAACAGACGGCCGCCGAACGGGCCGAGGAGCTCGACGTTACGAGGGAGGAACTGGCGGCCTTCCTCGCACTCCGATCCCATTTCGAGGAGCCCCCCTCGACCGATCGCCTCGCCGTAATGGCCTCGATGGTGGTGAACCTCGGTGTCGGTTCGCCCGTCCCGGATGAGATGGAGGAAGTGACCGACGACACGTATCAGGACTTCCTCGACGACCACGGGGATGCCGTGATCATGGTGTGGCGAACCCACTGCGACCCTTGCGATGCGGTCAAGCGAAACCTCGAGGCGATCATGGCCGCCGCGCCAGCCGAGGTAACGTTCGCCGGGATCGATGGCGAGGAGTCGATCGACCTCCGGAAGGAATTCGAGGTCGAGGCGGCTCCGACCACGTTGGTGTTTCGCAGCGGCGAGCTGGCCGACATGATCCGTGGTCGGGCTCCAGTCGAGCGGTTCGAAGACGTCTTCGAGCAGGTCTACGCGTAGCCGGGACCGATGCCCCGCCGCCCGGCGGTCGTGCTCGCCATCCTCGTCCTTCTCGCTGGGTGTTCGGCGATGCAGCCACAGCGATCGAGTCAACGCGACGGGCCCACCGTCACGCCGGCCCCGGTCCCCGAGTCGACCAACGAGACTGTATCGAGGCACCTGCTCGCACCAGGAATCGGACCCACGGGGGTTGTCGACCCGATCTCCTTGTCGGAAGCCCACGAACACGCCCTGACCGATCGGGCGTTCATCCGAACAGCAAACCGAACGATCACGACGACTGACGGGGCCGTCGTTACCCAGCAGTCGTTCGTTACCCGTGTCGGTTCGACCCACCAGGTCAGGCACACCGTTCTCCGGGCCGAGGGTCCACAGGCACCGTACTTCGGCGAGGACGAATCGACGGAACTCTGGACTATCGGGGACCGACAGTATCAAGCGATCGATCGAAACAATGAGACGAGCTACCGGGAACTCCCGTCGTGGGAAACGATCCAACCTTCGTTGATCGCGCCGCCGAGCGGCGCGACCTTCCTCCTTGGATCGATCTTCGAGACCAACGTTTCGGCTCGGCCCTCGGGACGAGCCCTCGTCCTGACCGGCAACCAGCTCGCTTCGTCCAGCCTGTTGTCCTCGGCGACGGGCGTGCAGGATCCACACAACGTGAGCCTCCGCGCCGTTATCAGACGTGACGGCCTTGTCAGATCCTACTCGATCCGTTTCTCAGCGAGCGCTCACAATCGGCCGATCGAGTTCTCGATCACGGTCAGGTACGCCCGGGTTGGGAATCCAGCGATTGGCCCCCCACCGATCCCTGCGAACCTGACGAGAGAGCGATAATGGAACCCGCCTCGACGAACTCCCAGGAGTAGATGTGATTCAACAGGAGGTAGGTAATGACACCGAGCGTGAGCGAGATGATCCACGCGGAGGCGGCGATTCGCCCAACCCTGATGTGGCTCGTCCGCTCCCGGAGTTCCTGGGGCGTGTGGGTCACCCCGGTCAGGACCTGATAGACGACCACCGGGACGGACACTACGGAGAGGATGACGTGGATCGCCAACAGAGCGAGATACACGTAGTATGGAATCGTCGGACCCACGAATTCCTTTGTCCCGCCACCGCCCACTTTGAGAAGGTACAGGACCAGAAAAAGGAGGATCAACCCGAAGGCGGTCAGCATCGCCGCCCGGTGCTTGCGTACCGCGCCCCGTTTGATCCAATACCAGCCGAGGACGAGCGAGGTGGTGGCGATAGTGTTGATGACCGCGATCGCATCGGCCAGCCGATTCACGGTCGTAAGGGAGAGGTCGGGATAGACCCCAGCCGGGACCAGCCCCAGAAACGTGCCGATCACGACGGCATACCCTACTGCCGAGAGGACACCCGTGCCGGCGAAGGGATGTCGCCTGATCGATGTCCTGAGGCTCCACCCAGTCATACCCGAAATTCGGGTTGAGGGCTACAAGGATGTGGCGTTCCCCGAACCGAGGTGTTCCTCACGGGCAAACGGATACCAGTTCGGGGCTACGACGGCCGTCGATCCCACGTCCGTATATCGGATGGTGTGGTTGACCACCAGGGTTTGGTTCCCCTTGATGGCGGTGAAGCGGAGCTGATAGTCATAGACGATGCCCCGGTGGCCGACGATCATGGTCAGCGAGGGCTCCTCGATGCGGTCGGCATATGTCCCGATTGTCCCGACTGCGAGGAGTTCAGGCAGCCGGACCTCGGTGCCGACGATCCGATGGTTCGGTTCGCCCCCCGATCGGTTGGTCGATTCGATCCGTGTTTCGAAGGCCTTGACGCCGATATAGATCCGATCGTCCTGGGTCGGGTTTCCGATGAACGACTCCGGCCGGGGCGGCGAATACAGCTCGGTTCTCGGCATATAGTAACGCCGCTCGCCGATCGGGCCGAGCGCCTCAAAAAGTCGTTCGCCGTCGGCAAAGAGCTCCGACCGCCGCTCCTGTGCGTCACGATCGCGCTCGACGAAACTCTGGTGATACCGTGATTTGTTCGCCGAGAACGTGCCGGACATCACCGTCCGAACTCGATAACTCGGATTAGTCGACTCGACGGTCCTGATCGATTTGACGGTGAACGACGACCCTCGGAGGGTGCGCGAGTGGGCGCGAATGAGGGCTGCCGACCACCGGATCCCGTCGGCCGTCATCCCGGGTGCCAGGTCACCGCTTGGGGTGGTCGTCCGTTCGGGGATTGGGGCGGGCGAGACCGTGAGCCGGGAGTCGGTCTCGGTCGCCGTACAACCCGACAACACGATCGCCACGGCGAACAGCATCGCGAGACCACTCGCCCGACCCATACCGCAGGATAGGCGTGACATCGCATAACGGTATGGACGACCGGTGAGCCGATGGAAAGCTGGGAGTTCCGATAGAGTGAAACGGCCGCCACCGGTACGAGGCGATATGAGCGCGGATCAACACGGGGCGGAGCGGACGATCCGGTGCCTCGTGGCGAAGGTCGGGCTCGACGGACACGACCGTGGCGCCCACGTGATCTCGCGGGCCTTCCGTGATGCCGGCTTCGAGGTCATCTATTCCGGCCTCCACAATACCCCGGACGAGGTGGTTCGAGCCGTCGTCCAGGAGGACGTCGACGTCCTCGGCATCTCGATCCTCTCCGGCGCCCACGGGACTCTCGTTCCCAAGATCGTCGAGGGTTTAAAGGAATTCGGCGCCTTCGAGGACACCCTCATTCTTGTCGGAGGGACCATTCCGGAGGATGACGTCACCGAACTCAAAGAGTTGGGGGTCGCCGAAGTCTTCGGTCCCGGCACGCCGGTCAGTGAGACCATCGAGTTCATCCGAACGAACGCCCCCGAGCGATGAGCGACCTGGTCGAGGAACTTCTCGACGGTGACCATCGCGCGCTCGCCCGGGTCATCACGACGGTCGAAAATCGATCGCCGGGCTACCGGGAGATCGTCGCCGACCTCTACCAGCACACCGGCCACGCCGACGTCATCGGAATCACCGGTCCGCCCGGGGCGGGCAAATCGACGCTGGTCGACAAGCTCACTAAGGCCTATCGCGACCGGGGAGAGACCGTCGGTGTGATCGGGATCGACCCGGCGTCACCCTTCACTGGCGGCGCCGTCCTGGGCGATCGCGTCCGGATGACGTCAACGATCGGCGACATGGACGTATTCGTCCGCTCGATGAGCGCCCGTGGCAGTTTGGGGGGGCTGTCGGCCGCCACTTCAGATGCCGTCAAAGCCCTCGACGCTTTCGGCAAGGACAAGGTCATTATCGAGACCGTCGGCGCCGGCCAGAACGAGATCGACATCGTCCGGACGGCCGATACGGTCGCGGTGCTCGTCCCCCCGGGCAGCGGTGACGCGATCCAAATGCTCAAGGCGGGCATCCTCGAGATCGGCGACATCTTCGTGGTGAACAAGGCCGATATGTCAGGCGTCGACCGCCTGGTCCGCGATCTTCGGGAGATGATCGAACTGAACGGGCAACGGATCGGTAGCGTCCAGGCCAGTCACGAGGATCCCGAGGACCTTCACTGGACGCCCCAGATCATCGAGACGGTCGCGACCGAAGCCCAAGGCATCGAGGAACTCGTCGAGGTCATCGACGAACATTCCTCGTTTCTCGATGAATCGGGGCTCAGACGGGAAAAGGAGCGTACGCGGATGGCCGAAGAGCTCCGGACCCTCCTCCGTGAAGACGTCGGGCAGCTGCTCGAGGCCGAGATCCAGTCTCGCGGCGGCATTGAAACCGTTATCGAGGCGGTTCTCGACAAGGAGACCGATCCCTATACCCTCGCAGACGAACTCATCGGCCCGATCAGGGACTGTTTCGAGGAGGCCCAGGGCGAGCTATCGCGGCCGGAAGACTAACACGCGGTTACCGGTCGTCTCGGTGGTTTCCACCGACGGTACGACGTCGAGGTTTGTGGTCACCGATTCGGGTTCGGCCCCCCGGAGCATCCCCGTTAGGCGGACCGGGCCGAAGTCGGCGATGGCCGTGATGTAGGGCGTGTCATCCTCGAGCTGGGGCGTCGCCACGTGGACCACGGTATGGGTTTCGACGGCCCCCGATTCGGCGAGCGGTTGTTGGGTCAACTCCGGCTCGCCACAGTGGGTACAGACCCGTCGTGGGGGCAGCGATCCGTGGCCATTCGGGCATTCGAGATAGAACCCTTCGTCGGCCTCGATGGCGTCCAGCCAGTCATCGTACCCCTCGTTTCGCTCGACCGGATCGACCATCAGGTCGCCACCTCCAGGACGTGGACGATGGCGCTAGCGACCGTACCACCAGCGTTGTGGGTGACGCCAGTGGTCGCGCCCGATACGGCGCCGCTGTTCGGATGATCACCCCGGAGGAGCCGAGTCATCTCGGCCAACTGGCTCGTGCCCGTCGCGCCGACGGGATGGCCCTTGGCCTTGAGCCCGCCGGAGAGGTTTATCGGCCGATCGCCGTCGCTCGTCGTCTCGCCACGCCGGGCGGCGTCGATGCCGGTCCCCGGTTCGTAGAACCCGAGCGATTCGATCGCGAGCACCTCGGCGATGGTGAAACAGTCGTGGACTTCGGCGAGATCGACGTCCTCAGCGTCGATCCCAGCATCGGCATAGGCCTCGGCGGCGGCGTCGTCCGAGGCGGGCGTCCGCGCGAGGTAGTCACGGTCCTGGAGGGCCATCTTGTCGCCCCCCTGGCCGGTGCCGGTGACCGCCACCTGGGCGTCGAGTCCGTTCGCCTCGGCGTAGTTGTCGCTCACGAGGACGATGGCACTGGCACCGTCGGTGATGGGACAGGAGTCATAGAGGCCCACCGGCTCCGAGATCATCGGTGCCTCGAGGTGGTCATCGACGGTGATGGACTTGCGGAACTGGGCGTACTCGTTGTCGAGGGCGTTGTCGTGGTTCTTGACCGCTACGTGGGCCAGGTCCTCCCGCGAACCGCCGTATTCCTCGTGATAGGCGGCCTGCATGAGCGCATAGGCCCCCGGAAACGTCATCCCGGCCCGGACTTCGTAGAGGTCGTCGGCAGCGATCGCAAGCGCCTCCGTGGCCCCACCCGTTCCGAGGTTGTTCATGCGTTCTGTCCCACCGACGAGGAGGACATCGGCCTCGCCGTTCCTGAGGTTCTTGACAGCCTCCCTAGCGGCTGAGCCGCTTGAGGCACACGCGCTCTCGAAGCGGATGGTCGGGACGTCCAGGCCGACCATGTCGGCCGCGAGCGGGCCATAGTGGCCCTGGTGTTCAGCGAGTTCACCCATGAAGTTCCCGTAGAAGAGCCCCTCGATCGCCGTCCGGTCGACGCCGGCGTCGTCGATGGCAGCGAGGGCCGCCTCGGCGAAAAGGTCGCGCCCGGTCCGTTCGGGATGGACGCCGAAGGGGGTCAGGCCGACCCCGGCGACGCGTACTTCTGGCATGTCTTAGGGATAGAACGGCGGTGCTAAAAGCCGCTCGGCATCGGTTGACACGGTCACGATCAGTCGAAGAGTTCGTGGGCGATCGTGTTCCGGAGTATCTCGCTGGTACCCTCGTAAATTTCGTTGAGTTTGGCGTCGCGATAGAACCGCTCGACGGGGAAGTCCTTGACGTACCCGTACCCGCCGTGGATCTGGATGCCCTCATTGGCCACCTCCCGAGAGACCTCGCTGGCGTAGAGTTTGGCCTGGGCGGCCTGTTTGATGAACCCTTCCCCGCGGATCTTGCGGTCGGCCGCGCGGTGCATCAGCAGGCGGGCGGCCTGCACCTTGGTATCCATGTCCGCCAGCTTGTGCTGAATCGACTGGAAGTCGCCGATGGGCTGGCCGAACTGTTCACGGTCCTGGGCGTAATCGAGGGCGGCCTCGAGGGCGGCTCGGGCGATCCCGACGCCGCGGGCGGCGATGGTAATCCGGCCGCCGTTTAACGTCTCGAGCGCCTGCCGGAACCCGTCGCCCTCGTCGCCGAGGCGTCGCTCAGCCGGGAGTTCGAGGTCGTCGAACCGAAGCTCGGCCGTTGGGCAGCCCTTGTCCCCGAGTTTGTCCTCCGTTCCCTCGACGTGGAACCCGGGGTCTTCGTCCGGCTGGACGATGAACGAGGAAATCCCTTTGTTGTCCGCGCCGGGATCGGTCTTCGCGAAAAGGGTGATCGTGTCGGCGACCGACCCGTTCGATATCCAGAGCTTGCCCCCGTTGATGACGTAGGTGTCGCCCTCCCGCTCGGCGACGGTGTCCATCGCCGGAACGTCGCTTCCCGCCCCGGCTTCTGAGAGCGCGAACGCCCCAATGTCAGTCCCCCGGTTCAGGGGGGCAAGGTAGGTCTGCTTCTGGTCTACGTTTCCGTACGAATCGAGCATGTTGCCAGCGAGGCTGGTGTGGGCGGCGACGATCGTCCCGAGCCCGCCGCTCCCCCGGCTTATCTCTTCGAGGGCGAGCGCGTAGGAATGATAGTCAAGGCCGGCCCCGTCGTATTCCTCGGGAAACGGCATGCCCATGAGCCCGAGCTCGCCCATCTCCTCGACGAGTTTCCACGGGAATTCATCGGATTCGTCGATGAGGTCGGCACGGGGGACGACCTCCTCGTCGACGAACTCCGACACCATCTCGCGGATCTGCTGCTGTTCGGGCGAGGGGCTGAAATCCATACTTGTAGGCTGCCCCCGGAATGAACTTGATTGTTAGCATCGGCAGTGTAAAACCCCCGTTTCACCCTGACCAATCCTCTTGGGTGCCGGCGACCTATCCCCGTGCATGGACCGACGGCGGTTTCTCCAGGCCGCGGTCGGCGCGGGGGCGGCCCTGGCCGGCTGTCTTACCGCCCCGACCGGCGAGACTCCCGGTCCGACGACGGCCCCGAGTCCGGGCGGTTGTGAGGGCTTTCAATCACATCCGATCGACCTCTCAACCTATAGCGTCCGTGGATACGGCGAGGGGTTCGAGCTCACCGCGTCGACGGGGCAACTCCCCCTGGGCGACGAGATGACAATCACCCTCCAAAACACGACCGACGAGGAACGCTCAACGGGTAACGAGACGCTTTTCGCGGTTCAGCGGGCGAAGGATGGCGGCTGGGAGCACGTGCTCTGGGCGCCGGAAGAGTGGGTCTGGACGGAGGAGGCCCTCATCCACCAGCCCGGCGAAGGAATGGAGTGGACCTTCCCGTTTACGAAAACTGGGCTCTCCCTCGACCCCTATCGGGTCTGTACGGACCTCCCGGCAGGGGTCTATCGATTCGTCTACTGGGGGCTGACCGGGGGCAGGCGGGCGCTCGCGGTAACGTTCGCCGCCGGGTTGGAGGCCGAGCCCCTCGTCATCGAAGACGTCGAAACGACGGTGTTCGATCACGCGGACATCGGCGAGCCCATCTTCGATGGTGGGATCGAGTTCGAGCTGGACCCGATGGCCAGCCGCCATGTGGTCGAAGTAGTCGATACCGCCGCCGATGTTGACCGGTTCGACATCGACAGGCTCGAATCGATCGATGCGGAAGCCGCGCAGTTTGTCGAAGCGACCGACTTCGAGACGGACTACCTCGTCGCCTTTCAGGCCTTCCCCGCCTCGAGCCATCCGGACTACCGGGTGGATCGGATCGAACGAATTGCCGACGACATCCACCTCCGTGTGAGTGACGAGAGCCAGGGCGGGACATCCGACATAACGGTCGAGACACTGCTCGTGCGGATCCCGAAAAACGGAAATTCGCCACCCCGCCACGCGACCGTTACCACCGAGGATGGCGTCACCTTTTCGACGACCTGATCAGTCGTAATCGTAGAAGCCCCGCCCTGACTTCTTGCCGAGGTCGCCCGCGGCCACCTTGCGACGAAGGAGGTATGCGGGCGTATACCGGTCGCCCAGTTCGTCGTGGAGCGTCTCGGTCGCATCCAGGACGATGTCGAGACCGATGTGGTCGGCCAGCTCGAGCGGGCCCATGGGGACGTTCGTCCCGAGCTTCATCCCCGAGTCGATATCTCCCTTCGAGGCGACACCCTCGTCGAGTGCACGCATCCCTTCGTTAATCCAGGGCATGAGGATTCGGTTGACGACGAAGCCCGGCTTGTCGTCGGACTCCCAGGTCGTCTTGCCGAGGTCTTCGGAGAAGGCATGCGCCAGCTCGATCGTCTCGGGGGCGGTCTTCTCACCGATGACCACCTCGACGCCTTTCATGATCGGGACGGGGTTCATGAAGTGCAATCCGACGACCAAAGCCTCCCGATCAGTCGCGCTCGCGATCTCCGTGATCGACAACGTACTGGTGTTGGTGGCGAGGGGGACGCCCTCGGGCATGGTCTCGTCGAGGTCCGCGAAGACCTCCTTCTTCACGTCGAGCTTCTCGATGACGGCCTCAATGACGTAGTCGCAGTCGGCCAGGTCGTCGAGCAGGGTCGTCCCCTCGATCCGCCCCCGGGCGGCGTCGGCGGTTGCCTGGTCGAGGTCGCCACGATCGACCAGTCGACCGAGGCTGTTCTCGATGCTGTCGAAGCCAGAGTCGAGGAAGTCCTGTTCGATGTCACGCAGCACGACGTCGTAGCCGGTGGTGGCGGCAACCTGGGCGATCCCCGCACCCATCGTGCCGGCCCCGACCACGCCAATCTGCTCGATGTCTGCGAGTGATGGCATGGTCAGGACTTCGACCGCTTGTGGTAAAACAGCGATGAAACCGGCCTAGTCGTCGTCCGGTGCCGCTTCCTCCGGCACCTGTCCCTCTACGAGGGATTCGTCCGAATATTCGTCGCGGAGGACCTTTTTGTCGAACTTCCCGGTGGCGGTTTTCGGGACCTCGTCGATGAACAGGACGTCGTCCGGTACCCACCACTTGGGGTACTCGACCTGGATCAGCTCGAGGACCTCGTCCTTGAGCGCCTCTTTGTCGGGGGCGTCCTTTCGCGGAACGACGAACGCCAGCGGCCGCTCCTGCCATCGCTCGTGAGGGACCCCGATAACCGTCGCCTCGGTGACGTCGTCGTGAGCCATGATCAAGTTCTCGAGTTCGACCGACGAGATCCACTCGCCGCCGCTCTTGATGACGTCCTTCGCCCGGTCGACGATCTTGATATAGCCATCCTCGTCGACCGTGACCACGTCGCCGGTCTTGAGGTAGCCATCCTCGAAGTCGGTCTGGTTTGCCTCTGGCCGCTTGAAGTACTCCTTGGTGACCCACGGGCCCTTGACCCAGAGTTCGCCGAAGTCCTCGCCGTTCCACTCGATCTCCTCGCCGTCGTCGTCGACCACCTTGAACTCGAGGCCGGGGACCATGAGGCCTTGTTTGGACCGTTTCTCGATCTGGGACTCGTAATCAGCGTCGCGGAGGTCGGCGGTGAGATGGGCGACCGAGCCAATCGGCGACATTTCGGTCATGCCCCAGGCGTGCATGAGGGTGACGTCGAGGTCATCGAACCGGCGGATCATGGCCTCAGGGGCGGCGCTCCCGCCAACGATGACGCGGTCGAGCGCCGAGAGGTCGACGTCGTGGTTCTCCATGTACTCGAAGAGGCCGAGGAAGACGGTGGGGACGCCGGCGGTGACGGTGACTCCTTCGTCCTCGAGAAGGCCCGCGATGTCTGCGGGATCGGGGGCCGGGCCGGGATAGACGTGTTTGGCGCCGGCCGCCGTGGTCGTGAACGGGAGCCCCCACGCATTGACGTGGAACATTGGGACCACCGGCATCACGACGTCATCGTCGCGGACCGGGATGCCCTGTGGGGTTAGGGTCGCCATCGTGTGGGCCCAGAGCATCTGGTGGGTGTATTCGACGCCCTTTGGTTTTCCTGTCGTCCCCGAGGTGTAACACATCCCGGCCGCCTGGTCCTCGTCGAGGGCCGGCCAGTCGAAGTCGGTTCCCTGGTCGGCGATAAAGGATTCGTAATCCACGAGCGGATCGAGCGAGCTGTCCGGAACCGCCTCGCCCATCAGAACGTATTGCTCGACGGACTCGAACCCACCACCCGAGGCTTCCGCCGACTCGAGCTTGTCGAGCATCGACGGATCGACGAACAGTACCTTGTCGTCGGCGTTGTCGACGATGAAGTCGATGTGTCGGTCGGGCAGCAGGGGGTTGATCGTGTGGAGCTGGCTCCCGATATTCGGGACGCCGAAGTAGGTCTCGAAGTGGCGGTGATGGTTCCAACAGAAGGTCGCCACCCGGTCACCCTCACCGACGCCGATCGAGGTGAGAGCGTTGGCCAGCTGGGCCACCCGATCGCCGTAGTCGGCATAGCCGTACCGTTCGATCCCCGCCGCGGTCCGGGAGACGATCTCCGTGTCCGGATACATCCGCTGCGACCGCCAGAGGAACGGTCGAAGCGTCATATCGGTTCCGCCAGGCATAGCGTGTGGGGATTGTTAAGCAACGCTAATGGTTTTTTCTGTGCGAATTGGCGGACAACGATACCGACCGGGTCGGCGCGCCCGATCAGGCCAGTGCGAGCACGACCCCCTCTGGATCCATTTGGCCCTTGCCGCAGACGAAGACAACGCCGTCGGCCACGGCCGGCCCCCCGGCCCCGATGAGAAGGATTCCACCCGCCACGCCTCGTGGCCCGATCCGGCCTCGATCCCGTAGACGAACCCGTCGTGACCGTTGAGGTAAACCTGCTCCTCGGCAACGGCGACGGGGGCGACCACCCTGCTCTCAGTCGGAAAGATCCATTCTCGATCACCCGAATCGGCATCGACCGCATAAAGGGTCCCGTCCCAACTGCCGATATAGACCGTCCCGGCTGCGATCGCCGGTGTGGCAGTGATCACCCCGTCCGTCTGAACCGTCCACTGCACCCTGCCATCGACCGCCGACAGCGCGTAGATGGTGCCGTCGTAATTGCCGGCATATACCCGCCCGTTGGCGACGGCCGGCGAACCAACGAATACGTGCCCGGCGTCGACCGCCCAATCCTGGGCTCCGGTGTCGATGTCGACCGCGTATAGCCGGCTCGCGCCGTCCGCGCCCACCCATCGATCCTTCACGTTAGGATCGAACGGGTAGCCGTCCTCTATCGTGATGGAGTCAGGGAGGTCTGCGCTGCCGACGTACACTCGAGTTCCATCGGTCGCCGTCGAGGCCAGTAGTGCGGCGTCTCCCGAGGCGAATCGCCAGTATTCCGACCCATCGGCTAGCGAGAGGGCGTACAAAGTGCCGTCCGTACTCGTCACGAAGACGTAGTCCTCCCAGATGGTCGGTGAGGACCACACCATTCCCTCGGTATCGAAATACCAGGTGAACGCTCCCGACTGAGCGTCGACCCCGTAGACTCTCCCGTCGTGGGTCCCGAGTACGACCGTTCCGTTCTTGACGGCCGGTGCCGGAAACGAGACGTTCCCGCCGAGATTTCGTTTCCAGTCGAGCTCACCGGTCACCCCATCGAGGGCGAACAGCTGATCTGACCAGTCCCCGACGAAGACCGTCCCGTCGGCGATCGCCAGCCCGGCATCCGCGTTCATCCCGGAGATAAACCGCCAGGCGACCTCGACATCCTCGGTGGGCCCGGCTGTGTCTGGAGCATAACCAGTGTTCGCGGCATCGAACATGAACTGAGCCCACTCGTTGTCGTAGGAGCTTGGTAGGGCCTCGACGCTTGGCGTCACCGTCGGCGTCGACTGGGGTGGTTCGTCGGTGAGGGTCGAGGCCGGAGTCGGCGTCTCCATATCGGCCGGGGTCGAGTCACTCGGAGTCGAGGTTGCCCCGTTCGACGACAGTCGGAGACAGCCGGTGATTGACCCCATGGCCCCGAGGGAGGCGAGGACGGCCCGTCGGGACCGCCGTCGGGATATCGACATGGGGGGTGGCCACTCGAACCGCGCAAAAAAACGTTCCCGTCGGAAAGAATGAACTATTAACCCACCTGCGCCAGTTTCGACTGACATGCTCCCGCTCACCGATTCCCCGATCGCCCGCGACGGGAAGGTGCTGATTCTGGCCTACGATCACGGCCTCGAGCACGGCCCGACCGACTTCGATCCGGTCCCGGCGACGATGAATCCCGCGACCGTGTTCGACATCGCGACCCACGATGCTGTCACGGGGTTGGCGGTGCAGAAAGGGGTCGCCGAAGCCTTTTATCCCTCCTACGAGGACGACATCAACCTCGTCGCGAAGGTCAACGGGACATCCAACCTCTGGATGGGCGAGCACGATTCGGCGGTCAACTGGTCGGTCGACTACGCGGCCGACCTCGGCGCCGACGCCATCGGATTCACGCTCTACGGCGGGTCAAACCACGAGGTCGAGATGGCCGAGGAATTCCGCGATGCCCAGGAGGACGCCCGGGAGCACGACCTCCCGATCGTGCTGTGGTCGTACCCACGCGGTCAGGGCGTCAAGAACGACACCAAGTCCAGCGTCATCGCCTATGCCTCCCGCCTGGCGCTCGAACTCGGGGCCGACATCGCGAAGGTCAAATACCCCGGTTCCAGGGAGGCCATGGAATGGGTGGTCGACTCCGCCGGCCCGGTCAAGGTTATTATGTCCGGCGGCTCGAAGACCGACGATCTGGCCTTCCTCGAACAGGTCGAATCGGTGATCGATGCGGGTGGGGCGGGCCTCGCGGTCGGCCGGAACGTCTGGCAGCGCGAGAACGCGACCGAGATGCTCGACGCTCTTCAGCGGGTCATCCACGAGGGTGAGAGCGCCGAGGCGGCGCTCGCGGCGATGGAATGACCGTCGACGCGATCATCGAGATCGTCGCGGAGACCGCCCCGGAAATCCGGGACGGCCTCGTCAACCGCCGCGGAACGACCGACGAGCAGAACCCCAGCGACGAGATCCAGCTCGAAGCCGACGTCTGGGCAGACGAACGACTGGAAGACCGGTTGACCGCTTTGGATGGGGTCGGCGCTTACGCGAGCGAGGAGCGGAAGGGGATCGTCGAGGCCGGCGACGGATATTCGGTGACGCTCGATCCGCTCGACGGGTCGTCCAACCTCAAGTCGAACAACTCGATGGGGACGATCCTCGGGATTTACGACGGGCAGCTCCCCGCCGCCGGTCGGGACCTCGTTGCCTCGGCGTACGTCCTGTACGGCCCGATCACGACTATGATGGTCGCAAGGGATGACACCGTGACGGAGTACGTCATCGAGGACGACGGATCGCGTCGGCCGGTCACGACCGACCTCACCCTGCCGGCCGATCCGGTCGTTTACGGGTTCGGTGGGGGGGTCACCGACTGGACGGACGAATTTTCCACGTTCGCTAGCGAGATCCAACGGGAGCTCAAACTCCGGTACGGCGGGGCGTTCATCGGTGACATCAACCAGGTCCTCACGTACGGGGGTATTTTCGCCTATCCCGAATTGGAGACGGCCCCGGAAGGCAAGCTCCGGTTACAGTTCGAAGGGATCCCTGTCGGCCATATCGTGGCCACCGCTGGCGGTCGGGCGTCCACCGGAACCGGATCCCTCCTCGAGGTCGACCCGACCGAACTCCACCAGCGGACACCCGTCTATGTCGGGAACACTGACCTGATCGAGCGGCGCGAGCGGGTGTAGGGAAACCCATTTGCCCCGGCTCCCCGCACTCGGCGTATGCACGTCCGAATCGGCGCCGATGCGTCCGGCGACGAGGCGGCCGCTATCGCGTCCGCACTGGCCGATCACCTGGCCGAGACGGTCGAGGTCTACATCGGGGAAGCTGATGAGCCCGCAGCGGTCCACGAGGTCGATTCGGAGGCCGCGGGACCGGCCGTCGAGACCGCCGCAGATCTTGGGCCAACGGATCGCGAAGCGGCCCTCTGGGCGGAGATCGAGGACATCGAAGCGGGCGGCCCCGAGAAATACCGTGACCGGCTGGCTGAGCAGGGCAAGCTGTTCGTCCGTGATCGGCTTGACCGCTGGTTCGGTGAGCTCGATTTCGAGGATGGTCGGTTCGCCAACTTCGATGCCGAGGACCGCCTCCCGGCTGATGGGTTACTGACGGGGGCGGCAACCTTCGAGGGCCGCCAGCTCCACTTCATGGCCAACGACTTCACCGTCAAGGCCGGGAGCATGGCCGAACGCGGTGTCGAGAAGTTCCTCCGGATGCAGCAGCGCGCCCTCAAGACGGCCAAACCGGTCCTCTACCTGATGGACTCAAGCGGCGGCCGGATCGATCAACAGACGGGGTTCTTCGCCAATCGCGAAGGCATCGGGAAGTACTACTACAACCACTCGATGCTCTCGGGCCGCGTGCCCCAGATCTGCGTCCTTTACGGTCCCTGTATCGCCGGGGCGGCCTACACGCCCGTATTCGCCGATTTCACGATCATGGTGGAGGGGATGTCGGCGATGGCCATCGCCAGTCCGCGAATGGTCGAGATGGTCACAGGCGAGGATATCGACCTCCAGAACCTCGGCGGTGCCCGAATCCACGCCGAGCATTCCGGGAGCGCGGATCTGGTCGCCGAGGACGAGGAGCATGCCCGCGACCTCGTCGAGCAGCTGATCACCTACCTGCCGGACAACTCAGATCTCGACCCGCCAACGCAGCCGGGGAGCCAGCCGGCTAAGCCTCCAGCCGGTCTGGACGCGATCGTCCCCCAGGAGCCGAACAAGGGCTATGACATCCGAGACGTTATTGACCGGGTGATCGATGCGGGATCGTTTTTCGAGCTGCAACCGGATTATGGCGAGGAGATCGTGACCGCCTTCTGCCGGATCGACGGCCGATCCATCGGGATCATCGCGAACCAGCCGGCCCACCGGGCCGGTGCGATCTTCCCGGCCAGCGCAGAGAAGGCGGCCGAGTTCATCTGGAAATGCGACGCATTCAACGTGCCCTTGCTCTACCTCTGTGACACCCCCGGATTCATGGCTGGCTCGCAGGTCGAAAAAGACGGCATCCTCGAGGCCGGCAAGAAGATGATCTACGCCACCTCCTCGGCGACCGTGCCCAAGCAGTGTGTCGTGGTCCGGAAGGCCTATGGTGCCGGCATTTACGCGATGTCCGGACCGGCGTACGATCCAGAGAGCACGATCGCACTTCCCAGTGGCGAGATCGCCATCATGGGGCCGGAGGCAGCGATCAACGCGGTCTACGCGCGGAAACTGTCCGAAATCGACGACGAGGACGAGCGCGCCGAGATGGAGGCCCAACTTCGCGAGGAGTATCGGGAGGACATCGACGTCCACCGGATGGCGAGCGAGGTCGTCATCGACGAGATCGTCCCTCCGAGCACGCTCCGGGAGGAACTCGTCGAGCGGTTTGCCTTCTATGCGGACGTAGAGAAACAGCGGCCCTCGAAGAAACACGGCACCATCATCTGAAAACTAGCCGACCGGGACCGCCCGCATCAGTCCATAACCCATTCCGAGCGCAACCGTGAACGACCCCACCCACGCGACGAGTGTCAAGAGGATTTTCCGGCGGCTCACGCCACCAGCTTTCCCCACCGCCAGGCCGCTGCCGACGATCGCACTGACAATGATTTCGTTGAACGAGATCGGGACGCCGAGGAACACCGCCGACTGGGCGATGACGAACGACGGGATGAGGGCCGAGATCGACCGTCTCGGGCCAAGCGCCGAATAGTCCCGGGAGAGCGACTTGATCATCCGAGGTGCGCCGGTCCAGGCGCCGACGAGCATGCCGAGCCCCCCGCCGACGAGGGCCCCGGTGATGGGAATAGCGAGGTCCTCGAGGAGCGGGAGCAACGGGCCGATCGCCAGCCCCACTTGGCTCCCACCGGCGGAAAACGCGACCAGGGCGCCCAGGCTGAGAAGGAACCACTGGAGGGCACGAGATTGATCCCGATCGACGGCCACGCGAACCACGGCGAACACACCCAGCCCGCTCACGAGCGAGACGCTCAACCACCCCCCCGGGACAGCCGGCCCGACCACACCGGCCAGCGATGAAGGCCGACCGGGTCCACCGAGGATAGCGAATTCGATCATCGAGAGGACGATTCCGACGAGACCGCCGAGGATCGGGATGCTTACCCGTTCCGGAACGTCCGGGCGGGGGAGGGTGCTGGCGAGTAGATAAGCGGTCCCGCCACCGACGATCGGGGTCAATAGCCAGAGCGCAGCGATCTCCTGGTATTTCGCCCACGCGGGTGATCCACCGAGCGCCAGGCCGACGCCGATCACCGCACCGGTCACGGTGAATGCGGTGGCGATTGGGTAGCCGGTGTAGATGCCGATGGCCATAAGGCCCGCCCCGATTCCGAGGCCGATGATTGCGCCGGCGGGTGGAAGAGTGACGCCGTCGACCAGGCCGGTTCCCACGGCCTCCGAGACGTTTGCGCCCTGGAGGAGCGCCCCGGCGAAAACGAGAAACCCGACGACGAAGGCCGCCCGGAGGATCGAAATCGCATTGGCCCCGACGGCCGGGGCGAACGGGGTCGCGCCGCTTGACCCGGCGCCGATCACCCAGGCCATGAACAGGCTGGCGACGAGTGCGATCAGGAACGTGAGAAGGGTGCTCAGGAGCATCGATATCGTGTGTAGTTATAACAATAGTATAGGTGGGTTCTGGGTGTGATACTGCCTCGAGTCAGGGTAATTTCTGCCACTGGCTACTCTATCAGGGTATTAAAATTGCTTGTTTCGAACAAAACTACCTGGCTACGGCTCAGTCGACTTTGAGCGACAGAACGGTCCGTTCGAACTTGCACACGAGGTCATCATCTTGGTTGAATACCTCGACCGCCATGGTCACGACCCCTCTCTCGCCGTCGGAGGTCTCCCGTTTGTCGGTCACGGTCGACTGGGCCCGGATCGTATCGCCGTGAAAGACCGGGGTGGGGTGCTCGACGTTGTCGTAAGAGAGGTTGGCCACGATTGTTCCGTCGGTCGTGTCCGGGATCGTCAGGGCGACCGCGAGGCTCATGGTGTAGAGGCCGTTCACGAGCCGCTCGCCGAACTGCGTCTCGGCTGCGAATTCCGCGTCGAGATGGAGGGGCTGCTGGTTCATCGTGAGGTCGCAGAAGCGCTGGTTGTCCGCCTCGCTGATCGTCCGCCGTCGATCGTGCTCGATCGTCTCGCCGACCGTGAACTCCTCGTAATAGAGGCCGGGCATGGGGCGGGAGATGGTTGGACGGGAGATAAGGCTCCGGGTCGAATCACCTTTGAGCGATCCCATCGATGGCCCGTCATGGCCCGCCGAAGTCTCCTGTTCAGCCCCGGTGATCGGCCGAAAATGCTGCGAAAGGCCCCCGGGATCGGGGCCGATGTAGTAATCTTCGACCTGGAAGACGCCGTCGCCCCATCCCGCAAGGAGAAGGCTCGGGATGCCGTTTCGAGCGTGCTCTCCGATCAGGACTTCGACCACGATTGCGAGGTCTGCGTGCGCGTCAACCCCGACAGTGTGGCGACCGATGCGGACCTAGCTGCGATCGAGAGAGCGAACCAGCTCGATGCGGTGATGCTCCCGAAGACCGAAGGGGCGTCCGATGTCGAGACCCTGGCCCGGCTCCTCGATGAACACGACCTCGATGTGGCGGTGTTCGCGCTGGCCGAAACGGCCCGCGGAATACTGAACGCAGAGGCCATCGCATCTGCCGACCCGGTGGCTGCACTGGCGTTCGGAGCCGAGGACCTCTCGGCGGACATCGGCGCGACCCGCAACCCGGGGCTTGAGGAGGTCGACACTGCCCGGCAACATGTGGTACTCGCTGCGGCGGCCGCCGGGGTCGATGCACTCGACACACCTTATACGGACATCGACGATCTCGACGGGCTCCGGGAGGAGACACAGGCGGGGGTCGGGATGGGCTTCGATGGGAAACAGGCCATCCACCCCGCCCAGATCGCCGTCATCAACCAGGCCTTCACGCCGGACAATGAGGAGATCGAATGGGCTAAACGCGTTTTGGAGGAGCGAGAGGTCGCCGAGGCGGAGGGTCGCGGGGTCTTCCGGGTCGACGGCGAGATGATTGACGCGCCGCTGATTACGCGGGCAGAACGGATCGCCGATCGTGCTCGGGCAGCGGGCGAGTGGGCATCCGACGGCTAAGCAGGGTGATCGGTATCGAGAAGAGCCCCTTCAATCAACGCGTTTCCACTCGCGGCGACAATCCGGACAGTAGCGAACCACGCCGACTTCGTCAGGATCGTTCCGTTTCTTCAGCTGCGCCCCACAGGCCGAACACTCCAACCGTCCGTACGTGTCCTTGCCGATGTCACCGGCACGCAGCCCCTTGCGGACGGATTGCATTGGGCTTGGCACTTAACACTCCAGTGTCAAAAACCTTCCCGCAGTGATACCACCCTACAAACAACCCTTTGGGCAAGGTAGAAGCGGATTGACCGTATAGGATCGATGAACGATGTCCTTGGCCGATTGGAACCTCCGCGTCATCGTTATCGCGTCCATCTGGGGCGCGTTGGTCGGCCTTCTGTTTAACTACGCGATCTTCGCTGATCCCGGCAATCCGGTCGGCCTCTGGATCGCCGTCCTTCTCGGGTTCGGTGCCGTCTATTACTACCATACCCGGATGCAGGAAACGGAGCGGGTTGACACGGACTGGGAGGGGTCATAAACCCCCTAAGAATGATGGGCTACTGTTCACCCGACCAAGACGGCAACATACGACTGGGTTCGCCGTCCGACGCTCGTTGCGGCCAGCACTCGCGTCCTGGGACCTGCGGCGGACCCGGCGCTGCTCACTTACCGGGCCCCGGGCGGGTTCGGGCATGTGCATGCCG
>Ga0207797_1000705_pt1 | contig 25577 bp, 20 predicted proteins | sample PRCRCaboRojoPR_6_FD_187275 | JGI IMG/M metagenome (GOLD analysis project Ga0207797, IMG submission 187275) | Marine sediment microbial community from Cabo Rojo, Puerto Rico - PR CR 10% Liquid 1 (SPAdes) | ecosystem: Environmental > Aquatic > Marine > Coastal > Sediment | place: Cabo Rojo, Puerto... | reverse complement strand
CCCGCCACATCAAGAACGGGCAGGTCGACAAGGCCCGCGACGTCGTTGCGTGGTACCAAGACGTATTCGAGGGCCGCTACTACCTTGAGCTACAGGATCACGACATCGCCGAGTTGGCTCCAGTCAACGACCACCTGATAGCTTTCGCCGATGAGTTCGACCTGCCGTTGGTAGCCACGAACGACGTCCACTACGCCCGCCAGAACCATGCGTCCATCCACGACGTGCTGCTCTGCATTCAGACCGGTAAGACGATCACCGAGCCAGATCGTATGCGGATGGACGGCGAAAGCTACTATCTTAAGAGCGCCGAGGAGATGGCGGCCCTCTTCCCTGACCTCCCGGAGGCTCTCAGCAATTCGTTGGAGATCGCGGAGCGATGCAACGTCGAGCTGAGCTTCGGCAACTACCACCTGCCGATCTTCGAGGTGCCGGAGAGGTACGACGCGCAATCCTACCTGCGACATCTCTGCGAGAAAGGGCTCCAGGAGCGATATGATGAGGTCACGCCGAGGATCCAGGAGAGGCTCGACTACGAGCTGGACGTGATCCACCGCATGGGTTTCGACACCTACTTCCTCATCGTCTGGGACCTCTGCCGCTTCTCACGCGAGGAGAACATCTGGTGGAACGTCCGCGGCTCCGGCGCCAGCTCCATCGTGGCCTACAGCCTCTATATCACGAATCTGGAACCGTTGCACCAGAATCTGATCTTCGAACGTTTCCTGAACGAGGGCCGTGTGACCATGCCCGACATCGATCTCGACTATCCCGACGACCAGCGGGAGCACCTAATCCGTTATACGATCGAGAAATACGGAGAAGACCAGGTGGCGCAGATCGTCACCTTCGGGACTATGGGAGCCAAGGCCGCGATTCGCGACACTGGGCGCGCGCTCGATTATCCCCTCTCGGAGGTAGATCGCGTCGCCCGCCTGGTGCCAGGTGGCCCCGGCGTGAAGCTCGACCGGGCCCTTGCGGACGTTCCCGACCTGCGGAGTCAATACGAGGAACAGGACCACATCAGACGGCTGATCGACACGGCGATGGGGGTGGAGGGCAACATACGCCATGCCAGCACCCACGCAGCTGGCGTCATCGTGTCCGACCAACCTCTCGTCAGATATGCGCCGCTGCGCCGCCCGACCAGCGGCAGCAGCGACGACCAGATCGGCAAGGTGACGCAGTATACGATGTCCGAATCCGAGGAGTTGGGGCTGCTCAAGGTCGACTTCCTGGGCCTGGCCACCCTCACCGTGATGCGCGTCGCCTGCGAACTGATCAAGGAACGACACGGCGTCATTCTGGACCTGTTGACCATCCCTCGCGACGAGCCGATCATCTACGACCTCCTCTCTCGAGGCGATGTGATGGGCGTCTTCCAGGTCGAGGGGCAGGGTATGCGGCGCACGCTGATGAAAATGCAGCCCAAGAGATTCGAGCACGTCATCGCCGCCATCAGCCTCTACCGCCCCGGCCCGATGGAGTACATCGACGACTACATCAACCGCCTGCACGGGGATAAGGAGGTGGAGTATCGGCACCCCACCCTGGAGCCGATCCTCGACGAGACGTACGGCATCATCGTCTACCAGGAGCAGATCATCCGCATCCTGACGGACATCGCGGGCTACACCGCCGGCGAGGCCGATCTCGTCCGTAGGGCCGTGGGCAAGAAGAAGAAGAAAGCTCTGCTGAAGCACCGTGCCAAGTTTATTGAGGGCGCGATGAAACGCAGCGACGTCCCTCGCGAAACGGCTGAGGCCATCTTCGGCGATATTGAGTATTTCGCGCGGTATGGCTTCAACAAGAGCCACGCTGCCGACTATGCCGTCCTCACCTGCCAGACGGCCTACCTCAAAGCCAAGTACCCGGTGGAGTATATGACCGCCCTGCTGACCGTGGAGCGAAACAACACCGACAAGGTGAGCCGCTTCATCGACGAGTGTCGGCGGATGGACATCGAGGTGCTCCCTCCCGACGTGAATGCCTCTGAGCTTGGATTCACCATTGAGGAAAAGGACGATGACTCACCGGCCATTCGCTTCGGGATGGGGGCCATCAAGAACGTCGGCGAGGGTCCCGTCGAAGCCATCCTAGAGGCTCGCCTTGCCGGCTCAGCGAAGGGCCATCAAGGTAAGGGTCATGGGGAACATCCCTTCCAGAATCTGGACGATTTCTGTCGCCGCGTCGACCTACGGCAGGTCAACCGGCGGGCCCTGGAGAGCCTCGTTCAAGTGGGGACCCTGGAGCCCTTCGGCAAGCGTGCCCAGCTGCTCCCTGTCGTCGACCGCATCATCGGGCTGAGCGCCAGCTATCACCGAGCCCAGGACACAGGCCAGTTAAGTATGTTCAGCGACGCCACCGGCGTCCATCTCGCCGCCGACGAGACGATTTTACCTCCGGCCGATCAGGTACCCGACATCCCGAGAAAGGAGATCCTCGCCTGGGAGAGAGAATTGGTCGGTATTTACGTCTCGGAGCACCCCCTGACGCAGGTGATGAACCGCCTGGATGACGTCCTTTCGGGATCAATAGGCACGTTGGGAGAGGAGAGAAGCGGGCAGCAGGTGACCGTAGTCGGCATGGTCCAGCGAATCTACCGCCACACCACGAAGAAGGGCAATGAGATGGCCTTCGTGACGCTGGAGGATATGCAGGGCAGCTGCGACGTGGTCGTCTTCCCCAGCGTCTGGCGCGAGACCAAGAACATATGGCGACCCGAGCAGATGGTGGTCGTCAACGGCAAGGTCGATACGAGTCGGCGGGATGAGCCAAGCTTGCTCTGTAGTTGGGTTAAGCGTCCTGAAGACGTCACCGTGGCCGCGTTCAGCGCCGCGAAGGGCCACGACGGGGGCACGCCAGAAAGCACGGAGATGAGAGCAGGATCAACGTCAGGGGCCCTCCGGGCGTCACCTCCGCCCCCTTCTCATTTCGAAGACCCAGGAAGAGAAGAATCCCTCCCCCAAACGGGTCCGACACGACGAGGGGCGAATGGACCTTGCACCGTTCGCGTGACGCTGAAGCGCACGAAGGAGCACGCTCAGGACAAGCGGAAGCTCCGGGAGATTCACGATCTTCTGGTCAGCTACGATGGGCAGGACCAGTTCGTCATCCATCTGGCCGACGATGACGGGGGCGGCGTAGAGCTGAAATTCCCGAATCAAGCCACGGCTTACTGTCCCGATCTGCTACGCGACCTGGAAGCCCTCGTCGGAAACCAGGGGGTGCGGGTCGACGAGGCGATATGAGGTTGGACAGATCTCTCCAGACGCCCACTCTGGACGCTGAACGTGCCCCTATCGACGGGAGTTCCAGGTCAGCGGAATGGCTGCTGGCTTTTATGTGTTTCATCGAGACGTGTTGTCAGGATTCACGAGACTGTGTATTGAGGAGGAGACTATGACGACCAAGGCAAAGGAAGAACAGAACATCACGGGAGCGACAGAGGGCCCCAGGAAGAGGGTAGGCATCATCGTCAGCGGGGGCCCGGCTCCCGGCATCAACGGGGTGATTCACTCAGCCACCATCGAAGCTCGCACGCGTGGTTATGAGGTTGTCGGATTCTATGATGGGTTCAAGCACCTTATGGAGGGGGAGCGAGTCGTCCAGCAGCTGACCATTGATGACGTCAGCCGCATCTATCTCAAGGGCGGCTCAATTCTACGCACGTCGCGTGCCAACCCCACGCAGGAGGAGGAGTCACTCCGGTCTTGCAGCGAAGTTCTTATGAAAGAGAACGTCGGTTATCTTCTAGTTATCGGAGGCGACGACACAGCGTATGCTGCCTACCGGGTGGCGCGCTACGCTCAGGAGCACATGGGTGCAGACATTCACGTAGCCCACGCGCCCAAGACGATCGACAACGACCTTCCCCTTCCCGAGGAGATCAACACCTTTGGCTACGAGACGGCGCGAGAGGTCGGCACGCAGATCACCATGAGCCTGATGGAGGAGGCACTGACCGGGCAACGGTGGTTTGTCGTGGTGACGATGGGGCGCAAGACCGGCCACCTGGCGCTGGGCATCGGAAAGAGCTCAGGCGCAACCCTTACCCTGATCCCCGAGGAGTGGGAGGGACGTACCATCCGCATGCAGGAGGTTGTCGACATCCTCGTCACCTCCATCCTCAAGCGAATGGCCGATGACAAGCCCTACGGCGTGGCCCTGGTGTCCGAGGGCGTGATGGAGCATATGTCCCACCAGGACCTGCGAGAGCTCGATTACGTGGAACGCGACGCCTTTGGCAACGTCCACCTTTCGGAGATCAACTTCTCCGACATCCTGAAGCACGAACTGGACAGCGAGCTGGAGAAGCTGGATATCCCCACCCGTATCACCAGCAAGGATCTCGGGTACGAGCTTCGCTGCACGGATCCTGTCGCCTTCGATATCGATTACACGCGTAGCTTGGGGGAGGCCGCATCCGCTTTTCTGTTGGAGGGGGGGACCAACGCAACCGTCACACTTCAGGGCACGCGCGTGGTTCCGATCCCCTTCGACGAGATGATGGATCCGGAGACAGGACGCACCGAGGTGAGAAAGGTCAACCTGGAGTCGTTCATCTATCGCTCGGCCTACAAGCTTATGATCCGCCTCAAGCGGCAGGACGCCGAGAATGAGAAGCTCCTCAGACAAATGGCTGAGAGGACGAAGTTGTCCCTCGACGAATTCAAGACGCGATTTGGATATCTACTCGGCCTTGAACCGCGTCCCTTCTAGCCCGACCTCAGTGACAGATGTGACGCTATTCAACCGAGTGGTCGAAAGAGACGGGTTAATCCACAGAAGACCATCAGGAGGGCATCCATGGATCGAATAGGCGTTCTCACCAGTGGCGGAGACAATCCCGGTCTCAATCCCTGCATTCGCGCCGTCGTACGTATGGGCATCCATCAGGGCCTGGAGGTTATGGGCATCTACCGCGGCTACGCCGGTCTGGTTGGAGGAGAGATCGACGAGATGGATGCCCGATCGGTAGGGGGCATTCTGGGCCGCGGGGGCACCGTGCTGGGCACCGCGAGGGCTCCGGAGTTCCGAGAGCCTCAGGGCCGGCGCAAGGCGCTCCGCACCTTGAACCGCTTCGACATCGACGGACTGATCGTCATCGGGGGCAACGGCTCGCTGACCGGCGCCCTAGAGCTTCATCGTATGGATTTCCCCACCATCGGCATCCCCAGCACCATAGACAACGACATCAACGGCACGGACATGTCTATCGGCGTCGACACGGCTCTGAATACCATCCTTGGCGCGATCGACAAGATCAAGGACACGGCGTCGTCGCATAACCGCGCCTTCTTAATCGAGACGATGGGACGGAACTCCGGCTACCTGGCCCTGGCGAGCGGGCTAGCCGGCGGAGCCGAGCTGGTGCTCTGCCCAGAGATCGAGACTGGGGTGGAGGATGTCATCCAGACGGTCGAGGACGCCTATATCCGCGGCAAGGCGCACGCCATCATCGTCGTGGCTGAGGGGTGGAAGCCAGGTACCGAACACATCGCCAAAGAATTGCGCGAACGTAAGGAGGATCTGGGGTTCTCCGTCCGCGTCACGCGACTGGGCCACGTTCAACGTGGTGGCTCGCCGAGCGCGTTCGACCGCATTCTAGCCACTCGACTGGGGGCCGAGGCCGTCAAGCAGTTGCTCAACGGCGAGTCTGGTCAGATGGTCGGATGGCTCAAGAGCCAATTCCATGTCATTCCCCTGGAGGAAGCCGTGGCCTACCAGAAGGAGCTGGACAAAGCCCTCTACGAGCTGTCCACAGTCATGGACAAGTAGAGTGACCGTTGTGGCGGGTCGGCGGTCACGAGAAGCCGCGAGGCCGTGACTGCCGTCCGCCCCCGATGCACAACGGTCGCTCCCAGGAGCTAGATGACCATCGGCTCCCGGTAGGTCCCGAAGACGTCGCGGAAGACGTCCATGATCTCCTGCAAGGTGGCATAGGCGCGCACAGCGTCCAAGATATGGGGCATGGTATTCTCCGTGCCCTGAGCCGCAATCCGCAGTCGATCCAGGGCCTGCCCCACCGCGCCGTTGTCCCGCTCTTCTTTCACTCTCTCCAGGCGTGCACACTGTTTCTTGTACCCCTCCGGGTCCATCCGCAGGATCGGGACCCGAGCGGGCTGCTCTTCTCGATACTCGTTCACCCCGACCACGATCCGTCGCCTCTCATCGATCTCCCGCTGGTAACGATAGGCCGCGTCGGCGATCTCTTGTTGGAAGAAACCATGTTCGATGGCAGGGATCACACCCCCGAGGGCCTCAATTCTGTCGAAATAGTCATAGACCTGTGCTTCGATCCGATCAGTGAGAGCCTCCACGGCATAGGAGCCCCCCATTGGGTCGACCGTGTTTGCCACCCCGCTCTCATGGGCGATGATCTGCTGTGTGCGCAGAGCGATGGTGACCGCGTGCTCGCTGGGCAGCGCCAGAGCCTCGTCCATACTGTTCGTGTGCAGCGATTGGGTGCCACCCAGCACCGCAGCCAGCGCCTGGATCGCCACCCGCACGATATTGATCTCGGGCTGCTGCGCCGTCAGCGAGCATCCAGCGGTCTGCGTGTGGAAGCGCATCCACCAGGAGCGCTCTTCCTTCGCACCGAAGGTCTCGCGCATCTCCCGCGCCCAAATGCGACGCGACGCCCTGAACTTGGCGATTTCCTCTAAGAAATCATTGTGACAATTGAAGAAGAAGGAAAGCCGAGGAGCAAAGGAGTCAATGTCGAGGCCACGATCGAGCGCCCAGCGTACGTACGCTATGCCGTCCGCCAAGGTGAAGGCCAGCTCCTGCGCCGCCGTCGAGCCGGCTTCGCGGATGTGATACCCAGAAATCGAGACCGTGTTCCACCGGGGCAGGTGCTCACTGCCGAACTCAATCGTATCCGTCACCAACCGCATCGATGGTTCCGGCGGAAAGATGTACTCCTTCTGCGCGATGTATTCCTTAAGAATGTCGTTCTGAATCGTGCCGCCCAAGGCTTCCATAGGCACGCCCTGCTTCTCAGCAGCGACGATGTACATCGCCCATATGATGGCCGCCGGGCTGTTGATCGTCATCGACGTGGTGACCTCATCCAAAGGGATGCCTTCGAAGAGCACCTCCATATCGCGAAGCGAGGAGACAGCCACACCACATTTCCCGAACTCCCCCTCGGCCTCGGGCGCGTTGGTATCGTAGCCCATAAGAGTCGGCAGATCAAAGGCCACTGAGAGACCAGTCTGACCCTGCTCCAGCAAGTACCTGAAGCGCTCGTTCGTCTCCTCCGCAGTGCCGAATCCGGCAAACATGCGCATCGTCCACAGCCGCCCCCGGTGCATCGTGGCGTGGATACCGCGCGTGAACGGATACTCACCGGGAAAGCCCAGCTTCTCTCGGTATTCGCCATCGACATCCATTGGCGTATAGAGCCTCTGTACAGGCTCGCCCGAGGTCGTGATGAAGGCCTCGGCCCGTTCCGGGTAGCGGTTCAGCGTCTCTTGGAGCGTCGTCTCCTCCCACTGTTTCCGCGCCTGCTCTAGCTCCTCTCTTTCGACATCCATCCCTTCACCTCCTACTGTGATGTTCCCACGATTCGGCGTCCATGTGAGATCCCCGATCCGCAGCGTCCAGAACAAAACCAAAGAGACTGCCCTCGCCAACGGCGCTCTCCAACACCACGCGCCCCCCCAGCTTGTTGACGATACGGCGCACGATCGAAAGCCCCAGGCCGTGGCCATCCACGTCGCTCCTGTCGAGCTGGGTAAACGGTGTAAACAACTTCCGTCGCTCCTCCGGCGTGAGCCCCGCCCCGTTGTCCCTCACCCAGAAGCAGATCCTCGAGCCCTCCCTCGTCGCACCCAGCGTCACCTGCGGGGGCTCTCCTCCATACTTGATCGCGTTGCTCAGATAGTTGACCCACACCTCCTCCACCCAGGGGCCGTAACCCAGGGCCGTCGGCCACGCGTCTGGAAGCGTGATCTCGGCCTGGTGTTCGTCTCTTAAGCCCTTCAGTCGACGCAAAGCTTCTGTCACGATGGCATCCATGTCGAGCGGCTCCCGTTCTACATCGTCCATCTGTCGCACCATAGAGAGAAGAAGGAGCTCGTCAATAATGCTGCCCATCTTCCGTCCGCTGGCCGAGATCTCCTCCAACAGCTCTTGCACATCCTGTTCTGATGTTCGCAGCTCGTAGTCCGCCAGAACCTCCGCGTAACCGACGATGCTCGTCAAGGGATCCTTTAAGTCGTGAGCCACAGTGTGGGCAAAGGCATCCAATTCCTCGTTCCGTGCCTGAAGCTCAGCAGCCCGCCGCTGAAGGGCAGTCTCAGCGCGCTCGCGCTCCGTCACGTCCCGGAACGTGATCAGTTGCCCCCTGAGACGAGTTCCGGCGTCGCGCAGAGGAGAGATAGACAATCCGTAGATCCGTCCGTCCTTCTTGCTCGTGAACGTGCTCTCCACCGGATCTTCTGTGAACGCCTGTAAACGTTCCACCAGATCCGGCCAAGAGGCAAGAACCTGCCTCGCCGGCTTCCCGATGACCTCCGATCGTCTCGCCCCGACGATCCGTTCAGCCGCCGGGTTCATGTCCATCACGCGATTCTCAGCGTCGACGACGAGCACGCCATCGAGCATGTTCTCAACAACGGTGTTGCGCGCCACCGGCACCAGATCCAGGAACTGGAAACGGAAGAGCCCCCAGAAGATCACGAGCCCGCTGATGGTGAACAAGAAGGATGTGAAATCGAGATAGGACGGAATTCCTTGGCCAAAGACGTGCACCACGTTGCCCACCCAGGGTATCAACGCCGCAATCAGCAGCAAGCGCGTCTGACGCCGGTAAGCCGGACCCGCCTGAAGGTACTCCTTGACCAAGAGGATGACCCCGAGCGCGAGAAGGGCATAGGCGTACGTCGTGTGCAACCAGAAGACCGGCCCACGGGAGATGTCCAGCATCCGTGCACCGGCGGTGCCCACTAAGCGGAAACCCTCCATCATCAAGTGATGAGCTGGATTGGTCCACACCAGCAGGACGACAACGAACGGCGGGATGGAGAGCAGTGCCAAGTTGCGCCGTGTCAGCCACTGTTTCCTGCCTGTGTAGGCAAGGGAGAAAGAGAGCCAGGCCACGGGAACGAAGACGATGCTCAAATACTGAACCTTGACCCAGAAGACCTTCAACGTCATCCCAGGGCTCACGATCTCTAATACGTAGGTCAAGGTCCACGCCGTGACAGCGAGCATCAACAGCGCAAACGGCCTGGCAGCCCTCACGTGGCGGCGACTCCAGGCCAGCACGGTGACGATAGCCGACAAGACGGCTGCAATCAACAGAAGGACTGGGTAGAGCATCACGGCTTCTCGGACACCTCCTGCGCCTAATCAGCCGCGCCACCGCCTCTGATCAACCACTGGGCGAACTGGCGAGCCTCTCCCGTCGGGTCGCCCCTGCTCGCCACATGAAGCTCCCGCCAGAGAGGGTAGCGTCCGCTGGCAACCGCGCTCTCCGTCGGCTGAACGCCCTCAACCGATAGGGTGCGGACCCGGTCATCCAGGCAGCGAGTCGACACGTAGCCGATGGTCCCGGGCGTGCCAGCCACGTAGTCGACCATCGCCTCGCTCGATGGCATCACCACAGCGTTGAGCGTCGTCCCCTCCCCGTTGAGGACGATGCTCTCAAGGGCCGCCCGCGTACCGGAGCCTTCCTCACGACTGACGACGGTCAGCACGTCCCCTTGATGCTCCTGCAGGCGGCCGCGATAGATCTCTCTAAGTTGTGCCATGCCGATCTTCGAGAAGGACGAGGCCGGGTGCACAATCACGGCTACACCATCCCGGCCAACGGGTTCCATCCACAACCCATGCTCCTCCGTTCCCAAAGAGTCCCACGACAACAGGGCCAGGTCCGCCCTCTCCTCTTGCAGAGCTTCGGCGGCCAGGGCATTGTTGAGTACCTGAGACGTCACCGTCACCCATAGGTGATCTTCCTCGTAGGTCGCAGCTGCGTCGCGCATCAACGTCGCACACGAATCGGCGCCGACGATATGCAGCGAGGTCGGTTCGCGGGTGACGCTAAGAGGCTGGGGCGCGCAAGCGGAGGGTAAGAGCACCAGAACGCATACGAACAGCAGAGCGCGTGCAGTAGCAGGGGCGTTGACGTCCCCAAGACTCTCGATCACCGATAATCCTCTCGCACAGGGTGGAAGACGTCGATGATGCGACACGCGGTCACCGCTCTGCCAGCGTGGGTAGCGTCGGGCGGGATGATGGCCATCGAGCCAGCTACAAGCCGACTGGTCTTCCCTTCGACGGTCAAATCAAACACTCCCTCGATCACGTTCGTCACCTGCTCGTGGGGGTGAGCGTGAACCGGAAGAGACACACCGCGCTCAAAGGTCCAATAGGCCACCGTCATCGTCTCGGCGTGCACAAAGCGAACCTCGGCGCCCTCCAGCACTTCCCGTTCTGCGAGCTCAGAGAGATCCAAAACCACCATGACGATACCTCCCCCTCAAAACAGATCACCATCACAGGATCGGGGGGCGCCAACGAACTTGCGCCCCCTGACCTAGCGATGCAGATAGGCCTCCAGCCGGGCCAGGGCCTCTGACGTGTCTCGTCGCCCAAATCCGATGCGGACGTGGTTCCCCGGGTCGTCGAAGACCGTGCCCGGGAGCAAGAGCACACCGGCTTCCCTCACCAGTCGCTCGCAGAAGGCCTCGCTGTCCCCATCTTGCAGCCGAGGAAACGCGATCGGCCCGGCCTTCGGACGCTGCCAAGCAAACGTGTCGGCGTGTCGATCAAAGAAATCCTCCAGCAGCGTCAGATTGGCGGTGATGATACCCAGGCTTCGCTCCACCAGACGCTGGCGATGGCGACATTAGCCAAGGATTGATAGCAGGGCCAGTGGACGATGACGTGGTCACCCGGTTGGAGGATCGCGTGCATGAAGAGGAAGATAGCCTCCTCAGCGCCGCTATGCACTAGGACGTGGTCCGGCGAGATGGAATCGTAGAGACAGCTGACCGCTCGCCGCAGAGAGGGGCTCCCCAAGGACTCGGTGTAGCCCAGCCAATGCTCTTCGAACCGCTCTCTCGCCCCCGGCTCAAGAGCCAGTACGTCAGCAATCGCCAGAGACTCGCAATCCGAGCAGCAGAGCAGATGCTCTGCATCGAACTCGTATCGAGCGAAGTATCGCTCTAGCTTGAAATTGGGAAGTTGCATGGGGTGACCAGATCGCTACCGCGCAAAAACGTCCCAGAGAATGTGCAGAGATTATACCCCGCCTCTCCGATGCCAACAACCATCAGGTTGAGCCAAGAACTACCCAAAGACCGGGCTACAGGATTCTTCGACCGACTGCGTCGTAAGCCTTGACGTCGGCCTGCTGAGCACGGCTCGCCGCGTAATCCTCGGTCAGCAGCGTCCAGATCATCGAATCTCGCCGGTCGCCCTGAGCGTCGGTGATTCGCTGTCGAAGCGTCGCCTCGTGCACGAAACCGAGCTTCCGCGGCACCGCCGCGCTGCGCACGTTCCTGGGATCACAACGAATCTCCACCCGCACCACACCATCGATCTCGAAGGCGACCTTGGTCAGCGCCGCCGCCACCTCCGTGGCCAGACCTTGATTGATATGGTCGACGTGGATCCAGTATCCGATCTCCCGGGCCTTATCACCAACCCTGGTATGGAGTCCACAACTCCCCAGGACCTCCCTGTCGTCGGGCCCGAAGACGCCGTAGACGAAATCTTGACCGAGATCGAACTTCCCGCGCCAGCGGCGCAGGCGATCGATCTTCTCCTGCAACACCTCCGGCTCATCCACGGCCCACGGCATCCAGGCTCGAAGGTGATCCAGGCTTGCGTCGATCGCAGACTTGAGCGCTTCAGCATCCCTCGGATCCCAACAGCGCAGGATCAGACGGCGGGTTCGGACGCGATAGGCCGGGCCGGGAATCTCCTGACACGTCATTGGGGACCTCCAACACTCCGCGCGGAAGGGACCACGCCGGTTCTCAGAACCATCGATCTAGCGCACCATTGAGATCACCAAAGATAGGAGACCAAACAGGGCGCAGTAGACGGCGAAGGGATAGAGTCGACGGCGCTGCAGATAGCGGAGCAGAAGGTGGACGCAGACGAAACCCACCACCGCCGAGGCGACGAAGCCCAAGACGAGAGCTGGAGCCTGGGCTTCCAAGCCCCCCGTCTGCGCCAGCTCCACCACCTTGAGGAGACCAGCACCGAGGACAATGGGCGTCGCCAGGAGAAAACTGAAGTGCGCCGCAGGCTCTCGCTCCAGCCCCAGCGCCAGACCGGCCGCGATGGTGGCGCCAGAGCGTGAGATGCCGGGGAAGATGGCCAGCGCCTGCCCCAACCCGATGACCAGGGCGTCCCGCCAATCCAGCTCGTCCAGGCCACGCTGGCGACGGCCCAGGCGCTCGGAAGCTGTGAGCAGAATCGCGGTCACCAACAGGAAGCCTGCGGCGGCAACGGGGCGAGCAAACATGCGCTCGAAGAAATCCTCCAGGAAGTAGCCAAACAGGACGCCCGGGATGGTGCCCAAGAGAATGAGCCAAACCAGCACACCCCCACCGGATTCGTCCGCTTCAGATTCGACGCCGCTCACGGGGCGGGAGCGGAATAGGCGGGTCCTCCCCAGCGACAGAAGAGCCCCGCGTACCAATCCGATCCATTCCTCCCAGAAATAGACGATGACGGCCAGCGCCGTGCCCCAATGGACCACGGCGTCGAAGGCCAATCCCGGTGACGACCAGCGAAGCAGCCAGGGGACCAGCACCAGATGTCCGGAGCTGCTCACGGGCAGGAACTCGGTAGCGCCCTGCAGTATGCCCAGGAAGAAGGCTTGAAGAAGACTCACAAATAGCTCCTAACCTACGCTTCCGTCTATCCAGACGAAGGATCAACTCTGCCGGTCGGTCTACCCGTTTGCCTCCGAACTCCCTACTTGAAGCGCAAGCCCTGCGGCACACCCCTCAGTGCCGCTTGACCAGGCAGGCCGGCGTTCTGGCGATGCTTGATCCCAATCATGTAGTCGACAAGGCCCCCTTCATAGACGCGCTCGTAGTCCGTGTGTCCCCATCCCGAGGATGGGCCCAGGGTGAACGGGCACGTGGCCCAGAAGTAGTAGTCCTTACTCGCCTCGCCATCATACCATTTGAGTGCGTCCACGAGCGTCTGTATCGACGCGGATTGCTCGTCACCACAGTACCACTCGCTGACGACAAGCGGCACCACCTCCCCGCGCTGCTTCAGCAGATGGTAGAGGTAACGGTAACGGAAGTTCAGAGCGCCAGCCCCCTCAACGTCTGGCACGTCATCCGCAGGGGGAATCTTGGATCCCCAGTATTGCCGGGGGTCGTGGGAGTCGAAAGTCCCCTCGTGCAGCGCCAGGATGTGCCCACCCTGCCTCGCCCGGGAGAACACACCCGTCTCCACCATCGCCTGCATCTCATCCCACTCAGGCGTCCCTGCGTTGAGGGAGAAGAGCCCGAGCTTCAGATCATGCTCTTCGGCGACGTCCATCGTCACCTTCATAAGCTCGGCCAACTGGCGGTAGCCCTCCGCACCTGGTGGATCGGGCTCGTTGTACGGCTCCCAGTAGTCGACGGTCTCTCCCAGCCCCGGGGTCACGGCGATCTTGGCCAGGATGCGGTCAATGGCTTCTTCTGCGTGAGCCATCATCTCCTGCGAACTCCAATCGAGCACACCTTGGCAGCCCTCGCCGCTAGGCCAGGTCTTTCGTCCCACGAAGATGGTCTGTGGGCTGATGCCCTCGATCTCCTGCAGCCAGCCGAAGTCGTCCACAGCTTTGACGACGGGAAAGCGGGCCCCGGCATCCGCGAGATCCTCGGCGAACCCCTTGATCTCGTTGGAGCGAATGCCGTGCACGCCGATCTTGCTGCCGGTGGTGATCACCGGGTAATCCCAGGGCGCTGGTTCGGGCGTGGGTTCAGGGGGCGGACTGGGCGCTCCGCGAACACCGAGCAACGTCACATCGTCCCAGTGGGCATCGTTGTGCTTGAAGGGCCAAAGCGTCTGACTCCTCAAGAACACCGTCGCGGTCTGGGCTTCAGCCACTGAGCTTATGACAGGAACCTGATAGTACTCGTTGTAGATATAGGCCTCCGTCCCCCATTCAACTGTGCTGGCGAATGGATTGGTCCCCCCGGTGGGATCGATCCCCACCTGAAAGGCGAAGTTGCCCACCGCGTCGTTCCAGGGATCACCGTTGAGCGGTGGAACGTCCTCAGGCAGGAGAAAATGTCCTCCCTCCCCCACACCAGCTGAGCAGTGACCGTTGTCCGTGCAATCCTCGTGTCCCTCGAAAGGATGATTGCTCCACGCGTGGGCGTAGGCCGTGAGTGTCAAAGGGGTGCCCGGCTCGACCGCGACTTGCTGCATGAAACCGGCATCGTGCCTTCGGTAGAAGGTGAACAGCCGCGCCGCCTTCTCGCCGCTGCGTACGCGATAGGCGACATTGCTTCTGTGGATATCACCCACCTCGGGCTGATCCCAGACACCGGGATCGTGTCGGAACCAAGACAGCCAACCGGGCGGCGTGAAGAAGTTGCCAATCTCTGTGATATACGGAGCCCCCTCAGCCGGGAAGACCTTCACCCGATGAGATTGGTCCTCCCCCCAATCGGCCTCAAAGCCACCGTTGTCGATCAACTCCTCAATCGTCGGCGTCAGAACCGGTGCCCGCTCCCGCACCACCAAAGGAAGCGCGAACTGATAGCCGCGATTCACGCGCAGCTCGACGTCGTCGATGAAGGCCCCTCGGCCCACAGCGCCATCATCATCGCTGACGAAGCGGAAGGCAACGTGCACGGTGCTGGTCACCCCCTCGGATACCGGCAGGAAGGCTTTCAGAGGGATAGAGCCACGCGCCCATCCTGCTGTGGCGCCAGAGACGTACGTCCACTGCCCGCTCTCCAGGTCGGTTGGATCCGTCAGAACCGCCCATCCCAACCAGTCGCCTGACGTTGGGAGCGATCGGACTTGCTGCACGGACTGAGCGCCCCAGGCTCGGGATCGGCCCTGAATAGCGAAGCCCGTGTCCAGCCACCAGGCAAACCGCACCTCAGCATCCCACAGGTGCTCGTCAGCTCCACCGAGCTCGATCGGATCGGAGACGAGCCGGACGTCCACGCTATCTGAGGTGAATCCGCCATCCGCACTCCCCCCAGACCAGGCACTCCAATCGCCACTGGCGGACGTAAACGCGCTGGTCGTCCAGTCGGCCACCTGCCACTTAGATCCAATCCCGCTCTCGAACGTCTCGCTGAAGGGTGTCTGCCACCCCTGATCGACGCCCTGCACCGAGGAGGCCATCGCTGCCAGAGCCTCACGACTTGCCTGCTCTGAGTGGTCGAGGGCTGCTTCGCCCAAGGAGGCCGGCGCCCCTGCCGAGGCCAAGCTTTGCAGCAGCAGGAGCGTCAGCGCTACCATGCCCAGTCCGACCGCACTGGCGAAGCCACTTCCCCGCCATCTATCCCGTCCCTGTCCTTCGTCCTTCACCTCACACCCCCCTCGTCCCTTCGGCTGAGCGCTTCGTCTTGCTCCGTCCCCTCACCCTCCAACGCCTTCACCAGGTGATTGAGCGAGACGCTCCCGCTGCGGGGCTCCGGAACCGCCCCCCCGCCAGCCGGCCATCCCTCCCGCTGGCGCGCCCGGTCACCATCGGTCATCTCGGTCTGATCGTGGAACAACACCTGCTGCGTGGGGAACGGCAGATCGATGCCCTGTTTCAGGAGCCGCTCTTTGATTGCCGTAATCACCTCGCTCTGGATCTTGAGGACGTTGGAGCGCACCGAGTCGGACCACCAACGCGCCCGGAGGTTGACGCTGAAATCGCCCAGCTCGGCCACCAAGACATCAGGAGCTGGCCGCTCCAGGACGCCATCCACCTCGCGCATCGCCTCGAGGATCAACTGCATCGCCTCAGCAATGTCGTCGCTGTAGCCGATACCAATCTTGTACTCCGCACGCCGCACAGGAAACGCCGTGTTGACAATCACCGAGTCTGTGAAGAGATCAGCGTTGGGGATCACCACTCGGCGCCCGTCGTAGGTCTTGATCGTAGTCGCCCGGGTGTCGACGTTTTCCACCGTGCCCTCAAACTCATTGACGACGATCTGATCTCCGATCTTGAACGGCTCGGTGAGTAGGAGCAGAATGCCGGCCAGGAAGTTCTGCAGAATGTCGTGGAAGGCAAAGCCGATGGCCACGCTGCTGATGCCCAAGAGCTGGATAAGCTGCCCCGGTTCGAAGCTCTCCACCGCGATGGTCAGGGCCACGAGGAGCCCCACGCCGATGACCAGCCAGCGTGCCAGACGCCCCAGGACCATCTCGGCCCCCGGCGTCAACTCCGCGGCCTGTGCCACCCGTTTGACCACCGACCTGACCCAACTGGCAGCGACGTAAAAGAGCCCAAAGACGAGGATCGACAGCCCGATCTGCGGCAGCGCCTTGAAGAACCCAGAGACCATCTCCTGCAGCTGCGTCCAGGCGTCTACCCAAGCTTGTGAGATACCCATACTGCCTCCAACCCACCTTAGTCCATCGAGGAGAGGCCGCTCGCACCCGCTGCAGCATCCCCTCTCTTCTTCAGCGTAACGATACCCAGATGGCCGTCGACGGTGAGGATATCGCCCGTGCGAATCAACGACGTGGCATCGGGCACTCCGGTGACACAGGGCAAGCCGTACTCCCTGGCGATGATCGCGCCGTGAATCAGCATCCCTCCGCGTCGCTCCACGACGCCGGCTGCCAAGGGCACCACAAACGTCATGTTGGGATCGACGGCATCACAGACCAGGATCTCGCCGTGTTCGAACGCCAACAGATCGCCTTGGGAGACGACGACGCGGGCGGGCCCGTGGGCTACCCCAGGCCCGGCCGGTTGGCCGACGAGCTGCCGGGCCCTGATGACGAATCCATCCGTTTCATCTTCCTCGGGCACCGCCTCCGGCACGAAATTGAGATCCCGGAGCGCCTCGGCCACGTCGGCATTGCGGAAGGCCTCAACCCGCTCCATCCCCCGGCTCTCTAGCCGCTGCCGCCCCTCAGAGACGGCCACCAGCACCTGGGCCTCAATCCTACCCAAATGGATGTTGTCATCATCCCGCAGCTGATAGCTGGTGCGAGCCAGGTCGAGCAGCTCGGCGGCCCGCGCGCGCTCATCTCCCTCGAACTGACGTAGATACTCGTCCCGCATCGCAACCTGGGAGCGACCCCCATCGTTGTTCGAGAATCGGTCCTTATGGCTAGGCGGATGACGTGACATCTGCAGGAGGATCTCGATTAAGGCGTCGGGAACGCGTTGAGAGGGACGTACGTGACAGTGAGGCCCCTCCGTGATCGCACAGGAGAGGTCCCCGAAACGGTTCACGAAGTCATCCACGCGACCCAGGAACGCCTCGTCAATCTCCGCATCCTCACCATCAGCCAACTGTTCCCGCAGCCCCTTAGCCAGGCGCGGGTTATTCCGAATTGTGGCCGCCATCTGCTCCAAGGCACGGTTTCTGGCCAGGCTCGCCATCTCGGTGTCCGTCAACAAATCCATGAAAGCATAGGGGTCGTCGGGATGGAGCACGTCATTGTAGACCTGCCCAAACAGACGTATGCCGTGAGCGAAGGGGATGAACTCATCCCAGTAGACGTCGACCCACTGATCATACAAGGCCTGCCGGCGGTCGATCTCCGCGGCCAAATCTTCATCCGAGAGATGATCCACGGGCTGCTCTGCTAAGGCGCGCGCCTCCTCGATCATGCCTGGAATTAGCTGACCCTCGATCTTGTCCCGCAGGGCCTGGAGGTTCTCAAAGCTCCTACGCAGACTCAAATACCACCGCCGGCCGTCATCAGCCTCCTCGTGCCCCAGCGTCGTGATCGGTCGGGACTGGAGCACGACGAGGCCTGATGATCGCCCGGCTTCTGAGGTCTTTCCGAGGGCGGAGGATGTCGAAAGGGTCTCTCCCCGCCACGTCCACTCGACGTCCTGCGGGGCGCCGAAGAGCTCCTCCAATCGCTGCACGTAATCAAACACGGTTTTCACCTCTTCGGAGGTCAAAGGGGGACGCCGCGACAGCGCCGTTGGCAGCGGCTCCAGCTGCACCCCTTCTGCGCCCGGCGAGAGGCGCTCATCCCGTGGGGCAGCGTCGTGGGAGACGACCTGGCCGGTGGCGCGATCGATGATCCACCGATCCGGCTCCACCGTTCCATCGACGAGCCCTTGGTTGAGGCCGTACACCGACTCAATCACAGCCTGTGACGCGTCGTTCGGATGTCGACTGAACGCCACTCCGGAACGATCGCCTGGCACCAGCTCCTGCACCACAACGGCCATAGCACTGTCTGCCACGTCCAGTCCCAAGTCCCGCCGATAGAGCAGGGCCGCGTCCGACCAGAGCGAGGCCCACACCAGACGGACGTGCTCCAGGATGCTATCGGTACCCATCACGTTGATGAAGGATTCGTGCAGCCCGGCGAAGGAGACGGTCTCTGAATCCTCCCCTGGCGCCGACGAGCGAATGGCGACTGCTCGATCGGCAAAACGGGCTTCGATCGCCCTAGAGAGGCCCTCGGCAAGCTCGTCGGGCATGGGAGTCCGCAGGAACATGTTGCGAATGCGCAGTGAGGCATCCCAGAGCTCCTCCCAGCGCATGTTCGGGCCGAGCTTGCCATCGAACGGCTTCCGGTTGAGCTCCAGCATGATCCGTTCGCGGAGCCCCGTGGCCGAGACGTAGGACTGATAGACGCGGGTGGGGACACAGACCGTCGCCGGGACGGGGATCCCAGCCCGGCTCATCTCGGCCAGGGCAAAGCACTTTCCGCCGACCTCAGGACGATGGGAAGCGTCGACCTGGGAGAGGGGCAGCACACTGTCCATCATCGCACGTGCAGCTCTGTGACCTGCTGGAACCGACGCACCAGGTAGTAGCTCCTGACCCGCACTCGGAACAAGGCACACGACGGCGACGACGCGAAGTCCTCCAGGTGAGGGTGTCTGGCCAGGTAGATAGGAAGTAAGCGATCCCGCTCCTCGCCGCGCACCTCCTCAGCGTCGCCGAGGACGGTTGCCGCCGCGGCTTCATGCACGTCCGATGCGGCGTGGGAACGATTGTCGATCAAGAGTGCCACACGCGGTTCCGCACACAGATTCTCATACTTGCGCGTGGCACGGCCCGTCACGAAGAGAAGCGTCTTCAGGTCCTCACTAACTGTGAAGGCCATCAAGTTAGCGTAAGGATGTCCATCTTCCTCGCGCGTCGCCAAAACAGCCAGCCGCTGGCTGGCAAGAAGCTCTTGCAGGGTCGACTTAATCGCCGCTGGATCCCTCATGCCCCTCCACCTTCTCCACGTAAGCCTCGATGTCGAACTTCCGCTCCAACCCGCCCGCGCTCATGTAGCGCACCTTGCCATAGACCTCCCGCTCTGCCCAGGCCCGGTCGTGCTTGCCGAAGCACCACGCCACGCCGGCGAAGCTGTTGGGATCGCGTCCATCGAGTTCGTATCGGTTGTTCAGTTCCAGCGCGATGCGGAAGCCCTCCTCGGGACTGGACGTCCATTCTAGGATCTTCTTCCCCCAATACATGCGCATGTAGCCGTGCATCTTTCCGGTCAGCACCATCTCCCGCTGCGCCGCGTTCCAGTAGGGATCGTGCGTTCGCGCAGCCTCAAACGTCCCCTGATCGTACACGAACTGGCGCTGATCGTCCGCGTGCTCCGCCAGGGTGGTTCTCGCCCAATCTGGCAGACACGCCAGCGAATCATAGTCGGGATTGTAGGCACAGAGATTCATGCTCAGCTCACGCCGCACGATCAGCTCCTCCAAGTAGGCATCCTTGGAGCGTTGCACGTCCTCGTTATCAGGGCGGGCATTCGCCGCCTCTCCGATCCGGAGGGCAATCTCCAAGGGAGACACCTGACCGAAGTGAAGGTAGGGGCTCATATGGGAGAGATAGACCTGGCTAGGATCGTTACGCTTGTCGGCGTAGCCGGCCAACTTGTGAGCGATGAAGTCCTCGAGCAACGCCTCAGCCCGAGACCTCCCCCCGCGGAAGGCGTCGACCCGCCCCGCGCTGCGGTTGATGCGCACGCGATCGAGCACTGCATCAAGGTCGTCCAGGTCCATACCCTCATACGGCAACTCCAGCGAATCTCGCTCCAGCGCCGTCTCCTCCAGCGGTACCAAGAAGGCATCGAGATGCTCATGGATCTTGGGCCGGATGGTGTAGGCCGCGTACTCCTCCTTATGGGAGGTCACCCCAACAGGCACGATGACGTCACTCTCCACTTGCACCAAGGGGCACGAGAGTCGCTCTGCCGCCCGCTCTCGCCAACGACGCTCGACGCGCAGGTAGCCTCGGTCGACCACCACCAGCGCTGCGTCGCCTCCCAGGCCAGAAACAGCCTCCACCGGGGGCTCCAGCCGCACCAGCAGCCGGATACCCCGCTCACGGAGAGCTCGCTCCGTCTCGCGAAGCCCCTCGAGCATAAAGGCATAGGAGCGGGTGTTGGCTTCTGGGAAGCGCTGGGTGAGGCCGAAAACGGCCAACAGCGGCAGGTGGAGCTGGTTGGCCCTCCGTACCGCGAACGTCAGCGCATGGTTCATGCGAGCCCGCTGAGCATGCTGCATCCAATAGAGCACGTATCGACCGTCGTCCGGGCCAACCGCCGAGCCATCAACGTCATTCAGATACTGAATCCGCTCGCCGTGAATCAAGGTTGCGCCTCCTTAGCCCGCCAGGACTCGCTCTCGAACCTGGGCCGCCTGCTGCCGAATAGCCCGTTGGTCATCCTCATCGATCCTCCTCAGGTTGTAGAGCTGCAGGCCCATGCGTGGGTTACTCGCTAGACGCTCCCGATGCCGCATCAGGAAGTCCCAGTAGAGCGTGGTAAAGGGACAGGCTTCCTGACCGACCCGCTGCGAGGGATTGTAGCGGCAGTCACTGCAATAGTTGCTCATGCGCTGGATGTACTTGCCGCTGGCACAATACGGCTTGGTCGCCATGACGCCCCCATCGCCAAACTGGGACATCCCCAGCGTGTTGGGCAGCTCCACCCACTCGACTGCGTCAACGTAGACCGCCAGATACCACGCGTGCACCTGCTGTGGCTCCACCCCCAGCAGCAGGGCGAACAGCCCGGTCACCATCAGTCGCTGGATGTGGTGGGCGTAGCCGTAGTCCAGGGTCTGCCGGATGCAGTGGCGCAAGCATGCCATCTCCGTCTCGGCGGTCCAGTAGAAGGACGGCAGCGGGGCCTCGGCCTCCAGAGCATTCCGCTTGGCATAAGCTGGCATGTGGCGCCAGTAAACGCCGCGCACATACTCGCGCCACCCCAGGATCTGCCGGATGAAGCCCTCGACGGCGTTGAGCGGCGGTACACCGTCTCCCCTTCCCTGCCCCTCCGCATAGGCCTCCTCGGCGGCCTCGATCGCCGCGCGAGGATCAAGCAACTTGAGGTTCAGCGCTGCCGAGAGCCGAGAGTGGTACAGATAAGGCTCATCGGTCCACATCGCATCTTCATAGGTGCCGAAGTTGGGAAGACGATGCTCCACGAAGTCCGTCAGGGCCTCCTGCGCCTGCTCCGGCGTCACCGGCCAGTCAAAATGCTCCAGGCTGCCCGGGTGATCAGAGAAGCGAGCACCGACCAGATCCAGGACCTCACGCGTCACACGGTCCGACTGGAACTTGGCTGGGACCGGCACGTCCCTCGGCCCTTCGCGCCCGAAGGTCTCCCGATTCTGATCGTCGTAGTTCCACTCGCCCCCGACCGGCTCATCGCCATCCATCAGCACACCTGTGCGACGCCGCATCTTATGATAGAAATGCTCCATCAGGAGCCGCTTCCGCTCAGCCGCGTAGGCCCCGAAAACGTCTGTCGGACAGATGAAGTGACGATCCGGTCGTATCTCCAGCGGGGCCCCGGCCCGGTCGGCAGCTTCATGCAGCTGTTCCTGGACACGCCATTCGCCCGGCTGGACGACGATAGCCCGCTCGGGCTGCCACGCCTCCACCGCGCGGCAGAGCTCGGCACCCAGGCTGCCTCGATTATCGGGGTCATCCAGCATGCGGTAGTCAATTCGGGCCTCTGGGGTGCTCTCGGCCTGCAGCCGGTTCCGAAAGTGGCGCATGGCGCTGAGGAAGAGGGCGATGTGGGGCTTCGACGCCCAGACGTGCTCCGCCTCCGCCGCCACCTCGGCCATCCAGACGACGTCGACCTGTGGATCAAACCCATCAAACGCCGCGGACCCAGCATCCAACTGGTCCCCCAGCACGAGGACGAGATGTCGGGCGCGTTTGTCGCCCGGCGTGGGTTGATGATGTGAGGTGGAGATCAAGTGCTTTGCTGACTGCTTCGACCTGCTACCTCGGCCACGATCGGATCCGAGCCCTTCAACGGACCCGGTCGGCCTGACGTCCATGCTCAAGGAATACCCCCTTCAATGGCTGCCGGAGCATTGTAGCAGCAAAGAAACAGGCCGTCAAACCCGCGTTTTGGGCAAGGGCGCCATACCGCTGCGGTTACCGCATTGCATGACCAACAAGGAAGCGAAGAGGCCACGGGTGGGACCGTGACCTCTGCGGTGCTATGCCATGAGAGTTGCGCGATGTGCCATACAGATGCGTCGATCAGAGATCCAAGACGCCCTTGTGCCCCTCCTCATAGGCCTCGAGAATACGCGCGGATAGCTCCTCGGGCTCCATCGCGCCGTGAGGCATGCTGAACGGCACCTTCTCCCACAGGGACGTATCCACCGCCTTCGGACGTACGATGGTCACCCGGCGCCCCCGTTGCTCCTTCCGCAGCACGTCGGCGAAGGCCTCCAGGCCAGCCTTGGCCGACGCATAGGCCGCAAGCCCTGGCAGATGCAGCCGCTCGCTGACGGCCCCCAGGAAGACCATGTGCGCATCCCCCGCCAAGAGAGGCAGGCTATAATGGGCTGCCAGATAGGCCCCGCTCAAATTCGCCGTCAGAATGCGGGCCCAGTCGTTGGGGGACATCTCCTCCACCTTCACCGAGGCGATATCACCGGCCGCGTAGATCCACAAGTCCACGCTCTCGACCAGTGCTCTGGCCTGCTCCACAGCCTGCTCCACACTCTCGGGCTCCCCCAGGTCGGCTGCCACCACCTCCGATGTTAGGTACGATACCGCCCCCGGATCCCGAGCCACGCTCAACACTGTCCATCCCCCATCAGCCAAGTGCTTCACCAGCGCAGAGCCGATGCCCCCGCTGGCGCCCCAAATCATCGCCGTCCTCATCAGCGCGCTCCCTTCCCAAGATCTAACCAAAGAAGGCGCGGCCTAAGGGCAGAAGCCCTCCGAACCGCGCTATCTACTGCTGTTCTCTTTGGTGTCCCTCTACTCGGACATCTTCACCATGAGCCCAGCCAGCGTTCTCCGCTCCTCGGGCGTCGCCACGCCCCACATCTCCTTGAGCAGTTCCTCTTCCGGCGTCGCCGGACAGACCTTCTCGGCCAGGAAGTCGCCAATCTGGGTGGCAAGGCCCTCGATCTCCTCGTCGGACATCCCTACCTTCTTGCCGACACTGACAGCCCGGCGCAGATTGTTGCGCCATTCCTTCCAGTCCCCCACGTAGTCGATCATATTGATGCATTCCAGCTTCTTGTTGACGTCCATCGTAGATCCTCCTCAGTCCTATAGCGAAAAGCTTTAACCACAAATCCAGTATAGCATAAAATCGATCATTTGTCAAGGATTTGTTATATGATTGACGTTGTTCTAGTCAGGTGCTCTTCTCAAGCTTGCACGATCCGCGCCCTCAGGATAGGCGCGTTGGAGATGAGGCTGATGGCCATCATACACGCGCAGACACCCCGCCTCTTCAGGCAGGGTGTCGCATCCCAAGCCGAATCGCCCCTCAGTGGATAGGACGTCGCGAGGAGAATCGTTCAGCGGCCTCGACAGCGGATCGCACGGTCCTCAAGTGGATCTCAACCGTGTCCTTCACCGGACGGGCGTACCCTCCCCCCATCACCGTCGCCACCGGGAGACCCGCCCCCCTGCATAGCTCGAAGACCAGCCGGTCTCGCTCAGCCAACCCTGACTTGCTCAAAGTCAACCGCCCCAGACGATCGCCCTCGTAGGGATCGGCGCCGGCGACGTAGACCGCCAGGTCCGCCTCAGAAAGCCGGAGCGCCTGCCGCACGCCCGAGTCCCAGGCATCCAGGTAGGCGATGTCCCCCGTGCCATCGTCCAGCCCGATATCGAGGTCGCTCCGCTCCTTTCTCACAGGGAAATTCCGCTCGCTGTGGACGGAAAAGGTGAAGATGGTGGGATCGTCGGCCGCCATCGCGGCCGTCCCATTCCCCTGATGCACGTCGCCGTCGAGAATGACAGCGCGATCGATCCGCCTCTCGGCCTGCATCGCGCGAATTGCGATCACAGTGTCGTTGAAGATACAGTAGCCCTGCCCATGGTCACGAAAGGCGTGGTGGGTCCCTCCGGCCAGGTTGACAGCCAGGCCATCCTGAAGAGCAGCGCGGCATGCGGCGATCGTCCCCCCAACAGAGCATCGCGTGCGGTGGACGAGCTGTGACGACCAAGGGAAGCCGATGCGCCGCACGGCTTGGTCCGTCAACCGCCCCGATTTGACGCTCTCCAGATAGCCCCGGTCGTGGGCCCGCAGGATCTGCTCATCGGTGGCCGGCTGAGGAGTGAGGAGTGTCACCCGGGGCGTCAAATCACTGGCTGCCACGGCTTCACGTAGCAGGCGGTACTTCTCCATCGGGAAGCGATGTCCAGGAGGCAGCGGCACAACGTACTGATCGCAGGTGTAGGCTTTCAAGCAGACTTCCAAGTAGGCTTTCGAGAACGCTCCCTAACCGCGCAGCGGGGCTACTCGAGCTCCATATACCGCTTATCACGCGACCGGAACGGCGCCCACTTCCCCGGCTCAACCTGGATCCAGACGTCTTCTCCGGACAGGGAGACGACATTCACCCGCTCGCCCTCCTCCAAGGTCCCCACATCGCCATAGTTCATCCCCGGCCCACTCCGCAGGGTCAGGGATTCTACCGTCACGCGAGCCTGGAGATCGGCCAGCGGCATCTCATCGTGCTGCAGTTCGCCGCCAGCGTACGCCAGGAGGTCGTCGTAGCTGCCATCGAACCAGTCCAAATCCGTCGCGACATCGATCCCCGGCACCTGACCGTGATCCGAGTACTGCCAGAACGTCCATTCATCCCAACCACAGGGCAGTGAGGGGGACTCGACGCCGTAGTGGGCCACCCAGAGATCGTACGCCGCCCAGCGCGGTCCGTCCAGCACGTTGCGGTCCCAGAACCAACGCGCCGTGTAGATCACGGGCTTGCGCCCATCCTCCTCCTCGATCAGATCGGCGCACGCCTGAACAGAGGCCGCGATGTCCTCGGGGCTCACCCCACGGCTCAACTCGACGTCGAGCACCAGGGGTAAGTCAGACACCCGGCCATCCAGGGTGTCGAAGAAACGCACCATCTGAGAGTCGACCGGCCTCTCCGGCGCTACGACGTGATATGCCGAGATCAGCAGACCGGCCTCTCTGGCCTCATCCCAGTTGAC
>Ga0207797_1000704_pt1 | contig 25592 bp, 20 predicted proteins | sample PRCRCaboRojoPR_6_FD_187275 | JGI IMG/M metagenome (GOLD analysis project Ga0207797, IMG submission 187275) | Marine sediment microbial community from Cabo Rojo, Puerto Rico - PR CR 10% Liquid 1 (SPAdes) | ecosystem: Environmental > Aquatic > Marine > Coastal > Sediment | place: Cabo Rojo, Puerto... | reverse complement strand
GGCATCGTACTGGAAAGGCGAGACGCCGAACCGTGTCAACGCTGACAGGAACTCGCTCCGTGACAGCCCGGCGATCTCCGCGGCCTTGGCTTGCGAGATCTCGTGCATCTCATACCACTTCACGGCTGCCGCCAGACGCATCTCATTAACAAAACTGGCCGGATCCTGTCGCAGAGCAGAGAAGACGCTTTGCGGCAGGTCCAGCGACACCTTCACCGTCTTCGGTCTGCTCATATCACGCTCTCCGATCACCCGCTTATCATCGTAGCGCCACCTGGCCCAATCTCTGAGCGGAGGCCCTTTGGCTAACCAATTATATCCGGAGCACGGGGCTCGGCAAATCATCTTGCTCCCGACAAGGACGAGCGCCAATAGGCCGTCCGAGGATTCGCCGTGTTCAGCAGTTTACGTTGTGGGAGATGCTTCACGCCGCAGTCCTGCATTCAAAAGAGGGGTCAAAAGTGGGCCCACTTGGATTCGAACCAAGGACCAACCGGTTATGAGCCGGCCGCTCTGTCCACTGAGCTATGGGCCCGGGGCCTGCGTCAAGTAGCGGCTGGCTTTCACCAACCGCTAGGGAGTCCATCGATGAGAGCGGGTGGCGGGAATCGAACCCGCAACAGCAGCTTGGAAGGCTGCGGCAATACCATTTTGCAACACCCGCATGTCTGCGACCAGTCGGGGCGGCCGGACTTGAACCGGCGACCTCTGCGTCCCAAACGCAGCGCGCTAGCCGTCTGCGCCACGCCCCGTGGACCTATAGTATACCGCCTATGCCCGTTCCCGTCAAGCTAAGGCGCCCAGGACAACCGCTGCTGGCTCCAGTTCGGGTAGTTCGGCCCCAGGGAGATCACCTGCCGGGGATCCTCGCCCCCGGGCCGCATCAGGTAGATACTCCACGCCCCGCCGCGGTTGGAGACGAAGGCGATGGCCGAGCCGTCGGGAGACCAGACCGGCAGGCCATCGACCGCCGGATCGTCCGTCAACATCTGGAAGCCGCCGTCCAGGTTGTAGATGTAGACCTCCCAGTTGCCGGTGTGATCGGACATGTAGGCGAGCTGGTTGCCGCCCGGCGACCAGCTGAGCCCGACATCGTCCATGCTGCCGCTGACGCGCGTGGCGGGCTGATCGTCATCGGGGTTATCGATGAAGATGCCGCACGCGTCGCCGTTCTCCGGCTCGCACCCGGTCCAGGCCAGCAGCCCCGTCGGTCCCCAGGCCGGCCCCCACCCCGCGGCGTGGACCTCCGGCTCGGCGGAACCGTCCGTGGGCCTCACGTAGATCTGCCAGACGCCCCCGGCATCGCGAGCGGCGTAGGCCATGCGCTGCCCGTCGGGCGAGAACGTGGGCCAGGCCAGGCCGGCGCCCGAGGCGAGCCGCTGCGGCGCTGCATCCAGGGACGGCAGAAGGGCGATCCCCGGCGAGAGACGGTCCCGGTATCCCAGGGCATCTCCGTTCCACATCCAGACCGGTTGATCCGCCCCCGAGGCCATCTGGAGGAGACGGCCGTCGGCGAAGAGAGCGTAGACATCCCAGCCGCCGGTGGCGGTATCGTAGACGGGATAGGCGAGCCGGCCGGCGTTGAAGCCCGGGGGCAGGGTCGTCTGGGTGACCGGCCGCGAGCCCTCTATCGTCGGGACCGGCGTCGGTGTCGCCTGGCGGCAGATCTCGGCTGCCTCGGCGCGCTTCTCCTGGATCTCCGCGCTGTCGAGCAGCCGCAGCGCCTGGTCGTACTGATCCACGGCGGGGCACATCTCGCCCTCGCTCTCCCATGCCCGGGCATACCGGACGTGCGCCTGGTAGAGCCGCTGGAAGACGTCCTTGTACTGGGGCGCGGTCTGGTGGAGGGCCTCGAAATGCTCGATGGTCGCCTCCCAGTCGGCCCCCCAGTAGTCGAGCGCCTCCAGGTACCGCTTCGCCAGACGCCGCTGGGTGCTCGCCTCCTCGTCCAGCGGCCGGAGCGCGACGGCCCGGTCGAGGTAGAAGATCCCCAGCTCGAAGTCGTCCTCCTCCAGCAGAGCCATGCCGGCCTGGTAGCGGCTCTCGAAGAGCATCTCCTCGACCCGCTCCGGCTTGTAGTCAGGCTCCAACTGGCGCAGGGAGGTCAGGACGGAGGCGGCCTCCTGCCAGCGTTCGCTCTCATAGTGCGACGAGGCTTCCCCAAACATCTGATCCGAGATCGACTCCCCCGGTTCCGTAGTCGGCGTGGGGGTGGGCGTGGCGTTCAACTGCGCTCTGGCCTCGGCCAGGCCCTGTTCAGCGCCGGTGTGGTCCGGGTCGATCTGGAGCACGTACTCGAACTCGGCCTCCGCCAGCTCGTAGCTTCCCTCGTCCAACCGCGTCAGCCCGGCCTCGTAGTGCCGTTCCGCTTCCTGCTCCAGACGCCGAATCCGCTGCTGCTCGCCGCGTTGGAGCCCCAGGTAGGCCCCGGCGCCGACGCTGAGCACCAGAAGGACGACGAGTCCCAGACCCCAGAGGAGAAAGGGACGGAGGCGGCCCCGCGAGGGATCTTCCTTGACTTTCGGCGGTTCGGCGGTCGGACGTCGTGCGGCCGGGACGTGGGTAGGTTGGGTTTCCTCCAGCTCGGCACCGCACTCGGTGCAGAGGCTCAGGCTATTGGGGATCTCATTTCCACAATCGGGACACCGCATGACAGCTCTCCAAGGAAGGCATTATAGGAGCTTTGAGCACCTTTGTCCAGTGATAGCATGTGAGAGCAGGGTTTTGTCATTCTCGTCTCTAAGGTGACCGGCACTTAGGAGAGCGCCCTGAGGACCTAGCATAGGCCCTGATAGGCATCATGTCGGCTTGGCGATGTCCCGATCTAAGTGCCGGTCACCTGCGCTAACCCGAACATGATAACGCCGTGATGTGAGAGACAGGAGCCAGGGTCTTGGCGACGAGAGACCCCCGGGCGTTCAGCTGGAGCTGCGCAGCATCCTGCTGTATCTAAGTCGGCACCGCCGCGCGGGTCTTCGTGCGGCTCGACAGAACCCCGGGGGGTCTGAAACACGGGCTCGTGTTGACGTCACGAGGCAATTTGACAAGTCAAGCCAGGTAAAGTATAGTACGGAAGTACCATTGACCACGAACGGTACTTGACGTAGAGTTGTCCACTGGGTAGTTATACTACGTCTTGCTACCTACCGGTATACACATCTCTTTGCCCAAGACGAGCGGGTAGCTTTCCACCGTTCAATCAAAGCAGACTTCGTCACACCCGAGCAACGCAATGAAAGCGAAGCGCTTCGTCAGCTTCCTGGTGGCGTCGGTCCTGATCCTCACCAGTGCCGCCGCGGTGGCAGCACGCGCCGACTCCAGGGATTGCAGATACTTCAAGGAGACCGGCCACTACGTCTGCGGCCAGTACCTGGAGTACTTCAACGCCAGGGGCGGGCTGGAGATCTTCGGATTCCCCCTCACAGAGGCCTTCGACGACCCGACTCACGGCGGGCTGCGCGTGCAGTACTTCCAGCGGGCGCGCATGGAGCTCCACAGAGACGGATCTGGCAGCCGCATTATGCTGGGTCTTCTGGTGGACGAGCTGGGCTACACCTTTCCTGCGGTCAACCCGGACCAGGTGCCATCCTCCAACAGTCCTACCCAACACTACTTCCCCGAGACCGGACACATAGTCTCGCACGCGTTTCTCCGGGCTTTCCGAGAGAAGGGCGGATTGGAGATCTTCGGCTACCCGCGGTCCGAGTTCTTCTACGAAAACGGGGTCGTCGTTCAATACTTCCAGCGGGCGCGGATGGAGTGGTATTCGGACAGGCCCCCCTCTTCGCAGATTGAGCTGGCCAACATGGGCGAGATCTACCTTGAGCGTTTCGGGCTCCCGGGAGACTATGACGAGCCCGCTCCTCCACCCGCCCGAAAAGGTTCGGCGGCGGCGGCGTCCCCGACCGACGCACCGCCGGTCGGTGCGCCGACGGCTGGCGCGCCAGAGGACTGCAAGTACTTCCCCGAGACCGGTCACCACGTGTGCGACGCGTTCCTCGACTACTACCGGGCGAAGGGCGGGTCTGAGATCTTCGGCAGTCCACTCACTGCACCGTTCAACGACCCAGACCACGGCGGTCTCCGTGTCCAGTACTTCGAACGCGCGCGTATGGAGCTCCATCCCGACGGGGCCGGCGGTCACCAGGTCCTGCTGGGCTTGTTGGTCGACGAGCTGGGCTACACGTTCCCACCCGTCGCCCCGGACCAGATCCCCGCCACCAACACCAGCCGTCAGCGGTACTTCCCGGAGACGAAACACGTGGTCTCGCACGCATTCCTGTTCGCCTTCCGTGAGAAAGGCGGACTGGAGATCTTCGGCTATCCGCGCTCCGAACTCATCTACGAGGACGGCCACATCGTGCAGTACTTCCAGCGGGCACGGATGGAATGGCGCCCCAAGAATGAGATCGGCTCCCAGATTGAGCTCACCGAGCTGGGCAGGGTCTACCTGGAGAGATTCGACGTCCCAGAGGTGCACCGCAGGCCCCGGCCCAGGGATGGAGCCGCCGCGGGTTCGGGAGGAGCCGGTCCATCAACCGTCATCAAGCTTGACCTCAGCGCATCGGTCGAACATCCTATCACCGGCCCCGAGGGCACTCAGACCATCTTCGTCCACGTGGTCGATCAGCAGGGGCAGCCCGTCGCGGGGGCAGAGGCCGCTGCCCAGGTCCGCTATCCGAGCCGCCAGGAGCAGGTCATGCTGCCCGCCACCGATGAGAGCGGGTTCACCAGAAAGAGTTTCGACCTGGTTCCGTCGCCCCCGGGGCAGAAGGTGGTCATCGAAGTGACCGTCACCTACGCCGACCTTTCCGGCACCACGCAGGCGAGCTTCCTCCCCTGGCACTAGCATACGGGCGTCAGTAGGCGCGCGAGAGGAGATGGCGGTTGCCCACCCGGACGGACGTCAACCCGGGCTCGCGGGCAGCGGCCTGCGCCTCCTCCGCGTGCCGCACGGAGGTGCGCGGCAGATCCGGGAAGAGGAAGTGCGGCGCGAACCCCAGCAGGACGTAGGGGACCTCCGGGTTCCGCTCGGCGATGAAGCCGGCGATACGGCGCACCTCGCGGACGTCCACGTAGCCGGGCACCAGCAGCGTGCTGACGACCAGGGGCGGGGGATCGGGGCGCTCGCGAAAGCGAGCTGCGGCCCGAGTCACGTTCTCCAGCGTATGCCGGTTGCTGGCCCCGGTCAGGGCGCGGTGGAGCACGTCATCGTGGGCCTTCAGGTCGATCTTCACGCAGCCTCCCGTCTCCACCGCTAGATCCAGAGCTTCATCCATCAGCGCCGGTCGGGCCGTGCCGTTTGTCTCCCAGCAGACGGTGATCCCTTCCTCGGCCAACAGGCGGGCTGCCGCCAGGGCGTGCGGCATCTGGCTGGCCGGATCGCCTCCGAACGCGCACATACAGTGGGTCGAGTCGTCGGCCAGACCGGCCAGCTCCTCGGCCGTCAGGAGGTCGCCGCAGCCGGGGTCGGCCTCCCGAAAATGGTAGTTCTGGCAGGAGAGACAGTCGACGGTGCAGGAGGCATAGAAGACGGCCAGGTTCTGCTTGTTCCGCTGCGCGTGACCCGAGCAGAATGGATCGGCGACGCAGTTGGTGGGGAGCCGGTCGCGGTACCAGTGGAGGAGGCCGCGCTCCGGGGTGCCGGCACGATGGTAGAGAGCCCCTCCCCTGACCTCCCGCAGGCCGCAGAAACCGCGCTCCCCTTCCCCGATGACGCAGTCCTGGACGCACAGCCCGCAGCGGCGCCCATCCTCCGCCCGCGGCGGACGCTCCGGCAGGTCGAATAGGCGGCGGGCGCGGGCGTGGGCCTCATCAGCAACCTCCAGCGCCTCCTGGGGGCGTTCCCGGATGCAGCTCAGGCAGAGGCCGAGCCAGCTTGCCGTGAGGGGCGAGGACTCGCCGCAGAGCCCGCAGACCTGTTCCGACCGGCTTTCAAGCCGTCCCACCGGCAGCGGCCTCCCAGACCCGGCGCACGAACGCCCGGGCGGAGACGAGCACCTCCGGGTCGCTGACGTCGGCTGTCTCCAGCATCAGGGGTCCGGCGTATCCAACCGCTTGCAGAGCCCGCGCCAGGGCGGACCAGTCGACGTCCCCCTGGCCCGGCGGTAGGTGCCGGGGCCCATCGGATCTGTAGTCGGAGAGGTGCACGGTCACCAGCCGATCTCCCATCGCCCGCACCATGTCGGCGGGCTGGACGTTGCTTTCGCGGGCCTGGAAAGCATCGCACGTGAAACCGACCGGAAGGCCCTCCTCACGTATCGCCTGGACGTGTTCCGGCGCACGAAGGTAGCACCAGCTGACGTTCTCGATCGCCAGGGTCACCCCGGCATCCTGCGCTCTCTCGCCGGCCCACACGGCGCTTTCGAAGAACGCATCCACCAGCGCGGCGTCGTCCAGGCCGTAGCGCAGGCCGTGCCAGGTCAGGGCTTCCGCCTCCACCATCCTCGCGACCTCCAGGAGACGGCAGAAGCGGTCGCGAATCTCTCTCAGCATGCGGGGATAGGGAGACCAGAGGTCGAAGTACGTCGCATAGAGGTGGAGCGAGTGGATGTCGAGGCCAAGCTCGCGGCGGCGCCGATCGAGAACGGCGCCGAATTCAATCGTATACTCAGCTTCGGCCTGGAGAAAGACCTCCACGACCGGGAAACCGAGCTCGGCACTGTCGACGAGGGCATCCTCCGTCAGACGACAGGGATAGAAGGCGGCGGTGGAGATACCGATCCTGCTGCCGCTTCTCATGGTGACGTCCGATCAGCCCAGCCCCGCGGCATCCATCACCCGCGCGACCTCATCCAGCGGCAGGGCCTCTCGCCGGTGCCCATCCCGCCCCACCATCGTCTCGGCCCGCCAGAGCGCGTTGAGAACGGCCTCCTCGACGGCTTCGACGACGCCGGGGAAGACGTGACGCATCGCCCGGGCCTCATCAGCGATAACTGAACGCTCCTCCACGAGCACGCCGGACGCGTGCGGGACCCGGTTGGCGGTGCTGAAGGCGATCACGAAGTCGCCGCTGCCGTGATCGTGGATGCCGCCGGTGCGGGCAAGGCCGGCGCCGGCCCGCACGCAAAGGCGGTGGAGCTGCCGCGCCGTCATCGGGGCGTCGGTCGCCAGCACGACCATCACGGAACCGTCGCCGCGGCGTGGGTCCGGCGCCTCAGGCGGGCGGAGATGATGTCCGACGGGCACGCCGGAGACGGTCAGCTGTTCGGCACGCCCGAAGTTCGCCTGCACGAGCGCCCCAACGGTGAAGCCGCCGGCTTCCTCGGGAAGGAGGCGGCTCGCCGAACCGATGCCCCCCTTCCAACCGAAGCAGCTCGTGCCCGTGCCGGCGCCCACTCCACCTTCCGGGACGGGCCCGGAGGAAGCCGACGCCAGGGCGGCCCGGACGTGCTCGGCGCGGACGTGCCGCCCCTGCAGGTCGTTGAGAAAGCCGTCGTTCGTCTCACCCACCACCACGTTGACGCTGCTGGTGCTGATACCAATGGCCGGGTGCCGCTCGACGGCGTACGCGATCAACGCGTCGCAGACGAGACCGACGTTGAGGGTATTGGTCAGGGCCACGGGCGCCTCCACGACGCCCAGCTCGCGAACCTGTTCGAAGCCACATACCTTGCCAAAGCCGTTGATGGTGTGCACGGCAGCCCGCACCTTCTCCTGGTACAGGTCGCCGCCGTGGGGCAAGATGACGGTCACGCCGGTGCGGATGGGACCGCGGCCCGGGCGGAGAGGGCCGTGACCGGAGATCAGTGTGGCATGGCCGACGCGCACGCCCGCTACGTCGGTGATGCCGTTGTTCCTGCCCGGTGGGAGACTGCCCGGCGCAAGCCCCCATTCGCGCACCCGCGGGCGGCCTGTCACCATCGCACCTTCATCCGCCGAAACCGCGCATGAGAGCGAAGGCGACAGCCAGGATCACGATGATGCTCAGGCATCCGAAGCGGAGGACGGTCTTGGTGAGCTTGAGAACGGTGCGGAAGACGAGCAGCAGGACGAGGAGACCGACACCAGCGCCGGCTAGTATGGATAGTTGTTCGAGGGTGAGACCAAACACGCAGGACCTCTCTTCCTAGGGTTAGATCGCCAGGGTCGAGCGTATCTTACCACGAAAGGCCCTCTTGTAAACCGCCGCGGGCGGGTTCGGGCTTGAGGGGAAAACGGGTCAGCTCGAAGCCCTCGTCTCGAGGGCGATGCAGGCGAGAGAGCAGGAAAGATGGGGTTGGTGACGCTGAAGAACGTCCCCGAGACGAGGACTGCGAGCATCTCTAGTGATGGCGACGAGGAGAGAGAAGTTCGGAAGTCTGGTCGCTAGGGGGAATGCGACCGAGACTTCCGAAATTGGAAGAAAGACCTAAGGGGAAACTGTGGAAGCCTGCTAGGAGACTCTCGTGCACGCCGAGCAGGGTTCGGGGGGGAGAGATGTCTCAACCAGGTGGGTAGCAAACCCGCCCTACTGATTAGGAAAAAAGCTTCTCCCCCCGCATGTGCCAGGTGCTGCTCTGGATATCCTGGTAGATCTCGAACGTCTCCTCGGTCCGATTGCCGGCGGAGCGCGCTCGCGCCCGAACGCGGAAGTAGTAGCGGTCAACCTGCCCCCGCAGGCCGCGGCGCGCGATCGTCCAGCAGCGCTCGACCGCGTGGACGTCGTAGCGACGGCCGCGCCAGGCGAAGACCTTGGGGAAATAGCCGTGCCGGCGCTCGAGCATCTCAATCACGTCATCACCTCCAAGAGACCGCAGCAGCCCGCCCAGCGAGCTGCGTTTCTCCTCTCTACGCTCCCAGTTAAAACGTCTTGTCGCATCAAGCGCGGCGCTCACGGTCATAGCGTACCTCCTCTCGATCCATCGAAGCTCCTCCCACAACCCTGAAGTCCCGGCCCATCGGCGCAGAAAGCGACGACGGCAGCGCCTGCCACGGCGAGCGCGCTCCTTGCTGCGCGTTCCCGGGCGAGACGACCACCACCGGCGGATAGGCCTGCCGGGGCTCATACTCCCTCTCCCGGTCCCGAGACCGCCGGGACCGATCCTCGTTCTGGCGCCGGGTCACCGCCACCACGATCAGGCTGGTCGGTATCGCCGCCCCCACCCCGCACACCGTCCCCGCCAGCACCCCCAGCGCCTCCTCGCTCAGCCGGTTCCCCACCACCACCGCCAACGTCACCGCAAACGCCACCACCACCAGCCCCGCAAAGACCTTCAACCGCGCCCAGCGGCTCTCTCGCCCCTCTCTACCCTCTCTCATCGCCTTCCTCCTCTCGCCACCTCAGCCCCCCACCCCTCCGGCGCCGGCAGCACCTCCCTCGTCCCTCTCCTCACCTGCTCCACGATCCTCCTGATCTCCTGCGGCGACACGTACGCCGTCTGAAACCGCGTCACCTTCCCCTCCGCCACCGCCACGAAGTCCCCTCGCCCCTCCAACCGCTCCGCCCCCGTCCCGCTCCACCCGCTCGCCACCCGCGCATCCGTCGCGCTCGTCACCCGCCCCACCAGCCGCACCGGGAAGTTCGCCTTCACCAACGACCCCAGCACCGACGCCGTCGGCTTCTGCGTCGCCGCCACCACGTGGATCCCCGCTCCCCTCCCCCGCTGCAGCAGCCGCGTCAGCCTCTCCTGCAGCTCTCTCCCTCCCGTCATCAGCAGGTCCGCCAGCTCGTCGATCACCAACACCACCCGCGGCCCCCTCATCCTTCCCCTCTCCCCTCGCTTCTCCATCAGCCCCACCACCCGCTCCAGTGTCTCCTCCGCCTCCCTCGCCTCTCGAATCACCCCCCGCGACAGCTGCGGCAGCCCCTCGAACAGCCGAAACGCGCTCCCCTTCGGATCGATCAGCACCAACCCCAGCTCCTCCGGACGGTTCATCATCGCCAGACTGAGGATCATCGTCTGCAGCAGCACCGTCTTCCCCGACCCCGTCGTCCCCGACACCAACACGTGCGCCACGTCCGGGCTCGGCAGCCGGATCAATAGCGGTCCCCCGTCCTCCGACAGCCCCAGCACCGCCGTCAGCGCCGGCACGTCCTCCACCTCCAGCTGCTGGTAGAGGGACAGCAGGTGCACCGGCTGCGGATCGTCCCGCGGTATCTCCACGTCCACCGCCGCCCCCCGCCGGGCGATGCGGCAGTTCGTCGCATCCAGCGCCGCCGCCAGCTCCTCGCTCAGCCGCTTGATCTTGGAGATCTTCGCCCCCAGCGCCGGCAGCACCTGGAAGCGGACCCAGCGGGGCGTCACCGTCCCTCCGGTCACGCGCGCCGGAACCTTGTGCATCTCCAGCACCATCTCAATGCGATCGGCTTGAAACTCCAGTTTCTTGCGCATAGGGACACTCTCCAACGCTACCGATCGAGGGGCTCAACGGCAGCACCTTCGAGTCTGTAGGCCTGATAAGCTGTTGCCTGCCCTGCTGGGCTCAGCCCGGCCGCTGAATCCCGACAGAGCGTAGAACAGGACCTAACTCTCGGCAGATTCGCTCTCTTCGTCCTCCGCCTCCTCACCATCCTCGCCGTCCTCCTCGTCCGGAGCGAGGATATCACGGACGTCCGTCTCGACCTCAGCAGCAAGATCGGGATGCTCACGCAGGAACTCCTTAGCATTCTCTCGTCCCTGGGCCAGATAGTTATCCTCATCCCGATAGTAGTAATAGGACCCACGCTTCTCAATCACACCCAGATCCACAGCTACGTCCAGCAAGTCGCCCTCCCTGCTGATGCCCTCGGAGTACATCAGATCGAACTCCGCTACCCTAAAGGGCGGGGCGACCTTGTTCTTCGTCACGCGCACTCGCGTCCGCGTGCCGATCAACTCGCCCCGCTCCTTGATCGAGGTGATCCGCCGGACGTCGAGACGAACCGAGGCGTAGAACTTGAGCGCCCGGCCGCCGGAGGTCGTCTCCGGATTGCCGAACATCACCCCGATCTTCTCACGAAGCTGATTGGTGAAGATCAACGCGGTGTTCGACTGCTTAATCGCACCGCTCAGCTTACGCAGCGCCTGGCTCATCAGACGCGCCTGAAGCCCAGGATGCGAGTCGCCCATCTCCCCCTCGATCTCGGCGCGGGGCACCAGCGCGGCCACGGAGTCCACGACAATGATGTCGACGGCTCCCGAGCGAATCAACGTCTCGGCGATCTCCAACGCCTGCTCGCCGGTGTCCGGCTGGGAGATGAGAAGGGAGTCGGTGTCCACACCGCACCTACGCGCATAGGCGGGGTCGAGGGCATGCTCCATGTCGATGAATGCAGCCACGCCGCCCATCTTCTGCGCCTCGGCGACCACGTGCTGAGCGAGCGTCGTCTTCCCCGCACCCTCCGGGCCGTAGATCTCCGTGACCCGCCCCCGGGGCACGCCCCCCGCCCCGAGAGCGAGATCCAGGGACAACGAACCGGTGGGGATCACCTCGACATCCAGGTGGGAGGCCTCGCCCAGACACATAATCGCTCCATCGCCAAAACGTTTGGTTAAGCTTTCCAATGCTCTATCGAGAGCCTTTTCTCTTTCCTTGTCGCCCATCGCTCCACACTCCAAATCCTGATGTAGGACGCCAGGGTCCTGTCCATCGCCCCGGCAGCGGGTTTAGAACATGCGTTCTACTGTGTGAGTATCATATCAGAATCGGGGGGCTGCGTCAAGGAGGAGTTATCCCAACTTAACCCAAACTTTCTCGGCTTTCCCAAAGGTGTGAAGGTGACCCGGCCAATGAGATGACCGGCACTTCCGGCGAGTCCTCTGCCAAACAGAACCACGCCTCAGCACAGAGGCTTGAACACCGGCGGAGGGCTCCTAAGTGCCGGTCACCTGAGACACCAGGAGGCTCGCATCAGCCCACACCAAAAAGCCCAGCCCTTGCGGGCTGGGCTCGAGGACTATGAGGGGGCTCTATCCGTCCAGCTTCCGAATCACCATCACCACTTTGCCCTGGACCTCCACGCGGCTGGGGTCGTCGACGTAGATGGGCTCCATCGTCGGATTGGCGGGCTGCAGGCGCACCCTGCCCCCCTGTTCCTGGTAGAAGTGCTTGAGGGTCACCTCGCTCTCGCCCTGCAGCCAGACAGCGGCCATTTCGCCATTCTCCACGCGCCTCTGGTGGCGCATGATCACGATATCGCCGTCGTTCACCAGGGCATCGACCATGGAGTTGCCCTCCACCTCCAGGGCATACAGTCCCTCCATCTCTCCCAGGAGATCGCGAGACACCTCAATAGTCTCGTCGCCCATCAAGGCGAAGTCGCTGCTGGGCACCGGCACCGGCTCGCCGGCCACGATGCGCCCAAGCAGGGGCAGTCGAAGCACTTCGTCGGGCATCAAGCTCTCTCGACCGGGCTCCGCCAACCTCAGTCCGCGCGAGACCTCCCGATCCCGCATGATGTACCCGGCCTCCTCCAGGCGGTCTAGATTGTAGCTCACGACCGACGTCGAGCTGATGTTTAACGCCGAACAGATCTCGCGCATCGACGGGGGATAGCCGTTCTCGTCAAGGTACTCCCCGATGAACGTCAAGATCCTGCGCTGCTTCTTCGAGATGCGCTTGCCCATCACCAGCCTCCTTGCTAGACGTGTTGTCCATAGACCCATTATATAAGAACATACGTTCTATGTCAAGGTGTAGTTGCTCAGATTGGCTCTCTCCAGTACAATGACGTCCATCACACCGACCACACCACCGCGAGGTAAGCTATGAGAGTCTTCATCACCGGCTGCAAAGGCCAACTGGGGCGGGCCCTGACTGCCGCGCTGGGTCACCAGACAGTAGCAGGCTGCGATCTTCCTCAGACAGACATCACGAACCGCCAGGCTATCAGCAGCGCCATCGCCGATTTCGCTCCCGACGTCGTGATTCACACTGCCGCCTGGACCGACGTGGACGGCTGCGCGCGAGAACCGGAGAAGGCCTACGAGGTCAACGCGCTGGGCACTCGAAACGTTGCTCTGGCGTCTGCATCCTCGGGGGCTGCCCTGGTCACCATCAGCACCAACGAGGTCTTCGACGGGTCGGCGGACGAGCCGTACCGCGAATGGGATCCTCCCCGGCCCATCAACCCCTACGCTCGCTCGAAGGCAGCGGGGGAGTGGTTCACGCGCCATCTTCTGAACCGTTTCTACATCGTGCGCACCGCGTGGCTCTACGCCCCCGGCGGCCGGAACTTCCCCCACCGGATTATCGAGCTAGCCGATGAGCTGGGGAAGCTTAAGGTGGTCACCGATGAGGTGAGCAACCCCACCTACGCACCCGATCTGGCGGAGGCGCTGGCGGAGTTGATCGAGACCGAGGCCTACGGCGTCTATCACCTGACGAACGGAGGCTACGCGTCCCGCTACGACTTCGCTCGGGAGATCCTGCGCATCAGCGGGCGGGAGGATGTGCCCGTGGAGCGGATCACGCTCGACGACTTCGATCGCGACTCGACGCCGCCGCGCTTCGCTCCGTTGGCGAACACGGCAGCGGCAGCGTTGGGCATCGAGCCGCGACCGTGGGAAGAGGCGTTGGCAGCCTTTCTCAAGTCGAGCTGACGGAGTAGACGAGCCGGGCCCAGACGTCACGCAGAGGTGTGCAGAGCAGGCAGAGAGTGAGATAGAGCAGCGTGCGCCTGGATCCTTGGTGCCTTTTCTGCAGCTCCTTTCACACCAGAGGAGAAGATCATGCCCACCGAGAACAGAACCGACAGCCCGGAGCCCCAGCCTGAGAAGCTGTCGCTGCGACAGAAACTGACGTACGGCCTGGGAGACGTGGCGCATTCTGTCGGGGCCGGGACCGTCATACCCTTCTGGTATCTCTTCTTCCTCACCGACGTGGCCCGGCTGCGGCCCGAGCTCGCCGGCCTCACCATTCTGATCGGTGGCATCTGGGACGCCGTCAACGATCCGCTGATTGGGCTGCTTTCCGACCGCACGCGAACGCGCTGGGGGCGGCGGCGTCCCTTCCTGTTGTTCGGGGCGCTCCCCTACGGGGCCATCTTTGCGCTGATGTGGCTGGTGCCTCCTATAGAACGCCAGGTGCTTAAGTCGATCTACTACGCCCTGATCTACATCTTGTTCGACACCGCCTTCACCGCCGTCAGCTGTCCCTACTATGCCCTGACCCCGGAGCTGACCCTCGACCACGATGAACGGACCTCCCTCACGTCGTACCGGATGTTCATCTCCATCGTCGCGGGGCTAGGGGCGGCCCTCGGTTTTGCCCTCGTTCTCGACGCCGCCCCTAACGAGCAGAGCGCCTTCCGCACCATGGGCCTCGTATCTGGCGGGCTCTTCGCAGCCACGATTCTCACAACCTTCCTGGGCACGCGCGAGCGGGTCGGCTTCCAGGTGGAGAGGCCTCCCTCCCCCGTAGAAAGCCTGCGGTTCGTCTTCCGAAACGGCGACTGGTGGTACACACTGGGCATGCGCATCCTGAGCTGGATCCCGGTGGACGTGGCCTCGGCGGTGTTCGCCTACTTCCTGATCTACTGGATTCAGATGAAGCCGATGGAGGCCTCACTGGTGCAGGCAGCCCTGCTGGCCAGCGCGGCGTTGAGCCTCCCCCTGGTGCTCTGGATGACGAGGCGGTGGGAGAAGAAGACGGCCTTTATGATCGCGACGGCCTCCTGGGCTGTGGTGATGCTCGGCTTGCTATTCGTGCCGCAGGGGGCGCGGCACCTGGTCTACCCCATCGCAGTGCTCGTGGGACCGGGGGTCGCCGCTGCCCACGCACTCCCGACGGCTATGAGCGCGGACACACTCGACGTCGACGAGCTGAACAGCGGGCAGCGGCAGGAGGGCATCTACGCCGGGTTCGAGGTCTTCATCCGGAAGCTCTCCACCAAGCTGGTGCTGGCCGCCATCGGCCCCATCCTGGCCTGGTCGGGCTACGTCGAAAACGCCGCGCGACAGACGCCGGCGACGCTCACGGCGATTCGATTGCTGATCGCGGTCGTGCCGGCTGCTATTCTGACGGGAGCCGTCGTCGTGGCCTGGCGGTATCCGCTGACGCGAGACCGGCACCGGGAGATTCAGAAAAAGCTAGCCGACCGGCGCACACTGGCTGCAGATCCCCGGTTCAGCGGCAGCTAGCGTCTGCAGGTCGCTGAGCTGGCACAGCAGCTACGCACTGTCGAACAGCACCCTCCCCCCTCTCTCCGACGCCGGTAGGAATAAGCCGGCCAATCCGGAGACCGTTCGGATCACTGGATGATGCCCAAGGGGATGCCCAATGGAAAGAGAAGACACTGCGCAGCCCGAATGGAACCTGCTGGTCCTCAGCGATCTGCATCTCAACGAAGGCCTCGATCCCGAGACCGGAAAGACGTCGAGGCTGGAGGATTTCCTCCGAGACGATGCTTTCGCGCGTTTCCTCCGCTATCACGAGGCCATTAGGGATCAGCCGCGATTTGGGGGCAGGCCCTGGCTCCTCATTCTGAACGGCGACGTCTTCGACTTTCTCCAGGTGGTCTCGCTGCCGCGTGACGGGCTGCCCCTGCGCACGGTGAAAGGCGTCGACCAGCGGAGCGATCTCACCGCCAACGAGCAGAGGTACGGCTTGGGAACGACGGCCCTCGAGTCGGAGTGGAAGCTGAAACAGATCGCGAAGGGCCACCAGCGCTTCTTCGCCGCGTTGGGGTGGTTTGTGGCGCGGGGCAATCAAGTCGCGCTGGTCCGCGGCAACCACGACGTCGAGCTGTTCTGGGAGCAGGTTCAGGAGCGGTTCGTCGTCGAGGCGAGACGGGCCGACACGCGGCGCTGGGTGCGAGAGGGTGGCGATCCGCCGGCCTCAGCGGAGGCCTACGACCGGCGAATCCGATTCTACCCCTGGATCTACTACGTGCCCGAGCGCATCTACGTCGAGCACGGGTGTCAATACGAAGCGGCCAATCATTTCCGCGACTTCATGCACCCGGTCTTGGTGGACGATCCCGAACGGATTGAGCTACCCTGGGGAAGCCTCTTCGTGCGCTACCTGTTCAACCGGGTAGAGGACATCCATCCCTTTGCCGACAACGTGAAGCCGCTGACGCGTTACCTGAGCTGGGCCTTCCGGAAGAGTCCCCTCAAGACGATGGAGGTCCTGTTGGGCCGGGGGTGGATCTTCCTCAGAGCACTCTGGATGGCGGGGCAGAAGGCGACGAAATCGGCCATGATCTCGGCGGCAAAGAAAGAGACGACGAGCGAAGAAGAGACCCAGCTGCCGTCGGACGTGACCGAACGGATCACGGCCCTTGCTGACCGCCGGGTGGCATCGTCGTGGCAGGGCTGGGTGGGCTCTCTTCTGCAGAGCCTCATCTCCCTAATGGCCGCCCTCATCGTGGTGGCTTTTCTCGGCCTTGCCGGCGTCACGCTCTTCCTGACCCGGAGGCCGTGGTGGATAGCCGGCCTCTACGCCGGGGCGGCGGTTCTCTCGGCGTTCCTGCGCCGCGCCCTGCTCCAGACCTTCTCGTCCTTCCTGAGACCGGACAACCTGGCGGACCTAGCGTATCAGCTGGAGCAGATCCTGGCGCCCGGGCAGAGGGTGCCGATCATTGCCCTAGGCCACTACCACCGGCCGACTGTCGAACGCCTCGAAGACACGTGGTACGTGAACACCGGGGCTTGGGTACCCATCTTCGAGAGGGAGGGACCCGTTGAGGGGCGGGAGGCGCTGACGTTCTTGCGCGACGCTTATGGCCATCAGGGGACGCCCGAGCTGCTGCGCTGGGACGATGCCGGCGGCGCGCCCACGCGGATGGTGCTCTGGGACGACGAGCGAGGCCATTAGCTCTCCTCCGTCGTCGACGCGGCAGGCGACGGCAGATTACCGCAGCCCGGCCCGTCGTCCCAATCAAGCCCCTATTCCGGATCCTCGTTCTCGCCGAAGGCCCCGACGACGGGAACGCCATCCTCCCACCCCCACTCCGAGACGTGGTCAGGTGGCCCATTGTGGTCGTGGTCGAAGACCCACAGGCTCACGGGCTCCCAGTCAGGGATGAAGAAGGCGACGTCATCCACATAGCCATCACGATCGAAGTCGCCCGCAACGGGCAGGGCCGTCTCGGTGGTCCAGTGCGCGACGACCTCGTCCGTGGTGCCATCGTGGTCGTAGTCGTAGTAGACCTCGCCCGTCGAGGGACGGAACAAGGCAACGTCGTCGACCCTACCGTCGCGGTCGAAGTCCCCGGCGAAGGGGAGGTCATCGGCCCACCCCCAAGGGCCGCTCACAGCGTCACTGGTCCCTCCGTCGTGGTTGTAGTCGTAGTACCACATATGCGTCGAGGGGCGGTAGACGGCCACATCGTCCCAGCGTCCATCGCCGTCGAAGTCCCCGGTCAGCGGGCGGTCGCCGCTCCACGCCCAGGGACCACTCTGTTCGTCCGTGTCGCCGTCGTGGTCGTAGTTGTAGTGCCACGACCCGTTGCCGCCGTCCAGGCGGAAGATGGCCGTATCGTCCACGAACCCATCGGCGTCGAAGTCGCCAGCCAGCGCCACATCCCCGGCCTGCTTCCCCCAGGCCCCGCTCAGCGCGTCGGTGTCGCCGTCGTGGCCGAAGTCGTAGTACCACTTATGGTCCGATGCCCTGTGCAGGGCCACGTCGTCGACCTCGTTCGTGTCGACGGGTACGTTAGGCCGGATCTCGCCGGCGAACCAGATAGGAAAGGCCGCGACCCAACCGCGCGAACTCGACTCGCCCCACCCTTTGTTGACGTAGAACTTCCGCTGCGTGTACCAGGTCACCCCCGGGGACCTGTACTCACGCTTCTTGAAGCCGTAGGCAAGCGGGTAGTGCTCCCATAGACCGATCCCGATGACGGCCGGCCCGCGGTACTTGATAGCGGCCTTCGCCTTCCGCCTGTATTTCGCCTTGTGCCAGCTCCAGTTATTGCCCCACGTCAGGAGGCGGACATAGGAACGACCGTCGAGGTACGCCTCCGCCTCCTTCATGTCGGAGGCCCAGGTAGCGCCGTTGTCGTTGACGGCGTTGCACCAGGTGTCGATATCGTTGCGGATCTCCCAGATCATACTCTTCACGCCGGTCGTCATCGTCGTCGGCGCCACGACGTCTGCGCCGTACCCGCCGTCCCTCCGATAGAGGCCCCACCGCCCCTGCCAATATGGGTTGCCCTCGGCCGCCTGACGGTCCGCCCAGCCGAAGAGCATCGCCCAGGCCGTCGCGCCGCAGCCGCTCCAGCAAGAGGAGTCGTTGGGGTACTCCCCGGATTCGATCTGGTTGTACCAGCACTGCTCGCCGTGCTGCGGCTCCGATTCGCCGCCGGCCCAGACGTGGCTCCAGCCCGTCCAGCCGGCGACCGCCTGCGGCCCCAGGTTGTTCGAAGGGAAAACCAGTGGAGAGCTGCGGCCCCCGGGCGGGATCAGACGCGAATCGCTCCGCAGAACCAACGGCAACCATATCTCATGGGGTTCGACGATCTGGAAGGCGAAGACCTCCGTCGCGCCGTTGGGATACCCGATGGTCACGGTGAAAGGAACGCTCTCGCCCAGCACCGAGTCCAGGGCCGTTATCTGGACGTTGGGCGGCAGGTCAGACCCAACCGATACTTGCTGGGATCCGACGAAGCCGCGCTCGTAGGCCTCGCCGACTAGGGACACCGTCGGTGACTGCCACAGCGCGGCCAGAAGGCGGGTGTCGCCCTTCCTCAAAGTGCCACCGCCCCCCGCCAGCTCCTCGATCTCCCAGGCCTCGGCTGCAGCCCGGCGGAGCGCCTCGAGGTGCGGTCGGTATGTTTCGCCGAAGCCGTCCTTCAGCTCCGCCCACGACGCCCAGGGAGTCCTCACCAGGGAAGAAGGGGGCGTGACGGTCCCGCTGATGAAGAGCGTGGGACTGATCCCACCGGCATCACCGTCAGCATCCGCCTGAGCGCCCGGCGACCAGATCGTCTCGAACGATGTCGAGGGGCCGTCGAATCCGGGCTCTAGGCCGGTCACCTTGAGGGGCAGCGCCCCCAGCTGGGCGGAGAGCTCTCCGTCGTCGTCCTCGGCCGCGTACGACAGCGTGTCGAGCTTGTAGAACCGCGCCGCGTCGAGATGCTGGCCAGCGGCGACCTCCTCCAGCGCACTGGAGGGGCGCGAGCTTGCGTAGTCCCAATGCGGGATAGGGAAATCGTGATCACCGGTGGAGACGATGACGAAACCGGCCGGTGCCACAGGGAACTCGTAGTACGCCACCCCCTCGACGTCCGGACGGTACATGGGCCGGACCCCCGAGCCCAGTTGCGCCGCATCCCAGCCGGGCGCCATGCCCGTACCGCGCATCTCCGCGACCAGTTGAGCTGCTATGTGCTGGAAGCGAAGCGGTACGTCCGAGGCGTGCTTCAGGCCGCCGTTATCGACATCGTAATAGGCAATGTGGGGTTGCCCCAGATCATCCAGGGCCAGCGACGTGTACTGACCTACGTCTCCGTCGTTGTCCACGACCTGGGTGTACCAGAGGCCGCTGACGGCGTAGGCGCACTTGAGGCTGCCATCACCGTAGTAGCTGATGTGAGGCTGGCCCAGGGGGTCGAGAGCCAACGACGGATACCGCCCCACGACACCGACGTTGTCCACTGGTTCGCTCTCCCAGCTCAGGCCCTCGCGGGTGGCGTATACCAACGCGTACCTCTGAGCCAACGGCGATGCGCCCACGTGGAAACCGACGTGGGGTGTGTCGCCGGCGCCCATAGCGAGGGAAGTGAAGAAGACCGGACTCCGGGAGCTCTCGTAGACGGAGTCTATCGCCCACAGCTTGTCGACGCGGCAGGCGTACTTCACCTGGGCACCGTCCCTGATGTACGTGATGCAGGGCTGGCCGTCCGAGCGGAGAGCCAGAGAAGTGTAAAGGCCCGTATTGCCGGTGCTGTCCACGGTCTGCTCGGAGCGGGTCGACTCGTTGAAGAAGACGTACTTGAGGGCCGTCGCCGTCGCGTCGTAATAGCTGATGTGGAATGAGTCGCCAGCGTCCAGTGCCAGGGAGGCGTACTGCCCGACATCCCCGTCGTCGTCCACGAGCTCGATCTGCCAGCTCCCTCCATCGAAGCTCGCCACCTTCAGGGCTGGACCACTCGCGTCGTAGTAGCTGATGTGCGGACGGCCGCCGGAATCGAGAGCCAAAGAGGCGTACTGTCCCACGTCGCCTGTGCTGACCACGGTCTCTGAGATCCAGGACGAGCCGTCGAAAGCCGCGTATTTCAGGTCTTGTTGATGAGCGTCGTAGTAGGCGACGTGGGGATGACCGCTTGAGTCCACCGCCAGGGAGGCGTGCTGGCCGAGCCCTTCCGGGAACGCACCGCTGTCGACCGTCTCCACCTGCCATGTGAGGGCAGGCAAGGGAGTTGTCGACGCTGTCGAGGCCGGTGAGGTACGGCTGGAGAAGGCATACCCTTCTCCAGTTGCGGGTCCTTCAACCGTGGGATCCAAGTACCAGGCCTGATCGATCCTACCCGGGTCGGGCCGGCTGAACCGGGCCAGAGCATCCGCCTGGCTACCTTCAACTCGAGCACCCGTTACGAGAGCCGCGGTGACGAGGACGAACAAGATCGAGACCCATCTCCTCGCGCTCATTTCTCGCTCCTTTGTGTCAGTTTGCCTCCCAATGCATACGCCCAGTGCCCCTTTCACATGCCAGTCCCTGGCTCTCCCCTGCCCACCCATTTCCCCCAGGGATCTGGACAGAAGAAGACTCCATAGACGCGTTGGCCGCCCCGAAACGGGGCCGAGAGCAAATGAGAAGCCCAGGGTGATCGTGTGAAACGGCACCAGATCACGTACCCTAGAGGTTTGCCGTTAACACCTCCTATTCAAGCGTGGTAGAGCCTGACGGCCCAGATTTCGAAGAGCTGTACGAAGAACGACGCTGAGCGAAGTTCGACGGGCCGCTGCATGAAGCGGCCCGACCGTTGAAGACGTGCGGCAGCAGGAAAGCTTAGTCTGATCGTGGCCCAGAACACCCAGGGGACGGGCGCCTGGTCCGTTGCCGTCCCGGCTCGCCCCAGCTAAGATGCTCCTGCCAATGATCAGCAGGACGGACCAACTGGCGGAACTCGACGGCTTATCAGTTGACGGGCGGTCTGACTACCCTTACAGAATGCCGACCTGACTGTGGTCGGCCAGGGTCAACTTGTAGGCCTTCGGCTTGATAGGGGATCGGGCCAGGTTAACGTGCCGCCCGATGAGGCTGTCCTGGATTCGCGCCGGGATGTCGCGAACGATACTCTCCTCCAGGATGATGGCCCGCTCGATCTCGCTGTCCTCGATCTCCACGTCGTGGTAGATGGACGTGAAGGGGCCGATGTAGGAGTTGACAATACGGGTACGCTCTCCGATGATGGCCGGCCCACGGATCACGCTGTTGATGATCTCGGCGCCCTTCTCCACAATCACACGGCTGTCCACCTCGGAATCGCGATCCACGTAACCCTCGACCGACGGGGTCAGCTCCTCCAGGACCAGGCTGTTCGCCTTCAAGAGCTCGTTGGGCTCGCCGGTGTCGATCCACCAGCCGCGGTGGACGTAGGGATAGACCTTGTAGTCGTTCTCCACCAGCCACTGAATCGCGTCCGTGATCTCCAACTCGCCGCGCCACGAGGGGGTGATGTTGTCAACCGCCTCGTGGACGTGATGGTCAAACATGTAGATACCCACCAGAGCCAGATCCGAGGGAGGATCCTGGGGCTTCTCCACCAGGTGAACCACACGCCCCTCACCGTTCAGCTCGGCCACCCCGTACCGTTCAGGATGCTCGACGCGGGTGAGGACGATCTGGGAGTTCCAGTCCGACTCCTTGAACTGGCGCACCAGCTCGCCGATGCCGCCCTGGATGACGTTGTCCCCCAGGAACATGACGAAGGGTTCATCCTCCAGGAAGTCCTGGCTCACCTTGACCGCGTGCGCCAGCCCCAGCGGGTTTCTCTGGTGAATGTAGGTGACGTCAACGTCCCACCTCCCGCCTCGGCCGACGGCGGTCTTGATGTCCTCGGCGGTGTCGCCGACGACGATGCCGATGTCATCGATGCCGGCGTCACGCACAGCCTCGATCACTCGGAAGAGAATAGGCTTGTTGGCAACGGGGATGAGCTGTTTTGCGCTGGTGAACGTAAGCGGCCAGAGGCGAGTGCCTGTGCCACCGCTGAGTATCAGAGCCTTCATATACTCTCTCCTTTCGATATCGATGACGATCGTCAACAGGAAGCATCCTGCTCAGATGATCAAGCTCAGTAGGCGCTTAACGTGGCGTGGGGCGCCGCCTCGTTCAGCACGGCACCGATGATCCGGACGTTCACACGTTTCAGAAGCTCCTTGGCGCGTTCGGCGTGCTCGCGGCGGGTTCGGCCGGCGGCGACCACCAACAGAACGCCGTCGACCTTCGTGCCCAGCACCGCTGCGTCGGTCACGGCCACGACGGGGGGGGCAGCGAACAGGATGACGTCAGCGCGCTCCTTGAACGCCCCGATGACCTGCTCCATCTTGCTGGACCCGAGCACGTCGGCCGGGTTCGGCGGCAGAGGACCGCTGGGCACCAGGAGGAGATCATCCACGCCGACTTCCAGAAGCGGCGGGTCGTCCAGCGCCTCCTCCTCGAGGATCATCGTCGTCAGTCCCCGGTCGTTGGGCACACCGAAGAGCTCGTGGAGCCCAGGATGACGCAGATCGGCGTCCACCAGAAGGGTGCGGCGTTCACTCTGAGCCATCGTCACCGCCAGGTTGGCCAGCACCTCGGACTTCCCCTCGCCTGGCGCGGCGGACGTGACCACCAGGGTCTCGACAGGTCTGTCGAGCGCCGCAAAGAAGGTGAGATTCGTGCGCAGTGTGCGATACGCCTCAGCCGCGGGACTGCGGGGATCGGACAGGGTGATCAGGTCGGGTGTCTCGGCCATGGTTCGTTCCTTTGTCTCCAGTCGCTTGCGGGTTACTTTGTGGAGGGGATAGCGCCCACGACGGTCAGATCGAGCTGGCGCTCGAGATCCTGTGGCGTGCGGATGATGCCGGCCTCGAGCCACTCCAGGAAGAAGATGACGACGCCCGCGACGACCAGGCCGAAGACGACCCCGGCAGCCAGCATGATCTTGGTGCTGGGAGGCCAGGACTGGCCGTAGGTGGGCGGATCGCGGAGGATGGCGTCGACCCTGTCCTCCTTGCGCAGCTTGGCGTTCTCCTCATTGCGCCACTGGACGAGCAGATTGGCCCAGGTGCGGGCGATGTCGTTAGCCTGATCGCCATCGTAGTCCTCGACCTCGATCTTAATCACCATGCGATCGCCCTCGGCCGCGAAGTGCGTGTTCGCCCGCAACCCCTCCGGCGTCATCGGCAGCTGCAGCTCGTCGATCACGTCCTGAGCCCAGGTGTTGGAGTTCGCCACGGTCATGTACGGACGAAGCAGGATATTGGCCGACTGGGTGAGTCCGAAGTCAGGTCGAGCCGGGGAGATAATCACCTCCGCGGTGGATGTGTACTCGGGGTGCTGAAGTTCGCTGAAGACCACGGCGCTGCCGGCGGTGAGGGCGACGGCGACGACGATGATCCACCAGCGTTTGCGCAAGATTCGAGCGTAGTCGTTAAATGTCACGGGATAGATACCTCCTTAGAACGCCAGGGCGTATTCTACCATGCCAGCTATCAATGAGCAATAAGCCACTTCCGTGAGCAATAGGCCTCACTTCCGTGAGCAATGGGCCTCACTTCCGGGGTATGCGCGCCAGGACGTCGAGCCCCATGTCCTCCAGCGCCTCCGCCTCGTGCACCGTGGGATCGAGGTAGTGCCAGAGGAACGCCAGTCCGACCCCGACGAAGACGGCCAGGGCGAGCCTCACCGCCGGGCCTGTCAGTTGAGCGCGGAGACCGGGAGGCATCGGGACCGGCACGGGCTCGTCGAGCAAGCGAAGGGCCGGCTCCAGGTTCTCCAGCTGGGGATAGTAGGCCGCGCTGTTCTCCGTCAGCTCCTCGGTGACGGCGTTCGCTACGGCCACGATCTGGTCGGGGTCGGGCCACGTGAGATAGACCACCAGGATCGACTGAGCGTTGTCTGTGACGATGGCGCCCTGGAGAGCAGCGGGGGATACCTCCTCGCCCATCGCGCCGAGGCGTTCGGCGACTGCCCGAGCGAACGCCCCGGTCTCGGCAACGTCGGCCAGGCCGTTGGCGATATACTCGGAGGTCAACCAGGGATAGTAGCGGTCGTAGTCGAGGCTCAATCCGGCCGGTTCTGTGCCCGCGGAGAAGCGCATCACCACGCGATAGGGTGTAGGTGGGGGGGCATAGGTGGCGGCTACGTAGACGAGGACCACGGCCACCGGGATAGCGATAAGCCACCAGCGCCGCATAAGGATCTTCGCATAGGTTCTCAGCTCCATGTAACGTCCTCCTCGCTGCCCGGGGCGCGCTTTCCGCCCCTCATCTCCTCTTGGATGAACCGGCTCAGCTTATCGCGAAAGACAGCCACGTCAAAACGGTCCGCGTTGGCGGAGCAGGCATCGGGATCGATGGCGTCGGGGTCGAAGGCACGCACCGCCTCTGCCAGCGCTTCCGGTGTCTGGCGGCGGAAGAAGACCCCTGTCTCTCCCTCGATCACCGTATCCAGCGCCCCCCCGGCTCCATAGGCGATCACGGGCCGTCCGGCGGCCTGAGCCTCCACCGGCGCAATGCAGAAGTCCTCCACCCCTGGAAGGACGTAGGCTCGACAGCGGGCATACAGCCCCGGCAGCTCCTCGTCGGGAACGTAACCCAGGAAGGTCACCGTGGGGCCGGCCAGGGCCTCGAGAGCCTCGCGGTCCCGCCCGCCGCCGGCGATGACCAGGGGACGGCCCAGTTGGTTGAAGGCCCTCACCGCCAGGTCGATCCGCTTGTACGGAATCAGACGGGAGACGATGAGATAGTAGTCCTCACGCTCGCTCGACGGCCGGAAGCGTTCGGTGTCGACCGGCGGGTGGATCACCGCGGCCTCTCGGCCGTAGTGGCGGCGGATGCGGCTCTGGATCTCCCGCGAGATAGCGACGAAGCGATCGACGCGCTGGGCGGCCTGGTAGTCCCATCGACGCAGCGACGCGATGACCGGGCGCAGAGCCGTCTTCAGCGCCGCGGGCAGTGCCTCGCGGGCAGCGTAGGACTCGAAATCCCAGACATAGCGCGTGGGCGCCAGGCAGTAGCAGACGTGGGAGGCGGCCCCGGTCCGCACGCCGTGGCAGAAGCCAGACTTGTTGCTCAGGATCAGATCGTAGTCCGAGAGATCGAGGCCGGAAAACGCCAGAGGGTAGAGCGGGAGATAGGGCTGGTGGTGCCGGTAGATGCCGGGCAGCCGGTCCATCCAGGTCGTCTGGACGGGCCACGCACGATAGGCCGACGGCATGCCTTCCCGCCAGTACATCGACGTGTAGATGGGGCTGCCCGGGAACATGCCGACCATAGTCTCCAGCACGTCCTCCGCCCCGCCCATCTGGTTGAGCCAGTCGTGGACGAGGGCAACGTTTCTGTCAGAACGGTAACGGATGGACCGATCCCCCTTTGGCTCCCGTGTCCTCATACAGTGTCCTGGTTTTGGGTGTTGTGCATGGCGAGCGATGGGTCAACGAATAGAGAACGAATAAACGAATCTTCGCCTAACGCTTCTTGGTTCCCGAAACTCGGCCCTGTGAACGCGGCATCATGGGTCAACGAATGGAAAACGAA
>Ga0207797_1000703_pt1 | contig 25594 bp, 22 predicted proteins | sample PRCRCaboRojoPR_6_FD_187275 | JGI IMG/M metagenome (GOLD analysis project Ga0207797, IMG submission 187275) | Marine sediment microbial community from Cabo Rojo, Puerto Rico - PR CR 10% Liquid 1 (SPAdes) | ecosystem: Environmental > Aquatic > Marine > Coastal > Sediment | place: Cabo Rojo, Puerto... | reverse complement strand
CGCGGTCGAGCGCGGCGCGGCGTTCCATCACGCGGGGCTCGCGCGCGAACACCGGAGCCTGGTCGAGGAGGCCTTTCGGGAGCGGCACATCCGCACGGTCTGCGCGACGCCCACGCTCGCCGCCGGCGTCAACACCCCGAGTCGCCGGGTGATCGTCCGGGACTGGAAGCGGTACGATGGCTCCGCGGGCGGCATGCAGCCGCTCTCGACCCTCGAAATCCACCAGATGTTCGGACGGGCCGGGCGCCCCGGCCGGGATCCGTACGGCGAGGCGCTGTTGCTCGCGAACTCGCACGGCGAACTCGAGGAACTGTTCGACCGGTACGTCTACGGCGACCCGGAGCCGGTGCGCTCGAAGCTCGCGGCCGAGCCCGCGCTCCGGACTCACGTCCTCTCGACGGTCGCGACCGGCTTCGCGACCACGCGCGAGGGGCTGCTCGACTTCCTCGAAGGCACGCTCTACGCGTCACAGACGGCGGAACCGGGCCGGCTGGAGCGCGTGACGGACGACGTCCTCGACTATCTCGCTGCGAACGAGTTCGTCGAGCGGGAGGGGGATACCCTGACCGCGACGCCGACCGGCCACCTGGTCTCCCAGCTCTACGTCGACCCCATGTCAGCGGCGGAGATCATCGACGGGCTCCGGGACGGCGGTGCCGAGCCCACGGCGCTGGGCCTGTATCACCTCGTGAGCCGCACCCCGGATATGTACGAACTGTACCTGCGCTCGGGCGACGAGTCGAAATACACCGAGATCGCCTACGAGCGCGAGGACGAACTCCTGGGCCACCAGCCGAGCGAGTTCGCCCAGGGCGAGTGGGAGGACTGGCTCTCGGCGCTGAAGACCGGTCGGCTGCTCGAGGACTGGGCCGACGAACTCGACGAGGACCGTATCGCGGAGCGGTACGGCGTCGGCCCGGGCGACATCCGCGGGAAGGTCGAGACGGCCGACTGGCTGCTCCACGCGGCCGAGCGCCTGGCCGGCGAACTCGACCTCGGCTCCGCGGCCCGGATCCGGGAGGCCCGCGTCCGGGTCGAACACGGGGTCCGCGAGGACCTCCTCGACCTGGTGGGCGTGCGCCACATCGGCCGGAAGCGGGCGCGTCGCCTCTGGGAGGCCGGGTTCGAGGACCGCGAGGCGCTGCGCAACGCCGACAAGACGGCGGTGCTCCGGGCGCTGAAGGGTCGCAAGAAGACCGCCGAGAAGGTCCTTGCGAGCGCCGGCCACCCGAATCCCGACATGGACGACCTCGACGCGGACGTCGCGGGTGCAAGTGGACTCGCGGCGGCCTCTGGGGACGGCGGCGGGGGCGGCGGCGGGGGCGGCGGGCGTACCGGGCCCAGCGGGAGCGACGGCGACGGGTCCGACCAGGCCGACCTGGGTGATTTCGGGTGAGGATCGTCGAAGGCCGGGTCCGGATCGGGGTCGATGGAGCCGATTCGACCGAGCCCGGAGCGTTCCCCTCGCTCGGCGCCTTCCTCGAGGCCCTCTCGTCGATCGGCAAGACACACGACGTCGTGCTCCAGGCCTTCGATGGCAGCTACGTGGCCGGCCCCGAGCATCTCGATGCCGCGGTGGCCCACGCTCGGCGTGCCATCGAGCGGGGTGAGGCTGTCGCGGACGAGCAGGCGGTCGAGATTCTGCTCTACGCCGCCGGGCGTCGTCAGATCGATCGCGCGATGGCGATGGGCGTCGGCGAGGGCGAACAGGGTGTCGCCGTCGTGATCGTGGGCGGCGGCGAGCCCGGGGAAACGAGTGACGGGTCCAAGGCGCGAGCAAGGGCGGTGACCGAGGCAGCCGCCGAGGCCGAAAGAGGGGCCGCAGCGGCAGTCGACGACCTCCTGGCTCCCGGCCCGGTGGAACCCGACCCCGAACGGATCCAGTCGTTTTTCGACATCACCGACGCCGAGCGACGCGCGACCGACGCCGACCTCGAGGCCCTGGTGGTCGAGCGCGTCGCGTTGCTGGACGTCGAGAAGTGACCGACGGGGGTGGGTATGGGCCGTATTTCCAGGCGAAGTGAAGGGGTTGTACCCCGCCGCTAGCTGGCGATTAGTGACGATCTATACAAGTGTGGGGTCCCGGGGAGCGCCGACACATCAGGAAACCGGCACTCCAGTTGAAACGAGGGGGTTGTTCCACCTGAAACGGCGCCCGCGGCCGGCTGCCGGGCGTATGACGTTCTTTGCGCCCATCATTCCGATGTAATCATCCGCGCGGCGCCCGGAGCCGAAACCCGACGTATCATCGCGTCGGTATATAGCCCGCTATATAGGGCTCCTGTGACTGGTGGTCCGGCCGGGATTTGGCCTGAGAAGCGATGGACTGGTGCGGGAGCCGTCTGTCGGCCTTACAGCGCGCCCTTGACCTGCTGGAGGAACTGCTGGGGCGGCTGCGCGCCGGTGAACTGGCCGGCCTCGTCGTTGATGTTCACCTGGGGCACGCCGCGGACCCCGAAGTCCTGGGCCAGATCCATGAACTCCTGGGACTCGATCATCTCGGAGGTGATGTTGGGGTTCTCGATCGCGAACTTGTGAGCGGTCTCGACGGCCTGCGGGCAGTGCGGGCAGGTCAGGGTCACGAAGACCTTGATGTTGACCTCCTCGTCGATCTCCGCGAGCTCCGCCTTGATGTCCTCATCGAGACCGCTCTCGCCGGTCGAGACGGCGACGATGTCCCGCACGTAGGCGCCGAACTCCTGGCCCGAAGGGATGCCGTAGTACCGAACGCCGCGGATCTCGCCGTCGGTGAGGACGGTGACTGGGGCGTTCCCGTACTTGTCCGCGCCCCACTCCTCGGCCGCCTCGCTGTCGAGGTCGTGGACCTCGACCGTGTAGAGTTCGGTCAGGTCCTCGAGTTCCTCGTTGAGCTCGATGGTCTCGTCGCAGTACTCGCAGCTGTCCTCGACGAAGACGTGTGCGGTGACCGCCTCGTCCATCTCGTTGAAGACCTCTTCGACGTCGCTCCGGTTCTGGTCGGACAGTATTGCCATCTTACCTCAACACTACCACCCCAGGTATTAATATGTGTTGGGCGAGCCTCGGCGCCCGTCCCGTCGGGATTCCAGCGGCATCCCGGCTGAAACGCGGTAACCGACGGGTTACCCGCCGTGTTGGGCCACGAAGCGTGGGAGCGTGTGGCATGCGAAACGCGACCAATATTGTGCGCAGAGGTGCGAACCGGTGCGGTCAGTGCCGCCCTGGAGTCGCCACCGAGGACAGAATCAGTCCGGAGCGGGTCAGTCGGAGAGTTCCTCGATGAGTTCCTCGGCGCGGTCCTGGCGGACCGCGTCCTCGGCGACCATCCGCTCGGCCACCTCGTCGACCAGGTCGCCAGAGGCGCCAGCCTGGATAGCGATGTTCTTCGCGTGCAAACTCATGTGGCCCTGCTGGATGCCCTCGCTGACCAGCGCGCGGAGCGCGGCGAGGTTCTGGGCGAGCCCGACGGCCGCCAACACCCCCGCCATCTCGTCGGCGGAATCGACGTCGAGGATCTCCATCGCGCCCTGCGCGACGGGATTCAGCTGGGTGGCGCCGCCCACGGTCCCGACCTGGATCGGGAGCTCGATGCTGCAGGAGAGGTTGCCGTCCTCGTCGACCTCGTAGGTCGTCAGGGAGTCATAGCCGCCCTGGGCGGCGTAGGCGTGGGCCCCGGCCTCCATCGCGCGCCAGTCGTTGAACGTGGCGGTGGTGACCGCGTCGATGCCGTTCATGATGCCCTTGTTGTGCGTCGCCGCGCGGTAGGGGTCGCCCTCGGCGAACGCCCAGGCGTCGACGATCCGGTCGCGGACCGCCTCGCCGGAGAGGTCGCTGTCGTCGTCCTCGAGCTGTTCGGGCGGAATGGTGCAGGTCGCACGGGCGAGCCGGCGGTCGGCCAGATTCGAGAGGATTCGGAGCTCGACTTCGCCGCCGGTGAGCGCCTCGATCTCGGGCGCCAGCGCCTCGGCCATGGTGTTGACCGCGTTCCCGCCCATGGCGTCCTGGACGTTGATGATGAGGTGGGTGACGACCATCTGGCCCTGCGGCGAGTCGATGACCCGCACCTCCACGTCTTCGCAGCCGCCGCCGAACTTCACGAGCGTGGGGTCCTGCTCGTCGGCGAGTTCCATGAGGCGTTCTTTGTCCTCCAGGATACGCATCTTGGCCGCGTGGGGGTCCTCGATGTCCACGGCCTGGATCTGGGCGATCATGAGGGGCCCGCTGACGTTCGTCGTGAAGCCGCCCTCGGCCCGCGCCATCCGCGCTGCGTAGGAGGCCGCGGCCACCACGCTGGTCTCCTCGACCGCCATCGGGATCAGGTGGTCCTCGCCGTCGATCGTGAAGTTCGTCGCCACCGAGAGCGGGTACTCCAGGGTGCCGATGACGTTCTCGCTCACGGTGTCAGCCCGTACGTCGTCGAGGCCTTCGCCGCCGATGGCCGCCACTGTCTCCTCGTCGAGGTCGGCAAGCTCCGCGATGCGCGCCCGCCGTTCCTCGACGGGCAACTTGTAGAAGCCGGATATGCGCGAGTCCATGGGCCATCGGTACAGCGGTGGAGGTAAAAACTCCCTCGAATCGGGCAGTGGCTCCCCGCTCGGCGATCGCCCCCAGGCCGGGGCGGCCTGGTCCCACGGGGCTGACCCGGTCTGGGGACGGGGCTGTCTCGGTCAGAGCACCGGGCTGGCTGGGTCAGGGAACCGGGCCGGCCCGGCGTGTCTGATACCAGGCTGGCCAGTAATTAATACGCGCGCGGGCCCTTCGGTCGGCCATGTGCGGGCGGACCTCCCTTTACCTTCCCCAGGCGGTCGTCGAGTCGCGGTTCGACGCCGAGGCGAAAGCGCCGCTCGAACCCCGGTACAACATCGCGCCGTTCGACGACCTGCCCGTTATCGTCGACGCGGAGCCCGACGCCATCGACCAGTACGAGTGGGGCTTCCTCCCGGCCTGGGCCGACAGCCCCGAGGACAGCTACCGCCCGATCAACGCCCGCGCGGAGACCGTGGCCGAGAAGCCGATGTTCCGCGACGCGACCGCCGGCGCGCGTTGCCTGGTGCTCGCCGACGGCTTCTACGAGTGGCAGGAGCAGGTCGGCGGTCCCTCCCAGCCCTACCGCATCGAACGCGCGGACGAGCACCCGTTCGCGATGGCGGGCCTCTACAGCGAGTGGTCCTCGAACGGCACTACGACCCGCACCGTGACCATCGTGACCACCGACGCGAACGACCTCCTCGAACCCATCCACGACCGGATGCCGGTGGTCCTGCCCGAGGCTGTCGAGCGCGACTGGCTCGAGGCGGAGTCGGCCGGCGACGCGGTCGACGTCCTCGGTCCCTACCCCGAGGACGACATGATCGCCTATCCCATCTCGCGGGGCGTCAACGACCCGGCCAACGACTCCCCGGCCGTGATCGAGCCCGTCGAGCCCGAGTCCAGTTCGCAGACAGGACTCGACGACTTCGCCTGACTGCCCTGCCGTCCGGTCATCTCCCCACCCGCCGCCCGTGCACACCGTCTCAGCCCACGGCGACCGGCGTCGTGACTTCGGTCGTGTTCCCCTCCGTCGCCTGCTCCACGAAGTACTTCCGGCCCAGCATGGGGTCGATGAGCGCGTCCACGGGGGCTTTCCCGTCCCGTAGCACCGGGACGTCGGCCGTATTGACGTCCCCGACGGACCGATTCAGCGCGTCGCCGACGTCGTAGCCGATCGGGCGCTCGCGGTGGCGAACCTGGAGTTCGGCCATCGTGAACCGCTCGGATCGCTTGCTCGCCACGATCTCGACGTTCTGGACCAGGCCGGGCGCGGCCGTCCGGAAGGCGTAGACCTGCGGATAGACCGTGGAGACCGTCTTGTACTCGGCGCGGAAGAACTGCGACCCGGGGCCGCCCGGCGCCGAGATGATGTTCGCCAGGAGCACCCCGTCCTCGTCGAGGTGCTCGCGGGTCAGCTCGAAGAACTCGGCGGTGGTGAGCTGGAAGGGCACCTTGTCCTTGCGGTAGGCGTCGAGGACGATGACGTCGTAGGTCTGCTCGGTCTCGCGGAGGAATTGGCGCCCGTCGTCCACGTGGATCTCCATGTTCGAAGCCGGGCCGACACCGAAGTGCTCTTTCGCCACGCGAACGACCTCGGGATCGATCTCCACGACGTCGACCTGGACGTCGTAGGTCTCGGCGAAGATCCGGGGACCGGTGAAGCCGCCGCCACCAATGAACAGCACCCGGTCGACGTCCTCGGTCATGAGCAGCGGGAGGTGGAAGTACCGGGTGTACGTGAACACGTGGCGGTCGGGCTCCTCGAGGTCCATCGCGCTGTGGGGCTGGCCGTCGAGGTACAGCGTGCGGATATCACCGCGGTCGACGACATGGAGTTCCTGGTAGGCCGTCTGTGTGTGATAGACGGTCTGGCCGGTGACCGCGACGCCGTAGGAAGGGCCAGCGACTGCGGCACCGAGGAGCACGGCGACGACCCCGATCCGGATCGCGCCCCGGGCGGTGAGCCCGGGCCACGAGAGCCGGACGGCGGTGAGGACGAGCAACGAGCCGAACAGCAACCCGATGATCTCGATCGAGAAGGTGGGGATGAGGACGAAGGTCGTCCCGAACGCCCCCACGATGCTCCCGGTGGTCCCGAGCGCGTAGACCTGCCCGGAGGCTTCCCCGGTGTTCTCGGTCGTGGAGAGTTCCGCGGCATAGGGGCTGATGAACCCGAGAAGGTAGGTCGGCGGGCCGAACAGGAGGGTGACCGGCACGAGCGGGCTGAATCGACCCGGGACCGGCACCGCGGCGGAGACCCGGAGGAGGAAGTCCCCGGCGAAGAGCAGGAAGGCCACGTAGCCCGCGGTCCACAGGAGGATGGTCGTGAGTTCGCCGACCCGGGCCCGCGTCGCCGCCCGTTTCCCGCCGCGGTAGTACCCCAGGCTGAGCGCCGCGAGGAAGACCCCGATGATGCTGCCCCAGGTGTAGATGCTGCTCCCGAAGGCCGGGGCGATCATCCGCCCCGCGAGGATCTCGAGTCCCATGCTCGAGACGCCCGAGATCAACACGGCGAGTTCCGGCTTCCCCAGTCGCGGGAGGGACCACCGGGCGGGCAGTCGCATGACGAACACGTAGGGGTCAGGGGGTCCTAAAGCGTTCGTCGGCGGCCGTCGACGTGCCCGCACACCCCTTCATTTCGCCTGGAGTCGTTGACATACAGCGTCTCGTCGCCGGGAATATCTCGGGCCAGCCAGGCGGTCTCGGGAGCGGTCACTGGCCGGCAGCGCTATGGGACTGCTTGGCTTGAAAATGAATGGCACACCCGACCACAGAATCGAGGGTCAACCTCCGACGACCGCCACCGTGGGGCGGAGCTGACCCCGTAAATTGTGCTGTATGGATGTCTCAGGCACGCTGCACTGGATATAGCGTCTTTTTTATCACCCGAGTCGGTACCATCGACCGGATTTACCATGGCGAACGTGGAAGTCGATCAGGATCTGTGTATCGGCGACGAGGTGTGTGCAGCGACCCAGCCCGACATCTTCGAGATGGGCGATGACGGCCTGGCATACGTCAAGGACGGCATGGAAGCGGTCGAGGGCGCGGACCTCGACATGGCCCGCGAGGCCGAGGTTGCCTGCCCGGTCGACGCGATCACCGTCTCTGAGTAAGGCCCTTCTACCGTCGGTTCGAGCACCGGCGTCAGCCGGGGAGCCACTGCTGATTGGTCAAGCCCCGAGTTGCTGGTCGTCGGTCAAGCCCCGAGTTGCTGCCACTAATTATTCGCGCGCGAAATCCCCGTCCGCTTGCCCCATCGCTTTCCCCGCACGGCAAGGGCTCGGCGCGCCGCGGTTCAGGACTCGGCCGCTCGCTCGTAGACCACGAAGGAGACGTCGCCCGCGTCCTCTCGGCTGACCTCCGTCCAGGCCTCGCGGTCGACCGAGGGGAAGTAGGTGTCTCCCTCGTAGGTGTCGTGGACCTCGGTCCAGACGAGGCGGTCGGCGAGTGGGAGGAACTGTCGGTAGACTGTCTCGCCGCCGACCACGTAGGCGACGTCCGTGCCGGTCGCTTCCGCCCGGTCGATGGCGGCCTCGAGGCTCTCGGCCTGCTCGGCACCGTCGGGCAAGTCGAGGTCGCTGGTGGATAGCACGATGTTCAGCCGCTCGGGCAGCGGTTGCCCCAGGCGCTCCACGATGGATTCGTAGGTGCGCCGACCCATGATGACCGGGTGGCCGACCGTCCGCCGCTTGAAGCGAGCCAGGTCCTCGGGATGGTGCCAGGGGATGTCGCCATCGGCCCCGATGACGCCGTTCTCGGCCACCGCGACGACCAGTGCCAGCTTCATTCCGCGACCGCGAAATCGATCCCCGGCGCCGGATCGTAGCCCGAGAGTTCGAAGTCCTCGAAGGCCAGTTCGTCGAGGGAACGGTCGGCGATGTGGATCTCGGGGCGCTCGCGGGGCTCGCGGGTCAACTGGGTCAGCAGGCCCGGGACGTGATCGTAGCCGTCCTCGCGTTCCGCCGGCGCCGAGCGCTCGATCCACTCGCGGACGGCCCGGTACCCGTCCGGCGATTCGGCGTCCGCGAGCCGTGCCTGGAAGTCCTCCAGGTTCTCGGCGTACCAGGCGCCCCGCTCGTCGGCGCCGACGTACACGTGGGCGTCCACGATGCTGTGGCCGAACTCGCCGACCTGCAGGTCGACTTGCTGGGCGACGGCGTGGGTCAGGAGGGCGTAGGCCGCGATGTTGAACGGGATCCCGAGCGCGATGTCCCCGGAGCGCTGCTGGAGGTGGGTGTTGAGCCGGCCGTCTTGCACGTTGAACACGAAGGTGTAATGACACGGCGGGAGCTGGGAGACCGCCGCGTTCGCCGGGTGCCAGGCGTTGATGACCATCCGGCGGGTGCGGGGGTTCGACTCGAGCTGGTCGAGGACGTAGGCCAGCTGGTCGAAGGTCCCGTCGTCGTTCAGGTACTCGTTCTCGGCGTCGGGCCAGGCTTCGCCCGGGAGCCTGGCGTCGCCCTCCGGCACCGGATAGCGCCGCCAGAATCGGCCGTAGGCGGTATCGAGGTGTCCTTCGTCGTCGGCCCAGGCGTCCCAGATGGCGGTCTCCTCGCGCAGGTTCCGGATGTGCTCCTCGCCGGAGAGGTACCACAGCAACTCGTGGATGAGCGAGTTCCAGCGGTACCCCGAGAGGTCCTTGGTGGTCAAAAGCGGGAATCCCTCGCTCAGGTCGACGGTGTAGTGTTCCGAGAACCCCGCGATGGTGTCCACCCCCGTCCGGTTCGGTTCGTAGCTCCCCGTCCGAAGCACCCCCTCGACCAGGTCCAGGTACTGCTCCATTGCTCGTCCACAAGAGGGTGCCGCGCGCTACATAAGACTTCGCCGCGGGGCGATAGTCGGGGCCAGGGTGGGGTGGATACTCACCCCGCTCTCGGCAGCTACCAATGGCTATTTGGACGCAGGCTGCGAGTCGGCCCACGATGAGGCGGCGGGGACGTCGGAAGCGATGGGAGCTGTCCGAGTGGGCCGTCTGGCGGCGCTGGGAGCTGTCCGAGTGGGCTGTCTGGCGGCGCTGGGACCTGTCGGACCGGACTGCCGGCACCCTGCTGGCGATCCTGGCGGTCGCCACCCTCGCGCGGGTGGTGGGGGTCACCCGCTGGTCGCTGTGGCTCGACGAGATCTATTCGGCGAGCCTGCGGACCCAGGAACCGCTCGCACAGTTGCTCTACGTCCCCTACGACCCGCACCCGCCCCTGTACTTCCTCCTGATGCGCGGCTGGACGGCCGTCTGGGGCACCGGTCCGGTCGCCGTCCGGAGCCTCTCGGTCCTGCTCTCGGTCGCGACTGTCCTGGGCATGTTCGTCCTCGGCCGTGCGCTCTTCGACGTCGACACGGGGCTGATCGCTGCGGCCTTCTTCGCGCTGTCGACGACCCAGATCCATTTCGGCCGCACCGCCCGGATGTACCCGCTCTTCGCGCTGTTGACCGTCGCTTCCCTCTATTATTTCGCGCGCCTGCCCGCGGAACGTCGAGGCACTGACCTGCTTTACGTCGGGTCACGCACCGACCTGCTCTACGTCGGGTCGACCGTCGCCCTCCTCTATACTCACGTGTTCGGCGTCTTCGTGGTCCTCGGCGAGCATCTCGCGATGGGCGCTCGGCGGGGGTTCGTCCGGCAGATCGAGTGGCGTCGCTGGCTCGGCGTCAGTGCCGCAGTCGGCGTGCTCTTCCTGCCCTGGACGCTCCTTCTGGCCGAACAGGTCCTGGCGCTTCTGGGCGGCGGGACGGGTGGGGGCGTCTCCATCGGGTGGATCCCGGAACCGAGTCTGGGGCTGCTGCGGAACACCGCGTTCATGTACGCGGGGTCCCCATGGGAGCTCTATCCAATCGTCTCCGGGAATCCGGCCACCATCCCGCTCGCCCGCGCCGTCCTGGCGATCCTCGCCCTCGGCGTCCTGCTCTCGCTCGGCGGGTGGAAACAGTGGTTCGGCGGGCGGGACGGGGCGGCCGCAGGGCAGGGGTTTCGCCCGACGGCCATCGTCCTGCTCGTCGTCCTCTCGACGATTGTTGCCGTGCCCTATCTGACCTCGATGGTGCTCGCGCCGATCTACTTCCCCCGCTTCACGGTCGCGGCGATGGTCCCGCTGGGCCTGCTCGTCGCGAACGGGATCAGCCGCATCCGGCCGCGATCGCTCGGGATCCTCGCGATCCTGCTGCTCCTCGGGAGTTCGCTGGTGCTCACCGCGACCTACTACGAGGGGACCACCCAGGAGCCCTGGGAGCCGGCGACCGATGTCGCCGAGCGGACCATGGAGGCGGGGGACCTGGTCGTGGTCCAGCCGTCCTGGGCTACCGGGTATTTCGCGTATTACTATACGGGGGACGCGGGGGTCGCGACCGCCGCGGCCGTCGGCCTCGATTCGGGTGGTGGTGGGGCCGGCGACGGGTCCACAGGCGGTGACGGCGGCGCTGCGGGGATTCCGGAGGGAGCGGAGGTCTGTGTCTTCCAGTACGGCGACGCGGTCGCCGGACCAGTCGAGCGATTCCAGACCGACGCGTGGCAGCCGACCGCGTCCTTCGAACAAGGCGTGATCCGCACGGCGTGCTACGCGCCACGGACACGGTAACCGGTGGCTGCTATTCCGCTGGCGGCGCTGCGCGGCCAGCGGCCCAGGAATGAAACGGGTCGTTCCTCAAGGGTACCGGCAGCGCCGGTCCCGCTCGGTGCAGTTATCGGCCGCCCATGTGGCCGCCGCCGTGGCGTCCCTGGCCGCCCCAGCCGGACTGGCCATCGCGCCAGTCCTCATCCTGACGAGGGTCCTGTCCCCAGCCTGGTCCCCAACCGTGCATCCCGCCACAGGGTCCGTATCCGGGCCCAGCCGGGCCGTAGCCGTTGGGACCCGGTGCCTGTCCGTACCCGGGGGCCATCCCGTATCCGTGGCCACCCTGTCCGAAGCCGTAGGCAGGCCCCATCGGCCCCCAGCCGAAGCCCGGGCCCATGGGTCCCAGGCCGTATCCGGGGCCGAACTGGCCGGATTGCCCGCCGAACGGCCCCATGCCGCCGTGCATCCAGGGACCAGTGCCGCCGTACATTCCGGGACCCATCCGGCCGTGCATCCACGGTCCCATGGGGTGCCAGCCCGCGCCGGCTGCCCACGATCCGTTCGGGGCCCCGTAGCCACCACCGTACGGTCCGTACGGGCGTTCGGCCGAGCCGTTCCACCAGGGGGCGGGCCCGGCGTGCCCGCCAGCCCAGGGACTCGACCCGTTGGCCGCGTGGTAGCCCCACGCGTACGGCCCGTCGTGGCTACTCCGATTGTCCGAGTCGTTCGCCGGCCCCCACCAGGGACCCCAGGGGCCGTCGGTGTCGGGGTGCTCGACCTGCGGTGCTGTCGTCGTCGCGTCGGCGGTCGCGGCCGTCGCACCCATGATCGGCGCCAGGACCACGACGCCGAGGAGTGCGAGAACCACGCCGGGGAGGAAGTACTTGGATGGCATGTTCGTCGTCGCTTCCCGCTACTACCCGGTGGGTACTTCTCGGGCAGGGCGAGAACGAAGTCAGCAGAACCGTCGAGACCGTTCATAGAGCTCTCTAAACGTTTTTCAGCGTCGAGACCGTTCCTCGCTGCCGGATGGCTGGCGAGACGGCGCGCCGCTGTCGGCGCCCCGACCACCCCGCGTTCGTGCGGCCCTCCGCACAACCGCGTCGGTCAGAACCCTCGCCGGTACTGGACCGGCGGCTCGAGTCGGTCCGCCTCGCCGAGTTCCATCGCGGCGTGGAGCGGGAAGTAGGGATCGCGCAGGAACGTCCGCCCGAGGATCGCGAGGTCGGCCCGTTCGTTCCGGACGATGGCCTCCGCCTGCGCCGCGGTGGTGATCCGACCGACCGCTCCCACCAGAATCTCCGGGACTGCCGTCCGGATGCGTTCGGCGAAGGGCACCTGGAAGTTCGGGCCGGTCTCGGGGAACGCCTGGTCGGGGTGGATGCCGCCGGTGCTCACGTCGATCAGGTCGACGCCGTGATCGACCAGGCCCTCGGCCAGGCGGACTGACTGGTCGAGCGTCCAGGCGTCGCGGTCGTCCAACCAGTCCGTCGCGGAGATGCGGACGAACACCGGGACCGACTCCCCGACGGCCTCCCGGACGGCGTCTGCGACCTCGCGCAGCAGCCTCGTTCGGCCCTCGAAGTCGCCGCCGTACTCGTCGGTGCGTTCGTTGGCCACCGGCGAGAGGAACTGGTGGAGCAGGTAGCCGTGTGCGGCGTGTATCTCGAGGACCTCGAAGCCGGCCGCGACCGAGCGTTCGGCGGCTGCGGCGAAGTCCGCGACCACCGTCTCGATGTCCGAATGGTCCATCTCCGTGGTCGGTGGCGGCGTTTCCTCGTGCGGATACGGGATGCCGCTGGGCGAGACCGTCTCCCAGCCCCCCTCCTCGGGCTGGAGCGGCCGGCTCCCGTCCGCGGGGCGGGTCGTCGAGGCCTTCCGGCCCGCGTGGGCCAGCTGTATTCCGGGGAGACTGCCCTGGTCGCTCACGAAATCCGCCGTGCGCGAGAGGGCCGCGGCCTGTTCGTCGGTCCATATCCCGAGGTCTCGCGGCGTGATGCGACCCTCGGGCGAGACCGCCGCGGCCTCTGTGAGCACGATTCCGGCCCCGCCCACCGCGCGAGTGCCATAGTGAACGTGGTGCCACTCGGTCGGGAGCCCGTCGGTCCCCGAGGAGTACTGGCACATCGGCGAGACCGCGAGCCGGTTCCGCGCCACCACCGAACGAAGTTCGAGATCGTCGAAGAGGCCGTCTGCCATGCCGCCCGCTACGCTCGGTCCGGCGAAAACAGTTCGGTCCTGGTCCCGGCGCCGGCGTGGGCCGGCTCACCTATCCGCCGAGGTCGAACTGCTCGGCGGCGATGTCCATGTCCTTGTCACCGCGCCCGGAGAGGTTCACCAGGATGGTGTCGTGGTCCTCGGCGAGCTCGCCGGCAAGCGCGATGGCGTGACTGGATTCGAGTGCGGGGATGATGCCCTCGGTCTCAGAGAGGTCCCGGAAGGCAGCCAGGGCCTCCTCGTCGGTAACCCCACGGTAGGTCGCCCGACCCATCTCCCTGAACATCGCGTGTTCTGGGCCCACGCCCGGGTAATCCAGGCCGGCGGAGACCGAGTGGACCCGGGTGTCCCCCTCGAGGACCCGGGTCTTCATCCCGTGCAGGACGTCGTCGTGCCCGTCCGCGAGCGGGGCGGCGTGTCGGGTGGAGTCGGTGCCCTCCCCACCGCCCTCGGCGCCGTAGAAGGCGACGTCGTCGTCCCGGAAGGCGTGGAACAGCCCCATGGCGTTCGATCCGCCGCCCACGCAGGCCACTGCGGCATCGGGGAGCTCGCCGGTGCGCTCCTGGATCTGCTCCCGAGCCTCGCGGCCGATGACGGACTGGAAGTCCCGGACCATCCGCGGGAACGGGTCGGGGCCCACCACGCTGCCCACTAGATAATGGGTGTCCTCGACGTTCCCCGCGAAGTCCTCGAGGGCGGCGTCGACCGCGTCGGCGAGGCCCGCGTCCCCGCGGGTCACCTCGTTGACCTCGGCGCCCATGAGTCGCATGCGGAAGACGTTCATCCGCTGGCGCTCGACGTCGCGTTTCCCCATGTAGATCTCCGTGTCCAGGCCGAGCAGCGCCCCGACCATCGCCGTGGCCGTCCCGTGCTGCCCGGCACCGGTCTCCGCGATGAGCCGCTCCTTGCCCGCCTTGCGGGCCAGCAGGCCCTGGCCGAGCGTGTTGTTGATCTTGTGGGCCCCGCCGTGGAGGAGGTCCTCGCGCTTGAGATACACATCCGCGCCGTAGCGCTCGCTCAGGTTCTCGGCGTGATACAGCGGCGTCGGTCGGCCCGCGAACTCCGCGAGGAGCGCGTCGAACTCTTGCCCGAACGCGGCGTCGTCCGCGATGTCGTCGTACGCGGCCGCGAGTTGCGAGAGCGGTTCCTCGAGGGGCTCCGGCACGTACCGGCCCCCGTACCCGTCGAACGATCCGGATGCCATACCCCTGGTGAAGGCAGGGGGGATGATAAATTGTGTGCATCTATGGACAGAGTTGTACACTCATCTGGACCGGGGGGACGATGGCGGGCCCACTGGCGCTCGCGCTCACCGAGCCCAGGGCTCGCGAACCCTTTTGCCGGAGGGCGGCCAATCTCCGGCCATGACCGAGCGAGCGGGTCGCGGAGACGTCATGGTCGCGGTGGAGGACCCCGACCAGGTCCAGCAGCTGGTGCGGACGGCTGGCGACCTCGCCCGGCAGCGTGCAGGGACGGTGCGGCTGGTAACCGTCGTCGTCAAGCCCTACGACTCGCCGTTCGGGATCTTCACCGACGAGACCATCGTCAGGGAGTTCGCGGCCGACAGCCACGAGTTGCTCGACCAGGCGACGGCACCCGAGGGAGTCGACGTCGTTCGCGACCTGGTCGTGGCGCGCTCGGTGGACGCGGGGATCGTGCGAGCGGTCACGCAAGACCAGCCAGACGCCCTGGTGATCGGCTGGGATTCAGATCCCCGACGCTCCGACGTGGTCCTGGGGAGCACGGTGGACACCGTCCTCGAACGCGCGCCAACAGACGTGGTCGTCGAGCGCATCGGCCGCGAGGCCAACGGGGTCGAGTCCGTGCTCCTTCCCGTGGCCGGCGGCCCCCACGTCGGGGTGGCGGCGAGCATCGCGACCGCCATCGCCGCCGCCAACGACGCGTCAGTCACGGTCCTCTCCGTGGCGACTGATGGCACGAGCGAGCCAGCGGCCAAGGGCTACGCTGCCGACGGCGCCCGGGCCGTAGCGGACCAAGACATGGGAATCGAGGCTGTCGAGACGGTGGTTCGCCGCGGTGAGACGCCAACTGAAGTCATCGTCGAGGCGGCAGCCGACCACGACGTGGTGGTGCTCGGGGCGACGCGGAAAGGTGCGTTGCGGGGCCGGCTGGTCGGGTCGGTGCCCCGCCGCGTGGTCCGGGACACCGATACGACAGTGATTCTCGGCCGGGACGCGGCCGAGGCGGCGGGACTGTGGGAGCGACTCGTGTCACTCGTCCGCAAATGACGGGGGTCGGCTTCTGGGCGCTCGTGGGCCTCGCGACGACGATCGGGCTGTTCACCGCCTGGACCCTCGGCGCCAACAGCAACTCCCCGCCCTTCGCCCCCGCGATCGGAGCGAACGCCATCTCCACGATGCGGGCGGCCTTCATGATCGGCATCCTCGCCGCGCTCGGGGCGCTCACCCAGGGCGGGGCGATATCGGAGACGGTCGGCTCACATTTGATCGACGGCGTGGCAATCTCGTCGCTCGCGGCGACGGCTGGCCTCTTCACGGCAGCGAGTTTCATGGCCATCGGGATCTTCTCGGGGTACCCAATCCCTGCGGCCTTCGCGACCACGGGTGCGATGATCGGCGTCGGGCTGTCCCTCGGGGGCGACCCCGCCTTCGACACCTACCAGCGCATCGGGACCTTCTGGCTCATGGTCCCGCCCGTTTCGGGCGGTCTGGCCTACGGGACCGCAACGCTGCTCCGCCGCGACGACATCCCCGAGACCGTCGGCATCCCGTTGCTCGCGGGACTGGTCGGCGCCATCCTCGCGAACATCGAGTTGGGAATCATCCCGAGCCCGCCCGGACGAACCCAGAGTTCGCTGGCCGCCTACCTGGCGAGACGGGTCCCAAGCCCCGAGTTCCTCGGGATCGACGTCGTGATCCCCGTTGTCACCCTCGTCGTCGCCGCCGGGAGCTTCCTGTTCATCCGGCGCCGGACCCAGGAGTCCGTCGACCGTGGGGTCCGGACCTTCCTCGTCGTCCTGGGGAGCGTGGTCGCGTTCTCCAGCGGCGGGAGTCAGGTCGGTCTGGCAACGGGCCCCCTGGAGAACCTCTACCAGGCAGAACTCGGGCTCCCCGGAACCGCGTTGCTCGGGATCGGGGCCGTCGGGATCCTCGGCGGTGCGTGGATGGGCGCGCCCAGACTCCTCCAGGCGACCTCCCGGGAGTACGCCCAGCTCGGCATCCGACGCTCGATCGCCGCCCTCGTTCCCGGCTTCGTCATCGCCCAGGCCGCCATCGCGCTGGGCATCCCCATCTCATTCAATAATATCATCCTCTCCGGTGTCATCGGCGGCGGCCTGGCCGGTGGCTCGGCCGGGGTCTCCCGGCGGAAGATCGGTATCACGCTCGTGTTCTGGCTCATCACGCTCGTCACCTCGGTCCTCGTCGGCTACGGGGTCTACCGCGCGTTCGCCACACTGCTTGGAGGCTAGGACGGAGGGCGATTCACGTCCCGACTTTGGGCTGTGTTCGGGGCCCCCACCCCCGGGCTCACCGATAGACCGAAGGCAGAAAGCGCCCTACGAGGGGACGATGGCCGCGGAGACGGATCGCACGGGCTTCGACGAGACCACGAACTACCTCAGCGAGGCCCTCGGACGGCTCGTCCCCCAGTGGCTCGCCCGGCGCGCGATCCGGGTTTCGGTCTCGACCGACCGCCGCGAGTACGCCCCGGGGGAGCCCGTCGAGATGGAAATCGAGTTCCGGAACCGGCTCCCCGTCCCCGTCACGATCCACACGCCGCGCCAGCGGCTCTGGGGCTGGTCGGTCGATGGCAAACTGGAAGCGAGCGACGAACGGCGGTACATGAGCGACCAGGAAGCCAGCATGACCTTCCGGGGCCGCGAACGCAAACGGGTGCGGCGGCTGTGGAACGGGAAAGTGCGACGTACGGGGACGCCGGACACGTGGGAGCCGCTCTCCCCCGGCGCCCACGAGATTCGGGCGTTCATCGCCCTCGAGACGCCCCGTCCCGAAGCACGGACCGAGATCGTGGTGGGATAGATGGACCGGCCCCTGCTTTCCGGCGCGACGCTGACCGCGGTCTCTGCGTTCCTCGCGTGGACCCAGGTGAGTCGTACGGCGATCGTCCCGTGTGGCCTCGCGGCCGGTATCCTCGTCGGGGCCACGGGCCGGTCCGTGGACGACGGCATGATTCGCGGAGCGAAAGCCGGCGCGCTCGGGGCCCTCCTCTTCGTGTCGACCGTCGCCGTCGTCGGCGGCTATCGCTACCGCGTCATCAGCGCGGGCTATGCGATCGACTGGTCGCTTTTCACCTGGTTCTCGATGAACGTGATGGTCCTGCCGCTGTTCACGCTCGAAGGGGCGGCGGCCGCACCGGCGGCCGCCTGGAGCCGCCGCTTCCTTGCACGCTTGTGGCGCCAGCGATAACGGGACCCGTCAGTCGGCCAGCGAGCGCTCGTCTCGGTGGAGGTGACAGGCCGAGAAGTGGCGGTTCGCGCCGTTCTCGGGCTCGAGCTCGTAGGCTGGCGTCTTCTTGGCGCAGATGCTCTGCTCGGCGAAGGCCTCGAGGACGAGCTCCCGGGCGGCCTCCCAGTCCTCCGCCAGCAGCATGTCGATTGCCTCCTCGATGACGTCCCCGGCCTCGCCCCGGGGCACGCCGTTCGGGAAGAACTCCCGCCGGAGGCTGGTCTCGTCGCTCACGGTGAACGTGCGCCGGTCGATCCCCCGCAGGAAGTCCCGGACCTCCGTCCACTCCTCGTCGGTGAGGTCGTACTCGTCCGGGGCGATGAGCTGGGGACATCGAGTGCGGAACCGGCAGCCGGAAGGGGGATCGACCGGGCTCGGAACGTCGCCCTCCAGAGCGGTCCGGGTGCCCGCGGCCCGCGGGTCCGGGACCGGGATCGCCGAGAGCAGCGCCTTGGTGTAGGGGTGCTGGGGATTCTCGAACAGTTCCTCCTTGTCCGCGATCTCAACGATCTCGCCCAGGTACATGACCGCCACCCGGTCCGAGATGTGGCGGATCACCGAGAGGTCGTGGCTGATGAACAGGTAGGTCAGCCCGAACTCCTCCTGGAGGTCCCGCATGGTGTTCAACACCTGGGCCTGGATCGAGGCGTCCAGCGCGCTGGTAGGCTCGTCGCAGACGATGAACTCCGGGTTGACCGACATCGCCCGGGCCAGGTTGATCCGCTGTCGCTGGCCGCCCGAGAACTGGTGGGGATACCGGTTGTAGTGCTGTGGATCCAGGCCGACGCGTTCGAGGAGGTCCCGAGCCCGTCGTTCCCGGCCCTCCTCGTCAAGCATTCCGTGGGCTCGCAACGGCTCCTCCACGATTGGGCCGACCTTCATCCGTGGGTCCAGCGAGGACTGGGGGTCCTGGAAGATCATCTGCATGTCCCGGCGGGTGGCCCGGAGGTCGTCGCCCTCCATCGCGGCGAGGTCGTCACCTTTGAAGTAGACACTCCCTTCGGTCGGTTGCAGCAGCCGGAGTACCGTCCGTGCCAGGGTGGACTTCCCGCAACCTGACTCCCCGACGAGTCCCAGCGTCTCTCCCTTCTGGATCTCGAAGGAGACCCGATCGACCGCGCGGACCCACTTGCGCTCGAAGTACGGTTTCGGGATGCCCCCGTTCCGCTCGAGTTTCAGGCCCGCGAGGAAGCCGGTCTCGTTGGGGAAGTACTTGCTCATGCCGTCGACGTCGAGCAGCGTCTCGCCGAAGTCGACGGTCTCCTCGGCCGCGAGTTCCTCGTGTTCGTCTGCGAGGCTCATTCGCTCGACTCACCCCGGTCCTCGGCGAGCCCGGCGCCGAAGCCGGCCCCTGCCTCCATCTCGATCGGCTCGCTCTCCCAGTAGCCCACGTCGAATGCGTCGTCGTTGCGGAAACACGCGGCGAGGTGGGGCGCGCCGTCGACCGAGACGACCTCGGGCGTGGGATGCACCCGGGTACAGACCTCCCGGGCTTCGGGACATCGGGGGTGGAATCGGCACCCAGAGGGCGGGTTGATGGCCTCCGGCATGACCCCCGCTATCGGGCGCAGTTCCTCGACGGTCTGGTCCGGCCTCGGCAGCGAGTCGAGCAGTGCGTCCGTGTAGGGGTGTTTGGTGTCGTGGAAGAGGTCATCGACCTCGGCCTGTTCGACGATTTCGCCCAGATACATCACGTTCACTCGGTCGGAAATCTCCGCGATGACGCCCATGTCGTGGGTCACCCAGATGAACGAGGTGCCGTACTTGTCCTGGAGGTCGTCCACCAGCTCGAGGATCTGAGCCTCCACGGTCACGTCGAGAGCGGTGGTCGGCTCGTCGGCGATGATGAGCGAGGGCTCACAGGACAGCGCCATGGCGATGAGAACGCGCTGGCGCATCCCGCCGGAGAACTGGTGGGGATAATCCGTATAGCGGTCGGCGGCCTCCGGGATCCCCACCTCCCGGAGCATCTGGATAGCGAGCTCCTTGGCCTCGGCCTCGCCCATGTTCCGGTTGATCTCGATGAACTCTCGGAGCTGGCCACCCACGGTGTACACCGGATTGAGCGACTCCATCGGGTCCTGGAAGATGATCGCGATCTCCCGGCCCCGTATCCGCTTTCGCATCTCCTCGTTCGAGAGCATGGCCTCGGTGGGCTGGAGTTCCAGGGCGCCGTTTTCCTCCTCCCGGACGACGGGGCCCGCGTCGACGTCCACGCCCGCTTCCGCACCCTCCTCGGTCTGCTCCCCTTCGAGTGCCGATTCGTCGACTCTTCCGACCTCCTCGAACTGCACCAGCGGCTGGCCTTTGAACAGCACCTCACCGCCGACGATCTCGCCCGGTCGCTCGACGAGCCGCAGGATACTCTGGGCCGCGACCGATTTGCCGGCCCCGGACTCGCCGACCAGTCCGACGATCTCGCCTTCGTTGACGGTAAAGGAGATGCCATCGACCGCGCGGACGACGCCTTCTTCGGTGAAGAACTGGGTCTTGAGGTTTTTGACTTCGAGTAGCGGATCTGACATTGTTAATTATTGATACGTGGGTCCAGCGCGTCTCGCAGGCCGTCGCCGAACAGGTTGAAGCCGACCACCGTGACCAGGATGGCCAGGCCCGGCCAGACGCTGAACCACGGATTGGGCAGCATGTAGTTCCTGGACTGGGAGAGCATCTGGCCCCAGGACGGTGTCGGCGGCTGCGCGCCGAACCCGAGGAACGAGAGCCCCGCGACGATCAGGATGGCCACACCGATCTGCAGGGTCGCCTGGACAAGCACCGGTGCGAAGCTGTTGGGGATCACGTGGCGCAGGATGATCCCGCTGTCCCGTACTCCCGCCGCTCGCGCCGCCTCGACGTAATCCTCCTCGCGGACGCTCACGACACGGGACCGGATGAGGCGCGCGAAGGTGGGGATGGAGGCGATGCCGACCCCCACCATGGCGAAGGTGAGGTCACGGCCGAAGGCAGTCATGAACGCGATGACGAGCACCAGAAACGGGATGGCGTAGAGGGTCTCGACAGCGCGCATCAGCACGTCGTCGATCCAGCCGCCGTAGTAGCCCGATACCGCGCCCGTCACGGTTCCGCCGATGAGCCCGATCACCGTCGCCATGAAGCCGACGGTCATCGCGACCCGGGTCCCGTAGAACAGTCGGACGAGCATGTCACGCCCCCGGTGGTCGGTGCCGAGCGGGTGGTCCCAGGTCCCCACGCCGAACTCGTTCGAGAAGCCGACCGGTGGAAGGAGCGTCTCGATCGTGTTGGGGTCGTTTTCCGGATTGACCCAGAACGTGTTCGCCAACCAGTAATCCAGGAAGTAGAAGTCGATGGCGGCGACGATCGCGATGCCGCCGAAGAAGGCGATGATCGCCAGCCCCGCCAGGGCAGTGGGATCTTGCTTGATCTGGGAGAGGGTGTACCGCCACCCGACGCGGGCGGCGACGTCCTCCCGGGCCACGCCGCCCCGACTCGAGTCCTCGCCGACCGGTTCGTCCGAGACCGGTCTGTCGGTGATGCCTGAATCCGAAGTGTCTGTCGAACCCATGTTAGGCCTCCTGGTCCCCGTAGGACACGCGGGGATCCACGTACGCGTAGGAGATGTCCGTGATGATCACGCCGATCACGAACATCAGTCCGAAGAAGATCGTCGTGCCCATCACCAGCGGATAGTCCTGATTGTAGATCGCCGTAATGATGAGCCGGCCCATGCCGTTGATGCTGAAGACGGTCTCCGTGAGGACCGCGCCGCCCAGCGCCTGGGTCATGTTCAGTCCCACGATGGTGATGACCGGGAGCTGGGCCGGCCGGAATGCGTGCTTCCGGAGGATGGTCCGCTCCTTGACGCCATAGGCCCGGGCCAGCTTCACGTAGTCCTGGCCGAGGTTCTCCAGCATTGCAGAGCGTTCGATCCGCGTGATGGCTGCCATCTGCAGAGTGCCAAGCGAAAGTGTCGGCAACAGCAGGTGCTCGCCCGATATGACGAGCACGTCGACCCATGTTTCCGCCCCCTCCACCTCCGCGGGATCCGCGTACGGCATGATCAGGTCTGTGGCCGGCAACACGTCGAGGTGGAAGGCAAAGACGATGATCAGGATGAGGCCGATCCAGAAGCTCGGGGTCGAGACGCCGATCAGGGCGACGACCCGCGAGACGTGATCGACCGGCTTGTTCCGGCGCTTCGCCGAGATGACGCCGAGGGGGACGGCCGCGAGCAGCGCGAAGGTGAAACTCGAGACCAGCAGCAGCAACGTCACGGGCAGTCGCTCGGCGATCTTCTGGACCACTGGCACCTGGTAGTAGATGCTGCGACCGAGGTCGACGCCGAACCGCGGCTCGACGAACGGGAACCGCGCCGTCGTGTCGAGCCAGATCGGCGAGACGTCGCCGAGGTAGTTGAAGTACCGGATGAACAGTGGTTGGTCGAGGCCGTACTTCGCCCTGATCGCTTCGGCCTGCGCCGCGCTCGGCGACGGGCCCAACATGATCGACACCGGGTCGCCGGGGATGGCGTCGGTGAGGAAGAACGTGATCGTGATGATCCCCACGATCACGGGGACGGCCTGGATCAGTCGTCGGATGGTATATCTTGCGAGACCCACGGGATGTGCCTCCGTGTCGTTCTTTGTAGTAGTATGTGCGACGAGCTATAAACGATTCGAAGTCCGGGACGGGTCCCGGTCGTGTTCCTACTTCTCCACGTACGTGTTGTTGTGGCCGCTGAAGATGTGGAACTGGTCGGTCGGGTGCGACGTGAAGTCCTTCACGTAGTCCCTGACACCGAAGCTGTTCTTCAGGTTGTACGACGGGATGTGTGCGCGGTCCTCGAGGGCCATCGTGATGCCCTCCTGGTAGAGCTGCTGGCGCTCCTCGCGGTCGGCGCTCTCGCGCGCGTCGACGAACATCTGGGCAGCATCCTTGCCTCGCTGGGAGTTGTTGCCCCAGAACGTCCCGTTGGTGACACCCAGGGTGTCCTCGGTGCGGCCGAGGAGGAAGTACGTGAACGCGTCCGGGTCGGGCGTGCCGGACCACCCGAGGGTGTACATGTTGTAGTCGTTCGGGTCGCCGGAGATGTACTTATCGAGGAACGCGCCCCAGTCGAGCCGCTGGACGGACACGTTGCTGAAGCCGGCCTCCTTCAGCCCGTTGGACACCGTGACGCCGATCTGTTCGCGCTTGTCGTCGGGCGGGACGATGATGTTCCACTGGTAGTCCATCGGGACGCCGGCCTCGTCGAACAGTGCCTGTGCCTCCTCGATGTTCTTGTCGTGCGGGATCGCCTCCCACTCCTCGAGGGGCATGTCCCAGTCCTCGGCGATCGGTCGCGGCAGCGGGCTGTACTGTCGGAGCCCCGTCGGCTCCACGAAGTTCGCCACCGCCTGGTCCATGCTGAAGACGTAATCGACCGCCTCGCGGACCTTCGGGTCCGTCGTCGGGCCCTCGTTGCAGTTAAATGCCAGGTAGAAGTACCCGACACCCGGGACGGAGTCGAGGGTCGCCCCGTCGATGCCCTTGACGGTCTCCCACAGCTTCGGCGGGATCTCCTTGATGACGTCGTTCTCCTGGTTCCGCAGCGTGGTAACCCGGGTCGTCCCCTCCTCGATCGGGACGAACTCGAGTTCCTCGAGGTTGGGCGTCGTCTCGCCCCACCAGTCGTCCCAGCGCTTCAACCGGACGTAATTGCCCTCCTGCCAGTCCTCGAAGGTGAAGGGCCCGGAACCGATCGGCTGTTGGGTGTTGAACGTGTTCTTCTTCTCCTCGTCCTTGAGGACCTTGTCCTCGCCGGAGCCCTCGAATCCCAGTTCACCGCGGACGTCCGCCGGCACGATGTTCCAGGTCAGGTTGTGGATGAACGCCCCGTAGGGGTACTTGAGGTTGAACGTGATGTCTCGTCCGTCGATGTCGACGGAGTCGACCATGTTCAACTCGTTTGCGTTCTCGGTCTCCTCCACGACCGGCGCCAGGAAGGAGTACCGCACGTCCTCCGGCGTCACGGGATCACCGTTGTGGAACGTGGGCCCCTCCATGAGGGTCACGGTCCACTCGGTGCCGTCCGAGGACACCTCTGGCTCGCCCTCGGCCATGTCCGGGACGACGTTCGTCCCGGCGTCGTACTGGTACAACCCCGAGAACACGTTCTGTGCCACCTCGAGGGAGGGCACGTCGTTGAGGACGATCGGGTCGAACTCGATCGGGCTTTTCACCTGGGCCAGCTTGAGTTTGCCGCCCATCTGCTGCTGGGCGGTCGTGGTGGTGGTGTCGCCGTCACCGTCGCCGTCCTCGGTCGTGGTGGTCGTGGTCTCGCCGCCATCGCCGCCAGTGCACCCGGCGAGTCCCACGATGCTCGCTCCCCCAAGCCCCTGGAGAATGCGTCGGCGCGGGACGCGCCAGTCAGTAGTTTTCTTCGTCATAGTCGGTCACTTGCAGTGCTCCGTGGGAACCACGGATTGTACACTAATTGCAATGGCTCATTTAAAAAGATGACGTTAATTTTTCACACACCACACGATTTCGGCAAACGTCGCCGGTCGGCTTCGTCCCGTGCCTGAATCCGGGAGTCGATGAGTTGGTGTACCTTGTCGTACCTGTTGGGATGATGGACGGTGAGCCGGACAGTTCCCGGTCACGGGCTTGCGCTGCCTTGCGGCCACGTTCGGAGACAGGTCCAGGCGACAATAGCCGCCATCTCGGCCGGTTCAGGGAAACAGTTAGGTCCTGGCTCGACCTCCTCCATCCCGTCATACTATGGGAACTGTTGACAAAGACGACCCGCCGGCGACGGCCGTCTCCACCGAGACCACGGAAGCCGCGGTCGCACGTGCCTACGTGCAGCTGTGGAATACCCGGGACCACGACGCAATCGAGGAACTCGTCACCGAGGAGTTCAGCATGTACGACCCGGGTGCCCCGGCCGATGGCATCCCGGGACCGAAACGCGAGGTACACGGTCGGGACGGCCTCCACCGGTTCGTGGACGACGTGACGACCGGCTACCCGGATTTCGAGCTGACCATGGGCCGGCTGCTGACCGACGACGGGGTGGCGATGTACGAGGCCCGGATCACCGGGACCCACGACGGCCCGCTGGGCGGCTTGCCACCGACCGGCCGACCAGTCGATATCCCTCTCGTGTCGACGCTCGCCATCGAGGATGGGCGCGTTGCGCGACACCGGGTGTATTTCGACATGCGAGAAGTGATGGAACAACTCGGCCTGACCTTCCCCGCGGTGATCGGGCAACTGCCCACCCTCGCGCTCGGCGCGCTCCGGTCGCGGCGCGGCCGCTGAGTTCGGGGAACTGACCGGCTCCTGGCTCACCCGTTTCCTGCGTTCTCTACGCGAGTTCGAGCAGCGTGAGCAGGAAGACCGCGTAGAGCAGGAGCACCACGCCGCCCTCCCAGCGGGTGATCTCGCGGTCCTGGGTGATGAAATAGTAGAGGACCGTCGCGAGCAGCATCACCGGGAGCGCGAACGTCCGGACCGTCTCGGGCACCGAAAGCGGAGCCACCAGGCTCGGCAGGCCGACGACGAAGAAGGTGTTGAAGACGTTCGATCCCAGGACGTTCCCGACCGCGATCTCGGGGTCACCCCGTCGGACGGCGGTGAGGCTCACGGCGATCTCCGGGAGGGAGGTGCCGAACCCCACGGCGGTGATGGCGACGAGTTCTGTCCCGACTCCCAACGCGCCCGCCAGGTCGAGTATCCCCTGCACCAGTCCCGCCGCCGCGAGGAAGACGACCACGAGGCTGGCGACGAGCAGCAGGTAGGTCCAGACCCCGACCCGGGTTTCCGTGGCCAGTTCGTCGAGTTCTGTCTCAGTGACGGGGTGCTCCGGAGTCTCGCCCTCCGCATGCGTCTCCACCAACTCCTCGACCG
>Ga0207797_1000702_pt1 | contig 25596 bp, 25 predicted proteins | sample PRCRCaboRojoPR_6_FD_187275 | JGI IMG/M metagenome (GOLD analysis project Ga0207797, IMG submission 187275) | Marine sediment microbial community from Cabo Rojo, Puerto Rico - PR CR 10% Liquid 1 (SPAdes) | ecosystem: Environmental > Aquatic > Marine > Coastal > Sediment | place: Cabo Rojo, Puerto... | reverse complement strand
CGGCTCGTAGTCCAGGTCGGCCGCCATCGTGACGTAGGCCGTACTCATGCCGAAGAGGTCGTCCGGGTCGGCCGCCTTCTGGGCCGACGTCTCCGCCCCGAACCCCAGAATGTCACGGATCCCCTCGAGGAGCCCCATCGCTACTTTGTAGGGCCTGCGCCGGCTTTCAAGCTCCCGGTGTTCAGGCCATCATGAGCCAGGCGATGAAGATGGCCACAATGCCGAGGAAGATCAGGAGCGCCAGGGCGCGTCTGGGTGACTCCGGTTCCGGGACGAACTCCACCGACAGCGGTTCCTGGCGGTCGTCCGGGCGATCGGTGCTCGTGTCCGGGACGGACCGGCTGATCCCACGGCCGGCCGCCCGGACCGAGCCGAAGAGCCGGTGGACGACGAAGCCCATGAAATGACCTACTTCGGTGATGGGGTCGTAGGACTCCCGCTCCCGGTCCGGGGGAGGGGCGGGCGTCTCCGGTTCGATCTGGTCGTGGCCGGGCCAGGGCTCCCACCGGGGCATTTCGTCGTCCTCATCCTCCTCCACGGGCTCGGCCGTCAGCTCGATCGGTTCCCGCTCATCCTCTTCCGCATCCGCCGCTGCCTCGGGCTCCTTCGTCACTGATTCCTGGACGGCCGCGGCCGAACTTCCACCGAGCTCGCCTGCATCGAACCGCTCGAGCCCGGGCGTGGCGCCGATGTCCTTGGTCCGCTTCCGACGGAACCGGACCCGGCGAATGGAGTCGTCCCAGTCAGCCATCAGGAACGCCTCGCCGGTGTCGAGCTCCTGGACGGCGTCGGCGTAATCGGTGCCGATCATGCGGGAGACCACCCGGGTGTCGTTGTCCCAGGTGAGCCGGTGCCAGACGATCCAGTCACACTGGGTGATGAAGTCCTTGTCGACGGCGGCCGGCCGCTGGGAGATGCCCAGCAGGCCGATGCCGCGCTTCCGCCCACGTTTCGCCACTCTGAGGAGGGTCTCGCTGATGTCACCCCGTTTCCCCGACTCGGGGAGGAACTCGTGGATCTCCTCCACGATCACGAGGAAGGGCTTACGCACACGATTACCGGTCTGGAAGAGCTGTTCGATCACCCGCCGGGCCATATCGGCCCCGACATCGGCATCGAGCACACCGGAGATGTCGAGGATGATCGGGACGTTCTTCTCGAGGCCGAGCTCGGCGAGCTTGGCGGGATCGGCCTCGTCGATGTCGGTGTCGGCCTCGTCGCTCTTGCCGACGTGATGGAGGTCGTACCGTTCCTTGAGCCCCAGATACTCGCCGTCCGTATCGACGATCAGCAGCGGAAGGCCACGCTCGAGGAGTTCCTCGGCGATGACGCTTGCCGAGTTCGACTTCCCCGACCCGCTCTTGCCGGTCAGAAACGCGCGACCGGTCATAATCTCGGAGGTAGGGAGGGTCGTCCCGTCGACCCCGATGCTGATCGTTTCCGATACGGGTGCCATTGGCTCGTCGTGTTCTTCTTAGGGCTTCCGCCACGCATAGGTTTTCTGCCCGGCGTCTGACGCGAGTCTGCCCGTCCAGAACGCTTTTACCGCGATCCGGAGTGGCCCCGAGCATGTCTCGACGCGGCCGTGACCGGGAGCTGCTGGCCCGGGTGGGCGTGCTCGTCCTGCTGTCCACCCTCGTGGTGACCGCCGCGTTCGTCGGTGTAGTGGCCGCGCTCTCCGGCCCGGTCGAGAACTTCACCCAACGACTCCCGTTCTATGTCTTAGTCGCCTCGATCGTCTTCGTGGTCTTCGTCGTGCTGTTCGATTCACGGGGGCTGGACGGCCAGACGGTCATCATTTCCTCGCTCGCGGTCGCTATCTCGTCATTTATCGTACTCTCCCTCGGCGGCGAGGGCGTGGTCTACCTGCTCACGAACCCGGAGAAGCTGATCGCCTCACAGCTCATCGTCTACCTCATCGCGGCGGGCCTGGTGTGTACCGGCGTAGCCTACTGGACGCTCCGCCACTGGCGGGAGTTCGCCGGCAACGGCCGCTAGACCGTCTCCATCTCGCGCTCGAGCTCGCGGAGCCGGTCGATCCGCTTCTCCGTCGGCGGGTGGGTCGCGAAGAGCCGGCCGATGAACCCCGACTTGATCGGGATGATGAACAGCGCGTTCATCTCGGCCTGGTCGCGGAGGTCCTCGTCGGGGATCCGGTCCATGTTGCCCGAGATCTTCATCAACGCCGAGGCGAGCGCCGACGGCCGACCGGTGATGACGGCCGCGCCGCGGTCGGCGGCGTACTCGCGGTACCGGGACAAGGCGCGGATCAGGAGGTAGGAGAGGATCCAGACGGCGAAGGAGACCAGGATGGCCACCCAGACCGGCGCCTGATTGCCGCCACGGCCGCGGCCACCGCCACCGAAGAGCCAGCCCCAGCGAACGACGATGAACGCCAGCGTCGAGAGGAAGGAGGCGATCGTCATCACCGTCATGTCGCGGTTCTTGATGTGGGCTAGCTCGTGGGCGAGCACCCCTTCGAGTTCATCCTGATCGAGCATCTCGAGGAGGCCGGTCGTCACGCAGACGGCGGCGTGATTCCGGGAGCGGCCGGTCGCGAAGGCGTTCGGGACGTTCGAATCCGAAACCGCGACCGTGGGCTTTGGCAGGTCGGCCTGCTGGGAGAGCCGGTCGACCGTCGTGTGAAGCTGCGGATACTCGTCCTGGGTGACCTTGCTCGCGCCCATGCTCCAGAGGGTCAGTCGATCCGAGAAGTACCACTGGACGAGCGAGAAGCCTCCGAACAGGAACGCCATCATCACGAGGCTGCCGCCGAGGTACCACGTGATCACCCCGGCGAACACGATGAACAGGGCGAACAGCAGGAACATCGTGACGAACATCCTGAGCCGGAGGCCCCAGTCCGGTTTCCACTTCATCTCAGCACCCGCCTAGCCTGTCAGGACGTATTAATGGTTCGCGATGGGAACACGGCGAAGGCTGGGCCGAACATCTTCGGTTGCGTTCCCACGCCATGGGAACGAAGGGGCGAGGTATACGCGTCGGTTGCAAACCGACACAATACGACCAGTCCATGACGACGAAATCCGTTCCCTGCCGGTGTGGGACCACCCGCCGTCGGCTTCTCGGCGGCGCGGCCGGTCTCGCCGGCTTTGCCCTTGCCGGCTGTCTGGGCGGCGATGCCGGCACGACAGAACCGGTGGAGGTCCCGACCGATGCGGAATGTGCGGTCTGCAAGATGCAACCGGCGAACTATCCGGAGTGGAATGCCCAGCTGGCGTTCGATGACGGCGACCGGGCCTATTTCTGTTCGCCGGGTTGCCTCGTCGCCTATCACGCCAATCCCGGGAAGTTCACCGAGGGCCGGACATGGGAGGACGTCGCCGGCGTCTGGGCCCACGACTACGACTCGAAGGAGCTCTTCGACGCCGAATCGGGCGTGTTCGTCCTCGAGACGAACCCCGACCGGATCGACGCCCCGATGATGCGCAACCCGGTCCCCTTTGCCGAGCAGGCTGACGGGGAAGCCTACGTCGACCAGTACGACGACCTGACGACCGATGACATCGTCACGCTCGATGCGTTCGACGTGGCGCTGGCCTCGAAGTACCGCGGCAAGCTGCTTTGAGCGTTCGCGGCCTTTAACCGGGCCAACCGCGAACCAGATGTAATGAGTGACTCCGGGCAGTTCTGCCCCCGCTGTGGCAAGCCCGTCGAGGCCGACGTAGCGGAGCGGCAACCCCTCCCGGAGCACGCTGGGCGAGCCCGCCGCCGTGAACGGGCTCTCTGTGATGAGTGTTATCTCGAACTGTTCGACCTCGTCGAGGCCCCCGACCGGCTGACTGTCCAGGTCTGTCCCCACTGTGGCGCGGTCAAAAAGGGCGAGGAATGGGTCGACGTCGAGGCCCGGGACTACACCGATGTCGCGATCGATACCGTCAGCGAACGCCTGGCCGTTCACGTGGACGCCGAGGACGTCCATTGGACGGTCGAGCCCGAACAGGTCGATCCGACCACGGTCAGGATCCATGCCACCTTCTCGGGCGTGGTTCGAGGGACGCCCATCGAGGAAACCGTGACCGTTCCCGTGGATATCTCCCGGGGGACATGCGACCGCTGTGGGCGGATCGCCGGCGACTATTACGCCAGCGTCATCCAGGTCCGGGCGACCGACCGCACGCCCACGCCGGGAGAAACCGAGCGCGCGGCCGAGATCGTCGACGACGTGGTCTCGGGGATGGAGGCGACTGGAAATCGCGAGGCGTTCGTCACGGAGGTGTCGGAAGTCGACGGGGGCCTCGACATCAAGGTCTCGACCACGAAGATCGGCCAGCAAGTCGCCAAACGCCTCGTCGAACAGTTCGGGGGGACGTACTCCAGCTCCGAGACGCTCGTCACCGAGGACGAGGACGGCAACCCCGTCTACCGGGTGACGTTCGCGGTCCGCCTGCCCCGGTTCCGCCCCGGCGAGGTGATCGATACACCGGAAGGACCGGTCCTGATCCGGAGTGTCACCGGGAACCTCAAAGGCCGGCTACTGGCCTCCGGCGAGGACTACGAGGCCGACTGGGACGTCGTGGCCGACCGGTTGGGCGACCTCGACGACGCCCGGGAGACGACCCTGGTCAGCGTCGAGGACGACCGGGCTGTCCAAGTACTCGACCCGGAGACGTATCGATCGACGACCGTCCCCCGGCCGGCCGATCTGGACCCGGATGCCGAGACGGTGCGCGTGATCAAAACCCGGGTGGGCCTTCACATCCTCCCCGATGCCTGACCAGGCCATCCTCGTCGAGCGGGACCGGGTCGATGCGGTTCTCGTCGACCTCCGGGCGGAGGGCGTCTACGATCCGGGACGGGCCATCCAACAGGTCGACGGTCGGATCGCGATCCCGGTAACTGGCGAACCGTCGACGGTTGACGGCGAGGTGATCGAGCAGACCGATCCCCGCCGTCGGGAGCGGACGCTCGCCGATCGGCTGACGAACGAGGGCTGGTCCGACGAGGACCTCGACACCCTTCCAAACTCGTGGGCGGTCATCGGCGATCTCGTCCTGGTGCGGTTTCCCGAGGACTGCCCCGACCGGAAGGCGGTCGCCGAGGCGCTCCTTAACCTCCAGGGCGCCGAGACCGTCCTCGCGAGAAACGGCATCGAGGGTCCCCACCGGGAACCCGACGTTGAAGTGGTGGCGGGGACGGGTGAGACCGAGACGATCCACACCGAGCACGGGACGAAGTATGCGCTCGATCTGCGTACGGTCATGTTCTCGCCCGGGAACAAGGCAGAACGGGTCCGGATGGGCGAGGTCGTCGATGAAGCCGAGCGCGTGCTCGACATGTTTGCCGGGATCGGCTACTTTTCACTGCCGATGGCCCGGGCGGGTGCCCGGGTGACCGCGATCGAACGTAATCCCGACGCCTTCGGTTATCTCATCGAGAACGCGACGCTCAATCACGTCCAGGACACCCTCCGACCGGTCCTCGGCGACTGTCGGGAGGTGATCGGATCGCTCCCCGATAGCGAGGACTCGTCGTTCGAGCGGATCGTGATGGGCTACTATGACGCCCGTGACTACCTCGATGTCGCGCTGTCCGTCCTCGAACCTGGTGGAACGCTCCATCTCCACGAGGCGGCCCCAAACGCCTGTCTCCCCGGCCGTCCCCTCGATGCCCTCCACGACGCCGCTGAGCGAGTCGACAGAACGGTCCAGGAGCAGTCCATGCGAACGGTGAAATCCCACGCCGAGGGCGTCTCCCACGTAGTGATCGACGCGGCGATCCGGTAGCGCTCAGTCCTCGCCCAGCGCCTCGACGTCCTCGGCGCTCGGGTAGTCTGGGAGGGCCTCGATACACGCGAAACAGAGGAAGTGTTCGGACCCATCGTCGAACTCGAGGGTCATCCCTTTGGACTCGGTGTGCTCGTGCGTCCAGAAGTTCGCGATCCCGCCGGCCACCGGCACTTCGGCGCCACAGCCATCGCAGATGTCCCCCATGACGACCCGTCAGTGATCCGTACCCAAAGCGGTTCTGCCGCTACCCTTATTCCGCGCTCCGTGGTATCACGGCCCATAGAATGGAGGTCAACTGCGAGGGGTGTGCGGGCTGCTGTCTCGACTGGCGGCCCGTCGCCGAGGATCCCCCGGATCACGAGCGGCGCGGCCCCCGACAGCCCATCGACGATGCCTACAACCTCGTTCCCCTCACCCGGGACGACGTCCGGGCCTTCATCGACGAAGGGCTGGCCGATGCCCTGCGCCCTCGCCTCTGGACCGACCCTGACGGCGTCACGATCGGCGGACACGACCTGGCCGCCATCGACGGCAAGCCGGCGTTCTTCGTCGGGCTCCGCGCCGCCGCCAAACCCGTCACGCCGTTCGGGATCGAGCCGACCTGGCTCCCAGCCTGCGTCTTCCTCGACCCTACCACCCTCCAGTGCCGGATCCATGGCGAGGAGGTCTATCCGGAGGAGTGTGCGGACTATCCCGGTCACAACCTCGAGCTGGGTGCCGAGACCGAGTGCGAGCGCGTCGAGACCGAGTTCGGGGGTGAGCGGCTGGTCGAGGGAGACGTCCCGGTTGACCTCGGTTCACCGCTACTCGGTCCGCAGGCCATCGGCTACACCCTCTTCGTCCATCCCCGCCCCGACACGCTCGGCCCGGTGATCGACCGGCTGCTCGCCGATGAGCTCACCCAGGCGGACCGGGCGGAGTTCGCCGCCGCGGCGGTCGCGGGGTCGCCCGGGACGACGGAGGTCAACCCCACGGCCTACGAGGACGCGGTCGACCGCGCGACGGCGGCCGATTCCTGGGCCGGCCGGTCGGTTGACGCCTGGGCCGACCTCGATCGGGATCACCCGGCCGATCCCAGCCTCACCACCGAGATCGAGGAGGCCACCGGCGCGCCGCCCACGCCAGGCTGGGAGCCCTGAGGTTACGAATCGATGTAGTGGTCGACGAAAGCCATCGAGCCGAAGTAGACCAGCATGAACACGAGAAACCCGGCGACGAACGTCACCAGGCCGCTGTCGACGTCGACACCGCCGAAGGTGACCAGCACCCAGAGCCCGACGGCGAAGACGGCGATGGTGAACAGCCCGCCGACGACGTAGGCCAGCAACCCGTCGACCCGCTCGGCCCAGGCCATACCTGCCGGTAGTGATGGTCGGGGAAAACCATACCGACAGCGCCAGCTCACCCCGGTGTGCGAGAGTGCGCAGGAAAACGGTCAGTTACCGCGATTTGATTTCGTTGAACTGCGCGAGGAGATCCTCGGCGGACTCGCCGGCGTCGTACTCGATCTTCCCCTCGTACACCGTTCGGTCGTCGGAGAAGTCAGCGTCGATGGCGCTGGTTTTCCGCTCACGACGCTCGTGCTCGTCCTCGTCATAGTCACCCATAGCCATGACAACCACACCCACACTTATTGATTGTTGATTATCAATGTATCGCCTCGTGTATCAGAACAGACATTTGGGACGGAGGGGGTACTTGAACCCCGCCCCCATACCCCGCGATGTCGATGGATTTCGTGGCCGATCTCCACCTGCATACGACCAATTCGGACGGCGAACTGACCCTCGAGGCGCTCCCCGACGCCGCACGTCGGGCCGACCTCGAAGCGGTCGCCGTCACCGATCACGACCGGCTGCACCCCGAACTCGACGATCCCGTCCAAGAACTCGGGGGGATCACGGTAATCCACGGGATCGAGCTCAAGGTCGAGACCGACCAGCGCGTGGACCTCCTGGGCTATGGGGTCACCCGGACCGACGCGCTGACGGCCGAGATCACCCGGCTCCAGCGTGACCGGGTCGAGCGCGGGGCGAAGATCATCGCGAACGTCGAGGCCGAACTCGGGATCGACCTCGACCTCGAACCCCGCGAGGGCCTGGGCCGGCCGCACATCGCCCGCGCGGTCGAAGCCCATCCGGGGACCGAACTCGACTTCCAGGGCGCCTTCGACGAGCTCATCGCCGACGGCCGCCCCTGTTTCGTCGCCCGGGAGGTCACCGCCTTCGGGCGGGGTCTTGAGCTCCTCTCCGCGGCCTGCGCCTTCGTGGGGTTGGCCCATCCGTTCCGGTACGAGGACCCGGAAGGCGCACTCGCGCTCACCGACGAGCTCGACGCCGTCGAACGGTGGTATCCCTATGACACGCCGGTCGACGAGGCACTGCTCGACGACGTGATCGACCGAAACGACCTCCTCGAGACCGGCGGCAGCGACGCCCACGACGATCGCTTGGGGGTCGCTGGCGTGCCCGGCGACGCCTTCGAGCCCATCCGCCAGCGACTGGGGATCGATTGACGGCTGATCCAGTCTCGTACGGTCATAAGCCTTCCCACTGTTGCCCCTGCCGCAGGGTTCAAACGGGGTGGGCCCAAAGCACGAGTATGCGGTGTCATTACTGCGACCGCGACGCCGCCTTCACGGCGGAGAAGGACGGCGTCCGTGTCGGGCTGTGCAAGGGACATTTCCGCTCCCGCTTCCAGGAGCTCGCTGACTCGGAGACCTTCGATGACCTCCGAGAGGAGCTCGATATCGACCGCGCCTGAAGTCTCGTTTTTTCCGGAGTCGCCAATGCCTTTTCACTCCCCATCGTGGGGAGCCTATGCCCATCGTCAACGAAACGGACGTCGAGGGTCAGACCGTCGAGCGGGGCGGGACACGGTTCGAGCGGTGGCCCCTGAGCCGCGTGGCCTCGACGGGCGGCGATCCCGAGCTCGGCTGCAGCAAGTACGAACTCCCGCCGGGCGGCAAGGCCTGGCCGTATCACTTCCACGTCGGGAACGCCGAAGCGCTGTACGTCCTCGACGGGACCGGGTTGCTCCGGATGGCCGATGAGGAACACGCGATCGAGCCGGGCGACTACGTCCCCTTCCCGCCCGGCGAGCGGGGGGCTCACCGGGTGATCAACGACGGCGATTCCCCCCTCCGCTACCTCGTGCTCTCGACGATGGCGGATCCCGACGTGACGGTCTATCCGGATTCCGGCAAGTTCGGCGTCTACGCCGGCGCCCCGCCGGGCGGCCGGGAGGAGCGAACCGTGGAGGGCTATTACCGCCTCGACAGCGACGTCTCCTACTGGGAAGGCGAAGAGGACGACTGAGGGGGCGGGTTTTTGTCGGCCCGGATCGACCCTCCGGGCATGAAAAAGGTCCGTCTCGACGAGCTGCAGCGGTTCATGGGCCCGGCCACGGTCAAACGTCCCGTCTCGCGGGGGCTCGAGACCGAGCACATGGGCATCAACTACTACGAGCTCGACCCAGGCGACGCCTTCTCGTTCGGCTATCACAGCCACGAGACGCAGGAGGAGGTCTTCTACGTTCAATCGGGGACGGTCACCTTCGAGACCGAGGACGGGCCGGTGACGGTCGAAGCGGGCGAGGTCATCCGGTTCGGACCGGGCGAGTTCCAGCGCGGCGTGAACGAGGGTGACGAGCGCGTGGTCGGGCTTGCCATCGGCGCCCCTCAGGACAGCGGCGAGCTCACACTCCTCCGGGAGTGCGACGACTGTGGCGAGCGCACCCCGCAGGCCATCGAGCGGAGCGACGACGGCGAGGCGCTGGTGACGGTCTGTGAGGGGTGTGGGGGCGTGACAGGGCGGTTCCGCTACGGCGAAGAGTAGGCTATTCGAAGGCCGCGATCCCGGTCAGGTCGTGGCCGAGGATCAGGCCGTGGATGTCGTGGGTCCCTTCGTAGGTGTAGACCGTCTCGATGTTCGCGAGGTGGCGCATCGGCGAGTAGTCGGTCGTGATGCCGTTCCCGCCGAGCATTTCCCGGGCCGTCCGAGACGCCTCGCGGGCCATCTGCACGTTGTTTCGCTTGGCCATCGACACCTGCTGTGGCCGGAGGTCGCCGCGTTCCTTGAGCTCGGCGAGGCGGTAGACCAGGAGCTGGGCGAGCGTGATCCCGGTAGCCATCCCGGCGAGCTTCTCCTGTTGGAGCTGGAACCGGGCGATCGGCCCACCGAACTGGTCGCGGTTCTTGGCGTAGTCGCGAGCGGTCTCGAAACAGTCCCGGGCGACGCCGACGGCCCCCCAGGCGATGCCGTATCGGGCCTGGGTGAGGCACGAGAGCGGGCCCTTCATCCCCTCCACGCCCGGCAGGACGCTCTCCTCGGGCACCCAGCAGTCGTTGAGGCCGATATCGCCCGTGATCGACGCCCGCATCGAGAGCTTCTCGTCGATCTTGTTGGTCGAGATCCCGTCCCGGTCGGTCTCGACGAGGAAGCCCTTGACCGGTGATTCCTCGGCCGATACGTCGCGGGCCCAGACTAACGCCACGTCGGCGATGGGCGAGTTCGTGATCCACGTTTTCGACCCGTTCAGCCGATACCCGTCGCCGTCGTGTTCGGCCCGGGTCTCCATCCCTGCCGGGTTGGAGCCGTGCTCGGGCTCGGTCAGGCCGAAACATCCCACCTTCCGCCCCTCGCCGAGGGCCGGGAGCCAATCCTCCTTCTGCTCGTCGCTTCCGTAGGCGTGGATCGGGTACATGACGAGCGCCCCCTGGACGCTCGCCATGGAGCGGACCCCCGAGTCGCCCGCTTCGAGCTCCTGCATCAGCAGGCCGTAGGCGCGTTCGCTGATGTCCGGGAGCCCGTAGCCGTCGAGGTTCGGGGCGTAGAACCCGAGGTCGCCCATGGCCTCGATAATCTCGGTCGGAAACGTTCCCGCCACGAAGTGGTCGGCGATGTCGGGCCGGACGCGGTCGTCGACGAAGTCCCGCGCCGTGTCGCGGATCATCCGCTCCTCCTCGTCGAGATCGGCCTCGAGATCGACGAAATCGAGCATACCCGAGGTCTCTCGACGGGCGCCAAAGCCCTTGCCTTTCGGCCGCGAGCGGGCGTCTAGTCGCTCGATTCCGCCGAACAGACCAGGACCGGTCGTTCGGTGTCGAGGATGACTGCCTGGGTGACGCTTCCGAACAGCACCTTGCCCGTCGGGGTGCGCTTGCGGCCGGCCACGCAGATCATGTCGGCGTCCTCCTCCTCGGCAAATCGGATGATCGCCGCCGCCGGTTCGCCGCTCGATTCCTCGAGCTCGATTTCGATCCCGGCGTCTTCGAGCCGTTCTCTGGCCCGCCGCACCGAAGCCACCTGACTGACCGACGCCCCTTCGGGGTTCCGGGTGAAGTCGTGCAGAAGGATCGCCCGCATCTCATCGCTCCCCGGCATGTCGGCGAGCGCCTTTGCCTGGGCGATCGCCCGCTCCTCGCTGTCATCGATTCCGACCACGACGGTGTACATGGCTGGCCAGTCCTACGCCGGGAGGGGTGTAAATAATACCGTCTTACCGGGCGAGCGGGCGGCCGACGTCCTGGATCTCGTGGACGTACCCGACGAAGTTGTCGAACAGCTGCTTGGCCTCGCACGCCCTTGCGTAGTTTTCGTCCGTAATGCCCTCGAGGGTTCGCTGGATGCGTTCCTCACCGAGGAAGTCTTTCCCCTCGGTCACACGTTTCGCGGTCTCCATGTCGTATTCGGGGTGGAACTGGACCGTGAAGACGTGGTCGCGTTGGAAGCCGTGATTGGCATAGTCGTTCTCGGCGATCGGTTCTGCACCCGGCGGCAGCTCGACTACTTCGTCGCCGTGGGTCGTGAAGACGGTGAAGGGGTCCTCCAGGCCCTCCAGGAGCATCGACTCGCCGACGCGGTTCACTTCGCGATAGCCGATCTCGTAGCCGTCCATGTCCCGCACCTCCCCCCCGAGGGCTTCGGCGAGCACCTGGTGGCCGTAGCACACCCCGAGGTGGGGGAGCCCCCGGTTGACGGCCTCGGTCACCCAGTCGAGTAGGTCGTCGATCCAGGGCTCGTCCCAGTAGACCGAGGCCGCCGAGCCCGTGACGACGATCCCGTCGAAGTCGAACGTCGCCGGGATTTGCTCATGGGCATCGTATTCGGCAATATCCGCATCGAGTTCGCGGCGGAAATTCCGACTCGTATCCTCGCCGTTGAACGAGGCGTTGAGCAGGGCCAGTCGGGGGCGATCCATTACCGTGTTTCATGAACGCCTCGGAAAAGTGGGTTTCGTTCGCGGGAAATCTTCGTTATTCGACCCAGACCCGTGAAAACGCGTCGAAGAACTCCTCGTCCGTCCGCACGAGCTCGTGTCGCGCCAATAGGTCCTCACTCCGCTCGGCGATGTCGTTCACGTGGGCCTCCAGCCGAGTGTGATATTCCTGGGCGAGCCGGCCGCTCACGTAGGCTCGACGGGAGAACTCCTGCTCCATGGCGTCGAAGATGGTGTCACCGCGGACGGGGAGCTCCCACTCGTCGGGGTCGATCACGTGCCCGAGGACGAGTCGGTTTCGCGAGAGGGCGGACAGCCCCGTCTCGATCCCGTCAACGTCACCGAGGAAATCGCTTGCGATCAGGATGAGCGCCCGGGAACGGATGGTCTCGGCGTACGTTTCGAAAACCTCCTCGAAGTCGGCCTCGCCGGCGGGATCCACCTCGTTACACCGCTCGACCAGTTCGAGCACCTCCCCTTTCGATGATGACCCATCGTCGATCCGGTCGTAGGTCTCGCTGAAGGTCGAGAACCGGAAGTCGTTCCCTTCGTCGGCGGTGAGATAGCAGAACCCAAGGCCGAGCTTCGCCGCCCGGTCGAATTTGTCGTCGGCTTCGTCGCCGAAATCCATCGACTCGCTCGTGTCAACGAGGACATGGACGGTGAAGTTCCGCTCCTCCTCGAACACTTTGACGTAGAGTTCTCGGGTGCGGGCATACAGCTTCCAGTCGATCAACCGGGTGTCGTCACCGGGGGTATAGCGCCGGTAGTCACTGAAGGTCAGCCCCTCGCCAACCTCCGGGGATTCCTCCTCGCCCGGGAAGCGGTCCTGGACCTGGCGTTTCCGGCCGGTTTGAAAGCGATCGAGTTCGTCGAGGAACTCCGGGTCGATCATACGAGATCGGCGATGACGTCGTCAGGCGACAAGCCCTCCCGCTCGGCTTGGAAGTCCAGGATGATCCGGTGGCGGAGGACCGGCGGCGCCATGGCACTGAGATCTTCCTTGCTGACGTGCGTCCGCCCTTCGAGGAGCGCTCTGGCTTTCGATGCGAGGACCAACCCCATGCTGGCCCGCGGTGACGCACCGTAATCGATGTCTTCGTGGTTTCGCGTGCGCTGGACGAGCGAAACCGCTTCATTCTTGAGGTCGTCGGCGACCGGGACCTGGCGGACGAGTTCTTGGATCTCGAGCAGTCCCTGTTGATTGATCACGCGCTCGACTGGCGGGGAATCCTGGAGGGTCGTAGTATAGCGGTCGACGATCTCGCGTTCTTCCTCGAAGGTCGGGTAATCGACGAGGATCTTCATCATGAACCGGTCGGTCTGCGCCTCGGGCAACTGATATGTCCCTTCCATGTCAATCGGATTCTCCGTCGCCAAGAGGAAGAAGGGATCCGGGAGGTCGTAGGTTGTTCCGGCGGCGGTCACTTGTCGCTCCTGCATCGCCTCGAGCAGAGCGCTCTGGGTCTTCGGCGTCGCCCGGTTGATCTCGTCGGCCAGGACGATATTGGCGAAGACCGGACCCTTCTCGAAGACGAAGGTTTGCCCTTCCGCGGTCTCCCGCACGATTTCGGTTCCGATGACGTCCGAGGGCATGAGGTCGGGGGTGTTCTGGATCCGGGAGAATTCGAGTTCGGAGATGTCGGCGATGGTCCGGACCAGTAGGGTCTTCCCGAGCCCGGGGTTGCTCTCCAGTAGGGCGTTGCCATCGGCGAGCATGCAGATGAGGAGCTGATCGACCACCGACCGCTGGCCCACGATCCGCTTGGCGATCTCCGTCCGTACCCGGTCGAGTACGTCGCTGACCTCCTCGAGCGTGTCGATCGCTTCAGCGTCCGTCATCGGTTTCCTCACGAATGCGCAGGTTGTACTCCTTGATCAGTTCGGCGTTTTCGATGTCGTCCGGCGGGGCGTAATCCGCCCGTTCGGCCTCGATCGAGCCGTCATCGCCGAGACCGCCGGTCTCGAACTCGCGCTGCTGTTCGTCATCGCCCTGGCCGGCCTGCCGTCTGAGGGTGGCCGAGAGGTTCTCGCCGCCGGGTGTCACCGTCTCGGGCTCGCCGAGGACGTCGTCCCCCGGCTGGAGGCCGGCGGGGGTGGGCGTCGACCCGGTCGGCGGGACGGCGTTCCCGTCACCACCGATCGGCCCGCTCGGACCAGCCCCGAGTTCGACCCCGAGCATCGACGCTTGGATCACCGCGACACTCAGGGCGAAGAGGAGGACGAACCGGACGCCGATCCTGGAGAGGTTGAGGAGCCCGACGCTCGAGGTCTCCCGCAGCCGGTCGATGACGTGGGCGTAAAGCGCCCGGGCCATCGTGCTCGTATCCTCGTCGTCGATGGCGTCCCGGGCGGTCCGGAGCGCTTCATGGACCTCCGGGTTGACCGCCTCGAACCGTTCGACGAGGGGTCGACGTACCCGGACGGCAAACGACACGACGATGCCGATGAGGGCGATCCCGATCGGGATGTACGGGTAGGGAAACGGATCGATCCGCGCGACGGAGAGCACGAGTTCGGTCGCGAGCCCGAGCAGGGTGCCGTCGAGGATGGCGTAGATGAACGCCGCCTTGTAGCCCTCGCGGCGGACGGCCGTCACCGCCCGGCGCATCGTTTCGAGGAGGTCGGGGTCGTCGCTCATGATGGACAGTTTGCGGTTCCGTTGGTGTCCTTCAGATCCTGGATGCAGCCCTCGAGATCCGAAATTTCGTTCTCGAGATTGCGGTTCTCCTGTCGGAGGTCCTCGTTGTCTTCCTCCAGCTGCTGGTTTTCGTCTTCCAGATCGGCGTTCTCGTCCTCGAGATCGTCGACCTGAGTCTCCAAGTCGTCAATGTCGTCCCGGAGGTTCCCGATCCGGTTCTGGAGGTCCGCCCGCTGGGCTTCGAGCGAATCGACCTCCTGCTGGAGGGCCGCTTTCTCATCGAGCAGCGACGCCACCCGGTTTTCGAGGTTGTTGATCCGGGTCCGCGCCTCCTCGAGGTTGGACCGGGTCGAGGCGAGCTCGTTCCGGGTTTGGTTCAGCTCCTGCTCGGTCCGTTCGAGGTTCGACGCGACCTGCTCGACGTCCTGGAGCCGGGTCTCGAGCGTCCGGTTGAGCTCCTGGACACGCGCCTGCAGCTCGTCGATCCGCTGTTCCTTCTCCTGGATCTCTGCACGGAGTGCCTCGTTCCGATCGACGACCTGTTCGTTTCGCTGGCGGAGGTCCTCGACCGAATCCTGGTAGTACATCGTCGCGCCGGCCGTCCCGACGACGGACAGGCCGATCAGGAGGACCAGCACGATGTTGATCGAATTTCCGATGATGGGCATTGTCTAATTGGTGAATGGGTTGCGTCTGTAGGCTTGTAAGCGGCGCGCGGCCACCTCGAGAAGGTAGAGTACGAGCGCGGCCACGAGCAGCGCCCAGGCCCACTCCTCGCGGACCTCCCGGACCTGGGTGGCCTGCCGTCGGGCGAACCGGGCGATGGCGCCGGCGTCGTCCGCCGTGAAGACCTGCCCGCCGCTCGTCTGGACAGCCTGGCGGAGCCCTGGATCGGTCCCGTAGGCGGCGTACTCGATGGGGTAATTGACCGCATACTCAGCCGAGAGCAGCGTCTCGACGCCCGTCGACTGGGGAACGAGGTTGGCCTCGTAGATCCCTTGGCTGGTCCGGACGAACGTCGGCCGGTCGACCTCGGGCGGGCTCTCGCCCAGGTAGCGGACGGGCGTGGCCTCGCCCACACGGGTATCCGGGATGCGGACCGTCCCGGAGGCCTTGCGCTGGGGATCTCCGATGGCCCAGTTCGACGCCTTCGAGAGCAGTCGCGAGTCGGGCTGGGCCAATAGCCCGTCGAGCTCGCCGTTCTGGTCGTAGGCCGTGACCGAGACGACCCGGCCGAGCCCGTAGCGCCACGCCGTCACCGCGGGGGTTCCGGTCCCGGCCGCCACGAGGTAGTCCGCACCCTCCTTGACCGAGACCTCGTTCGTTTGTGCGAGCGAGGTCGTGAGCGTGACGCCGGCGGTGATGAAGTGATCGCTGTCGACGACGGTCAGCCGCGAGGCGGAGAACTGCCGCTCCTCGTCACCGAACTGAAGCCGGAGCCGCGAGGTCTCGTCCGCTCGGAGGTAGTTGCCGCCGGAAACGGCACCGATCTCCCGGAGAAGGGTCGAGTCGATGCGCTCGCCGACGCCAATACTGATGACCCGGATGTTCCGCTGGCCGAGCGACCGGGCCGCCGAGATCGATGGTGCCTCGTCGTCCACCCCATCGGAAATGAGGATCACCGTCCCCTCCGAGCCCCCGAGGAGTTCGGCCGAGCCCTGGAGCCCGGCGGCGATTTCCGTGTTCCCGCCGCTCTGGAGCCGGCGGATCTTGTCGGCGAGGTCGTCCCGGGAGCGCGCAATTGGCGTGAGGTCGGCGATCCGGTAGGCCCGGTCGTTGAACGCGACGATGCCCACCTCGTGCTGGTCGCCGAGCTGGTCGAGCACGTCGAGGGCGAGCGCCTTCTGCACCCGCATGCCACCGGCCGTACTCCCGGAGATGTCGACCGCGAGGACGATCCTAGCGCGCTGGCCCACCCCCCCGGGACCGATCCGGACCGGGAGCATGGACCCGAGCGTCGACTCGGTGTAGCCGCCGTATTCGTATGACCGCTGTCCGCCGACGACCACGAGGCCGTTGCCGTCGATGACGAACCGCTGGAGCGCCTCGACGTTCCCGATCTCGTCCGCCGTCACGTCCTGAAGCACCACGGCGTAGTAGTCCGCGAGGTCCGAGGGAACCGACTGGGCCGTCGACACGTTGTAAAGCTGATCGAGGTATTCGCGGAAGGGATAGGCGCCCCGGCTGACGTAGAGGATCTCCGGCTGGGAGACTGCCTGGACAGTCCTGTAAAAGACGTCGTTCGCGCCGTGGACGTCACCGCCGCCGATGCGGGCGACGATCCGGTGCTCGCCCGTCCGGTTGAACCGGTGGGTGAACTCGATCCCGCCGCTTCCCTGGATCGAATAGGTCCCGATGGTCGTCCCGTCAACGGAGACGGTCACGTCGGTCGTCCGGTCGGTCAGCTGGGTGCCCCCGACCCGGACGAGGAACCGGTTGTCGATGCCGACGCTGGTGGTCTCGGGGCCGTCGATCCGGACGTAGCGTTCCCGGCGGTCGGGCTCGAGGGCGATCGTGCTGATCGAGGCGTTGACGCTCCGGGCGAGTTCGGCCGCCTCGCCCAGCCCCCGGCCATCGGTCACCTGCCCGTCGGAGATAACGACCAGACTCCCTTGTGGACGGAGGTTGGCGATGATGCCGTCGCCGATGGCCGACCGGTTCCCGGCCGCGACGGTGGCAGTCGAGACCGGGACGCCCTGGCGTTCGATCGTTCGGGCGAGTTCGTTGGCGACGTCCGGGTTGACCGCCATGCTCGCCGAGTCGTCTATCAGCAGCCGGACTTCTGGTTCGCCCGGCGTCTGCTTCGTCACGGTCGTGTATGGCCCCGCGGCGGCCCCGAGCAGGCACGCGATGATGAGCAGCCGCGTGACGAACATCCCGTACCGCATCCGTCGACCGGTCTCGCTCGCCGCCGACGGCCGGACGACGATCAGCCAGAGGAGCGGAATAGCGAGGGGGATCCCGAGCAGCAGGAATCGGTACTCGAAGGCGACGGCGGCCATCAGAGATCACCCCGCCGTCGCAACATGACGAGCTCGACCAACCCGATGAAGAGGGCCAGTCCCGCGACGACTGGCGTGAGTTCGAACGGGACCCGCCGCTCCTCGGTTCTGGTGCCGCCGTCACCCCCGTCACCCCGCGCATCGATCGATGGTGCCGTCACGTTGGATTCCGTCCGATCCAAGAGCGCGGCCCCGTAGCGCTGCTCGCCGACCGTATAGAATCCCACCCGATCGAGCACGATCGTCGGCCCCGGTCGCTGGCCATCGGGCGCCTGGACCGTCTGGGCCTCGCCGACGTCGAGCTGGCTTCCCGTCTCGCGGTTCAGCGCCGTCAACGGCTGCCGACCCGCCAGCAGGAAGACCGCCCGCTTCCAGAACACGGGGTACTTGTAGTTGTACTTGAAGCCCGAGGCGTCCTCGATGAAGCCGTAGTAGAGGATCGTCCCGCCACCCTGGGTGGCGGTGGCGATGATCGGGCTTCCACCGGGCGCCGTCACTAGGGCTCGACCAGTTCTGAGCTGCCCGGCGACGTACCGTTCGGGCGGCGCGAAGGTGATCCCCCGGGTGAGCGAGTCGTCGGCCACGTCGACCGACGTCCCGTTGGCCAACCCCCGGGGTTCGATCAGGAGGAGGTTCCGGTAGTTGATCGACCGGAGGTCGGGCTGGCTCTGGATCGCGACGCCTCCACCCCGACGGAGGACCTCGTTCCCGGTCTGAATGTTCCCAGGGAGGACGTTGTCGGGATCGACGTTGCTGAAGATGATGACGTCGTACTGCTGGGTGATCGTCGTCGGCGGGCGCTTGATCGTGAGGGTGACCTCGTCGATCAGCGACAGCGCGGTCGTCAGAAACCGGTTCTCGTCGTTCGTGAGGAGGAGGACATCGATCGCCGCGTCCGACGGGGCGGCGATCGGGACGCGGTCGTCTATGGCGAAGGCATCGCCGGGGGTCAACCGAAGCTCGCCACCACCCGCCGGGATGGGCATCTGGACGGACGTCGAGTCGCCCGGTCCGAGGCCGAAATCGGCCGCCCGATTGCCGAGCGTGAGCGTGCGCTGGACGCGCGCATTCCCGAAGTTCTCGACCGTCGCGGTCACGGTCCCGCTGCCGAACGAGATATCGACGATCCCCACGTTCGCCACGCGACCGCCGACCGACTGGAGGTCGACGCGATGGCCGCGGGCCCGAGCGGTCGCCACCGCGGCTTCCCAGTCGGTGTTGTCGACGAAGTCGCTGATGACGACTATGGACGCCCCCTCACCCGCGACGGCGGTCGCCCGGGAGATGGCGTCCGCGAGATCGCCCCGGGCGTGGCTGACGGTGAGCGAGTCGAGGGTCCGACGGGCGGCCGGCCCCGGGCCCTGGCGAAGCGCGACGTTCGGGGTGGCCCCGGCGACGACGATCGAGGTCGTTCCGGACACCGAGTCACGGGCGCGGCTGATCGCCTGGGCGAACCTGACCGAGCCCCCGCCCTCGGCGGCCATGCTCGCGCTCCCGTCGATGACGATGACCCGTTCGTCGATGACCTGTTCCTCGGCCACGGCGATGTATGGCGAGGCGAGGGCGAGCGAGACCAGTAACAGGACCAGTAACTGTACGAGCAGGAGCCAGTCCCGTTGGAGGGCACGGAAGACCTTGCTCCGTTCCTCGTCGCTCTCCTCTTCGAAGAGGAACGTGATGGTCGGGAGGTCGTAATGGATCGGCTTCGGCCGGAGGAGGTAGAGGATGATTAGCGGGATGATCGAGGCAAGGGCCGCCAGCCCCAGCGGCTGGAGGAAGTAATCAGTGACGGCCATCAGCGGATCCTCCGTCGCGCCGGGACCAACCGCTGCACCGGGGGGTGTTCACCGCTCGGCGGGTGGCGACGGGGAGGGGCCGTCGGCCGGGTGGTCGGTGTCATGAGATTCGTGCCGGTGGGGCGCTCGACCGGCGGTCGGGCGGCTGTCGTCTCCGGGTATTTGTCGGCTCGCGGGAAAAAGCGTTCTGAAGAGCGCCCGGCTCAGGCGTCACGCATCCGCTTGAGGAGTTTGGGCACGGACGCCAACGCCTCGTCGAGCTTGTCGGTCTCGGGCCCGCCTCCCTGGGCGAAGTCTGCCGGTCCACCGCCACCCCCACCGACCATCGAGGCGAGTTCGGCCACGACGGCACCGGCATCGACGTCGATCCCTTCCGGGACGGCCACGACGAACTGCGCGCCGTCGGCGTCGCTCCCGAGGACCGCGATCTTGCCCTCCTCGACGAGGGCGTTGGCCGTCGCCCGGAGGGCGTCCATGTCGCCATCGAGCCGCCGGACCACCGCGCTCGTCCCCCCGATTTCGACCTCCTCACCCGCCTCACCATCGCTCGCCCGGGCACGGGCGAGCTCCTCCTTGAGGTCGTCGAGCTGCTTGCCGCGCTCCTTCCACTCCTCGAAGAACCGTCGAGCGGTCTCCGGTACCTCCGGCGGCGACACGTCGAACGCCTCGGCGGCCGCTAGCAGGTCGTCCTCGAGCGATTGCATGTGCTGGATGGCGGCATCGCCGGCCGCGAACACCAGCCGCTCGACCCCGTCCTGGACCCGCTCGGTCGTGAGGATCTTGATCGTCCCGATGTCGCCCGTCCGGGAGACGTGGGTGCCGGCACAGGCCTGGACGTCCTCGGCGACGTGGATCAGCCGGATCGTCTCGCCGGCCGGGATCCCGCCCTGGTAGAGGTCGAAGCCGTATTCCTCCTCGGCCTTGTGGCGGTGGGGCCACTCCTGGCGGACGGGCGAGTTCATCCGAACGATCTCGTTGGCGCGGATTTCAATCTGCTTGGCCTCCTCGCGGGAAAGCCGCCGATAGTGTTGGATGTCGATCCGGGAGGAGTCGATGCCCTTCTGGGCGCCAGCCTGTCGGACGTGATCGCCGAGGACCTCCCGGGCGGCATGGATCACGATGTGGGTGGCGGTGTGGTGGCGCATCAGACGCCGGCGACGGGTGGCGTCGATCTGCCCGCGGACGAACTCGCCCTTGCCGGGGTCGCCATCGGTCCGGTGCAGGATGACGCCGTCGACCCGCTGGACATCGGTCACGTTGACCGTGACGTCCTCGCTCGAGAGCGTCCCATGGTCGGCGGGCTGGCCACCGCCCTCGGGATAGAACATGGTCTGGTCCAGCACGACGTCGTACCCCTCTTCGCGGTCGAAGACGTCGAGCACGACCGCCTCGAACTCGGTGCGGTTCGGGTCCTCGTAGTAGAGCCGTTCGGTCGTCGGGAGGTTGTCGAGCTCGTCTCCCGCTCTGGTGAATTCTTCCTCGAAGGCCTGACCGCTCTCGTGCCGGGAGGCGACGAGCGAGTAGAAGTCGTCCGGGACGTCGACGCGGGCACCGAACTCAGCGGCGATCTCCTCGACCATGTCCGGCTGGATGCCGTGGGAGTCGTAGAGCTCGATCAGGTCGTTCGTGGGGATGGCCTCGTCGCGTTCGGCGTAGTCCCGGGCGAGCTGTCGGACCCGTCGGGTGCCACGGTCGAGCGTTTCGGCGTACTTTTCGACCTCCGTCCGGACCATCTCGCGGATGGTGTCGCGGTTCGTGTAGCCGAGCCGGTCGGCCTGCATATCGACGAGCTCGTCGAGCGGCGCGTCGATCCCGACGTTGTCACACAGCCGTTTCGTGCGCCGGAGCACCATCCGGGCGAGGTAGCCCGTCCCGACGTTCGACGGGACGATCCCGTCGCCGAGCATGTACGCGAGCGCCCGGCAGTGATCGGCGATGGCGTAGATGTCCTCGAGGGGCCGCATCAGGTCGGTGAGGTCGCTGGTCGCCACGTCCAGCCGGTCGGCGATGTTGTCGCGGGCGACGTCCATATCCTCGGCTTCGTCGATGTCCATGTGGCCGGCGAGCTTTGCGGCTCGGTGAATGAGCTCCTCTTCCTCGTCAGTGTGCGAGATCCCGGCGTTCTCCTTGAGCGACTCGATCATCTCGGGGTAGACCGCCTCGTAGACGGTCGGCGTGCCTTGGCTCACCCACGTCCAGCGTTCGAGCCCGTAGCCGGTGTCGACGATGTAGGTGTCCATCGGCGAGTACCGGTTACCGTCCTTCATCTCGTAGTCGCCGTCGGGGTCCTGCTCCATCGACATGAAGACGAGCGTCGCGAGCTCGGCGCCGCGGAAGATGACCTCGAAGGCCGGCCCGGCGTTCCCGCCGCCGACCCAGGGATCCTCGATGTAGGTGACCTCCTCGAGGTCGACGCCGACGGAGTCGAGGAATCGGTCGCAGTACTCGACCGTCTGGTCCTTCCAGTACACCTCGCCCTCGTAGGCGTAGTCTCCTTCGGCGTCGTCGCGGACGTTGAAGGCGTGGTGGGCCATCATCTCGAACGCCATCGTGTGGCGGCCCGTCCGCCCGACGTTGTCGATGTCTTGCATCCGGATACACGGCTGGCTGATCGTGAGCGGGTTGGCGGGTGGGGGGGTCTTCCCGGAGGTGACGAGCGGCTGGAAGTCGTAGATGGACGCCTGGGTCAGTAGGACGTCGTCACGCCACCGGTTGGCGGCGACGGGATACGGGTCGATCCGCTGGTGACTGTTGGCCTCGAAAAACGAGAGAAACCGCTCGCGCATCTCTTCGAGTGTGTAGGACTCGTCGAAGCCGGGATTGTCGATAAACGAGTAGTCCTCGCACGGGGGCTCGCCACAGGTTTCCCGGGTTTCGTCCCGGGTCCAGAAGTGGGCCCCACACTCCGAGCACTCCTTCCGCGTAAAGCCCTCGCGTTCGAAGTACTCGAGGCGATATTCCTCGGCGAGGTCGCTCATAACTGGGGCTAGGTTCGCGCTGCACCCGGCAAAAGGGTTCCGGGACGGCGTCAACACCAGTATCGGCCGCTGTCGGGCGGTTTTCGCGAGTCGAACGCGCCGGTTGCCGCGGTGAATTCGCCGGGTGGCGGTCAGTCCTCGCCTTCGAGGGCGATCGCCGCCAGGAGGGCCTCGAGCTGGACCCGCTCGTGGGCCCCCTCGGCGATGCGATAGTCCGCCTCGCCGATCCGGTCGAGCAGCCGAACGGCGGCCTCGTCGTCGATATCGAACTCCCAGACCGACCGGTGAAGCTGGTCGATGATGTCGCCGCCGGCGAGCCCTTTGTCGGTGAGGAGGTCGTCGAGGACGGACCGGGCGGCCGTGAAATCGCCATCGAGGGCGCTCGTGACCATGGCCTCGATCTCTTCCGGGCGGGCCGTCGACGTGATGGTAAAGACGGCCTCCTCGTCGACCGTCTCGCCGAGGACGGCGGCGGCCTGCAGCCCGTTGATCGCCTTCCGCATGTCGCCATTGGCGGCGTAGACGAGGGCATCGACCCCGTCGTCGGTCACCTCGATACCTTCGGCCTCCGTTATGATCCGGATCTGCTCGGCGACGGCCTCGTCGGGGATCGGGGTGAACCGAAAAACGGCACAACGTGACTGGATGGGGTCGATGATTTTACTCGAATAGTTGCAATTATGTGAGATGAGTCCGTTCGTGATGAAATTATGATCGTCCTTGCAGGTGATGTCCATGACGACTGGATCGTCTACTGTTTCGATCTGTTCGATTTCGTTCAGGACCAGACTTGGGTTGAATTGAAATGATTCTCTCCAGTTATCAAACGTGACGAACTCTTTCCGGGGAAGGTGAACGTCCTTTCCTGCCTGCTGACCTCGAACAAAGTCCGTACTGACACCGGCTTCCCTCGCGGCCTGCGTCACAGTGGATCCATCACCGATACTCGAAAGAACTTCCTCAGATCTTTGCTCTTGCCGCTCCATAATATGGAGCTTATGTCTCAGGTATTCTGCAGCGAGTCGAGAGAGTTGAGATTTGTCTGGTTCATAGGCATATCCTATACGGGAGAAGAAATGAAAGAGGTTCTCGTTGTTTGGTTGGATGGAGAGGCAATACGTTTTGACGGAGATATTGTCCCGTTGTCGAACTTCTCCTTTGTCTCGTACTCTTTGATAAGTATCGACATCGAAATCCGCGAATATTTCGGACAGTTCACTATAATATGCTTTTATAGAATGTCCCAGGGAATTAGCTTTGTTTTGCCGTAACGTGACCGGATGGAAATTCATCCGATTCCAATTCGGTTTGTCCGCGTCACACCCGAACAAGGCCCGAAGAAATTCCCGCTTTACAAAACGTGTTCCGTCCTGGATGAAATCCGGGACTGAGAATGGGGTGATCGTCTTGTCGCCTGATGGGACACCAAGGAACTGTACCAAGTGTGAGAACGCTAATGAATCGAGCGTGAATGATGTTGACTTGCCGATGATTTCTCTGCCATTAAGCTCATTCTCCATATCGCGCTCACGTATTGGCGAGTAGTTGTCGAATCCAAGCGTATCCAGGTCCTCCATTACGTTAAGGAGGGCCGTCTCGTTACCAGAGAAATGAAGGCGAATGTTATTGCGAGCGACATGGCCGTCACCGAGGAGAAATCCACATATTCGGCTTAGTGCTCCAACTCTCTCTTCATCAGCATACGTCAACTCAAGCAAACCTTTCTCGTCTAGTTCCTCGATTACTCTGCTAACGCGACCGTTCGCCTCCGGTTCGTCCAAACGTTGGACGACCGAGTAGGATACGGAGAGATCGAATTCATCCTCTATTCTATCTTTGACACGCATTTTATTCCTAAGCTTATGGGGTTCTTCGCCAAATGGAGTGAAACTATGCGTCTTCCCTTCGACATTCCGAGATACACAGCCTTTCTCTTCGAGAGAACGCAAGAGCTGAACGGTACGCGTACGAGACAGGTCGATCATCTCCTGTAACTCCTGACGGCTACTCCCAGGCTTCGTTGAAATGAACCTGTAGAGGTCATATTCCCGTTCAGTCAGCCCGTTCCCTTCCTCTACTGTATCAAGAAGTTCGGCCATCCGTTTCAATACTCGTCCTTTCTCTAAGGTAGCGAGCTCATCATATCTGTCCGCTGTAGCACCCTTTTTCTTCCCATCGCGAAGTTCAGATCCGTGAAGAAATGCTTTCAATCCTGTTCGGTCGATGATTGTCATGTCATCGGCTTCGACAGGTGTTCCCTCCAAATGGGGATAAACGATTATCTCGTCATCCTCCGTGAGTTCACCTGCCTGCTTCCACCCGTGGGGCGTACGGAGCATGTGGTCTTCCGTCACTTTGATTTCGCGTCCGGTCATTGTCGTAAGTCTAAGGACTTCCTTACCGATTAGTCCGGGTGGGAGTTCTACTGTGGCGAGCGTCAGGTCTCGCTTGATCGTATTTGTGCCTACGTCGATATTTGTCACGTGTTTGCGTCTCCCCTCATCGAAATCATCTATGAACTGTTCAATCGTCATCTCCCGCTCACCTGGAAGCAGAATCTTCGTGTCCGGGGTAACGCAACTCAAAATAAATCGCGTGTTGTTCGAGAACTGCTCCATCGTCCGGCGGAGGGCCGCTTGGGCGTCACTGGTGAGGGAGTCGGCCTCGTCGAGAAAGATGAGGCGATAGTTGTACCCACCGAACGACGACCGGGCGAAGTTCTTGATCCGGTCGCGGACGACGTCGATGCCCCGCTCGTCGCTCGCATTCAGCTCGAGGAAATTCTCCCGCCATTCGTCTTCGTAAATCGTTTTTGCTATTCCAATCGCGCTAGTGGTTTTACCCGTTCCAGCCGGCCCGGCAAAGAGGAGGTTCGGGAGGTCATCACGGTCGATATAACTCCGGAGGCGGTCCGTTATCTCCTCCTGACCGAGCACGTCATCGAGCGAGTCCGGCCGATATTTCTCGATCCAGATCTCGTCCCGGCCAGGCCCGTCCCCCGAATCACTCATACGATTTATCTGTGCCTTCCCCCGCATAAACCCCGCGAGACCCTCGTGGCATGGACTATCGTACGGCACATATATCGGTATGCCATCATTTTAATATGACGTGGTGCGTACGTGAATTTATGAACAGTTCCTTAATGAATAGCTCGCGGGCGGTCGTACTCCTGCTGGTTGGGATCGTCCTTCTCGGGACGCTCTCGGG
>Ga0207797_1000701_pt1 | contig 25632 bp, 18 predicted proteins | sample PRCRCaboRojoPR_6_FD_187275 | JGI IMG/M metagenome (GOLD analysis project Ga0207797, IMG submission 187275) | Marine sediment microbial community from Cabo Rojo, Puerto Rico - PR CR 10% Liquid 1 (SPAdes) | ecosystem: Environmental > Aquatic > Marine > Coastal > Sediment | place: Cabo Rojo, Puerto... | reverse complement strand
CCCGCTCCTGAAGGCCCACGGATACGTCCTCCGTCCGGGTCATGAGCACCCGGGCCCCCCGGACCTCCAGCATGTCCCGTAGCAGGAGGGCCACCCGGAGGTTCACCCACTCCTCCCGCTCCCCGGTGGGGCCCACACGGTACTGGTCCGTCTCCGCCGTGCCCCCGTGGCCCGGGTCCAGGCAGATGACCTTGCCCTCCAGAACGCTGGGTGGCTCCGCGTCCAGCGCCGCCGTCTCCCCCCGGGGCGTCGGGTCGGATGGACGGACGTTCGGCTCCTCGCCGGAGGAGGGGCTTCGAGCCGGCTGGGCCGTGGAGCAGGCCAGGGCCGTGAGGGCGGCCGCCAGCAACGGGAGGATCTTCACGAGGGTCTTCATAAGGTGTGTGGCATGGGTCGACTCGTTCCAGTGTGGCCCCGGACCCCGGACCTGTGGTACAATCTCCTGAGCTCTGTTCCTCCGAGATCGCAGAAGCCCCGTGGGGGGACGGGCCCATGGTATCCGGCCCGCAAGACCGCGACGAGAAGGCAAAAGGTAGATGATGGATCAGCCCATGAACAAGCAACTCCGCCGGAGAGTGGCCGGCCTCCTGCTCCTCTTCCTCCTGGCGGCGGCGTGCCAACCCGGCACCGGCCAGGTCCGAGATCAGGTGGAGGAGATCGTTCGGGAGGTGGAGGAGGACTATGTGCCGGACGGGCGGCTGGAGCTCTTCCAGGTGGAGGTGGGGGAAGGGCTGGAGCTGGAGGGGGTGACGACGCTGGCCGCCGCGAGGGATGCCCTCCTTCGCCGACTGGATTCCCTGGGCCTGGGTGAAGGCGTCACGGACCGGATCACGCTTCTGCCGGATCCGGCCCTGGGCGACACCACGTGGGCCCTGGTGAGGGTGTCCGTGTCCAATCTCCGAACCCGACCGGGGCATTCCCAGGAACTCACTTCCCAGGTTCTCATGGGAACTCCCCTGCGGGTCCTCATGAAGGAGGGGAGCTGGTGGCGGATTCGGACGCCGGAAGGCTACATCGCCTGGGTGGACGCCGGGGCGGTTCATCCCCTGGACCGGGACGGCCTGGATCGGTGGAACCGGGGAGAGAGGACGATGTTCGCCGGGGACTTCGGTCTCCTGGTGGAGAGTCCCAGCTCGGTGTCGGTCTCGACATCGGTGGTGAGCGACATCTCCCTGGGAGGAATCGTCCAGCCAGTGGAGCGGGCCGGTGACCGGGTCCGGGTGAGACTTCCGGACGGCCGGGCCGGATGGCTGCCGGCGGACAACCTCGTTCCCCTGGGGGATCTGCCGTCGGCACGGGCCCCTGACGGCCTGCCCCCGGCCGCTTCCCTCATCGCTCTGGCCCGGACCTTCATGGGCCGCCCCTACCTCTGGGGAGGGACGTCGGCTCACGGTGTGGACTGCAGCGGCTTCATGAAGACGGTCTTCTACCGGCACGGCGTCGTTCTCTCCCGGGACGCCAATCAACAGGTCCTGCACGGTCGGGAGATCTCCTTCGCCGAAGGCTGGCAGGGCCTCATGCCCGGGGACCTCCTGTTCTTCGGTCGAGCGGCCACAGAGGAGCGAAACGAGCGGGTTTCCCACGTGGGCCTGTACATGGGCCAGGGACGCTTCATTCACTCGGCAGGCTCTCCGGCCCGGGTTACGGTCAACTCCCTGGTGGAATCCGATCCGGACTACGACGAGGGACTCCGGGAGATCCTCCTCCACGTCCGGCGAATCGGCGAGGTGGACGGGGAAGCGGGCCCCTGGTCCGTGGCGAATCACCCCTGGTATTGAGGGGCGGATCAAGAGGCTGTTGAACACGGGGGTGCGGCCGGTTCTTGAGAGAACCCCTCCGGCCGAGGTCTTTCAATCCGACAACGGACGCCCAGCATGAGACTCCTCTACCAGCCCTACACGCTGGAGCTGAAGCACGCTTTCACCCTGGCCTCCAGCTCCCGGACCACGACGCCGGTCGTTTTGACCCGGATCGACCACCAGGGGGTCAGCGGCTACGGGGAGGCCTCCATGCCCCCCTACCTGGGGGAGTCCCACGACACCGTCACCGACTTTCTCCGCCGAGTGGACCTGGGGCCTTTCACTGATCCCTTCCGGATGGAGGAGATCCTCACGTACGTGGATGGGCTGGCTCCGGGGAACCCGGCGGCCAAGGCCTCGGTGGATATGGCCCTCCACGACCTGGTGGGAAAGCTCATGGGCCAGCCCTGGTACCGGATCTGGGGGCTCTCGGCGGACAAGGCCCCCATGACCTCCTTCACCATCGGGATGGACACCGAAGAGGTGGTCCGGCAGAAGGTCCTGGAGGCCGAAGAGTACGGGATCCTCAAGGTGAAGCTGGGCCGGGACACGGACCGGATGATGATCGAGACCATCCGGTCCGTCACCGACGTGCCCCTCTGTGTGGACGTGAACCAGGGCTGGACCGACCGTCAGGAGGCCCTGGAGATGATCCATTGGCTCGGGGAGCGGGGCGTGGAGTTCGTGGAACAGCCCATGCCCCGGGACCGGCCCGAGGACAACGCCTGGCTCACCCAGCATTCTCCCCTTCCCACCATCGGGGACGAGGCGGTGCAGAGGGCCGGGGACGTGGTGGAGGCCTTCCAGGTCTATTCCGGCGTGAACATCAAGCTCATGAAGTGCGGCGGAATGCGGGAAGCCCGGCGGATGGTGGAGGTGGCCCGGACCCTGGGGATGAAGGTCATGATCGGGTGCATGACGGAGACGTCCTGCGCCGTGTCTGCGGCGGCCCAGCTCTCACCCCTGGTGGACTGGGCGGACCTGGACGGGAACCTCCTCATCGCCAATGACGTCTTCAGGGGGATGCAAATCCGGGAGGGAAGGGTGACGCTGTCGGAGAGTCCGGGGATCGGGGCGGAGCCTCGCCAGGATCATCCCGGCTTCCAGGATTGAGAGTGGGGAGGGGCCGCGACAGTGAAGGGAACCGGGAAGCCTCGGTGGCCCCCCTCACCACCCGCGACCCCAGGGGTCGTCCTGGTTCCGGCGCCTGCTGACCTCCAGCATCTCGTTTACCGCCAGCAGGAGGTGTTTCTCGTCGATGGGCTTGATCATGGTGAGATCGGCGCCGTAGGACTCGGCCAGGTCCAGCTGGTCCACGGCCCGGCCTGAGACGGCGATGACCGGGACCCGGAACCCCTCCTCCCGGAGCTCCTTGATGAAGCGGAGTCCGTTGAAGTCGGGCATGGCCAGGTCGGTGAGGACCAGGTCCACGGGGTTGTCCCGGAGGAGTTGCAACGCGGAATCCCCCTCCCCGGCGTAGAAGAGCTCGTGGCCGGCGGCTTCCAGGATGGCCCGGACCAGCATCCGGTCCATTTCTTCGTCGTCGACAACGAGGATCCTGGCCATGCCATGCTCCCTTCAGGCCAGCCTGTGATGGCTTCAAACTTGGCGATGAGGTCAAAGTAGCCCGGATTCGGATCCCCCTCAACGATCTGGGTTCGGGCCCTGTGCATCGTGTGGGTCGCCGCCGGGGTTGTGGAGCGGGGACTGTCCGGCTTGTCGGGGCTCCGGATTTCCTTCGTTTGACGCCGTTCCCTGCCCCGGGTAGTGTGTCGCTGGCAAAAAAGGGAGGGGGAGAGGGCCTGTGGTCCAGGAACCCAAGGCGAACGCGGTTCCCCGAAGGTCTTGGATGAACCACCCGGAATCGGGATTCCCTGTGGACTGGACGTTTTGCACACGCTCGCCTCTTTCGCCGCAAACAAGACACGAGAGGGGTGGTCCAGAATGGATTGGGAGGCGAAGACGGAAGAACGCCTCGTCGAGAAACTTCGCAAGATCGAGGCGTTGCATGCGGGAGCAACCACTTCTGGAGAGCGGATCGCAGCGGAGGGTGCCCGGGATCGCATCCTCCAACGCCTTCTGGAGCTGGAACGGGTGGAGCCGGTTGTGGAGTACCAATTCTCGATGCAGGACGAGTGGTCGAAGATGCTCTTCATCTCTATGCTCCGTCGTTACGGTCTGAAGCCCTACCGATATCCGCGGCAACGGCGAACGACGGTCATGGTCCGGATCACGGAATCCTTCTTGGACGAGGTGCTTTGGCCCGGGTTCGAGGAGTTGAACAGAACCCTTCGCGAACACCTGGGCTCGGTGACCCAACGCATCATCCGGCAGGCCATCCATGATGGAGCCTTCGACGTGGAGGAACGGACGGGAGGATGAGCGCTCGAAACTGCCCTCTGAGACATGCTCTGCGGGGGAGCCAGTTCGTCCGGGGGAGATCCCTGGCGGTCCTCCTGGAATCGGGCCATGCTCCTGCGAGGATGCTCTTCCTGAGCTCGGGGTGTTTTCCTCACTCCCCAGGGCTCACCCCACCTGGAGCTCCTGCGCCGGCTCGTTGACGCAGGCACGGAGGTCATGTCCTGCGGAACCTGTCCGGACTATTCCAAGCGCCGGGAACGGCTGACCGTGGGGACCGGGGGAAACATACGGAACACGGTCCCGGCTCTGGTGGGAGTTCCGGTGGAGCTCCGGCAAGCCGGTTGGGGGCTGTTGAACAAGCTGGAGCGAGCCGCGTTACCAGGGCAACGGCTGGAAGGCAGGGGCCGGGGGCGACCTAACCCAACTTGCTCGACTCCGCTTCAGAAGATGGTGTAGATGAAGGGGGCCAGGGCCGAGCCCTGGACGAAGACCAGGAGGGTACCCAGGGCCAGCATGACCACGAGAATGGGAAGAAGCCACCACTTCTTTCTCACCCTCATGAACGCCCACAGCTCCCGCATCAACTGGAATCTGCGCATGGGCTTCCTGGTCCGTGTCCCATGGTCGAGTGTTCGGGCCCCGGGGCCCGTTCGGATTCCTCTTCCGTGTTCCGCGTTCGAGCGTCCCCCCATTGGAGTCTCCCCGTTCGAGACCCCGCGTTCCATTGTCTCCTGGTTCGAGGCCCCGCGTTCGAAATTCTCTCCCTTCGAGATCCTGCGTTCGAGCCTCCCCGTTGGAGGCCCTGCCTTCCAACGCCCGCTCCCTCAAGATTCCCCCTTCGAGTGTTCCCGTTCGAGGTCGAATCCCCCGGGCCCGTGCCGACTGCGCCCCCCGCCTCGGCGGCAAGCCCCGGCGACACTGAAGTCCCTCAGAATTGCCGGGTCAGGTCGCTTCCGGTCCGGGTCCGGCGGACCCAGTATCCTTCCTCCTCCGCAGTCCGTCGTGGCCGCAAGGGATTGCGTCCCAGGGCCCGCATGGCCAGGCCGGTGGGGGTCAGCAGGAGAAAGTAGACCAGGGCCATGAAGACCGGGGTGGTCACCCGGGAGATGGCATGGGCCAGGCGCATCCAGCCCGCATGGATTGGACCCATCCGGGACGGGGCCAGGAGCCCGGCAAGGATCAGGAATCCGCCCAGGCCCATGCATACCCATGCGCCCAGCTCGTGGGAGCGCCAGAGGAGGACGCTAGCCAGGACGCAGAAGGCCAGGCCCACGGAAAGACCGAACGTCCGGCCCTCCGCCGGGGTCAGTCGAGAGGAAAGGTCCGGGTCCATTCGCCGCTCCCCTCCCATTCCGGCTGCCGTTCCTTCTCCAGGAAGAACTCCTCCAGCACCAGGACATCCATCTGGGTGCGCATGAAGCACCGGTAGGCGTCCCGGGGACTGCAGACGATGGGTTCTCCACGGACGTTGAACGAGGTGTTCACCACCAACGGGCAGCCGGTGATGGCTTCGAATTCGCTGATGAGGTCAAAGTAGTCCGGATTCGTATCCCTCTCAACGGTCTGGATCCGGGCCGTGTAGTCCACGTGGGTGACCGCCGGAATGTCGGACCGGGGGACGTTGAGCTTGTCGATGCCCCAGAGCTTCTCCTCATGGGCGTTCATGGCCCGGCGTCGCTCGGGCCGCACGGGGGCCACCAGGAGCATGTAGGGGGATTCACGGTCCAGCTCGAAGTACTCCCGGGCCCGATGCAGGAGAACGCTGGGGGCGAAAGGCCGGAAGCTCTCCCGGAACTTGATCTTCAGGTTCATCTGGGCCTGCATCCGGGGACTCCGGGGGTCCCCCAGGATGCTCCGGGATCCCAGGGCCCGGGGACCGAACTCCATGCGACCGTTGAACCATCCCACCACCTTCTCCCGTGCCAGGAGACGGGCCACCTGTCTCAGGAGCTGGGCCCGCTCCAGTCGCCGGTAGGCGGCACCCTGCTCGTCCAGGTAAGCCCGGATCTCCTCGGACGAGAAGGACGGCCCCAGGTAGGCTCCCCGCATGGCGTCACGGCTTGGCCGGGACGTTTCGCCCGGGCCCTTCGAGCCCGTCACGCTCCGCTCCCGGGACTCCCCTTGCTCCCGTTCCCTGGACCTGGCCCGAGGGCGGGCCAGGTGACGATGCCAGATGAGCTGGGCCGCCCCCAGGGCGCCGCCGGCGTCCCCGGCGGCGGGCTGAATCCACAGGCTCTCGAAGGGTCCTTCCCGGAGGAGTCGACCGTTGGCCACGCAGTTCAGGGCCACACCGCCAGCGAGACACAGGCTGTCCTGGCCCGTCTCCCGGTGCACGGTCCGGGCCAGTCGGAGAACGATCTCCTCGCAGACCACCTGGACGGAGCGGGCCAGGTCCATCTCTCTCTGGGTGAGCTGGGATTCGGGACGGCGGGGAGGGCCGTCGAAGAGCTTTTCAAAGTGCCGACTCGTCATCTCCAGGCCCGTCAGGTAGTTGAAGTACTTCTGGTTCAACCGGAAGGAGCCGTCCTCCTTCAGATCCACCACCTCGTCCAGGATCCTGGACACGTACCGGGGCTCGCCGTAGGGGGCCAGGCCCATGACTTTGTACTCCCCGGAATTCACCTTGAATCCGGTGAAGTAGGTGAAGGCGGAGTAGAGGAGCCCAAGGGAGTCGGGCCAAAGGGTCTCCTGGAAGAGCTCGAGCTCGTTGTCCCGGCCCACGCCGAAGGAAGTGGTGGCCCATTCCCCGACCCCGTCCATGGTGAGAAAGGCCGCCTCCCGAAAGGGGGACGGGAAGAAGGCGCTGGCGGCGTGGGATTCGTGGTGCTCCGAGTAGAGAATCTCTCCCTGATAGTCCAGGGTGGCCCGGATCGTCCGGTCGATGTGGAGCTTCTCCTTGATCCACAGGGGACCGGCTCGGAGGAAGGACCGGAAGCCACGGGGAGCCACCGAAAGATAGCTCTCCAGGATGCGTTCGAATTTCAGGAGGGGCTTGTCGTAGAAGCCCACGAAGGCCAGGTCCGAGGGGCCGATTCCCGCCTCCTCCAGGCAGGCCCGGATGGCGTGAGCAGGAAAGGAGGCGTCCCCCTTCTTGCGGGTGAAGCGCTCCTCCTGGGCCGCCGCCATGATCTCTCCGTTCCTCAGTAGGCAGGCGGCACTGTCGTGGTAGAAAGCGGAAATCCCCAGGATGTACAGGGGATCGTGGCCGGCCAACCGGCCTTCGTTCCGTCCCGTCGCGCGGGCCGGTAGCGTCGTGTTATTGTCCTCGGGACACATGATCGGGACCAGCGCTGCGGGATGCCCACTGCGGTGCGCAGGCCTGGATGTCTACGCGGCCGCATGGGGCACCCCTGTTCCTTAACCATGCTCATCGGAAAGGGAATGGGCAAGAAGCGGGAGGAGGAAACTCAGCTGACGCCGGCCAAGCGCCGCTTCTTCACCCTGGTCACCGTGTCGTTTCCCCTCATCGTCCTGGTGGCCCTGGAGGGGGGCCTCCGCCTGGCCGGAGTGGGCGGCTCCCATCCCCTCTTCGTGGAGGCGGACACCGCCGGGGTCTACCTCCGCATGAATCCCACGGCCTCGGAGCGATACTTCCACGGAGATTTCCCGGCTCCCGGGGCCACCTACGATCCCTTCCGTGCCACCAGGCGGCCTGAGACCTTCCGGGTCATGGTCCAGGGAGGATCCACGACCCTGGGCTTTCCCTACTTCTACGGGGCGGCCTTCCCCCGGATGCTGGAGTGGCGGCTGCAGAAGACCTTCCCGAATCGGGAGGTGGAGGTGGTGAACACGGCCCTTACCGCCGTGAACAGCCACACGCTCCGGGATCTCGCCCCGGAGATCGCGGAACAGGAGCCGGACGCCGTTCTCGTCTACGCCGGCCACAACGAGTACTACGGCGCCCTGGGCGTCGCCTCCACCCTGGCCGGGGGCAATCCCACCTGGGTGTCCCTCTACCTCCGTCTTCGCCGGCTCCGTCTGGTGCAGGTCCTGAGCCGAGCCCTGGGATCTCTCCGGGGCGGCACGGAGCCGGAGGAAGACGGCAGCCGGGGAACCATGATGGAGCGCATGGTGGGGGAGCAGGAGATCCCCCTGGACTCCGAGCTCTTCCGGGCCGGCCTGGAGCAGTTCCGGAGGAACCTGAGGGCTCTGCTGGCCACCTATGCCGAGGCGGACATCCCCGTCTACCTGGCCACCGTGGTGTCCAACGAACGGGATCAGCCCCCGTTCCTGAGCCGAGCCGACTCCTCGGTGTCGGCGGAGGAGTGGGAAGAGGCCTTCTCCCGAGTTCGCGGGAGGCTGTCCCGGGGTGACCCCGAGGCCGCCCTGGAGGGAGTGGAAGCTCTCCTCACCCGGGATCGCCTGAATGCCCGGGGATTCTACCAGCTCGCCAGGCTCTTCGACGAAGCGGGTGCCCACCCCCAGGCCCGATCTCTCTACGTGGCGGCCAAGGAGCGTGACCTCCTCCGGTTCCGGGCGCCGGAGGCCATCAACGCCATCATCCGGGAAGAGGCGGAGCTGCATGGGGCGGTGGTGGTGGACGCTCAGGAGGCGTTCCTGGAGGCGTCCCGGGACGGCATGGTGGGAGAGGCCCTGATCACCGAGCACGTCCACCCCACCATCGACGGCTACTTCCTCCTGGCCGACGCTTTTTACCGGGCTCTGGTGACGGAAGTGGGAAGGGAGCCCCGGGAAACGCCGGAGGCGAGGGACCCCGGCGTGCCCTCTGCCCGGGTGGAGGCCCGCTGGGACGTCCCGGTGACGGCTGTGGACTCCCTCTACGGCACCTATCTCCTCACCAGCCTCACAGCGGGCTGGCCTTTCCAGGACGATCCCACGGTGGAGGCCAGGATTCTCCAGGAGCTCCGGTCCCTTTCGCCGGAGGACCCGGTGGAGGCCCTGGCCCTGGCCCTCTTCCGGCGCCAGGTCTCCTGGCCCGACGCCATGCTGGAGCTGTTTCAGCACTACCGGAGCTCCGGGCAGGTGGACCGGGCCGAGCACGTGGCCCGTGTCCTGGCTCAGGAACGCCCCCTCTCCGCTCTTCCCTTCGAGCTCCGGGCCCGCCTGGCCATGGACGCCGGCGACTTCCGGCGGGCCCGGGCCGTGCTGGAGGAAGGATGGCGCGTGGAGCCCACCGTCCCCCTGGCCATCCTCCTGGGCAGCCTTCACCTGCGCCGGGGGCGACATGACGAAGCGGTGGCCGCCTTCCGTCGAGGGGTAGCGCTGGCTCCCCCGGATGCCCCCGGCCCCCGGGCCATCCTCGCCGCCGCCCAGGCCGTGCCACGGCTCCGCCGGCAAGTGGAGGAAAGCCCCGGGGACGCCGACGCCCTCTATGAGCTGGCGGAAGCCTACGCTCTCACCGGCCTGGCGGACCGGGCCCGGGCCACGGTGGAGCGGCTCCTGGAGGTGGAGCCGGAAAGCCGCCGGGGCCTGCGGCTTCTCCAGCAGATGGGCTCGGCCGGCCCCACATCCTGAGGTCCGAGGAAGGTGCAGCCGGGATGCCTCACAACTCCCCCCAGACGGCGAAGGCCTCCTTCTCCCGGCCGCTGATGTCCAGGAGGCCCGTCCCGTGGAGGTCGGACGGCAGGTCGTAGAGGGAAAACCAACCCAGGAGGCGCAGATTCAGGCCCTGCCCGGTGGTGAGGCGGCCGACCACATCCTCCAGGAAACGGGCCTGTTCCTCTTCTCCTCCGAAAGCCTCCAACGTGGACCAGCCCAGCTCTGTGAATGCCACCGGTTTGCCCTGGAACCCCGGGCGTTGGACGAGCCGCGAGTAGTAGTCATCCGGAAGGTCCGACGATTGGTTGACTCCCTGTACGGCAAAGGGGTAGCTGGTGAGGGCCAGGAGATCCAACCGGCCCGGATCGAACATCTCCAGGGGGATGAGGGCGGCCTCCCGGTTGGCGGCCACCACTTCCCGGGCGAAGACGCAGAAGACCCGCGTGTCCGGAGAGATGGCTTTCACCGCGTCGTACACCTCCTGGTACAGGCTCACGAAGTGCTGGAAGCCCATGGGGTCCCCGGATTCGGATCCGTACTGCTCCCACCAGCGGTTGACTTCGTTTCCCAGGGAGAGGTAGAGGGGTCGGGAGGCCCGGACGGCCTCCATGGCCCCCTGCAGGTAGGCCTCCCGGAAGGCCGGGTCCGCCAGGCCCGTGTAGCCCTCCCCTGGGGGGCTCAGAAGCACCAGGTTGCCTGTGGCCGGGTCCCGGTCCATGAAGGAGAGATTGATGATGGGGAACATGCCCTTGTTCCGGGTGAGCTCCTCCACGAACTGCTGTCCCCACGCTCCTTCCAGCACGCTGCCCAGATTCCAGTATCCGGTCCCGGCGTCACCGACCCATGTTCCGACGAAATCGCCGTGGGCCGCAGCCCGGGCATAGGCCGCCTCGAAGTCCCCATCCGGGGGCAGCACCGAGGCGAATCCCTTGTGGAAGCCCCTGGAGGGGAGGTGGGGAGAATCGGCGGGTTCCAGGGGGAGATCTTCCTGCGCTGTGGGGCCTTCGGAGTCCCCGCAGGTGGCCAGGACGACAAGAAAGGCCGCAGCCGACCCGACCCGGATCCTGCGTTTCCCTGACCCGTAATCCGACGACACTCTTCCGGTTCCTTTCCGATCAGCTTCCCGGGTTCCGGCCCCCGGGTCCCGACGCCGCTTTCCCGCCTCCCCTCCCATGAGCTTCCCGGGTTCCGGCCCCGGGTCCGGATGCGGCGGGCCGGAGGGGACCGGATGGGAAGAAAGAGTATGCCAGGGACCCGGGGGAAAGAAAGGACCGGGCCGGCCCGGGGTGGCGGACCACCCCGAACCGACCCGGCTTTCCTCGGAGCTTCAGCGTTCAGCCTATCCCACGTTGGGGTTGTTCCTCACCTCCACGTCGGGAATGGGGAAGCACCGATCCGAGCCGTACAGGCCACCCTTGCGATAGGGGGTGCCGGGCTCGGGGATGAGGGGAAGGTTCAGCCGGCGGATGTCGAAGAAGCGGTGGCCTTCCAGCCACAGCTCCCGCCGGCGCTCTTCGATGACCTGGGCCTCGATCTCGGCGGCTGAACCGCCGGCCCAGTCGTCCAGGCCCACGGCGTCATGCAGGTCGTTGATGATGTCCACCGCCGTCTGACCGCCTTCGATCTCGGCGACGATGAGCTGGGCCTCCGTTCCCGTGGCGATGGGCAGGGGGTCGTCCAGGGAGGTGTACTTGTACTGGTAGTAGAGATCCGTACCGTCGGCCCCGGTCCGGATGAAGTCCGAAACCTGCACCCTTGGGTCCGGCTCACCGTTGAAGGTGAGGTCGTGGTACTGAGGTCCGACCGACAGGGCGTCACCCCCGGTGGGGCCGTCGCCGTTCTGGGCATAGATCCGGTTTGCCCGTCGGCTGAATTCGCCGGAGGCCGTGGCCACCCACTCGAAGTCAGGGGGCACCTGCTGGGCGTCGGCCAGGGCGTTGCCCTCGTCGCCCAGGGCCAGATAGGCCCGGGCCCTCCCCACCCGGGCGAAGTTCGCCAGGTCTGCGTTCCCCGCCGACTGGGCGGCGCCTATGGCGATGTCGAATCGATCCACGGCTCTCTGGATGACCTCCTCCGACGACAGCTCCGGGGAAAGATCGATGGCCACGCTGCAGAACGCCTCACCCAGCAGCAGGTGGGAGTAGCCGGAATAGACCGCGGCCTTGGCCAGGAGCTCCTGGCGGTTCTCGACCTCGGAATCGGTCCACTCCTGCAGGTGGTTCAGGATATCGTCCGCCGAGAAGCGGGCGGTGGAAAGGGGTGTGTAGATCCCCAGGGATGTGCACCCGAAGGTTCCGTAGAGGGCGTCCTGGGCGGTGAGGTTTCGGCGGTCGTAGGGCCAGCGGGCCGCCGTCTGGGTGGCGTCGATCAGCTCGTGGGCCATGACCCCGGTGAGGGCCACGTAGGCACCGAAAGCGCACTCGAAGTCTCCGATGGCTCCGTTCAGGAGGAGCTCCGCGTTCTCAGGTACGGCCAGACCCTCGGCCGGGATGAGATCGGGAGGCTCCACTTCAAGGAGATCGTCGCATCCGGCTCCGGCAAACAGTACACCGAGAGCCAGAACCACTCCCTTGGCCAACGACCGGGTCCATGCGGATCGGCTCTTTCCATGGGTCTTCATGGTCTGCTCCCGCGTCACGAAGGTTCTCGTCTTCTGCTCGTTCATGTCGCCCTCCTCAGAACGTGACGTTGAAGGTGGCGACGAACTGGGTGAGCTGCGGCAAGACGTTCTGCTCCCAGAGGGAGAAGGAACCTCCTCGGCTGCCGCCGTTGAACGTGGACTCGGGCTCCAGGCCCATGAACTTGGTCCAGGTGTAGAGGTTCCGGCCGGCGAGGGTGATGGTGCCCCGCTGGGCCCCGATCTTCGTGACCCACTCGCTGGGAACGGTATAGCTCAGGGAAAGCTCGCGGAACTTCAGGAAGTCACCGTCGTCCACCAGCACGTCCACGTAGGGACCTGCCGCCTGGATCTCGGCGATCTTCACCGGGTCGAACTCCTCCGGGAACCAGTTCTCCCGGCACTCGCTGAAGAAGAAGCAGCGGACCCTGTAGTTCCCGTCCAGCTTGGAGAAGCCTGTCTTGAAGTCGAACTGGGCGTGCAAGCGGATGTTGTTGAAGAGGGTGAGGCTGGATCCGAACCCGCCTTCCATGGACGGAGTGTTCCGCCCCAGGTAGACCTCCGGGGCCGTGGCGCAGTCGGTGGACCCACCCTGGCCGTCGTCGCAGAGGATGTTCTGGGCGATGCCGTTGGCGTCCAGGTCCGCGCTCACCACACGCTTGCTGAACCAGGATCCCACGGGGTAGCCGACCTGATGTCGGAGGTAGCGTCCCGGGCTGATGAAGTCCTCGTCGGTGACGTCCCCCAGGCTCACCACCTCGTTCTCGTTCGTGCTCAGGTTCAGGGTCAGGTCCAGGGAGTGCCGATCGGTCTCCCAGGGCCTGCCCCGGACCAGCATCTCGATTCCGCTGTTCCGGATCTCTCCGGCGTTGACCCACTGGGATCCGGAGAAGCCGGAGGACGGCGCGATCTCCCGGAGGAGGATGGCGTCCTCGGTGGTCTGACGGTAGTAGGTGAACTCGATTCCCACCCGGTCGCTGAAGAGGCCGGCGTCGAAGCCCAGCTCGATCTCCGATCCCTTCTCGGGACCCAGGTCAGGGTTCCCCAGGTTGTCCGGGGTCACCGTCCCCACGTTGTTCGGGCCCGGTACCGGCGAGAGGGTCCGGATGGCCACGAAGGCGTCGGGCTGCTGTCCGGACTGGCCGTAGGCGGCCCGGAGCTTCAGGGTGTTCACCTGGTCCACCTCGAAGAAGTCCTCTTCGCTGAGAACCCAGGCGCCGCTGATCTTCGGGTAGGTGACGAAGTCGTAGTCCACACCGAAGGCGCTGTTGTCGTCTCCCCGGAGGGCTGCGGTGAGGAAGAGTCGGTCCTTCCAGGAGATCTGCTCCTGCACGTAGAGGCCGATGGTGGTGTTCTCCACCGAGGTCTCGTCGGCGTCACGGTTCTGGGTGGTGGCCCGGACACTGGTGAGCCCGGGGGTGGGGAAGGCCTCCCCGTAGACCGAGACCAGGTGGGTCTTTCGGCTATAGAACTGACCACCGACCGACGTGGACGTGGAAATGTCGTCGGTGAGGGGATAGTTGAAGGTGGCGGCGTAGTCCACCGTGGTGTAGTCCACGTTCCGCTCACGGGTCCAGCGATAGCCCCGATCCGCGAAGGAGAAGAAGTAGAGCCACTCCGGGTCGTGGGCCATGAACTCGTTGTCCTGCTCACGAGTGTGATCGAACCCGACGGTCAGCCGCTGGGTGAAGTTCTCCCAGGGGCGGTGGTTGATGGTGGCCCCAAGGGTGGTCCGGTCCACGTCCTGCCAGATGTCCCAGAGAGCTGTGTAGGCTTCCGGCGTCCCGCTCCAGAACCCCCGCCGGGGGGTGCCCAGCTCGTCGGGACGGGCGAAATAGGTGGTCCAGGTGAGTCCACCTCCACCGGCCTCAAGGGGCACGTTGGTCCGGCCCGTGAGGTAGCTGAGGTTCCCCCGGATATCCCACTCGTTGCTGGGGGTGATGCTGACGTTGGCCCGCATTCCGTACTTCTCCACGGAATTCTCGGGCTCCACCCCCTCGCTCAGGTCCATGTTCCCGGCCAGGTAGTACTTCAGGATGTTCTGGCCGCCGGAGACGCTGAGATCGTACTGCTGCACGTGGCCGGTTCTCCAGATCTGGTTGCCCCGCTCGTTTTCGAGCTCCACCAGGTCGATGGACTCCACGGTCCCGTCCCCGCCCACGTCGTAGAAGTTCTCCCAGAGGCGGCCCTCGGGATTGGCGAACCAGTTCGCGCCCTGCCGCACCGTGAGGTTGAAGCGAGGGGCTCCGGCCCGGCCTCTCTTCGTGATGATCTGCACGACACCATTGGAGGCCTCCGTCCCGTAGAGGGTTGCGGCGGCCGGGCCCTTGATGATCTCGATGCTCTCGATGTCATCGGGGTTCAGGTCGTTCCAACGGGAGAGGCTGGCGGACCCGAAGGCCTGGTTCGTGGGGCCGCTGCTCTGGTCGTTGTTGACCCGGACCCCGTCGATGTAGACCAGGGGCTCGTTGGACAGGGAGAAGCTGCTGGCGCCCCGGATCCGTACCCGGCTCGCGCCTCCCACCATCCCGGTGGTGTTGATGATGGCCACCCCGGCGGCTCGGCCGTTGATGAGCTCGCTCAGGGTCTGGATCGGGGCCGTTTCCATGACCTGTGAGGCGTCCACGGTGGCCATGGTGTTCCCCAGAGCCCGCCGGGTCTGCTCGCCCGGCGTACCCGTGACCACGATCCGGTCCAGCTCGATGGCCGAGGGACTGAGCTGAATCTGGAGGTTCATGTCACCGACATCCGCCGAGACGGTGGCGGTGGCGTACCCCAGCAGACTCACCCGGAGCTCCACTTCCTGTCCCGGGACCCCGGTCAGGAGAAAGCGCCCCCGCTCGTTCGTGTAGGTACCGAGCCCGGTTCCCACGACTTCCACCGTGGCATCGGTCAGAGGCCGTGCCGTCTCCGACGACACCACCAGGCCCCCCACGGAGCCCTCCTGGCCCTGTGTTGAGGTTGGAGTGAAGAACAACAGCGAGAATGCGGCGACGAGGCCAAGGCACCAGACCCCCGTTCGCCAGATCCGCTTCCTGTACGAAGCATCGTTCATGGAATCCTCCTGTGAGGTGGGGCAGCCCCCTTCGGGGGCCTTCGGTAGCGAGGAATGAGATGGGGTGGAAGCTGCTGCGCCACTGTGGCCATCGCTTCCCGGGAACCTCCTTTCCGTTGTCTGGGGATCGGGGCTCCGCGCCTAGCCTGTTCTTCCAGGCTGAATCCAGGTCAGTTGGGGACCCCGACCCCGAAGAGCATGGGATCAGCCGAACCGCAAGGTGTCCGGCGCGTCTGTAGGGGGGTCAAGCAAACAAAACATTGTGTGGGAGTCACTGCGAGGCAAGAGTCTTCCAATGACCGGTGTTCACGTACGATCCAGTGGGTGGAATCAGATCTCCGATTCCAGAAGGGTCTCCAACTGCTTCACGAGGCTGCGATCCACGAAGGGCTTCTCCAACAGATCCAGGAAGCCCAGCCGGGTGGCCTCCGCGAACCGAGCTCGAGAAGCCCTGCCCGTGAGGCCGATGACGGGCACATGGAATCCTCGTTTCCGGACAACGTGTGCCAGATCGAAGCCGCTCATTCCCGGGAGAACCAGCTCGGTGATCAGACAGACTGGACGGCCCTCCTCCAATCGAAAGAGGAGGTCCTCCCCGTTTTCGAAGCCGACCACAGGCGCCGACAGACCTCCCAGCAGCGCCAGGAGTGCCGAGCGTACCCCCGGGTCGGGCTCTACGAGGCAGATGCTGCCGGAGAGAGGGCCGGTGGCGTCAGGGGACGCTCCGGAGGAGGTGTCGGTTTCGATTGTCGGGCGGTGTGCCATGATGGAAACCTCTCTCGTGGGGGCTCCCGGCGAAATCGTGGAATCCACGTAGAAGCGCCGGTCGCTCACCCCGGCTCCCGGAGGGACGGTTCGGGAAACGCCAGGGGAAGAGGAGCCGGGCCTCCCCAAGACTCCTCAGAAGAGGGAAGCAGAAGATGCCCTGGAGGGGGCCGGACCCTACTTTGGAGCAGGAGCCGGATCCCGGAGGACAGACCGGGAAACGCCCGCCGGGTCCCGGAGGATCCAGGGAGCACGAGGACGTGTCGAAGACCGGACGGCAGGAGAAGACCGGACGGCATGAAAGGGAAACGCCGGAGGTCCGTCCCGAGACCACCGACGTCCGGGACGTTCGTGTCCGGGAGCTTCACTGTCTCTACGGCATTTCCCACATCGTGGAGGGGGCGGGTGGCTCCCTGCGGCGAATCCTGCAGGGAACCGTGGAGCTTCTGGCCCAGGCCTTTCCCCTGAAGCCTCCTGTGGGTGCTCGGATCATCCTGGGGCACAGGGAGGTTCGGAGCGCCCACTACCGTCCAGGGGCCTGGAGCCATTCGGCGGAGATCCGTGTTCACGGCGAGTCCCGAGGATCCATCGAGATCACCTGCCCGGACCCGCCTCCTTCGGGCCGCTGCGGCTTCGGCGAGGACGAGAGACGCCTCGTCCAGGCCGTGGCGGAGCGCCTGGGCCATATCGCCGAACGTCTGGAGGCGGAGCGCCGGCTTCAGGAACACGAGGCGGAGCTCCGGGAGCGCCTCACCCATCTCACCCGGGTCAGCACCCTGGGGGAGATGGCCTCCAACATCGCCCATGAGATCAACCAGCCCCTGACGGCCATCGCCAGTTATGCCCAGGCCTGCCGGAGGCTCCTTCGCTCTCCCTCCACCGACAGGGACGAGATCCTGGAGGTGCTGTCCAGGATCGGCGATCAGGCTGTCCGGGCCGGCAACATCGTTCAACGGCTCCGGACCCTGGTCCGGAAACGCTCCACGAGCAAGGCAAGCTGCGACATCAACGCGTGCGTGGAGGAGATCCAGCCCCTCTTTTCCGCCGATGCCAGACTTCAGGATTGTCAGCTCAGGGTGGAGCTGGAAGAGGACCTTCCCCGGGTCCACGCCGACGGCGTTCAGATCCAGCAGGTGATCCTGAACCTCATCCGGAACGGGATCGATGCCATGGAAGACAATCCCCCGGACCAGAAGATCCTGGAGATCAAGACCTTCGCCCCGGATGGCCGGACGGTCCAGATCTCGGTGACGGACAGGGGCTCCGGTCTCCCCGAGGAGACGGAGGATCAGCTCTTCGAGCCCTTCTTCACCACCAAGGAGGGGGGCATGGGCCTGGGCCTCTCCGTGAGCCGGTCCATCATGGAGTCCCACGGGGGCCGGATCTGGTTCTCTTCGGATCGTGCCGGGGGCACCTCCTTCCACCTCTCCCTGCCCATCGTTCCCGAGACGACTCATGAGTGAGATGGATCTCCGGTCCTCCGGGGATGAACCCCGGGTCTTCGTGGTGGACGACGACGCCTCCGTTCTCGACTCCATCCGTCTGCTCCTGGAATCCGTGGGGCTGCGGGCCCAGACCTTCCTCTCGGCGTCAGACTTTCTGGAGACGTTCGACCCCGACGTGACCGGGTGTCTCGTCCTGGACGTCCGGATGCCCGGCATGAGCGGTGTCGAGCTCCAGAATGTCCTCCGGGAGAGGCACGCCACCCTGCCCATCATCTTCCTGACGGCTCACGGCGACGTGCCCATGGCGGTGGATGCGGTGAAGAAGGGGGCCCTGGATTTCATCCAGAAGCCTTTCCGGGATCAGGATCTGCTGGACCGGGTGCAAGAGGCCTTCCGGATCCATGCCGAGCGTCGGCGACGGGAGGCCGTCCGATACGAAGCGGAGAAGCGACTGACCAGCCTCACGCCCAGGGAGAGAGACGTGCTGGAGGGTGTGGTCCAGGGGAAGTCCAACAAGCGGATCGCCAGGGACCTGGGCATCAGCCCCCGGACGGTGGAGATCCACCGGGCTCACGTCATGGAAAAGGGGGAAGTGTCGTCGGTCCCGGAGCTGGTGAAGCTCGTCTTGAACGCCCGGGAATAACGCCCTCTCGATTGCTGGGAGAGGCCCTGGCCAGTCGGATCCGTCAACCGCCGCTGGACCTCTACGTATCCCTCTTTCCTGACGGCGGACTACGTAGAATCCCGTGCCGGGGTGTGGTAATTCCCGAATTACCCTCCTGCTGATCCTCCACTACACTCCAGGCAGACGGATCTCCAGCGGTGGGTCGCCGCCGTTGAAGGCCTTGGAGACGAGGTCGTTCCTGGATCGGCGAAATCGCCGGATCCTCCGAGGAAGGAGAGGACCATGAAGTGGGCTGTCAGCAGGGATGCGGTGACCGGAGAATCCTACATGTCGGTGGATTCCAAGGGGCGATCTCTCCTCCTCAATCCCTTCACGAACAAGGGGACGGCCTTCCCCCCGGAGGAACGCACCCTGTTGGATCTCCACGGGTTGCTTCCCCCGGCGGTGAGCACAATGGAACAGCAGCTGGAGAGAACCTACGAGAACTTCCAGGCCAAGGAGACGGACCTGGAGCGTTTCATCTACCTGGCTTCCCTCCACGACCGGAACGAAACCCTCTTCTTCCGGCTGATCCACGAGCACATCGAAGAGATGATGCCCATCGTCTATACCCCCGTGGTGGGGGAAGCCTGCCAGAAGTTCTCCCACATCTACCGCCGTACCCGGGGCCTCTACATCAGTATCGATCAGATGAGCTCCATGGAGGACATCCTGGCCAATGCACCCCTCCCGGTGGCCATCATCGTGGCCACGGACGGGGAGCGGATCCTGGGGCTCGGGGATCTGGGGGCCGGGGGGATGGGAATTCCCATCGGTAAGCTCTGTCTGTACACCCTTTGCGCCGGTGTTCCCCCGTACTTCACACTCCCGGTGATGCTGGACGTGGGAACGGACAACGAGGACCGACTGGAGGATCCCCTCTACCTGGGGCTCAGGCGCAAGCGGGTCCGGGGGAAGGCCTACCAGGAGTTCATCGACCGATTCGTATCGGCCGTCCAGCGCGTGCATCCCCACGCTCTCCTCCAATGGGAGGACCTGCTCAAAGCCAACGCCCTTCATCAACTCCACCGCTTCCAGGACCGGATCCGAAGCTTCAACGACGACATCCAGGGCACGGCGGCCGTGGCTCTTGCCGGACTCTACGGCGCCCTGAGGATGTCCGGAGGGGAGCTGCGTGACCAGCGGATCGTCTTCGCCGGGGCCGGGGCTTCAGCCCAGGGAATCGGGGGGCTCCTGGTGACGGCTCTCGTAAAGGAGGGCGTCTCCCTGAAGGAGGCCCGGCGGCGGATCTGGATGGTGGACAGCAAGGGACTGGTGACCTGGGCTCGCTCGGGGCTGGAGGATTTCAAGGAGACCTTCGCTCGGGATACCGAGGAGTTGGCGTCCTTCCAGGTCCCGGACCGAGAGAGGATCTCCCTGGAAGAGACGGTGGACCATGTGGCTCCCACGATCCTCATCGGCGCATCCGGGACCCCGGGCATAGTCACCGAGGAGGTGGTGGAAGCCATGGCACGAGTCTGCGAGCAGCCCGTGGTCTTTCCCCTGTCCAACCCCACCAGTCGAGCGGAATGCACGCCGGGAGATGCTCTGCGCTGGTCCCGGGGCCGGGCCATCGTGGCCACGGGAAGTCCCTTCGACCCCGTGGAGTACGGGGGACGCCGATTCCGGATCGGACAGTGCAACAACGCCTTCATCTTTCCCGGCGTCGGCCTTGGAGCCTGGGTGTCCGGGGCGGCCCGGGTGACACCGGCCATGTTCATGGAAGCGGCCAGGGCCCTGGCCGACGAGGTGTCGGATGCGGATCTGGCCGAGGGGGCTGTCTTCCCCCGGCTGACCGGGATCCGGGACTGCTCCCACAAGGTGGCTTGCGCCGTCATTCGTCAGGCCGTCCGGGACGGTCAGGCGGAGGAGGCGGTCCTGGATGACCTGGAGGCGTCGGTATCCGGCGCCATGTGGTTCCCTGACTACCTCCCCCTGCGCCTGGAGCGGCGGGTGGGTTGGTGCACCGGCGCCCCCCGGGTCCCCTGCACGGAGACTCCGGCGGTACCGTAGACAGTTTCCTCCATATCCGAGAGTGAGACCCTGACCAGGAGAGGGAGATCATGGCGAGTTTGACGCTGCACTCCACAACGTCCTTCCCGGACCAATTCGAGAAGATCAAGACGAACATAGGAGTCCTGGCAGAGAAGCAGCCGACGACCATGCAGGCCTTCATGAACCTTCACCAAGCGGCCGGGGCCGAGGGTGTCCTGGACGTGAAGACCAAGGAGCTCCTGGCCCTGGCCATCGGTGTCACCCTCCGCTGCGACAGTTGCATTGCCTATCACACCCATGATGCCCTGGAAGCCGGGGCCTCGCCGGAAGAGATCCTGGAGGTGCTGGACGTGGCTATCCTCATGGGAGGCGGGCCCTCACTCATGTACGCCCTCCACGTGGTGGAGGCTCTCGAGCAATTCCGGCAGGAGACGGTCTAGGAGGGTGACGGGAAAGGGGGCTGCGGCCATCACGACAGGACCGGCCATGAGCCGCGGCCCCTGGTCGTGTGCGTCCGCAAGACTCAGACGAAATTCCGCTTTGACTCTGCGGTCTTTTGGGGTATATTGAAGCTTCAAGACTCGGAGGTCAGCGACGCTCCGCTATTGCTGGCCTTTCTATCCTTCCTTGAGTCTTCCCCTCTTGATCCCTTTGGGGCCGTTTCCGTCACGCTTTCCTTCTTTCACCCTTTCACCCCGACTTCTTTCCATCCGTTTTTCCAGACAGAAGCAAGGAGATTTCCATGAGGAGACTGTCCGTTGTTTTCTTTGCCATAGCTCTGACCCTGGGCCTTGCCGGAACCGCTCAGGCCCAGGTCAGCGTGGCTCCGGAAGTGGCTTTCGGGGACGACGTGGACCTGGGTATCGGAGCCCACGTAGCGGCGCCCCTGACCTCCGTGAACGAGAATCTGGAGTTGGCCGCCCGCTTCAACCTGTTCTTCCCCGATGGGTTCGATTACTGGGAGTTGAATGGGGACGTTCGCTACCTCTTTCCCCTTCCGGAGAATGACCAGTTCGTCCCCTACGTCCTGGGCGGCTTGGTGTTCGGCAATTGGTCCTTCGATTTCGAGAGCGATCTTGTCGATGTCGATGACAGCACCACGGAGTTCGGTCTCCGCCTGGGGGGCGGCGTGAAGTTCCCCATGGATCGTTTCCATCCCTTCGCCGAGCTGGGCGCAGGGATCGGTGACGTCCCGGATTTCGTCCTTCGGGGTGGAGTGGCTTTCCCCCTGGGGAGCTAGAAGGCTGTTGAAACCGGGAGCACGGAGTCGTGCGCCTCTTGGCCAACTGGCCTCCAAGAAAGAAACAAGGAAGAGCCCGCCCGGGCCGACCCGGCCCGGGCGGGCCTCCTTGTGTAGGGGGGGGCGTCAGGAGGGGCGGGTCAGAGGTGCCCGGGGAGGCTCGCCCCCAACCTGGGGCCGTCTCCCCTTTGACGCAGATGCCGCCCCGTTCCCGTCAGCTTCTCAGAACAACCCCGTCACCTTCCCGGACTCGGGATCCACGTCGATGCGCCGGTAGGCGGCATCGGAGGCGGTTCCGGGCATGAGCTTGATGAACCCGGCCACGGGGACCACGAAGCCGGCGCCCCGGAAGGTCAGGACGTCTTCCACCGGCAGGGTCCAGCCCGTGGGGCGCCCCTTGAGTCCCGGGTCGTGGGACAGACTCAGGTGGGTCTTCACCATGCAGGGACCCATCTTCTTCAGCTCTTCGTCCGTCTCCAGGCGGGCGATCTTCTCCTCGGCCTTGGTGGAGTAGCTCACGTCGTCGGCGCCGTAGACCTCGGTGGCGATCTTCTCGATCTTCTGCTTGAAGGGCTCGTCGTTCTCATACAGGAAGTGGAAGTCCGGTTTCTCCTGGGCGGCGTCCCGGACCACCTGGGCCAGTTCCTCGGCCCCTTCTCCTCCCAGTTCCCAGTGCTTCGACACGGCGAAGCGGGCGTTGGCAGCCTCGGCGGCCTTCCGCACCACCTCCACCTCCTCGTCGGAGTCCGTGTAGAAGTGGTTCACGCAGACCACCGGATTCACGCCGGACTTCCTCACCGTCTCGATGTGGTGGGCCAGATTCTCGATCCCCTTCTCCACCAGATCCGGATGGGACTCGGTGTAGGCGTCGTCCAGGGGACGGCCGGGCATGACCTTGGGACCGCCCCCGTGCATCTTCAGGGCCCGGATCGTGGCCACGATGACGGAGACGTTCGGCGTCAGACCGCTGAAGCGGCACTTCAGGTTCCAGAACTTTTCGAAGCCGATGTCGGCCCCGAATCCGCTCTCGGTGACGTGGTAGTCCGCCAGCTTCAGCCCCACCTTGTCGGCGATGATGGAGGACTGGCCGATGGCGATGTTGGCGAAGGGGCCGGCGTGGACCAGGGTGGGCTGGCCCTCCAGGGTCTGGAGCAGGTTCGGGTTGATGGCCCGGGCCATGAGAGCCGTCATGGCGCCCCCCACTTCCAGGTCGCCGGTGGTGACCTCGTTTCCGTTCTTGTCCCAGGCCACCACGATCTTGTTCATGCGCTCCCGCATGTCCGCCATGCTCGTGGCCACGGACAGGATGGCCATGACCTCCGAAGAGACGGTGATCTGGAAGTGGCTCCGCATCATGAAGCCATCCATTTTCCCGCCGATCCCGATGATCATCTCCCGGAGGGCCTGGGCACAGAAATCCATGGTCCAGCCGATGTTCATGTTCCGGGGATCGATGTCCAGGCGGCGGAGGTTCTTCTTGTCCAGGATCTCGTCGTCGTAGTTGAACTCGTGCTGCATCCGGCTGGTGGCCGCCACCATGGCCAGATTGTGGGCGTTGTTGATGGCGTCGATGTCCCCTGTGAGCCCCAGGCTGAAGTCCGTGAGGGGGATGCACTGAGCCAGACCGCCTCCGGCGGCGGAGCCCTTGATGTTGAACGTGGGTCCGCTGGAAGGCTGGCGGATGGCGGCAATGACGCGTTCCCCCAGACGCCCCATACCCTGGGTCAGGCCCATGGTGGTGGTGGACTTCCCCTCGCCCAGGGGGGTGGGGGTGAGGGCTGTGACCTCGATGTACTTCCCGTCGGGCCGGTCCTTCAGGCGCTCCAGGATGCTCATGTAGTCCAGCTTGGCCACGTAATGGCCGTAGGGCAGGAGCTCCATCTTGTCCAGCCCCAGCTCCTCGCCCAGCTCGTAGACGGTCTTCATGTCCGCCTCGGCCGCCTCGGCGATCTGCCAGTCTTCCATCTTCGTGGGATCGAGTTTCGCCATGATGTCTATCCTTCCCCCATTTCGAGTGCCCGGGTGGTGTGTCCCTACCTGGGAGGCTGATGGGAAGAGTGGTGGTGGCACCCTCGCTTCCCAGGGGCCTCTGGCTTCTGTTTTCGGTAGCGCCTAAGGCTATGGGTCCTCGTCGGTCCAGACAAGGCGAGACTCCGGGGGCTCCAGCGGCCCCGTGCACTCCGGTGACCCATGCACTCCGGGCACACCGGGTACTCCGGCGATCCCCACCTTGCCAGAGGGGCCCGAAGGCGGCCATATGAAACCCGGTTGCCTATCGCTCCTCACCTTTTCCTGGAGACGGACCATGCTGAGACGAGTCGTCAGCCTCTTCGCCTTCCTCCTCCTCTTCTGGACCCTCGTGCCCGGTCAGGCCCGAGCCCAGATCACGCCCTGGCACCACTGGACCCTCCTGGAGGCGGAGGTCATGGACGAGATCGTCGGGGAGGCCTCCGGCGAGACGGCCTGGAACACCATCATGGAGACCGGCGGTTACAACAAAGATCGACTGGCGCCGGAGTATGGGGACGGGACCTTCTACGAGGCCCGCTACATTCTGGACAAGCTCCAGGAGTATGGCATCCCCGGGGCGGAGATCGTCCGCTATCCCGGGGGCGAGGTCTGGGACGGCATGGAGGGCGAGCTATGGGAAGTGAGCCCCCGGCGCCAGAAGCTGGCTTCCTACCAGGATCTCCGGGCCATGCTGGCCCGGGGAAGCACAGACGCTGACGTCACCGCGCCCCTGGTGTGGGTCGGTAGGGGAACTCCGGAGGAGCTGGATCGGGCGGCGGTAGACGGTGCCATCGTGGTGACGGAAGGATCCATCAGCGGGGTCCACCAGGCGGCCTGCGTGGAGCGGGGCGCCGTGGGCGTGGTGAGCATCAGCAACGGCCGTCCTTTTTTCGATCCTCTCCAGATTCCCTGGCGGGGCATCGGCAGTCGGCGGGGTGGTGGAGAGGAGACGAAGTTCGGGTTTTTCATCCCGCCTCGGGAAGCCGAGGTTCTCAGGGAGCGGCTGCTCCGGGGAGAGGAGATCACAGCCCATGCCCGGGTCCGGGCCACCACCCGGCCCTATGACCTGCAGGACCCGGTGGCCCACATCCCCGGCACGGACCCGGAGGCCGGCGAGATCATCCTCACGGCCCACCTCTTCGAGGGCTACGTCAAGCAGGGAGCCAACGACAACAAGTCCGGGAGTGCCGCGATCCTGGAGGTGGCTCGCGTTCTCCACACCCTCATCGACGAGGGGCGGATTCCCCGTCCCCGGCGGACGATCCGCTTCCTCTGGGGGCCGGAGTTCTCCGGCACCGGACCCTGGGTCCGGGACCACAAGGAGCTCATGGAGGAGACCCTGGCCAACATCAACATGGACATGGTGGGGGAGTGGCTCAGTCTGAACAAAGCCCACATGCGCCTCATGCGCACCACGTACGGCAATCCCCACTACGTCAACGACGTGATGGAGAACTACTACCGCTACGTGGGGGAAACGAACAACGAGCGCATCCAGAACCGGAGCGGATTCTACAAGGTGCCCCGGCGCATCGTGGCCCCTTCCGGCGCTGACGAGCCCTTCTACTACAAGATCGAGACCCACTACGGGGCTTCGGACCACGAGATCTTCAACGACTGGGGGGTTCAGGTGCCGGGGATCATGATGATCGCCTGGCCGGACCAGTGGTATCACACCTCCGGAGATCGGATCGACAAGGCGGACCCAACTCAGCTCAAACGGGTGGCCATCATCGGGGCCGCCGGGGCCTACACCATGGCCAGCGCCGACGACGACCTGGCCATCCGGCTGGCCGGCGAGATCGCGAGCAACGCCACCCGGCGCCTTGGCCACCAGTTCATCATGGGCCAGGAGCGGTTGAACGGGGCCACGGCGGAGGATCTGGAGGGGCAGTACCGTTGGGCCCGGGCCCATGTCCTGGGAAGCGTCATGGCGGAGAAGGAAACACTTGAGTCCGTGCTGGAGCTGGCTACCGACGCGGACCGGGTGGGGAGCTATGTGGAGGAGATGCAGGCTGCCGTGGACGCCGTGGGTCAGGCCCACCTGGCGGCTTTGAAGGGCCACATGGAAGCCACGGCCCGGCGCCTGGACCGGTCCGCCGTGGATCTGCGCCTCACGGATCTGGAGCGGGAGGCCCGGGAGATGGTCCCGCGGCAGACGGCTCTGGTGAAGCGGGACGGG
>Ga0207797_1000700_pt1 | contig 25643 bp, 33 predicted proteins | sample PRCRCaboRojoPR_6_FD_187275 | JGI IMG/M metagenome (GOLD analysis project Ga0207797, IMG submission 187275) | Marine sediment microbial community from Cabo Rojo, Puerto Rico - PR CR 10% Liquid 1 (SPAdes) | ecosystem: Environmental > Aquatic > Marine > Coastal > Sediment | place: Cabo Rojo, Puerto... | reverse complement strand
CGGAGCGGCGTCCCTGAGGCGGAGGAGCGACTCCCAACAGGACTCGAGCCGACGAGTCGCACGCCCGCGCAGCGAGTGATAACGAGCGAGCAAGACCGTCTCGGCCCGTTCGAGTCCTGTCGGCGGTGTCTCTACTTCCACCGGCCTTACGTTGGCTTTTTGTCATTGTTACCCAACGAAGACTCATGGTGGGGATCAACGAGCAGTTCGAGCGCCTGGAGGAAACGCAGAAACGGGGCCAGGCTACGGAGGCCATCGTCAAGGCGGAATTCGTACTCCGGGACTTTCCAGTCCTCATTCCGGAATACGATAACGAGCCGTACGATTTTGTCGTCGAGGTCGCGGGCGACTTCCTGAAGATTCAGGCGAAAACAGCCTACGAACACGGCTCGGGTAAGGTTCGCTTCGAGACGGTAAGCACACGAGTCAGGAGTGACGGATACGATCGCGACGGTTACGATGGGGAGATCGATTTCTTCGCTGTTTTCAATCCGGTGTTAGAGGAGACCTATCTCATCCACATCGACGATGCTGCGACCGGAAAGATGGAAATCCGGTACGAGCCGGCGAAGAACAACCAGCGAAAAGGTGTGAATTGGCACGAGGATTATCTCATCAAGAAGGTATTGAAAGAAGTGGGGCCATCATAGATTCTCAGCAATCAATCCCGTCAGGGCCCCTCAAATCTACTCGATTTCACCGCTTTCGTCGCCCACTGTGAGTGACATAGCTTCCTCATCCAGTCCCCCGTCCAGGCTTGTTGGGCCTGCAGTAGACGGCAGAGTTTTGGGGGCCGGTCCGGTAGCGCGGGGTGCGGGCCCGTAGCTCAGTCCGGTAAGAGCCCCCGGCTCATAACCGGGTATGCGGTGGTTCAAATCCGCCCGGGCCCACTTCTGCCGCCACCTGCGACGAGCGAAGCGAGGAGCCAGTGGCGGCTGGATGGCCCCGCGGTTTGAACCCGGGGAGTCGCAGCCCGCGCAACGAGCGAAGCGAGTGAGCAGGAACGTCTCCACTCGGTTCAAATCCGCCCGGCACCCTAGCCGTTCAAATCCGCCCTGACGCGACTAGCTCCTCACGACAAGCTTGCCGACGCTCTCGCGGTTCTGCATCGCGGCGAAGGCCTCACTGGTGGCGTCGAGCGGGTACGTCTCGTCGATCTCTGGTGCCACCTCGCCGGCGGCGACGAGGTCGACCAGCGTCTCGAGGTCAGTCTGCGTCCCCATCGTGCTCCCGACGATTCGCTTGTGCTGGAGGAACAGGTCCGGAATGTCGATCTCCGAGTGGCTGCCGGCGGTCCGCCCGCAGACGACCATCCGGCCACCGCGACGGAGGACGTCGAGCCCGAGACCGGTGTAGACCCCACCGAGGTGATTCAGGACGGCGTCGGGCCGCCCGATCTCCAGCACGGCGGCCTCGATCTCCTCGGGGTCGGTCCCCTGGATGGCGTGGTCCAGCCCCAGGGCCTCGACGGCCGCCAGCTTGTCCGCCGAGGAGGAGGTGCCGACGGTCCTGGCGCCGAAGACGTCGGCGAGTTGGACGGCGGCGACGCCGACGCCCCCGGTGGCCCCGGGGACGAACACGAGGTCGCCGGGCCCGACGTCGGCCCGTCGGAGCATGTGGAAGGCCGTCATGTAGGCGGTCGGGAGGGCCGCGGCCGTCGTGAACGCGACGGACGCCGGGAGGTGGACGAGGCGGTCGGCCTCGACCAGCGCGGCCTCCGCGAGGCCGCCGTGGTAGAGCGAGAACGAGCGACACAGGTTCTCCGGCCCCTCGCGACAGAAGCGACAGGTGCCACAGGTCTCGTTCGGGCACAGGAGAACCCGGTCGCCGGGGGCGACGGCGGTGACGTCCTCGCCGACCGCCCGGACCTCGCCGGCGACGTCCAGGCCGGTGACGAAGGGCAGGTCGTCGGCCTCGACCATCGCGGAGTCCCCCTCGAGGATCCAGAGGTCGTGGCGGTTGATCGCACACGCCGCGACGTCGACCACGGCGTCCCCGGGGCCGGGGTCCGGCGTCGGTCGCTCGACGATCGATACCCCGTCCGGGCCGGTGAGCTCGGTGAAGGCTGCGGCTCGCATCGGTCCGTCGTCCGGCCCCGGCGGTAATAGGAGTGGGGCATCCTCGCCGTCCGTGCGGTCCGCGAGGCTCGGCCGCTATCGGGCTGTGGACGGCCCCTGGCGATTCGGCGGGTCCGCTCAGCCGCGCGGCCAGTTACAGTTCCGGCAGGGGTCGCCCGAATCGCGGGTGACCCGGTCTCGAATCTCGGCCCAGTTGCCCTCGATCCGGTCGCCGTCGGGCTCGGCCCCGCACCCGCGGGCCCCGAGCAGGTGCCAGGTCCCGGTCTCCTCGTTCTGGACGGCGTCCATGCCCGGCCTTCGGGCCGGGGTCACAAAAACGGGACACCCGGCGCCGGCAACGTTTAATGCCCGCGCCGGCGAGTGTGGGCCCGAGCGCCGTGCGCCCACGACGCCAAGTCAGCCAATGACGGACGAACGATCAGTCGAGAGCGCGGCGGAGGGGGCCGACGAGGCGGTTCCCCGGGACGTCGGCTCCCGGCCCTACGGCATCTACGAGTGTGTCACCTGCGACAACGTCGCGCTCACGCTGCACGACGGCGAGGGCGGGATGATCTGTCACGGCCAGGAGATGCAGCGCGTCACGGAGGTGGGGATTGACGTCCAGCCACCCGACGTCCGGGAGGTCCTCCTGGACGCGTTCGGCCTGCCGAAGGCCGGCCTGGACATCTGCCTCTGCGTCATCGGCGAGGGGCCGCTCGCGCCGGCCGACGTGGCCGATGAACTCGACTACGACGAGAGCACGGTCCGGACCTACCTGAACCGGCTGGTCGACCTGGGGCTGCTCCAGAAGTCACAGCTCAACCGCGAGGGCGGCGGGTTCGTCAACGTCTACCACTCGATCGACCTCGAGGAGATGCGCCGCGAGACGCTGCTCGGGTTCTACGCCTGGGCGGGGGAGGCCGTCTCGCTCGTCGAGGAGGCCAACCTGACCAAGGCCGAATACCGGGCGGCGGACCACGCCGACGGCCTCGACGAGGTCTTCTGGGAGCGGTTCGACGGGGACGCCTGAGGGACCACCCTGAAATACCTTTGGGGGACGGGGAGCGCCGCCCAGCCTCCGGGGTGGGTTAACTGCGGCTCCGTGCCTCGGTGGGCCCAGAGCCACCATGAGTTCCCAACCCAGAGACGCGACGGAGGCGAGCGACGTCGACCTGCCGCTGTTCACCGACGCCCGGGAGACGCTGCTCTCGGCCCAGGCCGTCGTCGGCCGGAAGTGGGTGCCGCTCATCGTCTACCACCTTCTCTCGGACGGCCCGATGGGCTTCAGCGCACTCCGGGATCGGATCGGCGGCATCTCCGCGAAGATGCTCTCGGAGAGCCTCGACGACCTCGAGGCTGCCGAGGTGGTCGATCGCGAGGTGCTCAGCGACCGGCCGATCCGCGTCAGCTACGAACTCACCGAGCGCGGGGCCGCCCTGGAGCCGGTGATCGCGGCGATGCTCGACTGGGGCGCGGAGTTCGAGGCGCCGGCCGACGGCGTGGGGCCGTCGGCGACGACCGCGGGTCGGTAGACGGCCCGCCAGGGGCCGCCCTCGAGGGGGTGCTCGCGCCGCCGGACGTCGCGCGCCCGGGTCGTCACGTGCGCCCCAACGGGTCGTCCGACCCCGGGTCGCCGCGGACGAAACAGTCTTTTTGAGCCGTCGCCGCGGACTGCCAAACGACGCGATCGATGTCCTGGGTCGTCACTGCGGCGATCCTCGCGCTCGTCGCGGGGATCGCCGCCACGCTGGTCGTCGCCGTCCAGCGGGGCAACGGCGCCGCGACCGTCAACGCCGTGGCCTCGCTCGCGGCCGTCCTGGTGGCCGTCGCGGTGACGGGCGGACTCGTGCCCGCGCCCGCCTGGCTCGCGGCGACGGGCCCGGCGGTGACGCTGTGGGTGGCGGCCGCCGGCCTCCTGCACTGCGTCGGCATGCTCGGCCCCTACGATACCGTCTGGTGGTGGGACCACCTCACCCACGTGGTCTCGGGCGCCTTCGTCGCGGCGCTGGCCTACGCGGCCCTCCTCGTCGTGGGCCGGGGCGGCCCCGGCGCCGCCCTCGACTGGGCGACCGTCGCCGCCCTGACCGTCCTGTTGACGCTCCTCGCCGGCGTGTTCTGGGAGCTGATCGAACTCGTCGCCAGGAGCCTCGGCGAGCGGTTCGGCGTCGAGCCGGTCCTGGTCCACTACGGCTGGCGGGACACGGCCCTCGACCTGGGCTTCGACCTCCTGGGGGCGATCCTGGTCGTGCTGCTCGACGTCAGGGTCTTCGTCGCCGTCGCGGACCGATCGGGCGGGGCGACCCAAGCGATGCTGCTCGGCGGGAGCGGCGTGCTCGTCCTCGGCAGCGTGACCATGGCGGTCTTCCTGCGGCTGAACGGGAGCCGCTGAGTCGGCCCTCAGGTCAGCCGGCGCAGCGCAGCGTCCGGGAGGGCCTTCAGCGCCCAGGCGATCAGCCGCCAGCGCTTCGAGACGTAGACGTGGCGGCGCTCGGCCGCGATCCCGTCGGCGATCTGCTCGGCGGCCGTCTCGACGGGGACGAGCCACAGCTCTCCGGTGGCCAGGTCGGTGTCGACGTACCCCGGTTCGATGGTGGTGACCGTCACGTCGGCCGGGTGGTCCGCGAACCGGTAGCGGAGGCCCTCGAGGTAGTTCGAGACGTAGGCCTTCGAGCCGTGGTAGGCCGGGACGACCGGGTTCCCCACGTGGGCGGCGACCGAGGACACCCCGACGAGGTGGCCCGAGCCCTGCGCCGCGAAGTGGGCGGCCGCGGCCGTCGCGAGCGCGGTGAACCCGCGGACGTTCACGTCGATCGTGTCCCGGGCCGGTCCCCAGTCGAGGTCGCGGTTGTCCGGGGCCACGCCGGCGTTGAGGACGACGACGTCCGCGCCACCCATGTCGGCCGCGAGGGCGTGGAAGGTCTCCCGGGCCGCTGCCGTCTCGGTGACGTCCATGCCCGCGACGTGGGTCTCGGTCGGGAGTTCGTCGGCGATGGCCCGAAGGCGCTCCTCGCGGCGGGCCGTCAGCCCGAGCGCGTACCCCCGATCGGCCAGCTCGCGAGCCAGTGCCTCGCCGATCCCCGAGGACGCGCCGACGATCACGGCGGTCTGCTCCGTCATCTGGCCGTGCCGACGGCCGCGGGGACCATGAGCGTCGGGGATCGGCCGACGGACACAGCGCTTATTCCACGCCGCGTGGTTGATCCGGACGATGATCAGGAGCTTCGACGGGATGGAACCCGAGATCGCCGACTCGGCGTACGTCGACCCGGCGGCGACCGTCATCGGCGAGGTGACCATCGAGGCCGACGCCAGCGTCTGGCCGGGGACGGTCCTCCGGGGGGACGACGGCGGGATCGTCCTCCGGGAGGGCGCCAACGTCCAGGACAACGCGACGCTCCACGAGGGCGCGGAGATCGGCCCCTACGCCACGGTCGGCCACAACGCCATCGTCCACGCGGCGACCGTCGGCGAGCGCGCCATGGTCGGCATGGGCGCGATCGTCCTCGACGGCTCGACGCTCGGCGCGAAGAGCCTCGTCGGCGCCAACAGCCTCGTGACCGAGGAGACCGAGATTCCCGCGTCCGTCCTCGCGGCGGGCACGCCCGCCGAGGTGCGCAAGGAGGTCGACGAGTCGATCTGGCACTACGCGGGCGACCGCTACGTGGAGCTGGCTCGGGAACACGCCGCGACGGACGAGGTCCTCGCGGAGGCACACGTCCCGGACGAAGAGTGAGGTCTGGCCCGGCGACGCCTGCCTACTGGGCGGCCAGCTCCTCCTCGTGGGCTTCGTCGAGTTCGACCTGGACGGTGTCCTCGCCCCGCCGGGCGCGCCGGAGGCCGAGGAGTCCCAGGACCAGCCCCAGTGCCAGGCCGGCCGCGACGAGCAGCGGGACGGCCCGCGAGCGGCCCGCCGCCGGCTCCGCGTGTTCGACCGGCGCCGCCGGTTCGGGTTCGTCCTCGCGAGCCATGCTTGCCGGGCCGAACTGCGCGCCGTCGAAGTGCGGTTCGAAGATGGTGATTTTCGAGACCATGTCTCGGAGTAGGGCGCCGGCCATGAAGTAGGATGCCGCTGATTCCCCGCCTGCGAGAACCGGGCCGGTCAGTCCGCCGGCTCGGGCGCGGCGGGGGTGCCGTCGGCCGGGGCCGAATCCCCAGCCGTCAGGTGGGTGTCCGAAAACCCGGAGGGGTACTTGAGGCCGTAGCCGAGGGCCCGATCGGCGCCGATGTGAGCCGTCCAGACCAGGGCGCCCAGCACGAGTAACGGCGTCGCGGTCCACAGGCCCAGCGCCCCGAGCGTCAACGGCGCGACGTAGGTGTGGGCGGCGTTGTAGACGGCGCTGCCGGTCCGGGCGCCGGCGAGGTACCCGACCATGGCGAGGTCGGGGGCGAACGCGAGGAGCGCGAGCAGCCAGAGCGAGCCCTCGAGGAGGTAGTAGGTCGCCAGCGCGGCCGCGAAGACCGCGAGCCCTTCGATCCGCAGGAGGAGTGTCGGATACATGGGACTCGTAGGTCCTTCGAGGACAAGTAGATATCCGTATGACAGGTCTGCACACGGCACTGGGCCCTGCCGAGGGTGGGCGCCCCGCTACAGCTCCCAGTGCAGGCCGAGGTCGCCGAGCAGGCGGTCGATGGCGTCGGCCCCGCCGCCCTCGAGGTCCGCGCCGTGGGTCAGCAGGACGTCCTCGACGTCGAGGCCCGCCAGCGCCACCAGGTTGGCGCGGGCCCGCTCGGTGTCCACGTTGAAGCGGTCGGCCGGCGGCGCCAGGGGGCCGGACCACTCGCCCGCGCCGGCGATGTCGCTGTCGGCCCGGACGACGGTGTCGCCCGCCACGAGGAGGCCCCGGTCCTCGTCGACGAAACTCGTGTTGCCGTAGGTGTGGCCGCGGACGCGAATCGCCCGGAAGTCCCCGACCTGATCGCCGTCCGCGAGGAGGCAGTCGGCCGCGAGGTCGGCGTAGGTGCGCTGGAGGAAGGCCTGGTCGCCGTCCGGGACGACCACCTCGGGGTCGAATTGCTCGAGCACCTGGGGCAGCGCGCCGTAGTGGTCGGTGTCCTCGTGCTCGACCACGACGCGGGCCACGCCGCCGAGGTTGCCGAGGCGCTCGAGGAGTCGGTCGGCGCTGAGCGCGTAGCCGGTCCCGAACAGCGTGTCGCCGATCAGGTGACAGCCGATGGGCTCGTCGGGCGAGGCGGTCAGGTACGCGGGCAGGTCGGGCCGCGGCAGGTCGATCCGGTGGACGTCGTCGCTGGCTGGCATCGTCGGCGCCCTTCGGCGGCCCGGCGTAAAGCCGTTCGGCCGGGGCTGGGCGGACTGAGCGGATAACTCCCGATGCACTCCAAATCGAGAGTTAGCGCGTCTCTCGGCAATAGCTTCGATATCCAAAGCTACTAGCTTCAGGTTTCGAAGTAATACAGCCTCCCCTCGCCGCAGGCTTTTGTCCCGGGCGGCCGTCCACCCGGCATGAAACTCGCGACCTTCGCCGTCGACGACCCGACGGGGGACCACGAGCGCGTCGGCGTGAAACACGGCGACTCGCTGCTGGACCTCACCGCCGGCTACGCGGTCATCGCGGCCGAGGAGGGCCGAACCCGGCCCGTCGCGGCCGCGGAGGCCCTCGTCCCGCCGGACATGCTCGAATTCCTCCGGAACGGCCCCGAGGCGATGAACGCCGCCCGCGAGGTGGCCGCGGCGGGCGATGACCTCGTCGGCCGGGCCGCCCCGAACGGGGCCGCGACCTCCTACGACCTCGCGTCGGTCGACCTCCGGGCGCCGCTCCCCCGGCCCAACACCATCCGGGACTTCTCCGTCTTCGAGGACCACGGCCGCGAGAAGCCCGACGCCTGGTACGACGTCCCCGCCTACTACAAGGGCAACCCCGACAGCGTCGTGCCGCCGGGCGCGACCGTCGAGTGGCCCGACTACACGGACACGCTGGACTTCGAGCTGGAACTCGCGGCCGTCGTCGGCCGGGAGTGTCGGGACGTCCCCGCCGGGAACCCGGAGCCGTCCCTCGCCGGCTACACGGTCTTCGACGACTTCAGCGCGCGGGACGTCCAGGCCGAGGAGATGGAGATGGGCCTCGGCCCGGGCAAGGGCAAGGACTTCGCCAACGGCTTCGGGCCGTACCTCGTGACGACCGACGCGTTCGACCCGACGGACGCGGCGATGATCGCCCGCGTCAACGGCGAGGTCTGGAGCGAGGGCAACGCCGGCGAGATGTACCACTCGATCGGCGACATGCTGGCCCACGCCTCGATGGGCGAGACGGTCCACCCGGGCGACGTCCTCGGCACGGGCACCGTCGGCGGGGGCTGTGGCTACGACCTCGACCGCTGGATCGAGCCCGGCGACCGGGTCGAACTGGAGATCGAGGGCATCGGCACCCTCGAGCACCGGGTCTGACTACTCGGGCGGGTCGACGAGGACGCCGGGGGCCATGACCCCCGCGGGGTCGAGGACGGCCTTGACGGCCCGGAGCACCTCGTCGTAGTTCTCGGGGATCTGCTGGGCGTACCAGTCGCGGTGGTCCCGGCCGACGGCGTGGTGGTGGGTCGGCGTCAGGTCGAACTCCATGACGGTGTCGAGGCCGGCCTGCTTGATCGTCGACCACTGCTCGATGCGCTCCTCGGGGTCCTCGGCCCCGGGCGCCATGAACGTGTAGTAGGGCGCGGGCCCGTCGGGGTAGACGTGGGTGAACCGCGTGGAGACGTGGCCCATGCCACAGACCTCCGCGGCCGCGTCCTCGAGGGCACTCACCATCGCCTCGTTGAACTCGGGGAACTTGTCCCAGGTGACCGCCGTCTCGACGGTACCCGAGACGACGCCCAGGGCGACCTCGGCGCCGGCGGCCTCGCCCATCTGGAAGGCCTGGCCCCAGCGCGTGACGTCGCTGTCGGCGGGGCGGTCCCGGCCGTAGCCCGGCCCGAAGTGGTCGGGGCCGTCGGGGCACTCGCCGCCGTGCTCGGCCGCGAGTTCGAGGGCCCGCTCGAGCTCGGGGTCGGTGGGCCGGTCGGCGGACTCGAAGCCCAGCACGACGAGCTCCCGGTCGAGGTCCTGCAGGCCGTACATGCTCGTCTCGACGCGGTCGTGCAGGCGGCAGTTGGCCGGCGTCAGCTTCGCCTGGACGATGGCCCGGATCGCGTCGGCGGCCGGTTCCACGCCGTCGAAGTAGACCGCCGCGGCCGAGCGGTAGGCCGGCCGGGGCTCGACCTGCATCCAGGCCTCGGTGATCACGCCGAGGGCGCCCTCCGAGCCACAGACGAGCCGGCGGGCGTCCGGGCCGGCGCCGTGTTCGGGGAGGCGCTGGGTCTCGAAGGCGCCCGCCGGCGCGATCATGCGGACGCTCTGGACGAACTCGTCGATGTGGGTGTACCGGGTGGCGTAGTGGCCGCCCGACCGCGTCGCGATCCAGCCGCCCAGCCCCGAGAGCTGGTAGGACTGGGGGTAGTGCCGGAGGTGCAGGTCGTGCTCGCGCAGCTGGGCGTTCAGCTCCGGACCGAGGGCCCCGCCCTGGATCCGGGCGGCGCGGGAGGTCTCGTCGACCTCGAGGACCTGGTCGAGTTCCCGGAGGTTGAGCGCGAGCGTGCCCGCGTAGCGCTCGCGCAGGTCGCCCTGGGGCGGCCCCGTGCCGCCCGCGACGCCGGTGCCGCCCGTGACGGGCGAGACGGCGACGCCCGCCTCGGTCGCCCAGGCCAGCGTCTCGGCCACCTCGTCCTCGGTCCGGGGCGTCGCGACGAGGTCGGGCGCGGGCGCGAAGTCCCCGTGGAAGCCACGGATGGACTCCGGCGGCGCCATCCCGTAGGTGTGGCGCGCCCGCGCCGCGCGGTCCGCGCTGCAGAAGGCCGCGAGGCGGTCCGGGACTGCCAGCCCCGGCTCGGGGACGGTCGCCTCGGCCAGCGGGACGGGGTCCGCGACCGACAGTTCGGGAAAGCCCAGCGCGTCCTCGAGGTAGGCCTTCCGCTCGGCGACGGCGTCGGCGTCGGGGGTCTCGCCCGCGACGCCCCAGCCCCAGCGCCGGCGTGGCGCAGTCGGGTCCATCAGCGCCGCCTCCCCGGCGATCGCGGGCGCTGACAGCACGCTTCGTGTCGACGGCTCGGAGTCAGGGAGTCCATGCCTGTGCGCACGTCACGCGGGACCCACATAACCGATGGGTCCAGCGAGGGTCGGGGCCCTCCGCGCGCCGGCGGGCCGGTTCCGTTCAGGCGTCCGCGGCGGTGTAGACGACACGGACCGACGCCGAGACGGTCACGTCCCGGGAGTCGATCCGCGTCGACGCGCCGCCGTCGCCGCCCGCGTAGGCGACCGCCTCGGCGTGGTAGGGTCGGACGTCCGCCCCCGTGGTGGAGATGGACTGGACGCCGGTCACCTCGAGGGCCGACGCGGTCGCGAGGACGTCCGCCTCGTCGCGGGCGTTCTCGAGGGCCGCGCGGAGGGCGTCGTCGCGGACGGCCGCCCGCTCGTCCTCGGAGAGGGTGAACCGGACGCCGTGGACCTCGTCGGCCCCGCCGTCGACGGCCGCGTCGATCAGATCGCCGGCGCGCTCGACGTCGGACAGGGTCACTTCGAGGGACTGCTGGCCGACGTAGCGCTCGGCGCCGTCGCCCCCTCGGCGGTCGGTCCGGACGTCGTAGTGGCGGGTCCGGATGTCGGCGTCGTCGATGCCGAAGTCCTGGAGGGTCGCCCGGAGCCGCTCCGCCTTCGAGGCGAGGGTGTCGCTCACGTTGCCGGCGTCGGGGCCGCTCGCCTCGACCGAGAGGCGCACGACGGCGGCGTCGGGGGCGACGGCCACGTCGCCGCTCCCGGCGACGGTGATGGTTCGGTTCTCGGGCGCCGCCCCGCCGCCGTCGACGGCCAGGGCGGTCCCGGCGGCGCCGACGAGCAGCGTCGCGAGGACGGCCAGTACGAGCAGCGTCTTCGTGGATGACATGGCAGGTCGGCGGAGGGCCGGGGCCCACTTAGGCCGCCCCAAGGCTCAAATCGCCGTTTGAGCCACGCGGGCCCCGGCCGGGGCCGATCGGTCCCCAGGCCGCCGGAACCAACAAGCATATATGGTGGTGTGGTATACCATAGCACGTATGGCGTCCGCACCGAGTTCCGACGACTTGATGGACGAATTCTTACTGCGCCGCGGACACGACGTCGAGGAGACAGGCTGGGACAACAGCTACAACAAGAAGCAGTGTCCGGACTGTGGCGGGCTCCACGGCCAGGGCGCGTCCCAGTGTACGGTCTGTGGCTGGACGCCGGTATAGCCCACCGAACGGGGATTCGGACGCATTCGCGACGGCGAGCGGCCGCTCCGTCAATCGACGGCGGTCACGCTCTCGGCCGTGAGGAACGCGAAGGGGGGAAGGGAAGGGGGGAAGGGGGAAGGGGTGATCTCACACCGCGTCGAGCGCGGCGTGGAGGAACAGCCCGACCGCAAGGTGCTGGTACATCGCGTCCTCGATCGTCTCGGCGGCCGACGGCTCGTCGTCGATCGCGTACTGCTTGGTCTGGACGAGGTCGTGGCGCGCCAGGACGTCGCTTTCGTCCAGGTCGTGCAGTCTGGGGTAGACCGTGCCCGGACTGGGGCGGACGTCGAACAGCGTCGCCATGTCCTCCATCAGGCCAGTGCCGTGCGTCTCGTCGTCTCGAAGCGCGATCAGTGCCAGCAGGATCTCGTCCAGGCTCTGCGTGACGAGTTCCTCCGCGACGGCGACCTGCTCGCGGTCGTCGTCGAAGAGCGTCGTTCCGACCTGCGACATGACCGTCTCCGGCGTCCGATCGCGCGAGGCGCCCCGGACCTGCCTGAGTATCTGGGGCGTGACCGGGGGCGTGTCCCGCCCCGGGTCGCCGGGGGTCGCGCGGACGTCTACTTTATCACTTGACATGGGTACTGGACGGGATCCGTACGTACGCATTGGTCGGAACTACCTTAACCATCCACGAGCGGTTTCAGGCTGTGAAACAACCGCGTGCGGACGGGCCCGGCAGCCGTCGGTCCTCGGAAAGTTCGGGGGAATGGGCCCCGCCTGGAACCCGCCGGCGGCGGTCCGGGCCCGGCAACGCTTTTGTATCACCCACTGATTGGGGCAGGTAGTGGCAGAGGACGAGCGGTCCATCGAGGAAATCCTGGACACGATCGGTGATCAGCACGCCCGACGGGTCCTCGCGGCGATCAGTCGGGAGCCAAAGCCCGCCAAGCAGCTGGCCGAGGAGTGTGACCTCTCCCTCCCGACGGTCTACCGCCGGATCGAGATGCTCGACGAGTACGACCTGGTGACCGACCGGACGCTGATCGCGGACGACGGCAACCACTACAAGGTCTACGAGTCCAACTTCGAGAGCACCGTCATCTCCCTCCAGGACGACGAGTACAAGGTGCGGATCTATCGCGAGGAGAACCTGCCCGACCGCTTCAGTCAGCTCTGGGACGACCTCCACGCCGAGTGAGTGTCGCCGCGGTAGCCACGTTTATTACACACGTTCCTGTACCCGTACCACAATGGTGGACGTCGCGGAGTTGGCCCGGGGGGTGCTGGTCCTCATGCGCTTTGCGGTGTTCGGGCTCACCCTGGGGATCACGCTGATCAGCTTCCAGGCCTATCAGAAGCGACAGAGCGTGCGCCTCCAGTATGCCTTCCTCGGCTTCGCGTTCATCAGCATGGGCGTCGCGGTGACGAGCGTCATCACCCAGCTGGGCGCGGGCGCCGACACCACCATCTGGACGTTCCTGCAGCTGGCCGAGACGATCCCGTTCATCATCGGCTTCAGCATGCTCTACCTGTCCCTGTACCGGTGAGGAAGGCCGCGGTGCATGTTCACGTTCCCCACACAACCGCCGAGCCACGTGGTTTATGGGTTTCCAGGCGCTCTAGATGCCCAATGACCGAGGTCATCCGGCTGTTCGGTGGTCCGGGGAGTGGGAAAACGACCGCCCTGCTCGATCGCGTCGAATCGCTGCTCGCCGAGGAAGAGGTCGAGGTCACTGACGTCCTCGTCGTCTCCTACACCCGCGCCGCCGCGGCCGAGATCCGCGAACGCCTGGCCGAGCGCCTGGGCGAGTCCCCCCGGGCCCTCCGGGGGAACGTCTCGACGATGCACGCCAAGGCCTACGACCTGCTGAACCTCTCCCGGGGCGACGTCGTCGGCGAGTCCGACAAGGAGGCGTTCTGTGACGACTACGGCCTCGAGTTCGAGGACGAGTACGAGGGCTCCCGGCGGCGCTCGGCCCGCTCGACGACCCTGGGCAACAAGATCATCGCGACGAGCCAGTGGCTCCAGCGGACCCACCGCGAGGTCGCCGACTGGTACGACGTCCCCTTCAAGTGGAACCAGGAGAAGGTCCGCCTCCCGCCGGACATCGACCCGAACGCCCAGACCGGCAACAAGTACACCCCGACCTGGCCGAGCGACGACGACCGCGTCGACATCCCCGAGGCGATCCGGGCCTGGCGCCAGTACAAGGGCGAGGAGGGGCTCGTCGGCTTCGCCGACATGCTCGAGCGGGTCAAGCAGCGCTCCCTCCTGCCCAGCGTCGACTACCTCGTCATCGACGAGTTCCAGGACATCACCACCCTCCAGTACGAGGTCTACGAGGAGTGGCGTCCCCACATGGAGCGGGTGCTCATCGCCGGCGACGACGACCAGGTCGTCTACGCCTGGCAGGGCGCCGATCCCGACCTCCTGCTCGACGAGGACGTCACCGACGACGTCGTCCTGCCGAACTCCTACCGCCTGCCCTCCCGGATCCTGAACGTCGTCAACCGGCAGGTCAGCCACATCGGCAAGCGCCAGGAGAAAGACCTCGAGCCCCGCAAGGAGGGCGGCACCGTCGAGGGGATCGAGCACCCCTCCATGCTCGACCTGGTCCGCAACGTCCGCGGGACGGTCGACGCCGACGACGGCACCGTGATGGTGCTGTTCCGCGCGCGCTACCAGCTCTTCCAGTTCATGGACGAGTTCATCGGCGAGGGGATCCCCTTCCAGGCGCTGACCGACCAGCGGATGTGGACCGACCGGCTCTCCCAGTACGTCGCCGGCATCGAGGCGCTGGCCGACGAGGAGCCGCTGACCTGCCTCCAGGGGCGTCGCCTGGCGGACATGCTCGCCGACTCGGCCTTCGGCACGGGCGAGCGCGACGAGCTCTTCGACGCCCTCGAGGAGATCGAGGAGGCCGCCGAGACCGACGACCTCACCGAGATTCCCGTCGATCCCGAAGTCATCCGCGAGCACGCCCCCTTCGTCCCGGAGCCGCGCTCTGCCGCCGACATGCTCCGGAAGGTGACCAACTACCAGGAGCGCTCCGTCGACGCGTACTTCGGCGGCGACTACCAGGACGTCGAGCCCGACCGCGTGCGCGTCGGGACGATCCACTCCGCGAAGGGCCGGGAAGCAGACCACGTGTTCATCGCGACGGACCTCACCGAGAAGGTCGTCGAGCAGATGGCCGCCACGGTCGAGCAGGAGGGCCGCGAGGTGCCCGGCGACGGCGAGTTCACCAAGACCACCTCGCCGGTGCCGACCCTGACGGACAACGAGCGCCGCGTCTTCTACGTCGGCATGTCCCGGGCCCGCGAGCGCCTCGTCGTCATGGAGAACCTCGTCGACGGCGCGCCGACCCTCCCGATCGACGTCCTCCTCAACAACGCGCCGACGGACACCGAGGCCGAGGACGTCCTCGCCCAGGCCGCCGAGGACCCCGTTCCCGCCCAGGCCGACTGAGCCGCGACCGCTCCTCCCGTCGGTCGGGTTACGTAGCCGGATTTCTGCCGCCGAGCCCGTCGTGTCCTCGACGTACTACGTGTACTCGTTGTACTACGCGTACTGCATGTACTATGTACGCCATGTACCCTACGTACTCGACGTACTACATGTACTATGTACGCCACGTACTCGATGTACTACCCCCCGGAGCAGACGCCGTATCGCCCCGGCGGGGTGGTCAGGCCGTCTCGTCGTCGTCCGTCCCGAGGACCCGGCCGACGAGGCCGCTCAGGAAGTCCGCCGCGAGGTCCCGCGGCGCGACGACGTAGCGGTCGAAGGCCAGCATGCCGACGGCGAGGCCCAGGAAGCCGACGCCGCCGACGGCGTCGCCGTTCGAGAGCAGGATCAGCCCGAGCAGGCCGACCGGCGCCGCGAAGACGACGGCGGCCACGAACTCGATGAGGTCGATGATCCCCTCTGCCATCGGCGGCCCTGGGCGGGCGAGCGGGATAACGTCTCGGATCGGGGCCGGCGAATCGAAAGGGTTTGCCGGCCCCGGCGGCAAGCACGGCGCATGTTCACCGGCATCGTGGCGGAAACGGGACCGGTGCTGGCCGTCGACCGGGACGCGGACGGCCTGCGCCTCCGGCTGGGGACCTCCTTCGAGGACCTCGCCGTCGGCCAGTCGGTCAGCGTGAGCGGCGTCTGCCTGACCGTCGAGGCCCACGGCGAGCGCGACGGCGAGGGGCCCGACCGGTGGTTCTCGGTCTTCCTCGCCGCGGAGACCCGCGACCGGACCTACCTGGCCGACCTCGCGCCGGGCGACGTCGTCAACCTGGAGCGGGCGATGCCCGCGGACGGGCGCTTCGACGGCCACCTCGTCCAGGGCCACGTCGACGGCGTCGGCGAGGTGGCGGCCCTGGACCCCGTCGGCGAGGACTGGCGCCTGCGCGTCGCCCTGCCCGACGGGCTCCGGCGGTACGTCGTCGAGAAGGGCTCCCTGGCCGTCGACGGGATCAGCCTGACCGTCGCCGCCCTCGAGGCCGACGCCGTCGAGATCGCGATCGTCCCCGAGACCTACCGGCTGACGGCCCTCTCGGGGAAATCCCCGGGCGACCCGGTGCACCTCGAGGTCGACGTCGTCGCGAAGTACGTCGAGGGGCTGCTCGAGGGCTACCGATAGGGCGAATTGGGTGCAATTTTGGAAAACGCCTTTCCCGCCGGCCCCCCATTGGTACGTGTGACCACACCACATGCCACGCTGTGACCACTGTGACGCCCACGTCTCCGAGAACTTCGCCCGCGTGTTCGCCGACGAGGCCGGCGACGTCCACGCCTGCCCGGACTGTGCCGCCAACGCCGGCATCGCCGAGGTGGCCCTGCGGCGGGCCGGCACCCGCACCGCCGTCCCCGACTGACGGCGCGGGCGCCCACGCGGACGGTCGGCCCGCGAGCCGGGACGCTTTTTCTCGCCGGGCGCCAACCGGGAGCCATGTCACTCGTCGCCGGCGTCGTCGCGGTCCAGGGCGACGTCAGCGAGCACGCCGAGGCCATCCGGCGCGCGGCCGCGGCCCACGACGAGACCGCGGCGGTCCGCGAGATCCGCGAGGCCGGGCTCGTCCCCGACTGCGACGTCCTCCTGCTGCCCGGCGGCGAGTCGACGACCATCTCCCGCCTGCTCGCCCGCGAGGGCATCGACGCGGAGGTCCGCGAGCACGTCGCCGCCGGCAAGCCCCTGCTGGCCACCTGCGCGGGCCTGATCGTCGCCAGCCGCACCGCCTCGGACGACCGCGTCGAGACGCTCGGCGTCCTGGACGTGACCGTCGAGCGCAACGCCTTCGGCCGGCAACGGGACAGCTTCGAGGCGCCACTCGAGGTCGCGGGCCTGGCCGAGCCCTTCCCCGCCGTGTTCATCCGCGCCCCCGCAGTCGAGGAGGTCGGCGCGGACGTCGAGGTGCTCGCCGAGTGGGACGGCCGGCCCGTCGCAGTCCGGCAGGGGCCCGTCGTCGGGACCGCGTTCCATCCGGAGCTCACGGGCGACTCGCGGATTCACGACCTGGCGTTCTTCTAACGTACTGTTCGGGCTTGCGGAACACCGCGTCAGTGGCATACGAGGGCACGAACAGCTGAAAGCCCCGCCGCGCTACGCTCCCGCGGACGCATCTGCGCTCCTCACTCACTTCGTTCGTTGCGGTGCTTGACGGTCCGGGGTTCGCGTAGCGCGGCGCCCCTTTCAGTCCCACCGGAAGGACGATTCAGCCGGCAGTAACAGCCGATAGACAACCGAACGGGTGGGATCGAAAGGGGCGGCCGGCTCGAGGAAGGCGGCTGCAGCAAGCACCGCAGGCCCGAAGGGCCGAGGAGCGCAGCAAAGCCCCCGACTCGAGCCGGCCGGGGCTTTCAGAGCCTCTATGCAATAGCTTCGGAAACTACAGCAATTCGCGCTCCGCCACGCGTTCGCCTGCCCCCACGTCCACAACCAGCATGACGGGAGCCGACCCCTAGCGCTGAAGGCACTCGGCCGCGACCCCCACGCCATGAGCGACACCGACGACGTCATCGACGAGGTGTTCGCCGTCATCGAGCGGCGGAAGGCCGAGCTACCCGAGGACTCCTACACGGCCTCGCTGTTCACCCACGAGAAGGGCGAGAACGCGGTGCTCGAGAAGCTGGGCGAGGAGATGACCGAGTTGCTCCTCGCGGCGAAGGACGGCGACGAGGACGAGCTCGCCCACGAGGCGGCGGACATCGTCTACCACCTGCTCGTCCTGCTGTCGATGCAGGACGTGGACGTCGCGGCCCTGCGGGCGGAGCTGGCCGAGCGGCGGGGCTAGGCCTGGACGGAAGCCGACCCAGCGACTCCCAGCCTGGAAGCCGCCGCTGGGTCGCGTCGCCGTCAGTCCGTCCCCGCCGTGGTGACGTCCTGCCAGGCGGACTCGCCGAAGAACGACTGGAGCGCGAGGAGGACGCCAACGTACGTCCCGAACGCGATCAGCAGGACCGAGACGACGACGACCAGGACGACCTCGACGAGCGGGTCGATGCCGAACAGCTGGAGGGCTGTCATGTGGCGCCGTACTCGGCGTCCAGCCATAAGTGACTCCTTTGCCCGAGCGTCACCGCTCCAGGACGAGGACGTGTCGCGTGAGCGAGCGGTGGACCGGCCGGTGGACCGCCGCGCGGGTCGTCCAGCCGGCGTCGCCCGCGACGCGGGCCCAGGGGCGGTCGCCGACGACGACACAGCGGTCGGTCACCCGCGCGGCCTCCCGGAGGGCCCCCGCCACGACGCGGTGGAGGTCGCCGGTGATCTTCGACTGGCGGCCGTAGGGGGCGTCGAAGACGACGCCGTCGACGGCCGTCCCATCGCAGACGGGCAGGTGTCGGGCGTCCGCGCGGGCGACGGCCCACCCGCCGTCGAGGTAGTGCGCGAGGTTCTCGCGGGTCCCGCGGGCCATCTTGGCCTGGGCGTCGAAGCCGAGGACGTCGGCGCCGACGAGGCCGGCCTCGATGAGGATGCCGCCGGTCCCACACATCGGATCGAGGACGGTCGCGCCGGGGCGGGCGCCGGCGAGGTTCGCCAGCGCGCGGGCGAGCAGGGGGCTCATGCTGCCCGGCTGGAAGAAGGGGCGATCGCCGGGCTCGCGCGCGCCGAAGTCCCGGCGGCTCTCGGCGGCGAGCCAGCCCAGCGCCGCGGTCCCCTCGGCGAAGAGCGCCCGGAGTTCGTGGTCGGGGGCCTCCAGGTCGACGGCGAAGCCCCGATCGACCAGCACCTGGCCGAGGGCCCGCTCGGCGGCCTGCGTGTCGACGCCCGTCGCCCCGCGGACGTCGACCGCCCGGACGGCGACGGTGCCCGAGCGGTCGATCGTCGCCGCCGCGAGGGCCGCCTCGGCGGCCTGGACGGTGGGCTCGGTCCGGGCCAGGAGCTCGCTCGCGCGGTGGGTGTAGGCGAGGGTGGCGACGCGGTCGGTGATCCCGCGGGCGGTCGCCAGGCCCGGCGCGAGGACGGAGACGTCGCTGGCGGCCGTTCCCGCCTCGAGGGCCGCGAAGTCGTCGTCCTCGCCGCCGAGTTCCAGGACGTACACGCGGCGCGGTTCGGCGGGCGGGCACAAAGGGGGTTCGACCGCGGGCGCGCGGTCGTCGCGCGCGAGTGACTCCCGGCCCGGAACCCGTCAAATTTGCCGGCAGTCATCGACCGAGCGGGGCTATATAAGCCAGTTCCCTCGCGCCCCGGACAGGTTCGGCCCGCCGAGGCGGGGGTGTCCCACGAACCTTTATATAGTTTAAATACGAGGTTTAAGTCGATATGGTCGACCCCAAGGAAACCATCAACATCGAAAACGTCGTCGCCTCGACTGGTATCGGGCAGGAGCTCGACCTCCAGAGCGTGGCGATGGACCTCGAAGGGGCGGACTACGATCCCGAGCAGTTTCCCGGCCTCGTCTACCGGACCCAGGAGCCCAAGTCCGCGGCGCTGATCTTCCGGTCGGGCAAGATCGTCTGCACGGGCGCGAAGAGCACGGACGACGTCCACGAGAGCCTCCGGATCGTCTTCGACAAGCTCCGCGAGCTCAACATCGAGGTCGACGAGGAGCCCGAGATCATCGTCCAGAACATCGTCACCTCGGCGGACCTCGGCCGGAACCTCAACTTAAACGCCATCGCCATCGGCCTCGGCCTCGAGAACATCGAGTACGAGCCAGAGCAGTTCCCCGGCCTCGTCTACCGCCTCGACGAGCCCGACGTCGTCGCGCTGCTCTTTGGCTCCGGCAAGCTCGTCATCACCGGCGGCAAGCAGCCCGAGGACGCCGAGGAGGCCGTCGACAAGATCGTCTCCCGGCTCGAGGACCTCGGCCTGCTGGAGTAGGGCCCGCGTCGCCCGCCCGGGGTCACCCCGCGGACAGCGACGCGAGAGCGCAGCCCTGAAGCCCCGGGCCGTGGAAGCCCGGGCATGTTCGGTGCCGCGGTCGGCGGGGCCGCCGTCGATCCCACGGGCGGCGGGCCCGTCGCGATCCTCGTCACGCTGGGACTGGCGTGGCTGTTCTACGCCGTCACGCTCCACCTCGCGGCCGTCTTCTTCGTCGGCGACGCGCCCACCCAGCGGGCCGCACTGGCCGCGGCCGTCCCGGCGGTGACCAGCCTGCTCCTCCAGCAGTGGGGCCCCGCCGTGGTGATCCCGGTCACGCTGCTCGGGGACTTCCTGGCGATCCGCTACAGCTACCGACTGCCCCTCCGCTCGACGGCCGCGCTCACGCTGCTGCACTTCGCCTTCGCCGCCGCCCTGATCGTCCCGCTGAACAACCTCTTCGGGTTCGTTTAACGGAGGTACCCAGTTATCTCCTCGAGGACCGAGTTGAGCGTTGCGTCGGCGAGTTCGCCCACGCCCCGGTCGACGTCGGCGTGTTTGAGGGTCGTCAGGAACCAGGGAGAAACGTAGCTGGTCCGTGGCAGACCGCCAACGTCCCACCCGTCGTCGGCGAGCTCGATCGCGTCGGCCCGTTCGGTCGTCGTAAGGGCGGTCACGAGGTACTCTTCCCCGTGGAACGGGTGGTCGTCGGTACTCACGACGAGCCACGGACGGCCGCTTTGTCGGAAGAGTCCGTCGTGCCACACCACGTGGCCCCGATCGAATGAGGGATCGGGAGCAGGGTCAGGACGGAGACCCATCGTCCGTCCCCCTGGGATCGACGGCTGTCTCCTCCCAGTCCCCCCAGTCTTCTTCCCCGAAGCGATCCTCGGCCGCCTCCAGCCCGTGGATCACCCCGGCAAAGCCGGCGAGGCGGTCGTCTTCCGCGATGGCCCAGTAGGGCTCCTTGTGCCGGACGAGATGGCGAGCCTCGAGGCGGCTGAGCGTCACGCCCACGCTGTTTCGCGGGATATCGGTTCCCTCGGCGATCTCCTTGGGCGTGAAGCCCTGGTCGGGGCGTTCGGCGAGGAACTGGAGGATCTCGTAGGCGTTCGACCCGGCGGTGAACTCGAGCCGTTTCGTCTCCCCGTCGGGGTCGTAGGAGTCGAACTCGACTGGCACGATATAGCGTTTGTAATCAAATGTAATAGGATTTCGGGTGGTGCCACCCGCCACACGACGCAGTCGCTCGCCCGACTCCCCTCCTCGCGGGCGAGTGAGGCGATTGATCGCGGTCCTGGGCGGGATTCCGGAGTGGATAGCGCAGTCGGCGTCCGGGGTCGAGCAATTACTGCAATATTCGAAGCGCTTTACTGTCGAATCTACAGCTATTGACGAGAGCCGGTGAGACGGTTATTCTGACCATGCCGAGCCGCTCGTCGCGGCTCCCCTACAGGTCGTCCATCGAGAGCACCGATTCCGCCGGCACGTGGTCGACGCGGTAGCGGCCGTCGCCGTCGTCCTCCACCCTCTCGGCCACGTACAGCCGCAGGTCCCGCTCCTGCTTCGTGACGACCGGCGTGTCGTAGTGGGTCGCCTCGTAGGCGGGCGGATCGCCGGCGGCCTCGCGCTCGGCGACGAAGGCCCGGTGGTCGGCCAGCCGCTCGCGGGCGACCTCGCGACTCAGGGCGGGCACCTCCTCGACGCGGTCGGCGAAGTGGCCCGCGAACTCGCCGTCGAGTTCGACGCCGACGGAGTCCCGCCCCGCGACCATGGCGGCGAGCGTCGTCGTGCCGGTCCCCCAGAAGGGATCGAGGACGGTGTCGCCGTAGACCGAGTACATGGTGAGCAGGCGGTAGGGCAGCTCGAAGGGGAAGGCCGCCGAGCGGTCCCGGAGGTCGTCGTCGGCGAGGTCCTGGAAGCGCCCGCGGACGTCCGTCCAGACGTCGGTGAACCAGCGGTTGCGCTCCTCCCAGAAGAAGGCGCTCTCGTAGCGGCGGTCCGCGCCGGGTTCGAACTCGCGGCGGCCGCCCTTCCGGAAGACGAGGACGTGCTCGTGCTCCAGGGTGACGTAGGCGTTGGGCGGGAGCATGCCCGAGCCCATGAACTTCGCCGCGCTGTTGGCGGGCTTGTGCCAGACGACGTCGGGCAAGGGGTCGAACCCGCGGTCGGTGAAGGCCTCGGTGACGCGGACGTGGTTCGGGTAGACCCGGAAGGACTCGAGGGTCCGCGTCGCGTCGCCGACGTTGACGCAGGCGACGCCGCCGGGCGCGAGGACGCGCTCGAGTTCGTCCCAGACCGAATCGAGGACCGCGTGCATGGCCTCGAAGGCCGCGTCGCCGTCGCCGGCCGCGAGGTGGTCGGCGATCGCGGGATCGAGGTCGGCGAAGAGGTCGTCCCAGAGGTCGATCATCGGGTAGGGCGGCGAGGTGACGACCAGTTCGACGCTCTCGTCGGCGACGGGGAGGTCGCGCGCGTCGCCGACCGCGACCCGGTGGGTGGTCTCCATCTATTCGACCAGGCGCTCGATCTCCGTGACGAGGATGTCCGAGGCGCCGACGGCCTTGCAGTCCGCGATCACCTCGAAGACGCGATCCTCGTCGACGACGGCGTGGACCGCGACCATGTCGCCGCCGGCGATGTCCATGACCGTCGGGCCGCCCATCCCCGGGATGACGTCCTTGACGGCCTCGAGTTCTGACTCGGGGACGTTCATCATCACGTAGCGGCGGTCGTCGGCGGCGATGACCGAGCCCAGGGCGGTGGCGATCTGCTGGACCTTGGGGTCCTCCCGGACGTCCTCGCGGGCGAACAGGCGGACCGAGGACGCGAGCACCTCGTCGACGACGGCCAGGCGGTTCATCCGGAGGGTCGTGCCCGTCGAGGTGATGTCGACGATGGCGTCGGCGATGTCGACGTGGGGCGTGAGTTCGGTCGCGCCGGCGACCTCCGCGATGTCGACGTCGACGCCCTGGTCCTCGAAGTAGGCCGCGGTGATGGTGGGGAACTCCGTGGCGACGGTCCCGCCCGCGAGGTCCGCGACGGTCTCGACGTCGCCCGCCTCGGGCGCGGCGAGGACGAGTCGGCACTGGCCGAACTCGAGGTCGAGCAACTCGGCGAGGCCCGGCAGGTCGGCCTCGCGGACCTGGTCCAGGCCGGTGATGCCCACGTCGGCCGCCCCGTCCGCGACGTACTCCGGAATGTCGCCCGTCCGCGCGAAGAGCACGGTCACGTCGGGGTCGACGGTGTCGGCGTAGAGCTTCCGGTCGGCCCCGTCGACGAGGTGGAGGCCGGCCCGTTCCAGGAGGTCGACGGCCGGCTCGTGCAGGCGGCCCTTGTTGGGCACGGCAATGCGCATACGGTGACTGGATGCTCCCCGGGCAACTGTCTTTCCGTTCGCGGTCACGCCTCGAGGCCGCCACGCGCGGGCAGGAACAGGTAGACGACGCCGGCGACCGCGGTCAGCGCGGCCAGCAGGAAGAAGGCCTCCGCGAAGAGGGCCCGGTCGGCCATCGCGCCGACGGCGGTGGAGCCAAAGGCCCCGAGCGTGAAGAAGCCGGTCCGCAGCAGGCCCCACGCGGTGCCCCGGACGTCGACGGGGAGGAGCGAGACGATGTAGGCGTTCGAGACCGGCCCCACCGACAGGCGGACGCCCAGGATCGCCGAGACGACGGCGAGGGGCGCCAAACCCGACAGGAAGGGCAGGGCGAGGAGCGGCGGCACGCTCAGGAAGGAGACGGCCGCGAGCACGCGGGGATGGCCCCACCGGTCCGCCAGGCCGCCGCCGAGGGACTGGGAAACGGCACCCGAGGCGAACAGCAGCCCGAACAGCCCGCCCGCCATCCCCTCCGAGAGGCCCTTGGCCTCGACGTAGTAGGTCGTCAGGAAGGCCGTCAGGCCCTGGAAGGCGAACAGCATGAGCGTGATGGCGGCGACGGCCAGCGCGACGCGGTGGGACGTGATGGCCGACCGTACCGCGGCGAGTTCCTCGCGGACGGTGACGCGGCCGCCGTCGGGCACCGGGCCGCTCGCGGTGCCGGTCGGGACCGTCGCCCAGAGCCCGACGGCGGCCAGGAGGAAGCCCGGCAGGAGGACGCCGACGGCGAGGCGCCAGCCGACCCGGTCGGCGAGGAGCGTCCCGATCACCGGCAGGGCCGCGGCCCCGACGCTCCCCGCCGCGAGGACCGTGCCGAAGGCGACGCCGTCCCGGTCGGGGAAGGTTCGCGTCAGGACGGTGCCCCTGGCGGGGCCGAACAGCCCAGAGCCGAAGCCGAAGGCGGCGGTCGCGAGGAGGAAGATCGACCAGGTGACCGAGCCGAGGTAGCCCGCGAGGCCCGCCGCCGAGAGGAGCGCGCTGGCGACCAGCAGTCGGCGCTCGCCCAGGCGGTCGACCATCGCGCCGGCGGGGAACTGGATCAGCGCGTAGGTCACCCAGAGGACGGTGATCGCCCCGCCCGCCGCCGCGTTCGAGACGGGGAAGTCGTCGGTGATGAAGGGTAACAGCGCCGGGACGACGAACCGCAGGCCGAGGACGAAGAACCACCCGCCGGCGAGGGCGAGGAGCGTCCAGCCCCGGCCGCCGGCGTGGACGTCGCTGAGGAGGGATCGCAGGCGGGCGACGGAGTCGGCTGGCGGGGACACGTACCGCCGGCGACGGCCCGGGACGGAAAGAGGCTGCCGAACTCCTCGCGGCCCGGCCGACGGTCGACCGGCCGGCGTGCCCGAAGCCGAAGTCTCTTGGCCCGGCCTCGCCTTTGGTTACCCACCAATGGGGACCCCGACACCGGAGGCGGTCACCGACGGACCGACCGGCTCCGACGGCCCCGGCCGGGCCGTGCTCGTGGCGCTGGGCCTGGGGCTGGCCGGCCCGGTGCTCGCGGTCGTCTTCTCGCTGCCGGTGGCGGCCCTCGCCGGGCTGGTGGAACTGCCCCTCGTCGTGACGATCGGCCTCCTCCTCGTGGCCGGGCAGTACGTCGCCTTCGGCGGCCTCGCCCTGGCCTACCTCCGACGGCGCGGCATGACCTGGGCGGGCGTCCAGTCCTACCTCGGCGTTCGCGTCCCCTCGGCTCGCGAGCTGCTGATCGTGCCGGCCGGGTGGGTGTTGATTATCGGGATCATCATGGTGGTGGGTCTCGTCGTCACGGCACTGGGCGCCGAGACCGGGCAGAACCAGACCGCCGAGCTGGCCCTGGAGTCCCCGGAGATCATCCCGCCGCTGATCGTCGCCATGTTCCTCGTCGTGGGCCCGTCCGAGGAGATCCTCTACCGGGGCGTGGTCCAGGGCCGCCTCCGGGAGTCCCTGGGTGCGGTCCCGTCGATCGCCATCGCCTCGGCGATCTTCGCGGTGGTCCACTGGTTCGCCCTGACCGGCGGGGCGTCGGCTCGCCTGGCGTCGGTCACGGTCCTGTTCTTCCCGAGCCTGGTGTTCGGGGCCGTCTACGAGTACACCGACAACCTGGTCGTCCCGGCGCTGCTGCACGGGCTCCACAACTCCGTCCTGCTCGCGCTGATCTACTTCGTCTACGCCTAACGGAACGGCCGGGCGGCGACGACCTCGGACGCAAGCTTAAGGCCCGGGCCGGCGCGACTGGAGGCATGCGCACGCTCGGGATCGTGGGCGGCCGGGTGCTCGGCCCCGACATGCAGGTGACCGAGGCGGACGTCCTCGTCGACCGCGACGCCGGGGAGATCGAGGCCGTGGACGAGGGCGCGGCCGACGGCGCCGACGAGCGCCTCGACGCCAGCGGGGGGCTCGTCGTCCCCGGCCTCGTCAACGCCCACACGCACGTCTCGATGACCCTCCTCCGTGGCTACGCCGACGACAAGCCACTGGACGACTGGCTCCGGGAGGACATCTGGCCGGTGGAGGCGGCCCTCGAACCCGCCGACGTCGCGGCCGGCGCGCGGCTGGCCGCGGCCGAGATGATCCGCTCGGGGACGACGGCCTTCGCGGACATGTACTTCATGATGGAGGCGGTCGCCGACGTGGTCGAATCGACGGGGATGCGGGCGCGGCTCGGCCACGGCTGCATCACCGTCGGCAAGGACGACGCGG
>Ga0207797_1000699_pt1 | contig 25649 bp, 24 predicted proteins | sample PRCRCaboRojoPR_6_FD_187275 | JGI IMG/M metagenome (GOLD analysis project Ga0207797, IMG submission 187275) | Marine sediment microbial community from Cabo Rojo, Puerto Rico - PR CR 10% Liquid 1 (SPAdes) | ecosystem: Environmental > Aquatic > Marine > Coastal > Sediment | place: Cabo Rojo, Puerto... | reverse complement strand
CTCCAGCAGCGGCGTGCCCCCCTCGCCCGATCCGCCGGCAGGGCCCGGCCGCCTCTCCGCTGCCCCCGGGCCGCTCCCCTCCGGGGCCAGCCGCGGGGCCGCCTCCAGGAGGCGCCGGGTGTACTCGTGGGAGGGCCGGTTCAGGACCGACTCCGCCGGACCCGTCTCCACCACCCGCCCGTTCCGCATCACGGCCACCCTGTCGGCGACGCCGGCCACGATCCTCAGGTCGTGGCTCACGAGGACCATTCCCATGCCCGCCTCCCGCTGCAGCGCCGCGATCCGCTCCAGCACCCGGCCCTCCACGACCACGTCCAGGGCCGCGGTGGGCTCGTCCGCCAGGAGGAGAGAGGGCTCCCCCCCCACCGCGGCGGCCAGGGCCACCCGCTGCTGCATGCCGCCGGACAGCTGATGGGGGTAGGCCCGGGAGACCCGCTCCGGGTCCCCGAGGCCCGCACGCTCCAGGAGGCGGAGCACCTCCCGGCGCAGCTCGTCCCCCGACAGCCCGCGTCCCTCCCGCACGGCCTCGGCCACGGCCCGGCCGGCCCTGTGCACCGGATTCAGGCTGGAACCGGGCTGCTGGAAGATCACGCCGATCTCGCGGGCGCGGAGGCGACGGAGCCCCTCCGCCTCCAGCCCGGAGACCTCCTCGCCCCGGAGGCGGATGCGGGACTGCGGGTGGATGCGCCCACCGCGGGGGAGGAGGCGCGGGACCGCCATGAGCGCGGAGCTCTTCCCGGCCCCGGACTCGCCGACGATGCCCAGCGTCTCGCCTTCGTCCAGCTCCAGGCTCACGCCGTCCACGGCGCGGACGGAGTCCGGTCCGGAGCGGTAGTCCACCCGCAGGTCCGTGACCGAGAGGAGGGACGCGGCGCCGCTCACGCGGCCCCCTCTCCCGGGGCGTCGACGGCCCCCGTCGCCGACCGTCCGCGGCGGACCGGCCCGTCGCCGGCCGCCTCGGCCCGGACGGCCTCGCCCAGCAGGTTGAAGCCCAGCACCACGGCCGTCAGGACCCCGCCCGGGAAGACGACCACCCACCAGGCCCCGAGCAGGGCGTCCCGACCGCCGGCCACCATGCTCCCCAGGCTCGGGGTGGGGGCCTGGACGCCGAGCCCCAGGAAGCTCAGGGTCGCCTCGGCCAGGGCGGCGTCGGCGACGCCCAGGGTGGCCGCCACCAGCAGCGGCCCCAGGGCGTTCGGGAGGACGTGCCGCGCCAGCACGCGACCGCGGCCCAGGCCCAGCCCCTCGGCGGCACGCACGTACGGCCGTTCCCGGATGGACAGGACCTCCCCCCGGACCAGGCGGGCCACGTCCATCCACCCGGTGAGGCCCAGCAGGACGACCACCAGCCCCAGCGACGGCTCGAAGAGGGCGGCCGCCGCCACCAGGAGAACGATGCGCGGGAAGGCGAGCAGGAGATCGACCACCCGCATGGAGACCGAGTCCACGATCCCGCCGACGTAGCCCGCGACGCCCCCGACGGCCGCCCCGAGGCCGACGGACAGCGCCACGGCCGGCACCGCGGCCGCCATCGTGACCCGGGCCCCGTAGAGGACCCGGCTCAGCACGTCGCGGCCCAGCCGGTCGGTGCCCAGCAGGTGGGCCGGGCCCGGCGGCAGGTGCGCCCCCGCCACGGGATCGATCTGCCGCGCCGGATCGTGGGGGGCCAGGTACGGGGCCAGGAGCGCCACCAGCAGGACGCCGGCCACCAGGAGGAGGCCGACCCGACCGGAGGGCGTCCCGGTCACACCGGCCAGCGGGCCCCGGTCGCCCGGGCCTCCCGCCGCCAGGGGCCGCGCCCGGGTGCCCGGTCCCCAGCACCACGCCAGCGCGCCGACCAGGGTGACCAGGGCGAGCCACTCGCCGACCCCGCCTCCGACGACGGTGTCCGCGATCCGCGCGGAGCGGGCGCCGGCGAGGACCAGGAGACCGATCCAGAGGGCCACGACCGCGAGGCCGGTCCCGGTCTCCCCCCGGCGCAGGGCCCGGAGCCCCGGCACGGCCCGGTCCTCCATACTCCGCGGGGGGTCAGCCACGGGACGAGCGATACCGAACGCGCGGATCGGCCCCGGCGTAGACGAGGTCCGCCAGCAGATTGGCGACGACCACGAGGGCGGCGAAGAGGAGGGTCGCCCCGAGGACGAGCGGGTAGTCGCGCGCCTGGACGCCCCTGTACAGGAGCCGGCCCATCCCGGCCCAGGAGAAGATGACCTCCAGGACGACCGCCCCGCCCATGAGCCGCGGTATGTACAGCCCCAGCAGGCTGACCAGGGGCAGCAGGGCGTTCCGGACCACGTGGCGCAGGGTGACGCTCCACGCCGCGAGCCCGCGCCCGCGGGCGGCACGGACGTGATCGGCGTCCCGGGCCTCCAGCACGGCCGACCGGGCGTGGCGGGCCACGGCGGCCGCCGGCGCCAGCGACAGCGCCGCGGCGGGCAGGACCAGGTGGCGGAGCCGGTCCAGCACACGGCCGCCGGGGTCCATGAGCCCGTGGTCCACGGAGGTGGCGCCGGTCAGCGGCAGGGGGAGCAGCTCCCGCACCGGCGCCGCGGAGAAGAGCAGGAGCAGGAGCAGCGCGATCCAGAAACCGGGGACCGAATAGGCCACCAGCGTGGCGGTCCCCAGCGTCCGGTCCGTCGCCGTGTTCGGTCGGGTCCCCTGGAAGACGCCCAGCGAGCCGCCGGCCAGGAAGGAGAGGAGCAGCGCCGCGCCGCCCAGGAGCAGGGTGTTCGGGAGCGCGCCGCCGATGGCCCGGGCCACGGTCTGGCCCTGGCTGAAGCTGTATCCCAGGTCGCCGGTGACGACGGACCCGAGCCAGGAGAGGTACTGCTCGTGCAGGGGCCGCCCCAGCCCCATCTGGCGGCGGACCTGCTCCGCCACCTCCGCCGGGACGTCGGGATGCAGGTAGGCGGCCGCCGGGTCGCCGGGGGCCAGGTGGAGGAGGAAGAAGACCACCGTGGCCGCGGCCAGGAGCAGCGGCACGGCCTGGAGGAGACGACGCAGGGCGTACCGGATCAGGCCAGCGTCGTCTCTCAACCTGTCAGTCCCCTCCCGTCATCTGTCGGGCGCCAGCCACCACCTCCGGGCGGACGTCCACGCTCCACGGGCGTCCAGCACCAGCCCCCTGAGAGCCTGCCGGTGAGCGTCCAGCCGGTTCACATGATAAAGGAAGGTGTACGGCTGGTCGCGGACCAGGATCTCCCGATACCGGGACAGCAGGCGTCTCCGCTGGTCCCGTCCCCGGGCCAGCGCCAGCGAATCCACGACGGCCTCCACCCCGGGGCTGCAGTAGCCGGCGAAGGCGAAGGGGGCGTCCGGCCGGTCGCACGACCACAGGTCGCGGTCGTCCACCACCAGGTCGCGGCTCCAGGAGAGGAGCGCCGCCTGGTAGCCGCGCTCCGCGCCGGTGACCGCCGAGATGAGGGCCGAGAACTCCAGGACGCTCGGGCTCACCTCGATCCCCACGTCCCGGAGGTCCGACTGGATCAGCAGGGCGGCGTCGCGCCGCTGCGAGGGACCGGCGGTGATCAGATCGAAGCTGAACGCGTCGCCGTTCCGCTCACGGATACCGTCGCCGTCGCGGTCCCGCCAGCCCGCCGCCTCCAGGAGCGCGCGGGCCGAGTCCGGCGCGTGGGGGAGCGGCGCCCAGGTGGAGTCGAAGGCCCAGTGCCACGGCCCCATGGGAGCGTCGGCCACCCGGCCGAAGCCCCCCCGGACCGACTCCACCAGCGTGGGCCGGTCGATGGCCATGGTCAGGGCCCTCCGGACCCGGGGCTCCCGGAACAGGTCCCGGCGCTGGTTCCAGGTGACGAACACGTACTCGGAGCTCGGATAGGAGACGAGCTCGAGCTCCGCGGAGCTCCGCACCTCCTGGACCCGGGACGGCGAGATCCTGGGCACGAGATCCACGCCGCCGCTCCTGAGCTCCGCCATCCGGGCCGCCGGGTCCGGAACCACCCGGTACACCAGCCGGTCCAGGTACGGCCGGCCGCCCAGGGCCTCCGGGAAGTCGGGATTGGCCTCGAAGACCCAGCGCTCGCCGGCCCGGTGCTCCACGAAGCGGAACGGCCCGTTCCCCACCGGCGACCGCGTGCCGAAGCGATGCGTTCGCAGCGCCGTGTCGGGGACCGCGCCCAGCACGTGCTCCGGCATGATCGGCGTGTTCGCCCATCCGAGGAAGAGCGCGTAGGTGGGACGGACGTGGAACCGGACGGTGTACGGGTCGAGGACCTCCACCGAGTCCCACCGGGCGAAGTAGCTCCGGTTGGCGAAGGGTACCTGCGGGTCCTTGGCCCGCCGGAAGGTGAACGCCACGTCCTCGGCGGTGGTGGGCTCGCCGTCGTGCCACCGGACGTCCTCCCGGAGGCGGAAGAGCACCTCGGTGCTGTCGTCGCTGAGCTCCCAGGAGCGCGCCAGGTAGGGCCGGGGCCGAAGGAGGGAGTCGTAGCGCACGAGCGTGGTGAAGAGGACGTGGCGCTGGATCTGGGCCGCCGCGGAGCCCGTGGAGACCAGGGCGTTCATGGAGGAGAGCTCCTCGCGCCCGGCCACCACCGCGGACCCGCCGAACCGGGCGGAGTCGGGAACCGTCCCGGCCGCCGGGCCGGGAGCGTCGGCGTCCCCGCCCCCCTCCCCGCATCCCGCGGCCACGGCGACCGCGAGCACGGCACCGGCGGCCACGGCCCGGAGTCGGGAGAGCACCGACCGTCCGGTCATCGGCGCCACGTCCAGTCGTCGTCCTCGTAGCGAGCGCGGAGCTCCCGCGCCCGCCGGCGCTCGTCGTCCCGGAGATCGCCCTCGACGGGCTCCAGCTCGAACTCCTCGCCGAACCCCGTCCGCAGGGCGTCGGCCACGCGACGGAAGCCGGGCATCGGGTCCAGGAACTGCTCCAGGGCGGCGGCACCGTCGGCCGTCTCCGCGGAGACGGCCCTGCCGCTCCCTCCGTCGCCGCCGGCGGGAGCGCTCCCGGCCGGGTCGGCTCCGACCGCGGCGGCCTCCCGCACCCGGAGCTCCTCCACCACCGACTGGTCGTCGGCCAGGAGCAGCGAGCCCTGCTGCAGGAGCGCCCCGTCCTCGCGCCACTGGGCGCTCCCCACCAGCTTCCGGCCGCCGGCGGTCACCTCGCCCGGGAGGGGATCCCGGAAGCAGGCGCGGGAATCCGGCCCCGGCGCCCGCCGCTCCTCCCGCTCGCCGGCCACCTCCACCGGGGCCCCCAGGCGGGAGAGACCGCGGCGGAGGGCGTCGTTCACGCGGGAGTAGCTGGTCCGGAGGCCGCCCCACAGGTCGGCCGGTGCCGCCAGGGCGTAGGTGAGCTCACGGTCGTGGTAGACGGAGCGCCCGCCGGTGGGCCGCCGGACGACGTCGATACCGTGGCGGGCCGCGGCCGCGGGATCGTAGCGGCCCTCCGCCCGCTGGTTGCGCCCGAGGGAGAGGCAGGGCGGATCCCAGCGGTAGAAGCGGAGCGTCACCTCCCCCCGCCGCGCCGGATCCATGAGGGCGTGGTCCACGGCCATGTTCCAGGGCCCCGGACCCGGACCGTCCTCCAGGCAGCGAATCCGCTCAGGCTCCGCGCTGGTCGTCATCGAAGGTCCACCGCACGTCGAGCTCGCGGCCGGCGCGCCCCTCGTCCAGGCGCCGGACCGGGGTGCTGTGAGGGGCCGACTTCACCCGCTCCGGCTCCTCCCGGGCCTCGGCCGCGATGGCGTTCATGGCTTCCGCGTACTCGTCCAGCTCCTCGCGGGTCTCGGTCTCCGTGGGCTCGGTCATGAGCGCCTCCGAGACCACCAGCGGAAAGTAGACCGTCGGCGCGTGGAAGCCGAAGTCCAGGAGACGCTTCGCCACGTCCAGGGTCCGAACCCCGGTCTCTTCCTTCAGCCGGTCGCCCGTATAGACGGACTCGTGCATGCCCCGTCCGTAGGGCAGCGGGAACTCGTCCCGCAGCCGCTCGCTCAGGTAGGCGTTGTTCAGCACAGCGGCCTCGGCGGTCTCCCGGATCCCCTCCCGCCCGAGCATCCGAATGTAGGTGTAGGCCCGCACCATGACGCCGAAGTTGCCGAAGAAGCCGTGCACCCTGCCCAGGGAGTCCGGGCGGTCCCAGTCGAAGCGGTACTCGTCGCCCTCCCTCACCACCACCGGCACCGGGAGGAATCGGGCCAGGCTCTCCTTCACCGCCACGGGCCCGGCCCCGGGTCCGCCGCCGCCGTGGGGCGTGGAGAAGGTCTTGTGCAGGTTGAAGTGCACCATGTCGTAGCCCATGTCGCCGGGCCGGGTCACCCCCATCATGGCGTTCAGGTTGGCACCGTCCATGTAGGTGAGCCCGCCGGCCTCGTGCACCAGGTCGCAGATCTGCTGCACGTCCTTCTCGAAGACGCCCAGCGTGTTCGGATTCGTGAGCATCAGGCCGGCCACCCGGTCGTCCAGCGCGTCGCGCAGCGCGCCGACGTCCAGCCGTCCCTCCTCGTTGGACTCGAGCTCCACCACGTCGAAGCCGGCCCGGGCCACGGTGGCCGGGTTCGTGCCGTGGGCGGAGTCCGGAATCAGGACCTTCGAGCGGTCCGTGTCCCCCCGGTCCCGGTGGTAGCAGCGCATCAGGTAGACGCCGGTGGTCTCGCCCTGGGCCCCCGCCGGCGGCTGGAGCGTCACGGCGTCCATGCCGGCGATCTCCTTCAGCATCTCGCCCAGCTCGTGCATGAGCCGGAGGGCGCCCTGCGCCGCGTCATGGGGGGTGAGGGGGTGGAGGCCGGCGAAGCCCGGCGCCCGGGCCGTGGCCTCGTTCACCTTCGGGTTGTACTTCATCGTGCACGAGCCCAGCGGATAGAGGGCCCGGTCCACGTGGTGGTTCTTGAGCGAGATCTCCGTGTAGTGCCGGACCACCTCGTGCTCGGGCATCTCCGGGAGCCGGGGCGGCCGATCGCGCCGGTGGCGGGCCGGAATCTCCTCCTCCAGCTCCCGCGTCGGCACGTCGGGCCCGGGCACCGCGGTCCCGGTGCGGCCCGAGCGCGAACGCTCGAAGACCGTCGGGGTGGAGGGGGCCCGGAAGGGGAAGGGGACCCCGGCTCTCTCGCTCCGGTCGGTATCCGTCTGCTCCATCGAGTCTCCGCCTGCTGGTAGCTGTCCGCTGTCCGGCTGCTCTTCTCTTCTAGTAGTCGTGGGTGCCGCCGGGCTCCAGGACCACGACCTCCGCCCGGTCGCCCACGTCCCGGGCCCAGGCCCGGGGGTCCTGCTCGATGACCTCCATCGTGTCGTAGTGGATGGGGATGACCGTGTCCGGATCGATCATCTCCACCGCCCGGACGGCGTCGGCGGGCCCCATGGTGAAGTTGTCGCCGATGGGCAGGAGCGCCACGTCCACCCGCCCCTCCAGGAGCTCCATGTCCTTGATGAGGGCCGTGTCGCCGGCGTGGTAGATCGTCGTCCCGCCGTTCAGCTCCAGGAGGAAGCCGGCGGGGAAGGTGGAGTAGGGGCCGGCGTTCTCGCCCGCCACCTGGCCGCCGTGGAGGGCCGGCGTCAGCTGGGCGCGGCCGAAGGGGAACTGGTAGCCGCCGCCGATGTGGAGCGGGTGAGAGTTCTCCACTCCCTCGTGGTCACCGGCGTAGGCGACGATCTCGAAGGTGGCGATGAGCTGGGCGCCCGTCTCCCGCAGGATGTCCCAGGCGTCACCCACGTGGTCGAAGTGGCCGTGGGTGAGGAGCAGGTGGTCCAGCCCGTCCGTGAAGTGATCGGGGCCCACGTCGGCCATGGGGTTGTCCGTCAGGAACGGGTCGATCAGGAGACGGAAGCCGTCGTCGGTCCGGATCTCCGTGCAGGCGTGTCCGTGCCAGGTGATCTGTCCCACGGTCGTCCCTCCTCGTGCTTCGTCGGTTCGGTTCAGCCGGCGATGACGTCCACGAGCCGGTCGATCTCGGCCCGGGTGCGCTTCTCGGTGAAGGCCAGCAGCAGCCCGTCCGGGGCCTCGAGCCCGGGGAACCGCGAGAGGCTCACGCCGGCCAGCAGTCCCTCTCCGGCCGCCCTCTCCAGGATGGAGCCGGAGGCCTCGTCCGTGGCCACCGCGAACTCCCGCACCACCGGGGCATCGGGGTGGAGGAGGCGGACGCCGTCGGTCTCCTCCAGCCGGTCGCGGGCGTAGTGCGCGTTCTGGAACGAGGTCTCCGCCACCTGCCGCAGGCCGTCGCGTCCCACCAGCGACAGGTAGATCGTCGCGGCCAGGGCGTTCAGGCCCTGGTTCGTGCAGATGTTGCTGGTGGCGCGCTCCCTCCGGATCTGCTGCTCGCGCGTCTGGAGGGTGAGCACGTAGCCGCGCCGCCCGTCCTCGTCCTCCGTGGTCGCGGCGATCCGACCCGGCATGTCGCGGATGTGGTCCTCGAGGGAGGCGAAGAGGCCCACCACGGGCCCGCCGAAGCTCTGCGGGTTGCCGAAGGGCTGTCCCTCGGCCACCACCACGTCCGCCCCGGCGTCTCCCGGGGAGCGGAGGAGGGCCAGGGCCACGGGATCGGCGGCCACCACCAGCAGGGCGCCGGCGTCGTGGACCGCCTCGGCCACCTCCTCCACCTCCTCCAGCAGGCCGAAGAAGTTCGGGTACTGGAGCACGACGCACGCCGTGTCCTCGTCGACGGCGTCGGCGACGCGGGCGGGATCCACGGTCCCGCCCTCCGCGGCGGGCACCGTATCCAGCTCGTCGCCCATGCCCGCCAGGTAGGTCTCGATGACCTTGCGGTAGTGCGGGTGGAGGGAGCCGGCGGCCACGACCCCGTCCCGCCGGGTCACCGACCGCGCCATGAGCGCCGCCTCCCCGGCCGCCGTGGGGCCGTCGTAGAGCGAGGCGTTGGCCACCTCCATGCCCGTGAGCTCGCAGACCATGGTCTGGAACTCGTAGATGGCCTGCAGCGTCCCCTGCGAGACCTCGGCCTGGTAGGGCGTGTAGGCCGTGTAGAACTCGCTCCGGCGGATGAGGTGGTCCACCGCCGAGGGGACGTGGTGGTCGTAGATGCCCGCCCCGGCGAAGCTGGTCAGCGACTCGTTCTCGTCGGCCAGCCGGCCGGTCTCCCGGTAGGCCTCCCACTCGGACAGGGCCGACGGGAGGTCCAGCTCACCGTCGATCCTGAGCTCGGCCGGGATGTCGTCGAAGAGGTCGTCGACGTCTCCGACCCCGATCGAGCGCAGCATCTCGCGCCGGTCGGCCTCGCTGTGCGGTACGAACGACATGGATCCTTCCCGGGTCCGAGGGCTCCGGGGCGAGCCCGGGCCGTGATGGTGCTGTGGGTGCTGTGGGGGACGGGTGGAGGCGGAGTGGAGCGTCCGTCTCAGCCCTCTCCGATGTGCTCCCTGTACTCGTCGGCGTTCATGAGACCCTCGAGCTCGGACGGGTCGTCCAGCCGGAGCCGGATCATCCACCCGTCGCCGTAGGGCTCCTCGTTCACGAGCTCCGGTCGGTCCTCGAGTCCCCCGTTGGCCTCGATCACCTCGCCGGAGACCGGGGTGTAGAGCTCGGAGACGGCCTTCACGGCCTCGATGGTTCCGAAGGGCTCCATCCGGTCGAAGCTGTCTCCCTCCCGCGGCAGCTCGACGAAGACCACGTCGCCCAGCTCCTCCTGGGCGAAGTCGGTGATGCCGACCACCACCTCGCCGTCGGCCTCCGTCTCGCGGACGTACTCGTGCTCCTCGGTGTAGCGGAGTCCGTCGGGCACCTCTGACATCGAAACGCCTCCTCCGGCGTGAGAATCTGCGGCTGCGTGCGGCAGGGACTCGGGGGGACAGGGCCGCCGGGCTCGGTCAGCGGCCTCCTGGCGGAAGGCCGGTCGGATGCCGCTGAGCGGTGTCGTCACCGGCCTTCTGCGGCCCGGGAGAATACCCGCTGAGCAACGGAGGCGTCAAGATGGATCCCGGCTCCTCGCCAGCCTCGTGCCGGGGGGATCGGGCCGGGTCAGAGCCAGTCGCGGCGCCGGAAATAGACGATCATGGCGCCGGCCATGACGGCCATGAGGACCAGGACCGCGGGGTATCCCCAGCGCCACTGGAGCTCCGGCATCCACTGGAAGTTCATGCCGTAGAGACCGGCCACGAACGTCACGGGGATGAAGATCGTGGCGATGATGGTGAGCACCTTCATGACCTCGTTCATGCGGTTGCTCACGCCCGACATGTAGAGGTCCACCAGCCCGGAGACCAGGTCCCGGTAGGTCTCGGTGGTGTCGATGACCTGGACGGCGTGATCGTAGACGTCACGGAGGTAGGGATCCGTCCCCTCGGCGACGAGCTCCGATTCGGCCCTCTGCAGGGCGTTCACCAGCTCCCGGACGGGCCACGCCGCACGGCGGACGAAGAGGAGCTCCCCCTTGAGCTCGTGGACCGCTTCCAGCGTCTCCTGGTCCGGCTCCTCGATGACCTGCTCCTCCAGGTCCTCGAGCGAGTCGCCCATCCGCTCCAGGACCACGAAGTACTGGTCCACGATGGCGTCCAGCAGCCGGTACGCCAGGTAGTCCGGCCCCGACGTCCGGGCCCGGGACTTCCCGCTCCGGAGCCGATGCCGGAGACCGTCGAAGACGTCGCCCCGGCGCTCCTGGAAGGAGACGATCCAGTGCGGCCCGAGGACCAGGCTCACCTGCTCGCCGCGCACGACTCCCCCGTCCTCGGGGACGAGCATCTGGAGGACCATGAACAGGTGCTCCTCGTACTCCTCCATCTTCGGCCGCTGGCCCGTGCTCACCACGTCCTCCATGAGCAGCGGGTGGAGCCCGTACCGGGCGCCGATCTCCTCCACGATCTCCTCTTCGTGCACCCCGTCCACGTTGATCCAGGTCACCGAGCCGGTGTCCCGGTAGTCCTCGACCTCCGACAGGTCGTCGACCTCCCGCTCCTCGTAGTGCTCCGGGCCGTAGTCGATGACCGTGATGCGGGCCGCCTCCGGGGGCTCCTCGCCGACGTAGACCACCGAGCCGGGAGGCATGCCTGCCTTGTGTGCCTTGTGCTGGAAGAAGCGTCGCATTCCGGTCTCCTCGGCGGATGCTGGTGTATCCGGCGACACGGGGCGGACGGCGCGGAGAACGCGGGCGACCCCGACCGCCGGCCAAGGTAGGCCGCGGCCGGCGGCCGCAGAAGTGGGCGCGAGCGACGTCAGCCGGCGCGGTACTCCCGCAGGTGGAGCCGGAGGAGAGCGAGCCCCGTCGCCGCGGCGCCGTAGAGGATCGCGGCCGCGAGGACGTCACCGTCGGGCCCTGCGCCGGCGAGCAGCGCCCGGCGGGCCTCGGCCAGGGGCAGCATCGGTGGGAGTCCCGCCGAGAGCAGCCGGCCCGCCGCGGTCCCCTGCTCCAGGACCCCCGGCGCCAGGAACAGGGCCACCGCGGCCAGCACGTCGCCGCGGTCCAGGAGCGCGGAGAGGAGCAGGAGCAGGCCGCCCAGGGCCCAGCCGGTGAGGAGCGACGCCAGGAGCAGGCCCGCCGGGTCCGGGGCGGCCCCGGCTCCGGCGAGCCGCAGGGCGCCCGCGACGGCCGCGGCCGCCGCGGCCAGGAGCAGGAGGGCGGCGACGTGGCGGGACAGGAAGAGCCCGGGCCTCCACACCGGTCGGACGAAGGTCGTGCGGAAGCGGCCGCTCTCCACGTCGGAGGCGACGACCCCCTGCCACAGGACCAGGACCCCGGCCAGGAGGAGGACGCCCCACAGCCCGGCCAGGATGCCGGACCCGGGACCGGCCTCGAGGCCCGCCCGAAAGCCCTCGGCCCCGGCGCCGGGGGCCCGGGGAACGAGGAGCGCGGCCCCGGCGGCGGCCAGCAGCGCGGCACGCCCGGCCCGGTCGCGGGCGAAGGAGAGCGCCGCCGGGATCCCGGGCGTCATCCCGAGCCCCGGGCCCGGGGAGGGGGCCGTCCTCCGTCTCGCTCCGCTCGCCCCCTCCCCGTGGAACCGCCGCATTCCAGGACCCGCCGCTCGAGGGTCCCGGCATCTCGCCCCGCGCCCGAGCTCAGCCGGTCGACCACCCGCCCCCGATCCAGGACCACGGCCCGGTCCGCCACCCGGGCCACCTGGTCCAGGTCGTGGGACGCCACGACCACCGCCGCCCCGGGACGCTCCCCCCGGAGCCCGACCAGGGCCTCCCGGAGTCGGGCCTTCCCCTCCGGGTCGAGCCCGCCCCACGGCTCGTCCAGCAGGACGACGCCGCGGGGCCGGAGCAGCAGCTGGGCCACGCCGAGCCGCTGCCGCTCCCCCCGGGAGAGATCCCGGGCCCGCCGGCGACGGGAGCCCGCCAGCCCCACCCGGTCCAGGGCCTCCCGGACCCGCCGTCGTGCCTCCCCCCGGTCCAGCCCGTCCAGCCGGGCCAGCCTGCCGAGGACGCGGTCCGCCCGGAGCCCGCCCCGGGGCGAGAAGCGCTCCGGCAGGTACCCGGCCCCGTGGGAGCGGACGTACTCCCGCGGCCCGAGTCCGCCGATCCGGACGGTGCCCTCGGAGGGTCGGAGGAAGCCCAGGGCCAGGCCGACCACCGTGGACTTCCCGGCCCCGTTCGGACCCACCAGGGCCACGCACTCCCCGGACCGGATCCGGAGATCCAGCCCGCGGACCGCCGATTTCCCCCGGCCGGGGAGACGGCCGTATCGCTTGCTCACCGCCTGAAAGTCGATCACGCCCCCAACCTCCCGCCGGGTGTCAACCCCGCCTCAACGCCACCCGGTCCGGTTGCCCGGCCCGCGCGCGCTCGACTATCGTTCACCGTCCCATGATTCCGTTCAGCAAGTACAGCGGCGCCGGCAACGACTTCGTCCTCGCCGCCGAGGAGCAGCTCGCCGGGGGCGACCCCTCCGACGTGGCCCGACGGATCTGTCCCCGGTCCACCGGTGTCGGCGTGGACGGGCTCGTGGTGGCGGCGCGGGACGCGCCGGGCCGCTTCCGGGTCCGGTTCTTCAACCCGGACGGGTCGGAGATCGACATGTGCGGCAACGGCACCCGGTGCGTGGCGCGCTACCTGGTGGACGAGGGATGGGCCGACCCCCGGCACGTGCTCCTCACCGGTCAGGGACCCATCCAGGCCGAGGTCGGGGACGGCCAGGTGGCGCTGGTCTACCGGCTCCGGCCGGAGGTCGAGGAGCACCGGGAGCTGGAGACGCCCGACGGCCCGCGGAGGGCGTGGCTGGTTCGCATCGGGGTCCCGCACCTGGTCCTCCCGCTGGAGGAGATGCCGGAGGGACCCATCGGCGAGCTCTGCCGGCCCCTGCGCCGGCACCGGGCCCTCGGACCCGGAGGAGCGAACGTGAACCTGGTGGAGCTCGGCGACGCTGATTCCGGCAGCATCCGCACCTGGGAACGGGGGGTCGAGGGGGAGACCTCGGCCTGCGGCAGCGGAGCCATGGCCACCCTTCTCGCCCTGAACGGAGCGGGCTTCGCCGGCTCGGAGCTCGATCTCACCACCCGCAGCGGTGCCGCCCTCCGTGTGGCCCGCCTGGGCGACGACTCCCCCGGGGGTCGGAACGGTGGCGAGCTGGTCCGGCTCTCCGGCCCCGCGGTCCGGATCTTCGAGGGCCGATTCCCGCGGCCGGCGTGAGCGGGAGCGAGGGGGAGGGAACCGCGACCCTGCCCGCGGCGGTGGAGAGCCTCCTGGCCTGGTACGACTCCCGCCACCGCGACGTGCCGTGGCGGGGCGAGGAGAGCCCCTACCGCATCTGGGTGGCGGAGGTCATGGCGCAGCAGACGCGCGTGGAGACCGTCCGCGACTACTGGCACGCGTTCCTGCAGCGGTTTCCCGACGTCGAGTCGCTGGCCGCCGCGGACCGCGGCGAGGTGCTCAAGGCCTGGGAGGGGCTCGGATACTACGCCCGGGCCCGGCGGCTCCACGACGCCGCGGCGCAGGTCGTCCGCGACCACGGCGGAGAGCTCCCGCGGGACCCCGCCTCCCTGCAGGAGCTGCCCGGGATCGGCCCCTACACCGCCGGCGCGGTGGCCAGCATGGCCTTCGGCCGCCCGGCGCCCGCCGTGGACGGCAACACCCGGCGCGTGCTCTCGCGCCTCTTCGACCTGGAGGACCCCTCCGACTCGGAGCTGGAGGAGGCGGCGCGGGCGCTGCTGGAGGAGGCCGGAGGCCGCCCGGCCGACCTGAACCAGGCGCTGATGGACCTGGGGGGAGCGCTCTGCACCCCGGAGAACCCGGACTGCGGCCGGTGTCCCGTGGCCGAAGTCTGCATGGCCCTCGAGCGGGGCACCGTGTCGGAGCGGCCGCCGCCCCGGCGGCGCCCCGACCGGCCGCACCACGACGTCGGGGTCGGCGTCGTCTGGGACGGCCGGGGCCGGGTCCTCATCTCGCGCCGCCCCGAGGACGGGATGCTCGGCGGCATGTGGGAGTTCCCCGGCGGCAAGCTGGAGGACGGGGAGGCCCCGGCGGAGGCCGTGCGGCGCGAGCTGCGCGAGGAGATGGAGATCGAGGTGGAGGTCGGCGACCTGGTGGCGCGGGTGGACCACGAGTACAGCCATCTGCGCGTCACCCTGCACGCCCACCACGCCCGGCACGTCTCCGGCACGCCCCGGGCCCGGGCCGCCACCGACTGGGCGTGGGTCGAGCCCGGTCGGATGGAGGAGTACGCGTTCCCCCGGGCCAGCCACGCGGTCATCGAGCGGCTCCTGGAGTGAAGAGGGTCCGGGGTCTCAGCGGCCCCGGAGCTCGGGCAGCTCCTCTCCCAGCTCCTCCAGGTGCACCAGGTGGGCGCGGACGGTGGCGTCGGCCGCCCACCCGAGCCCCGGCGGCACCTCGTCCCCGTAGACGCGCTCCCGGATCCCCTCCACGGAGCGGGCGCCGGCCTCCAGGGCCCCGCGCACCTGCCGGGTGCGGTCCCGACGGTGATCCCGGTATTCGGTCAGCCGCTGCGCGGCCCGGGTCACGTCCGGGCCGTGGCCGGGGAGCAGCAGGCTCGGCTCCAGCGCCAGGAGACGCTCCAGGCTCGACAGCGCGTCGGAGACCGACCCCTCCGGGTGGCCCACGAGGCTCGATCCCTCCCCCAGCACCAGGTCCCCGGTGAAGAGGACGCCGTCCGAGGGACGGAGGTAGCACAGGTGGTCGGCGGAGTGGCCCGGCGTCTCCACCGCCCGCAGCGAGGTCTCCCCGCCGTCCACGGGCAGCTCCATGCCGTCGTGGAGGGAACGCCCGGTCGCCGAGAGGCTCCGGAGCGTCTCGCCGGTGGCGGCCAGCCGGGCGCCGAAGAGCTCGGCGGCACGGAGGGCGCCCCCGGCGTGATCCGGGTGGGCGTGGGTGAGGGCCACCGTCTCCACCGCGGCGTCGCCGGCCAGCTCCCGCCACCGCTCCCCGGCGCCGTCGTCCCCGGGCCCCGGATCCAGCAGCACGGCCTCCCGGCTCCCCACCAGGTAGGTCCGCGTCCCGTCCAGGGTCATGGGCCCCGGGTTGTCGGCCCGTACGCTCCGGACGCCGGGAGCCGGGGTGTCGATCTCCGTCACCGCCGGCTCACTCCCCGCCGGTCCGGGCCGCGTCGTCGTAGCCCTCCTCGCCGGGCAGGACGGGCTCCACGCCGTCGTCCCGGACCAGCATCCGGGGGCGGACGGCCTCCACCGCCGCGGATCGGAGCTCCCGGATGGCCGTCGCGGCATCCGGAAATCCCTCCAGGCGCTCCAGCGTCTTCCGGGTCGGGAAGAGGAGTGGCAGGTCACCGGCGGCGAAGTGGTCCAGGGCCCGGTCCGGCCGGAGCCAGACGGCATCGGTGTGCTCGCCCGTGAGCTCCACGGGCCCGCCGGGATCCCGGCACAGGAAGAAGCGGGTGTCGTAGCGGCGGGAGAGCTTCTCGGGCGTGACCCACCGGGCGAAGTACGCCACGGCGTGGCGCGGGAGCGTCAGGTCCAGACCGGCCGCCAGGCGCCCGAAGGGCGTCTCTCCCCGCACCAACTCCCCGCGCGCCGCCGCCAGGCGCGACGGATCCGGCTCGGCGCCCGGCCGCGCCATCAGGAGTCCCGTCTCCTCCCACAGCTCGCGTGCGGCGGCCACCAGCGCCTCCGGCTCGCCGTCCGCCCGGCCGGCGTCCACGCGGCCCAGGAGCTCCGGCTCCCGATCGCCGGGATCGACCCGGCCGCCGGCGAACACGTACGCGCCGGCGGCGAAGGTCGTCTCCTCCGGCCGCCGGAGCAGGAGCACCTCCATGCCGTCCTCACCCGCCCGGGCCACCACCACCGTGGCCGCCGGCAGCGGCTCCGGCGGCTCCTCCCCCGGGTCGATGTGCCCCCGCTCGAACTCCTGCCGCTCCAGGCGGCGGGTCTCCGACTCCTGGCCGGGTCGGGAGCTCATCGCATCGTCGGGAACGGAAGTGACCCGGCGAGGGCGCCCTGGACCACGAGCCCCCAGACCGTCGAGAAGGCCACGTAGACGAAGAAGGCGAGGAACAGGGCGCCCAGTACCCTGCCGGTGCTCGTTCGGTGCGCCGTCCGCAGGCCCACGACGGCCAGCACCGCCGACCAGATCACCGCCGCCAGCCCGCCGAGAAACGGCACCACCATCAGCAGCTGGGGACCGGCGGCGTAGCAGAGGGCCCGGCCGCTGGCCAGGAAGCGGCGGGGGCGGTCGGCCAGGAGCACGAGCACCAGGTGCGCGGCGCCGGCGAACACCGCCAGGGAGAAGAGCGCGCGGAACGGGCTCAGAAAGAACTGTCGGAGCAGCACGGAGCCCGACATCGTGGGGACCAGGTTCTCCACCCCGAGGGCGGAGACGAAGGCCGGCATGAGGAGGGCGGACCAGAGGGATCCGAGTCCGGCCCCCACCACCATGAAGAGCAGGTAGTAGAGGAGGGGGCTCTCCCAACCGCCGTCCCAGTCGACCCGGGAGAAGAAGCCCTCCGGGTTCGAGAGGCTCTCCCACCAGGTGTCGACGAGGGCGCCGACTCCGCCGCCGGCCTCCCACGGCGTCAGCTCCCGGGCTCCGGCGGCCGTCTCAGCGGAAGCGGAGTCCCGGCCCCCGGCGTCGACCCCGGCCTCGCCGCCCTCGACCGCTTCCTCCAGCGGCGTGCCGCACAGCGGACACTCCTCCTGCCCCGGGTCGGCGTCGTACCCGCAGTGGGGGCACTTCACCCGTCGCTCAGCCAGCGCCCGACGCGGGAGGAGAACTCGGCCATGTCCAGCGGCTTGGTGACGCAGGCGTCGCATCCGGCGGCGCGGCTGGCCTTCTCGGCGCCCTCCATGGCGCTGATGGCCACGATCATCACCCCGTCGACGTCGGAGGCGCGGCGGATGCGGCGTGCGGCCTCCAGCCCGTCGACGCCGGGCATCATGATGTCCAGGAGGATGAGGTCGGGGTCGGTCTCACGGGCGCGCTCCACGGCCTCCTCGCCGTCGGCGGCCTCGGCCACGAGGAAGCCGGAGGCCTCCAGGAAGGTCCTGAGCGCCGTGCGGCAGTCCTCGTTGTCGTCCACCACGAGGATCCGGCCCTGCCGGTCGTCCCGGTCGGGTTCGTCCGCGGCGTCCCCGGCCGGACCCGTCCGGCGGGGTCCGTCGGTGCGCCGCCCCGGGGAGCGGCCCTGTCCCTGACTGCCCATGGCGGGAAATCGCTGTCGTCTCTGCATCCTCCCTCCCCCCTCGAGAGTGCCGGGGGAAGCGCGTGAAGCTCGTCCGAGGCGGCTGAAGCGCAACATCTGCGCCATCCCGGAACGAGGGCGCGGAGGGGAGAGACGTCAGGCGTCGAGGCGCACGCGGGCGTCCACGGCCACGCAGCGGTCGGCCTCGGGGAACGCCAGGAACGGGTTGATGTCCATCTCCTGGATCTCCCGGTGCTCGCCCACCAGCTGGCTCACCCGCTGGATGACCTCCGCCAGGCGGTCCAGGTCCACGCTCTCGGCGCCGCGGACGCCCTCGAGCAGGGGGAGGCCGCGGATGTCGCGGACCATCTCCCGGGCGTCCACGTCGGTCACCGGCTGGATGCGGAAGGTCACGTCCCGGAGGGCCTCCACGTAGATGCCGCCGAGCCCGAACATCACCAGCGGGCCGAAGCTCGGCTCCTCCGTGCTCCCGACGATGGTCTCCCGCCCCCCGGTGACCATCTCCTGCACCAGGACACCGTCCAGCGCCGCCTCCGGCTCGTGGTCGCGCACGGACTCGACGATCCGGTCGAAGGCCTCCCGCACCTCGTCCGCGGTCTCCAGCTCCAGCTCCACTCCCCCCACCTCGGTCTTGTGGACGATGGAGGGGCCCACGGCCTTGAGCACCACCGGGTAGCCCATCTCCCCGGCGGCGGCCGCCGCCTCGTCGGCGCTCCGCGCCAGCCCCCTCCGGGCCACCGGCACGCCGTAGCACTCCAGCAGGTCGAAGGCCTCCATCTCGGTGAGCCACTCCCGCCCGTCCCGGACCGCGCCGGCGATCACGTCCTCGGCCCGGTCCCGCGCCACGTCGAACTCGGCGATCTCGCCCTCCGGCCGCTCCCGCCATCGCCGGTATCGGTTCATGGCCGACAGGGCCCGCGCGGCGGACTCGGGGAAGATGTATCCCGGGATGTCGGCCTCGCGCAGCTCCGCCATCCCCTGGGGGAGGCCCTCCCGGCCCATGAGGACGGCCATCACCGGCTTCTCGTGCCCCTCGGCCACGCTGCGGATGGCGCGGGAGACGTCCTCGGCCTCGATGCCCATGGGCGGCACGAAGGCGGCGATCACCGCGTCCACGCCCGGGTCCTCCAGGACCACCTCCAGGGCGTTGCGGTAGTCGTCGGCCGTGGCGCTGGCGATCATGTCCACCGGGTTGGCCACGCTGGCCTCCTCCGGGAGCCGCGACTCCAGCCGCTCCCGGGTCTCCCCGGAGAGGGAGGGGACCTCGAGCCCCCGGGACTCGCAGGCGTCGGCGATGATGATGCCCGGCCCGCCGGCGTTGGTCACCACGGCCACGTTCGGGCCGTCCGGCAGCGGGGCGTTGCCGAAGGCCATGGCCGTGGCGAAGAGCTCCTCCACGGTGTCCACCCGGAGCACGCCGCACTGGGCGAAGAGGGCGTCGGTGGCCACGTCGGCGGCGGTCAGCGCCCCGGTGTGGCTGCTGGCGGCCCGTGCCCCGGCGGCGCTCCGGCCCGCCTTCACCGCCAGCACCGGCTTGTCGCGGGTCACCTCCCGCGCGATGCGGGTGAACCGCCGCGGGTTGCCGAAGTTCTCCAGGTACATGAGGACCACGCCCACGTCGTCGTCCTCGCGCCAGTACTCCAGCAGGTCGTTGCCCGAGACGTCGGGCTTGTTCCCGACGGAGACGAACTGGCTCACGCCGATGCCGTACTCGGCCGCGTAGTCCAGGATCGTGACGCCCATGGCGCCGGACTGGCTCATCATCGCGATCCGGCCCCGGGGCGGCATCGTGGGGGCGAAGGTGGCGTTCAGGGACACCTCCGGCGAGGCGTTGATCACGCCCATGCAGTTGGGCCCCACCATCCGCATCCCGTTCTCCCGCACCAGGCGTGTGAGTTCCTCCTCGCGCTCCACGCCCTGGCCGCCGACCTCCCGGAACCCGGCGGTGATCACGACCACGCCGCCCACCCCGGCCTCGGCGCACTCCTCGACCACCGGGATCACGCCCTCCTTCGGGACCACGATCACCGCGAGGTCGGGGGTCTCCGGGAGCTCCGCCACCGAGGGATAGGCCCGCACCGAGTGGACGGAGCGGGCGTTGGGATTGACGGGGTAGACGGGACCCGTGAAGCCGTGGCCCAGCACGTTGTCGAGGATCTGCTGCCCGATGGTCTCGCGGCGGCGGCTGGCGCCGATCACCGCCACCGAGTCGGGGCGCAGAACCGGGTCCAGGGACGCGGGATCCGGGCCCGCTCCGGCTTCCTCCACCGAGGTGTCGGTCTCTATCTTGGCCATGGCGTCACAGGTCTGAGTTCAGTCTGACTGCGAACCGCGGAAGGAGCCCGCCGTGTCCCGAGCCCGCCTGACCCGAGCCGTCGAGTTCCCCGCCGGCCACCGCTACGTGCTCCCCGGCCGGAGCGAGGAGGCCAGCCGGCGGCGATTCGGGACGTCCGCCACGCCCCACGGCCACCACTGGCGGTGCGAGGTGACCGTGGCCGGCCGCATCGACGAGGAGACCGGCATGGTCGTGGACCTGGCCGAGCTGGACCGGCTGCTGGAGGACCGCGTCCGGGAGCCCATGGATCACGCCTTCCTCAACGACCTGCCGGAGTTCGAGGACGGCGGTCTCCCCACCACCGAGGCGCTGGCCCGCGTCGTGTGGGACCGGATCCGCCCGGACCTCCCGGACGGCTGCGAGCTGGTGAAGGTCCGCGTCCGCGAGGACCGGGACCTGTGGTCCGAGTACCGGGGCGAGTGACGCGCGACCCGGGCTCTCCTCCCCCGCTCCCGGCCCCGCTCAGTCCAGGAGCCGGAGCGGCATGACCAGGCACAGGTAGTCCGGGTCGCCGCTGGCCGGCTCGAAGGTGGCGGCCCGCTCCGGCGCCTTGAAGCTCATCTTCACGTCGTCGTCGGGCATGTTGCGTAGGATCTCCAGCAGGTAGTTGGCGTTGAAGCCGATCTCCAGGTCCTCGCCGTCGTAGTCCACCGCCAGCTCGTCCTCCCCCTCTCCCAGGTCCGGCGTCTGGACCCGGAAGTGGACCACGTCGGAGCGGAACTCCATCCGCACGCGGTGGGTCTGGTCGCTGGCCACCACGGCCATCCGCCGGATGGCCTGCTCCAGGGCGTCCCGGTTGGCCGTGGCGATCATGTCGTTGTCGTCCGGGATGACCTGGTTGTAGTTGGGATACGGCCCCTCGATGAGGCGGGTGAAGACGACGCGCTCGTCGGAGCGGAACCCCAGGTGGTTCTCCGACCGGGCCACCTCGATCTCCTCCTCGTCGTCGAAGAGGCTCTCCACCTGGTCCAGCGCCTTCGGAGGGACGATGAGGTCGGCCTCCGGCGCGTTCACGTCCTCCAGGTCCTCCGTCATCATCGCCAGCCGGTGGCCGTTCGTGGCCACCATGGAGGTGTGATCCGAGCGGAGCTGCCAGAGCACGCCGTTCAGGATGGGCCGGCTCTCCTCCGTGGAGACGGCGAAGGAGGTGCGCTCGATGAGGTCGTGCAGGCGGCCGGCCTCCATGTGCCAGCTCTCGTCGAAGTCCACCTCCGGGAAGGCCGGGAACTCGTCCTCGGGGAGGCCGAAGAGCTTGAAGTGGCTCTTGCCGCACTCCAGCTCGATCTTCTCGCCGTCGGCGGAGAGGTGGACCGGCGCCTCCGCCAGCTCCCGGGCGATGTCGTTCAGCTTCCGCGCCGGTGCCGTCACGGCCCCTTCCGCCTCCACGTCGGCCGGGACGCTGACCGAGGCCGAGATGTCCAGGTCCGTGCCGCTCAGCTCCAGGCGGTCGTCCTCGGCACGGAGCAGGATGTTCGAGAGGACCGGGAGGGTCGTCTTGCTGGGAATGGTCCCGGTGACGGCCCCGAGTCCCTGCTGCAGGTTGTCGCGCGTGATTGAGAGTTTCATCCCGTTCCTCTTTCGGTGGACCGATTCGGGTTTTCCCGACGGTTCAGTCAGTTCTCTTCGTGATTGTATAACTCAAGTCGTAGCAGTAGGGAGGGTGGAGATGTGGAAAACCGCCCCCTCATTCCCCGATCCTCCCGTTCGGTACAGGGTCCTGATCGTTCTACCGCGTGTGAATATCGTGGGGAAAGGTCCCTCCTCCTCCACAGCGATCCACGACGTGGCGGCCCGTGGATCGATCCCCCGCTTCCTTCAACGCGCTCTCAACAACGCTTTCCCCGCCCTCCGGAAAACTCATCCGGAGAGCTCCTCGTGGAGGCTCCGGACCCGGTTCCGGAACTCGGCGTCGCTGGCCATCTCGGCCTCCACCTTGTTCACCGAGTGGATGACGGTGGAGTGGTCGCGGTCGCCGAAGAGCTCGCCGATCTTCGTGTAGGGGAGGTCCAGCAGGTTCTTGATCAGGTACATGGCCACCTGGCGGGGGACCGTGAGGTTCCGGGTCCGCCGCTTCGAGGTGAGCCCCTCCACCGAGACGTCCCACCGCTCGGCCGTCCGTTCCCGGATCTCCTCGGCCGAGGGGAGCGTCTCCTCCTCTTCCTCCTCCTCGTCCTGCCCCAGGGCCTCCCGGGCCAGCTCCAGGTTGATCTCCCGCCGGGTGAGCGAGCTGTACGCCAGGAGCTTGATCAGGGCGCCCTCGAGCTGGCGCACCGAGGTCTTCCGGTTCCGGGCGATGTAGGTGATCACCGAGTCGTCGATGGTGAGGTTGTCCTCCACGGCCTTCTTCTGGAGGATCGCCACCCGGGTCTCGAAGTCCGGCGGCTTGATGTCCGTGACCAGGCCCCACTCGAAGCGGGAGACCAGCCGCTCCTGGAGGCCGGGGATCTCCTGCGGCGCCCGGTCGCTGGTGATGACGATCTGTTTGTGGGCGTCGTAGAGCGAGTTGAAGGTGTGGAAGAACTCCTCCTGGGTGCCCTCCTTGTTGCCCAGGAAGTGGACGTCGTCCACCAGGAGCACGTCGATCTGCCGGTATCGCTGCCGGAACTGCGCCGTGCGGCCGCTCTGGATGGCGGCGATCATCTCGTTGGTGAACCGCTCCGACGGGATGTAGGCCACCCGGCGGTCCGGCTCCCGCTCCAGGATGGCGTGCCCGATGGCGTGCATCAGGTGCGTCTTCCCCAGCCCGGTGTCGCCGTAGATGAAGAGCGGGTTGTAGGCCTGGGCCGGCGCGTCGGCCACCCGCTGGCAGGCGGCGGCCGCCAGCTGGTTGTTGGAGCCGATGACGAACCGCTCGAAGGTGTACCGCTCGTTCAGCCCCACCTCGCCGGCGTCCGTCTCCTCGGCGGGGGCCTCCGGCGCCTCCGTGGCCGTGGCCGGGTTCCCGTCGCCGTTCTCGCCGCCGATCTCCGGGAACTCCATGGCGCCGTCGCCGTCGCCCCTGTGCTCGAAGGTCAGCGTGACCGCGCGGCCCGCCTCCTTCTCCGCCAGCTCCGCGAGCAGCGACCCGTACTTATCCTCGATCCACTCGACGGCGAACTTCGTGGGGGCGCCGACGACCAGGGTCCCGCCGTCGTCGGCGAGCGTGACGGCCTCGGCGGAGGAGAGCCACGTGCGGAAGGTCTGCTCCGGGAGCACGTCCCGTGCTGCGTCGCTGATGCGCGACCAGAGCTCGTCGGCGGTCAGTTCCATCCCCAGCCGGGTTCGGGGTCACGTGGGTCGGTCTCGAGCGATTCGGCGGACGCCGGAAGGGCCGTCCATACTAGATCGGCCGGCGGGGGGATGTCAACGAGATTTCCCGCGGCCGGCTTCCTGCCGGGCGCCCCGGGGACGTCGGCTCAGAACCGTTGACGAATCGGGGCGTTCGGGGTATTCTGCAGGGCCGGTCGGCGGGTCCGGAGCGCGTTCGCCCGGCGCCGACCGGCGGGCGGTCGTCCGGCCGCCCGGAATCCCGACACGACGGTGCCATCGATGACGCAGAACACCACCCCCAAGCCCAGCCGGAAGAAGCGTGCCCGGACCCACGGGTTCAGGGCGCGGATGAAGACCCGCGCGGGCCGCCGCACCATCGCCCGCCGGCGCCGGAAGGGCCGCTCGAAGCTGTCGGTCAGCGACGAGCGGCGGGGCAAGAAGCGACGGCGGTAGCCGACGGACCCGGACCCTCCCGCTCCGCCCCACCGGTGCCGCGTCCCGGGGAGCGGCCGACGCCGGCGCCCGGACTCGCCGTGAGCGGATCCGGCGCCGGAGAGCGGTACCCGCGGGAGGCGCGGATCACCGGCGGGCGCGACGTCCGCCGGGTGCTGCGCGAGGGGCGCCGCCACCGGACCGGCCCCGTCGACGTCTTCGCCGCCCCCTCCCCCGCCGGCCGGCCGAGGCTCGGCGTGGTGGTACCGCTGTACGGCCACACGGCGGTGGCCCGGAACCGCGTGCAGCGGCGACTGCGCGAGATCGGCCGGCGCGACTGGCTGGCGGGCGCCTGGGAGGAGGGGCGCGAGGTGGACGTGCTGCTCCGCGCCCGGCCGCGGGCCTACGACTGTGATTTCCCCGAGCTCCGTGAGGCGGTGCTGGGCGCCCTGGACGGGGTCTGACCGCCGGGCGCCGCGGCCGCCCCCCTGCGTCCGACCCCCTCCGCACCGCCGGACGGGCACCCCGCGGAGGGCTGGCGGTGTACGTGACGTCCCGGACGCCCGATCAACCATCGCCGAACGCCCCGCACCCGTCACCGCCTCCCGAGACGTGCTCCGACGACTCGTCCTCACGGCCATCCGGTTCTACCAGGCGGCCATCTCGCCGCTGAGGCCCTCGGCGTGCCGCTACGTGCCCACCTGCTCCGAGTACGCCCGCCAGGCCGTGGAACGCCACGGGCCGTGGCGCGGCGGCTGGCTCGCGGTACGGCGTGTGCTGCGGTGTCATCCCCTGGGAGGGCGCGGATACGATCCGGTCCCGGATCCGAAGGACGGGAACCACCCCTCCCCACCGGACGGCTCCGACGGGGCCGAGCCGGACGCTCGAGCCGGTCGCTGAACGTCGACGTGCGGGCGAGCGCCCCGCCGGAGTCGTGAGGCTGTCTGCTGACTACCGAATCCAGAGCACTGACGCATAGATGCAGAAGCGACTGATCCTGGCGGTCGTGCTCACGCTCGCCGTGATCGTGGTCACCAACCTCCTCTTCCCGCCGGGGCAGGCGCCCCAGCAGGCGGGCACGGGCACCGACACCGTGGTGGACACCACCCGAGTGGCCGCCGCGGACACCGGCGCCGCGCCGGCCGGGACGGCCGGGACCGAGGCCGGGGGAGCCCGGCAGCCCGCCGCGGGGGAGGAACAGGGCTTCCCCACCGGCCGGGACACCACGCAGCAGGCGGCGCGCGAGACGGCGCAGGCGGGTGCCGGGGACACGGCCGCCGCTGGCCGATCCCCCTTCGCCGCCGAGCCCCAGGGGCCGCCGGCCGGCGACACGGTCACCGTCCGCAGCCCGCTGTACGAGTACCGATTCAGCACGCGGGGCGCGACGCTGGTGGGCGCCCGCCTGATGCAGTACGCCTCCTACGCGGAGTCGGACAGCGCCGGCGAGCGGGTGCAGCTGATCCGCCGGGGCGACCGGCTGCTGGGCTTCCGCGTGGCGGTGGGCGGCGACACGCTGGACCTCACGGGGCGCAGCTTCGAGCCCTCGTCCCGCAGCCTGGAGCTCAGCTCCGGCTCCGGCCCGGACACCCTGCGCTTCACCTATCCGATCCCCGACAGCCGGCTCACCTTCGAGGTGGACTACGTCTTCGAGCCGGACGAGTACGTCTTCCACGTCAGCGGCCACCTGCGGAACTTCCCCGAGCGCGGGTGGAGCGTGCTCACCTCCCTGGGCCGGGGCCTGAAGAGCAACGAGGCCGACGCCGAGGACGACTACAACAACCTCTCCTACGTGGTGAACAGCCGCTCGGAGGGGATCAGCGACCAGAGCCTGAACGACATCGAGGCCGGCTCCAACAGCGCCGCCGAGAACGCCCCCTTCCGCTGGGTGGCGGTCAAGAACAAGTACTTCGTGGTGAGCATGGTGGACGACCCCGAGGAGACCGGGTTCGGGGGCCTGCTGGCGCGGGGGATCCAGGCCGAGCACGCCGCCGAGCTCACCGCCGCCCTGCCGGTCTCGGCCGGTCAGACCTCGTTCGACTTCCGCGTCTACGCCGGCCCGCAGGAGTTCGACCGCCTCAGCCGCGTGGGCCAGGAGCTGGCCGGCGTGAACCCCTACGGCTGGAGCTGGGTGCAGCCGG
>Ga0207797_1000698_pt1 | contig 25675 bp, 25 predicted proteins | sample PRCRCaboRojoPR_6_FD_187275 | JGI IMG/M metagenome (GOLD analysis project Ga0207797, IMG submission 187275) | Marine sediment microbial community from Cabo Rojo, Puerto Rico - PR CR 10% Liquid 1 (SPAdes) | ecosystem: Environmental > Aquatic > Marine > Coastal > Sediment | place: Cabo Rojo, Puerto... | reverse complement strand
GCTCGGACCGACCGGCGGCTACATAATGGGCTTTGCTGGAGCCGCCCTGATTACCGGCCTCGGAGCTCGGCGGCTCGCAGCCGGGGGGGTGCCCTGGGTGTCGGGCCTCCTCCTGGCTTTGCTGGCCTATCTGCCCATCTATGCTTTCGGGCTCCTCTGGCTGAAGACTTCTCTGGGCATCTCCTGGTTCCACGCCCTGCTTACGGGCATGCTTCCCTTTCTGCCCTCTGACGTGCTGCAGATTGCCGGCAGTGTAGCTGCGGCCAGGTTTCTTTGGAGAAATCAACTGGTTCCAAGCTATGCTGCAGGTTAAGAGGCTCTCGTACACTTACCATCAGGGAGGAACGGCCTTGGATGCCTGCACCTTCGAAGCCGAGGCCGGAGAGCTCCTGGCTGTGGTCGGAGCCAACGGCAGCGGCAAGTCGACCTTGCTGACCCTGCTGGCGGGGTTGTATAGCCCGTCCGACGGCCGAATCGTTCTGGACGGCGTCGAGAGCCCGGGGCAGGAACGGTCTTTGCGCAGGCAGACCGGCTTGCTCTTCCAAGAGGCCGATTTGCAAATTCTGGGGGCGAGCGTGGCCGAGGATCTGGCCCTGGCCGGAAAAACCGCTGGGAGACCCTCGGCGGAAAGGGTTGCCGAGCTCGCTGACCGGTTCGGTCTCGAAGGGCTGATGTCCAGGGCGGTGCAGCAGCTCTCCGGTGGCGAAAAGCGCAAGCTCTGCTTGGCCGGCATGCTCTTGCGCCGACCGCTCCTGCTCCTGCTGGACGAGCCCTTCTCCGGCCTGGATTATCCGTCGGTCCGGGAGCTGCGCAGGCATTTGGCCGAAAATAAAGGTTCCGGGCTGACCCAGATCGTGGCCACTCATGACGTGGAGCCGGTTCTGGATCTGTCCGACCGCTGCCTGGTCCTTCACCACGGCAAGCTCCGTCTTCAAGGGCGCCCTGAGGAGGTCTTGGACCGCTTCGAGGACTTCGGCGTCAGACAGCCCTGCCTGTGGCGCAGCCAACGGGTTGTGGGCTGCTGGGACGGCCGGGTGCCAGGGCAGATCCAAACGTCTTGAGGCTGATCTGGAGGCGCGGCGAAAAGCTTGCCCAGGCCTTCCAGCGGAGGCATTCGCATGATCGAGACCCTGCAGGCGGCCGACCCGAGAGTGAAGATCCTTCTGGCCCTGATTCTGGGTGTGCTGGTCTGGAGCTGCGGGTTGGTCGGCCTGTGTGCTTACCTGCTGGCCATCGGCTTTGTCAGCTGGCGCCTGTTAGGCAGAGGGGAGCTCATCAGCGGGAGCCTGGGGCGACTGGGGGTGCTGGTCCTTGCCTGGTGCCTGCTCAAGGCCGCCCTCGAATGGGTTGGTGGGGCCGGCCTGCAGACCGCGTTCCTGGAGGCGGCGGTTCTCGGCGGCAGGCTGCTTGCTCTGGTCCTGCTTGGGCTCTGCCTTACTGCGGTGACCTCGCTGGCCCAGCTGGGCCGGGGTGCGGCCGGATTCCTGCGTCCTCTTCCGGGAGACCTGGGCTGGCGTGCAGCCCTGGGGCTCTCCCTGATGATCCATTTCCTGCCGCTCTGCCTGAAAACCTTCAGGCAGGCTCGCTTGAGCCTGTCGCTTCGAGCCGCAGGGCTGCCTCCCTGGGTTCAGCTCCGTCTCTTCGTCCAAACCGTTCTGCGGGTTCTGGCCGGACGAACCTGGGATCAGACCCTGGTCCTGGCCTCACGTGGGCTGGATCGGCCGGAGATCTGGCAGGAGCCCCTGCCGTTCTCATTTCGGCAGTGGCTGATCGGCTTCTGCTTGGCTGTCCTGGCCTTTTCCCTCTCCGTGATCTAGGGTGGGGTATGTCCGCAAAGCGCTCATGTGCATTTCACGGAAGCACGTACCCGAGGTCGCGATCTTCGGCTCGATATCAAGGGCTTTTGTCATGGTTCCTTGTGCCCCGGCAGGCGCGAGTGCTTCCCCCAAGCTTGACCGCCGGGCGGGCTGGCTACTCCAGCCGCTTGACCTCGGAAACGGCATCCTGGATGGACGGATAGACATTGACCCCCTTGAGCCGCCAGCGATAGGCCATGCCCGGCTTAAGCCCGCACCAGGTTATGGAGAGAATCGGGCCATTTCGGGCGATCTTCGCCGAGGACAGGGGCAGCTCAACGGTTTCGGTGGGCGAGAAGGGGCAGCCCGGGCAGGGTTCCTCTTTGGCCTCGATCTCCAGGACGAGCTCCCGAAGGTTCTGATGCTTTCCGGACATCCGGGCCTCGATGTTCAGGCAGCCTTCCACCGCCTCGCCTTGGATTTCCTGGAAGGCGAAACGATCCTCCCCCGCCTTTGGGGAGGGCCAGCTCTTTTTCCCGCAGCCGCTGAGGGCGGCTGTCAGCAAGCAGAGCAGCAGGATCGCGCAGGGATAGCAATGCCTGGGCATGACCGGCTCCTTGCCTTGAAGATCGGTTTGGCTGGCCTGATCGCGGATCCCGCCGTCCGGAAGCGCATTTGATGGACAACCGGCTTGAAGTGCCTGTCGGAAAGGCTTCCTCAGCTATTTTCCCCGGAGGTCCACGAGTCTTTCCAGCGATGCAAAAGGTTTAAAGCCTCGATCGGGGTCAGGCTGTTCAGATCCAGCCGTTTGAGCTCTTCCTCCAGAGGGTGCGGGGCCTGCTTCTCCTCGGACCTCCCGTCGTCCTCCGCCCCCGGGCTGTCGTCCTCAAAAAGGCCGGGCAACAGGGATTGGAAACGCTGCTGCTTCTTTTTTCCAAAGCCCTTGATTTGGCTGCTCCTCTCTTCCAGCCCGGCCAGGATGTCCTTGGCCCGTTGAAGCACAGGCCTGGGAACTCCGGCCAGCTTGGCCACCTCAATGCCGTAGCTGCGATCAGCGGGTCCCGGGACCAGCCTGCGGAGGAAGATGATGTCACCTCTCCATTCCTTGACGGCGATGTTCAGGTTGCGCACGCCGGGCAGCTTCCCCTCCAGGTCGGTCAGCTCGTGATAGTGGGTGGCGAACAGCGTACGGATGCCGCCCTCGCCCTTGCCGGACAAGTGCTCGACCACAGCCCAGGCCAGGGACAGACCGTCGAAAGTGCTCGTGCCGCGGCCGATCTCATCGAGGATGACCAGGCTCCGCTTCCCGGCTTGTCTGAGAATTCTGGCTGTCTCGGTCATTTCGACCATGAAGGTGGACTGGCCTTGAGCGAGATTGTCCGAAGCGCCGACTCTGGTGAAGATGCGGTCGGCGATGCCGATACGGGCCCGGGAGGCTGGAACAAAGGAGCCGATCTGGGCCAGGATGGCAATGATGGCTGTTTGGCGGAGGGCCGTGGATTTTCCGGCCATGTTCGGTCCGGTAATCAGGAGGAGGCGCTCCCCTTGGTTCAGCCTGATGTCGTTGGGGATATAGCTGGCCCGGCCTTGGGCCGCTTCCACAGCCGGATGGCGGCCTTGCTCCAGGTGAATGTCCAGGCCGGTATGCAGCTCGGGCCGGCACCAGTCCCAATAATCGGCGGCCTCGGCCAGCCCCCGCCATAGGTCGATCAGCCCGACGGTTTCGGCCATGGCCTTGATTCGCTGGCCGGTTTGGGCAACCTGCCGCCTCAGCTCCTGGAAAAGGTCATATTCCAAGCTCTTGCGCTTATCCGCTGCGCTGAAGAGCTTCTCCTCCAGGCCCTTGAGCTCGTCCGTGACGTAGCGCTCGGCGTTGACCAGGGTTTGACGGCGGTGGAAATGCTCGGGAACAGGCCCCTTATGGGCTTTGCTCAGCTCGAAGTAATAGCCGAAGACGCGGTTGTACCCCAGCTTCAGTTTCGGCAGGTCCCACTCGCGGCGCTCGCGCTCCAGAAGCTCCTGCAGCTTGGCTTCACCATGCTCGGTCAGCTCCAGGAGCTCGTCCAGGGCCTCATTGTATCCAGCTTTGAACAGGCCCCCTTCAGTGATGATCAGCGGCGGCGCATCCACCAGGCTCGAGTCGATGAGGGTGGCCGTGTCTTCAAGGCTGTCCCAATTGTCAAGGAGTGCGGCGAGCTTGTCCGGCAGCTCCCCCCCGGTCTCTCTTTCCCGCAGGAGCTCGAGCAGGGAAGGCAGGCGGACCAGACTGTTCTTGAGGGCGATGAAGTCCCGTGGGGTTGAGCGGTTCAGGCCAATGCGGGTGCTCAGTCGCTGCAGATCGTACATGTCCTCGAGATGCTCGGCCAGCTTGCGACGGAGTGCAGACTCTGAGACGAAGAGGGTCACCGCCGCCTGATCTGCCTGTATGGGCTTGAGCTCACGCCAGGGCTGTCGGAGCCGCTTGGCCAGCAGGCGTCCTCCCATGGGTGTCTTGGTGAAGTCCAGAACGTGCCAGAGGGTGCCGGGTCCGGCTCCACCGTCGAGGCGGCGGAATATCTCCAAGTTCCGTTCGGTGACCTCGTCAAGGATGAGGTGGCGGCCCAGATCGAGGGGCTTGAACCCGTCGAGATGAGAGAAGTCTCCGCGCTGGGTCTGCTGCAGATAGGTAATCACTGCACCGCAAGCCCTGAGGAGCTCCGGGCTGTCCTCCAAATCCAGGGGCTCCAGGCTGGACACCTCCTGGGCGTGCAGGACCTTCTCTGTGGCCCGTTTGGGGTCAAAGTAGGCTCGATCTTCCACTCTGGTCAGACGAGGGGCGAGCTCCTGAGCCTGGTCAGGAAGCCTGAGCCCCTCAGGACAGAGCACTTCGCGGGGGTTCAGCTTGAGCAGCCACTGCCAGATCTCTTGAACGCGCCCTGTGGACAGGCCGGACCACTCACCTGTCGAGTAATCGATCCAAGTCAGGCCGCCTCGCTCGCCATCCTTATCCAGGCAGACCGCAGCCAGGTAGTTGCTCCGTTTGGCTTCGAGGCTGCTGTCTTCGACGACGGTCCCCGGCGTGAGGACCCTGGTCACTTCCCGTTTGACCAGCCCCTTGGCCTGCCTCGGGTCCTCAACCTGATCGCAGATGGCGATCTTGTAGCGCTTTTCCAGAAGCTGACGGAGATACTCCTCGACCGAATGATGGGGCACCCCGCACATGGGCACCTTGATCTCCTCGTTGGGGCTGCGGGCGGTCAAAGCGATTTGCAGCTCCCTTGAGGCCACCTCGGCGTCGTCGAAGAATAGCTCGTAGAAGTCGCCCATGCGGAAGAAGAGCAGGGCGTTCGGATAGCGTTCTTTGATGCCCAGGTACTGCTCCAGCATGGGGGTCAGCTTGGCCTGCTTGGTCTTTGTCGCGGTCATGGTCTGTGTTTCCCAGCCGTTCAAGTACGGTCGATTGCTGTCTCGCTTTGACGCATGGGGGATTGAATTGACGGTTGGCTTCCAAGGGATCAGGCTCTGTCCACTTGGCACCTAATTGGTCAACATTTTGAGAAAGGAAATGGAGTGCCAGCTGCGGCACCTGGGGCAGGCGAAAAAGAGACGTTCCCGCCTGAGGCCGCATTGGGTGCAGATGAACTTCTTGATCTGCCTGGCCCGCACCAGGAAGAAGTCGAGCTGACTCTTGAAGTCCTGATCGAACTCCTGGCTGTCCGCGAGCAGAGAGAGGAGCTCCAGTCTGGCCGGCCAGAAGTCGGCGTCGAGCTCTGTGCAACGCTGCAGCCAGGAGATGGCCTCTTGCCGGTTGCCGATGCGCAGATCGATCCAAGCGGCGTAATAGAACAAGAGGATGTCCGGCTGCTGGCGGCGGATGACCGAAAGGATTGCCTGGCCGGCGCTGTCCGGGAGGAGCGGCGAGAAGATTTCCGCTGTGTCATAGATTTGAAAGAGATGTTGGATCAAGCCTTCAAGAAGAATAAAGCGGAGACGGGGCTCGATCTTCCGGAGCCCCTTTTTGAAGTCGGCGCTCAATCTGTCCCAATGCCCCTGCTGGTAGTCCCTGATCATGATTTCCAGCCAGGCTTCCACAGATCCGGGATGGATGCGCAGAGCCGACTTGAGGAGCTGATCGCCCTTGGTCTGCTGCTCTTTCTGCCAGAGGACCTTGGCTTGCTCGACGAGGTAATGGGACTGCGGTATGGGCTTGTCCAGCAGCTCGTAGTAGCGCGCCGCCCGCTCATAATCGCGTCCGGAGGCGGCCAAGCTGGCCTGCTCCTCAAGGATGGCCGGATCGTCGCCGATGATTTCCCTGGCTTGGTCGAAGGTTTGCTCAGCCCGGTCCAGAAAGCCGCCGCGCCTGTAGTCCAGCCCGAGCTCGTACAGGGCCTGGGCTTTGAGCGAGGGCTCCAGAGTTGGCCTGGCGATGAGCGTATTGCGGATATGGATGGCCCGTTCGATCTCGCCTTGGGCTCGATAGAGGTTGCCCAGGGCCAGATAGATCTCGACGGCGTCCGGATTGTTTTTGACCACCTGGCTGAGCTCGGCGATGGCTGCCAGAGTGTCTTTTGAGGAAGAGGAGTCACCGTCGAACTGGGCGATAAGGGTCGATTTCTGTTTCTTTCGGAAAGGGAGGAGATTTCTCAACTTGCGCATGCATTCACTCCCAGGAGAAGCCGTTGCCGCCGCAGGCCTCGCCTCGCGAAGATCCTTGTGGCAGAAGGTATGGGCTTACTCCACAGATACTTGCGGGGGCTCTTCGGACGGATGCTGGGAACGCTGACTTTCCAAAGGCATATTGCGCAGCGAGTTGAGCTCTTGTTCGAGATCCTTGATTTTGCTGCGGTTCTTTCGGAGCTCTTTGCCCTGCCGGAGCTTGTCCAGGAAGAAGTAGAGCATGCTGATGATCGCCCCCAAGACAAAGGCGATGAGGATGAACAGATAGACCGGGACTGGCGAGGATGCCCAGGACCAGCCGAACAGATCCATGCTGAAGGTTAGCTTGGTTGACAGGGTTTCCGTGTTCTGCACGAAGAAGGTCAACCCGAAGAAAAAGATGAGGACGATGACCAAGACCTTGACGTACCGCATACGCACTCCTTTGGTTAGGTCGTTGCCAGGGCTCGGAATGCTGGTTTGAGCCTGCAGTAGGCTGAGCGGAGATGTTCGGGGATGACCATGGTCTCGCTGAATACGGCCATGAAGGAATGATCTCCGGACCATCTGGGCACGATGTGGTAGTGCAGGTGCTCCTCGATGCCAGCTCCGGCGGCTTCGCCGATGTTCAGCCCGATGTTGATGCCGTCTGGAGAAAAAGTTTCCTGCAGGATACGTGTGGAGGCCTGCAGGAGATCGCTCATCTCATGGGCTTCCTCTGGCTTCAGCTCGGTGATGGAGAAGGCATGACGGTAGGGAGTGACCATGAGGTGCCCGTTGTTGTATGGGAACTTGTTCATGATAACGAAGCTGGTCCGACCGCGGTGCAGGATGAGCCGCTGCTCATCCTCGTCGGTGCCCTCGGGGATGCAAAAGACGCATTCGTCCGGCTTCGGTCCCAGGATGTATTCTAACCGCCAAGGCGCCCAGAGTCGATCCATATTTTCCCCTGTTTGAACCAAGAAGTCTGCCGGAGAGGGGCGCCGAAGAGTCTTTCAGAATCCTCGAACAAACTGCTCGATCAGCTGAACGGCCTGCTCTGGCCCTTCCGCCACGGTGGTGCCTTGGATGCCTTGCCAACCGCCCAGGGTGATGACCGGCCGCCCGATCTTTTTGGCCAGGGCGATCTCGGCCAAAGTTCCGTACCCGCCGCCTATGGCCACGGTAATCTGACCGTTCAGGACCACCAGGTAGTTGCGCATGTGCCCAAGCCCGGTGAGGATGGCCAGGCTTAGATACGGGTTGGCCGAGGCGAGATCCTCGCCGGGAAGAAGCCCGACTGCCTCTCCGCCCCGGTCAGAAGCGCCTCTGGCCGCAGCCTCCATGACGCCGCCCAGACCGCCGCAAATGAGGATATAGCCCCTCTCGGCCAGGAGCTCACCGAGCCGTCGGGCCTGAGCGTACTCGCCGTCGCCGGCATGGGCTGCTCCGACGATGGATACCCGACCGGCCGGTTCCATGCCTAGAGAATTTGACTGAGGAATCGTTTGGTCCTCGGATGTTCCGGATTCTTGAAAAAGTGCTCGGGACTGCCGGTCTCGATGACGCAGCCCTCGTCCATGAAGACGATCCGGTCGGCCACCTCCCTGGCAAAGCCCATCTCATGGCTGACCACAATCATGGTCATGCCCTCATGGGCCAGATCGCGCATGACGTCAAGGACCTCGCCGATCATTTCCGGGTCCAGGGCAGAGGTCGGCTCATCAAAGAGCATGATCTTCGGGTTCATGGCCAGGGCCCGGGCGATGGCCACCCTCTGCTGTTGCCCGCCGGAGAGCTGGCCGGGATAGCTGGAGGCCTTTTCCCGGATGCCGACCTTTTCGAGCAGGGGCATGGCCGAGCGCTCGGCTTCCTGGCGGGGGATCTTCTTCAGCTTGATCGGGGCCAGGGTCAGATTCTCCAGAACCGTTTTGTGCGGAAAGAGGTTGAAGTTCTGAAAGACCATGCCGACACGCATGCGGACTTGATTGATGTTCACCTTGGGATCGGAGACCTCGACTCCATCGACGACGAGGCGGCCGCGATTGATCGTCTCCAGCTGATTGATGGTCCGAAGCAGGGTGCTCTTGCCGGATCCACTCGGGCCGCAGATGACCACCTTTTCCTGCTGGTCTACGCTCAGGGTGATGTCCTTGAGGGCGGCGAAGCTGCCGAAGTACTTGAAGACGCCGTCAATGGCTATGATCGGGCTATTGCTGCTGTCCATAGGGTGTCATCTTGTTTTCCATAATATTGACGATCTTGGAAAGGAGCAGGGTGATCAGGAGATAGATCAGGGCCACCATGGTAAAGGTTTCGAAGTAAGCGAATGTGGCAGTGGCGAACTCCCGGCCCCGGCGCAGCAGATCGGCCACGGCGATAATGGAGACCAGGGAGGTGTCTTTCAGCAGAGCGATGAACTCGTTGCCGACAGGCGGCAAAATGGTCCGCATGGCCTGGGGGATGATGACGTAGAACATGGTCTGCCGCCGGCTGAAGCCCAGGGAGCGGGCGGCCTCGGTCTGGCCGTAGTCGATGGAGGCGATGCCGGCCCGAAAAATCTCCCCCATGTATGCCCCGTAACAGACAGTCATGGCAATGATGGCCGCGGTAAACGGAGGGACCTGGGTGAAGGATCCCAAGGCATAGTATATGTAGAAAAGCTGCACCAAAAGGGGGATGCCCCGGACGACCTCCACATAGGTGGAGGCGGCCAGGTTGAGGAACGGGTTCTTGGAGATCCTGCCGAGTCCGGTGATCAAGCCGACTATCAAGGAGAGCAGGATGGACAGGATGGTGACCTCGAAGGTGACCAGGACCCCGTCGGGAACGAAGGTGAGGATGTCTATATAGGGGTCCGGCTTGACCAGGCAGAGGACGACAATGATGGCCAGAGCCCCGAAGAGGGATATCCGCCAGGCGGTGAAGAGCCCCTTGTCCGACTTATCCGGTATGGCCGCCCCGTCAGAGACTTCGAAGCGGGGAGGCCGGGAGCTTTCTTCATGCCTTGCGCTCTGTCCAGGCTGCTGATTGTCATGGTCCATGGTATCATTTCTGTCCTGCCCAGGCCGAGCGCTCTCACGGCTCAGCCTGGGCCTTCAGGTGAGAGAGTTGAGAGCGGAGCGTCTACTTGATCCATTTCGCCTGGAGCTCTGTATCCAGCCCTTTAGCCTTGACGGCCCTGATCCCTTTGTTGATCAGCTTGAGCACCTCGTCGTTGCCCTTGTTCACGGCAATGCCGTAGTACTCGGTTTCTCCGGTCTCAATGAGGCTGGCGATGTGCAGGGTCTCTTTAAAGCCCTCTTTCTGCTTGGCGTAATTGGCTGCGACAGGGTCGTCGCAAACGACGCCTGCCAGGTTGCCGTTCAGCAGGTCCTGCATGGCCAGCCCGATCTCGTCATAGGACTTGGGGATGACCCCATCCACCTCTTGAATGGCGAAGAAGCCGGTCGTTCCGATCTGGGCGCCGACCTTTCGGCCTTTGAGGTCCTCGAGGGTGGAGGCTTGACTGTCGTTGGGCACCACCAGGGCCTGCTTGACCTTGTAGTAGGGAACGCTGAAGTCCTTGGTCTTCTTGCGTTCTTCGGTAATGCTCACTGAGGAGCAGATGGCGTCGTAGTTCCCCCCGGCCAGGCCGGCAAAGATCCCGTCCCAGGCCACGTTTTTGAAGACAGGCTTGAAGCCGGCCTCCTCGGCTGCCGCGGTCATGTAGTCAATGGAGTAGCCGACTATCTCCTTGTCTTGATTGACGAACTCCATTGGAGGCCAGGTCGCGTCCACGGCGAAAACGATGGTCTTTTTGGCTACGGAGCCGCTGGCGAAGATGAGCACCAGGCACATGGCGAGCAGAAGCTTCCTGATCATGGTCGTTTCCTCCTGTCTGCTTGGGATTGATGGAGCGTCTCCAAAGGATGAGGCCTTCACCCGGCGGCCGAGAGACCATTCCGCCCGCTGTCTTCATGGGCCTCGTTCGAAGCGGCCGCATGAGGTGTGCTCGGGCCGATCCGGCAGGAAAGGCACTTACCACCTTCCCTTACTTTATTCGTCGCGGCAAGGTCAAGGATGGAGGCAGGATTCGCCGAGCGACTCTCGGTTTTCGAAGGGCTATGGGAGGTACTCGATGTCTGCGGCTTGTGCCCCGTAGTTCGGGAAGGGGGAAGCGGATCAGGCTGCCAAGCAAGGAGCCCAAGGAAGGAGGGCTGCTCCGTTCACTGGCCTTCGCTGAATGCATTCTGGTTTTGGGCGGTCTTCTCTTCCTCCACCAGGCGTTGGGCCAGCTTGAGCTGAGCCTGCCGGTCGCGGGCCCGTCCGTCAAGCTTGGCCGTAAGAATGCTCTTGAGGATGCGGTTGTAGGCCGGACCGTGGGGCAGCCCCAAGCCCTTCAGGTCCCGGCCGGAAACGTCAATGGTCTCGTCCTTGAGCTGGCTCAGGTACAGGGAGATGTGCTTGCGTACAGCTTCCCGCTTGCTCGAGGCCATAAGGTACAAAATGCCTTCGATGGGCAGCGGGCTGAGAATGAAGTAGAGCCGGCTCTGGCGCTTGCCTTGCTTTTGCCACTGGATAAGCTCCTCCTTGGTCCTGGTGACCTGATTGTGGAGCTGCTGAAAGGAATGGGCCAGCTTCTCCGGGAAGTTGAGCCGCTTGGCCAGGATGTGCATGTGGTCGCTGTTCAGCCCGGTGGTCAGCCCGAGATAGTAGACCCGCCAGACCTCTGGCTGGGGATCGGTGTACAGCAGCTCGTACCAGTCCATGATCTTCTCAGTCTCCTCCAGGACCCTCTCGCGATTTTGATCCAGGGACAGCAGGGGATGGATGGCTTCGAGCAACCCGAAGCTCTGCATGCGTTGCAGGCAGGTCAGTGGCCGTTTCTCCTGCAGGATGAGCTTGAGCTCTTGGAAGATACGGCTTCCGGAGAGCTTGTGAAACATGTTCAGCTGCAAGGCGTTTTTGATCAAGCGCTCGGTCTGGGCCCCGATACGGAAGTTGAAGCGCTGCTCGAAGCGGATGGCCCGCAGTATCCGCGTAGGGTCCTCGATAAAGCTCAAAGAGTGAAGGACCCTGATGACCTTCTCTTTCATGTCCTTCTGGCCATCGAAGAAATCGACCAGTCGGCCGAACTTGCCTGGGTTGAGCTCGATGGCCAGGGCGTTGATGCTGAAGTCACGCCGGAAAAGGTCCATTTTGATGGAGGAAAGCTCCACCGTGGGCAGGGCCGCCGGATGCTCGTAGTACTCCAGCCTGGCCGTGGCTACGTCGATGCGCTGTCCGTCGGGCAGGATGACCACGGCAGTCTTGAACTTGCGGTGTGAGCGGATGCGGCCTTTGAGCTTCGAGGCCAGCTCCGAGGCGAAGGCGATCCCGTCGCCTTCGACCACCAGATCGATGTCCAGGTTGGGATGGTGCAGGAGAATGTCCCGAACGAAACCACCAACGGCATAGACGCGGTACCCCAGGCTGTCTGCCAGCTCGCCGGCCAGCTGGAGGAGTCTGAAGACCTTGGCTGGCAAGCGGTTGCCTATCAAGGACTTGATGTTCTTTTCCCGTTTTCTTTCCGGAAAGAGGGACTCCGGAATACGGGCCGGCTCTTCGACAATGCTGTTGATCAGATCCGTTCTGGTGATCACGGCGATGATCTCGCCGTTCTGCTCGACCGGAACAAGCCTCTGTCCCTGATCGATGATGATCTCCATGACGGCATAAAGGCTGTCCTGCGGGGTGACCCGGGAGATGGAGCGCAGCATGTACTCCCTGACCTCGTACTCTCCAAGGCCGTGAGACTGGGCCCTGTCGGCCAGCTGATGCTCAAGGATGCCTACGCAACGTCCGCTGTCGGAGTCCAAAACGGGCACGGCCTTGAGTCCGAAACGGGTCATGGTGGTCGAGGCTTCGGCGATGGTTGAGGTGTTTGAGATGGTGATTGGAGGGGCGGACATGAGGGACTCGACCGTAATCTGCGGATTGATATGGGAGTAGAGCAAGCCGAAGAGCTCGTCCTGAACCTGGGCCAAGGTCTTGTTTTTGATGGTGGCCGAGGCGGCGTAGGAATGGCCGCCCCCGCCAAGGGAGGCGCAGATGGTCCCGGCATCAACGGCCGACAGGCGGCTGCGGGCCACCAAGTGCACCCGGTCCTGCATTCGGCCCAAGGCGAAGAGGACCTTGAGGTTCTCGATCTCCATCATCTTATGGACCAGCAGAGCGAAATCTCTGACGTAATGCTCCGTGCTGAGCTGAGTGATGCAGATATCCACCCCATTGATCGTGTGGTTGCTGGCGTTTTCCAGCAGAGTGTTCAGCAGGGCCACCTGCTCGGCGCTCATCTCTCGGTTCAAAAAGTCGGAGATGAACCCGATGTCCATGCCCTTGGTCTTCAACCAGTAGGCTGCTTCCAGATCGTGCTCGGTGGTGGAGGTGAAGGTAAAGCAGCCGGTATCCTCGTAGAGGCCCAGGCCCATTATGGTGGCCTGGTCAGGGCCTGGGGAGAGCTCTTTTTCGCGCAGGAGGGTCACCATGATGGCCACAGTGGAGCCCCAGGGGCGAACGACCTGATACTGGCTCGGCAGGTCGTCTTCCGAGTCGGGATGGTGGTCGAAGGCATGAATGACTAAGTCCGGCCGCTTGAGCAGGGAGGCGATGTGCGAGAGCCTGGAGCGTTGCCGGGTATCGCAGAGTACGAGCCTCTCAACGCAATCAGGGTCGATATCCTTGAAGGTATAGAAGTTAAAGAGGTAGGTGGCGCTTTGAATGAAAAAGTCCCGCAGGCTTTGCTCCTGGCTACCGGGAAAGATGAGCGCGGCCTCCGGATAGAGCATATGAGCTGCCACCATGGAGGACAGGCAGTCGAAGTCGGCATTGTTATGGGCGGTAATGACCGTCCGAGCGCAGATTTTTTTGGACATCAGCTTCCCCCGGAGGGCATGTTCGAGCGAGGATGGTAGGCTTGGTGAACATCCATGAGTCGCTTGCCTTGAACGTGAGTGTAGATCTCGGTTGCGCTGATGTCAGCGTGTCCCAGGAGGACTTGCAGGGTTCGCAGGTCGGCGCCGCCTTCCAGAAGGTGGGTGGCAAAGGAATGCCTGATCGAATGGGGCGAGATGTTCTGCCGGATTCCAGCCTGCAGGGCGTATCGCTTGATCATCTTCCAGAGCCCTTGTCTGGTCAAGGCTGTGCCGGATCGATTCAGGAAGATGATTTCTTCCTTGGGCGCAAAAGCGGGCCGCCAGACGTTAAGGTAGGTTTCCAGATACTTCTGGGCGGTCAGGTGCAGCGGTACAAAACGTTCTTTGCTCCCTTTACCCCAGACCCGCAGTATTCCGGCTTGGGCGTCGAAGTCCAGAGGGCGAAGCGTACAGACCTCTGAAACCCGCAAGCCTGCGGCATACATGGTCTCCAGGATGGTTCTGTCCCTGAATCCGAGCTTACTGGTACATTCCGGCTGCTTAAGCAGATGGTCCATGTCCTGGACAGACAGAACGTGCGGCAGAAGCTTTTGCAGCTTCGGGCCGTCGAGCAGGCGGGCTGGATTGTTAGGGAGCCAGCCCTCGTTGCAGGCGAAATCAAAGAAAGTCCGCAAGCTGGAGATTCGCCTGGCCAGGGATCGGCTGGTCAGCTCGCGTCCCCGCAGGGCCACGAGATAGAGAAAGAGGACTTGCTCGTCGGCCGATTCCAACCGGCCGTTGCGTTCGCTCAGGAAGCCGAGAAAATCGTGCAGGTCGGCCGAGTACGCCCGGATGCTGTTTTCAGAGAGGCCTTTGACGACCACGAGATGCTCGAGGTATCTCTCCACCCATTCGTGTGTCGCTCCTTGCCGGCTCATGGAGCGGCCCGTTCCCTTGCGTTTTCGATCAAACTGTGCATAATCGCGCCAAAAAAACTTCGAGATTGATCATGGGCACCCCGTCGACCGCATATATCGGTCTTGGCTCCAATCTTGGCCGGGTCCAGGAAAACCTCGAAAGGGCCGGGGGGCTGATCGGTACTACACCAGGCGTGACGGTAAGCACTCTATCTCAAGTCTATTATACTGAGCCCCAGGGAGTCAAAGAGCAACCCTGGTTCGGCAATCTGGTCATAGCCGTCTCTTGCACCGAGTTTTGGACGGCTGTATCCTTTCTCAGACGGTTGCTATCCATAGAGACTCTCATGGGAAGAACCCGGAGCCTGCGCTGGGGGCCCAGGGTCATCGACCTTGACCTCTTATTTTTTGGACGCGAGGCTCAGGATACCGAAGAGCTCAGACTGCCTCATCCACGCATCCGCGAACGGGCTTTCGTGCTGCTGCCCCTGTTGGAAATCGAGCCGGACCTGGTCTTTCCGGATGGACAGCGGGGCGTCGATGCCTTGCGAGGGCTTGCCTACAGGCTCCGAGGCAATTGCATTTACCAAGACTGAGCAAAGTAAGGATTGAGCAATGTTGAAGCTTATCATTTTCATCGCTGCAGGCTTCCTCTTGTATAAGCTGATAATGGGCGATCAGAAAAAGAAGATGGACCAGAAGAAGCATCAAACCGAGGAAATGGCCGACTCCGGCGAGATGGTCAAGGATCCCGTGTGTGGAACCTATGTCAGCAGCGATAGCGATATCAGGGTCAAGCAGGGGGACACGGTCTACCGGTTCTGCAGCTATGAGTGCCGGGACGCCTTTCTCGAGAAACAGGAAGGCTCCGGAGGGGAGAGCTGATTTCGGCATGCTTCGACTGCCTGATGACGCCGCTGGAATTTACGGCCGCATGAGCCGAGTTGCCCGAGGCCTATGGAATATCTTCTTACTCCTGTCGTCTGTGCCTTCATCGGTTGGATGACCAACTATTTGGCCATCCGCATGCTCTTTCATCCCAGGCAGCCGCGGCGGATCCTCTTCTGGAGCTGGCAGGGGCTCTTCCCCAAGCGGCAGAAAGACCTGGCCGTCAAGCTCGGCCAGATGGTCGAGGAGGAGCTGATCAGCCACGAGGATATCTGGGCGGCGGTCAACGACCCTACCTTTCATCGCCGGCTCCGGCAAATGGTCGATGTCAATGTGGAGCGCTTCATCCACCAGAAGCTGACCAGAATCCATCCCCTGCTCCCGCCGTTGCTCAAGGGGAGCGTGATGTCCAGGCTCAAGGAGCTCATCGTCCAGGAAGTGGAGAAGTTCATTCCGGAAACCATTGAACGGGCCGCGTCTGAGCTGCAGGATCGGCTCGAGTTCCGCAAGCTGGTCCAGGAAAAGATCGAGGGCTTCTCCATGACCAAGCTCGAGGAGGTGATCTTTTCCATATTGCACAAGGAGTTGCGTTTCGTGGAAATCATGGGCGGGCTCCTCGGACTTCTGGTCGGCAGTGGGCAGGCCGCTTTCCTGTATTTTGTATGAAAAAAAAGCTCCAAGCTGTTGATTTTTTGCACGTTTCGACCGGGGCGCCTCGCTTGGTTCCATATGGTGCGGGGCTTTGAACCTCCAGGAGCCCTTCCTGTCATTCGAGCCCAGGATCTTTCAAGGATCGAATACCAAGCCGCTGGCTGTCTCTATGGTCTGTGCCGCCATGGAACCTGCGCTCGGCGCCCTGGCCGAGACGTGATTTTTTCATGCTTGGTTGTGCCTACCCAGGCATGACGGTGGTATGAAAACCTAAGCTGAGCGATTGTATCCTTTTTTAAAGGACTTTCAACACTCTGCTAGCGTCTTTCCCAGGTTTGGCCAAGCCTTTGGCTGGCATAAAGGGGTGATCCAAGGAGGTGCCTGGCATGGATGAGCTGAAGCGAAGCAAAGGGTATGTCTATCTCCAGGAGACCAAGCTTGATCGGGATAGGCTGAGGAGCATGGAGCGGCCGCGGATCGAGCCCGCTCCTGTCTATAAAGATTACCCGGACAGCCGGAAGGTGTCTCTGCCTGAGCCTGAGCTCGCCGGCAAGGATCTCAAGCGGGCACTGCAGAACCGGAGGTCTCGCCGCCGCTTTTCCCGGAGCGGCTTGAGTCTGGGGGAGCTTTCAGCCTTGCTCTGGGCCTCCCAAGGAATAACCGCAGTCATGGCCGGGCACGCTTTGCGCACTGCCCCTTCGGCCGGAGCCCTCTACCCGGTGGAGACCTACCTGGCCGTCCAGCAAGTCGACGGACTGGACTCCGGGTTGTATCACTTCAATCCGCGGCGGTTCGAGCTGGATCTTCTTGAGGAAGGCGACTTCGGTGCCTTGGTGGGCAGGGCCTGCCTGGGGCAGCGCTTCATGGCCCAGGCAGGAGCGGTTTTCTGCTGGTCAGCGGTCCTCAGGCGCAACTTCTGCAAGTACGGGCATAGGGGGTTCCGTTACGTGCTTATGGATGCCGGGCACATCTGCCAGAATCTCCTTCTGGCTGCCGAAGCCCTTGAGCTGTCCGCCTGTCCGGTGGCCGCCATTTTCGACGAGGAGCTGAACGAGCTCTTTCAGCTTGACGGTCACGAGGAGAGCGTCATCTACTGTGCCGCTGCCGGCCAGAGCGCCTAGCAGCCCTTTCGGCCATGCGGCAAATGATGCGCCGTGGTCTGCGCATCCCTTTCGTGAATGGTTTGGAGATTCCCCCATGCAGCTTCGTGACAGCGTTCTCGGGCGATGGTACTTCGCCGTACTGCGACGGACAGTGCTGAAGTGGCTGGGCTCTCGGCTCAGCCCGGACCAGATGACCCTTTTCGGGGTGCTGCTTGCCGCCTTGGTGCCCCTCGGCTTTGCTGCTGCTCCGCTGGCCGGGTTCCTGCTTATGGGGCTGTCGGCCTTGGCCGACAGCCTGGATGGCCAGCTGGCCAAGCTGCAGGGGGGCGGCGGACCTTTCGGCGCCTTCTTGGACTCGACGTCCGACCGGGTCTCCGACGGCTTCTACCTGGCCGGGTTCTGGGTGGCTGTTAGCGACGCAGCCGAGTGCCCGATTGCTGAAAGCCTGGCTGTCTTCGCCGCCTTGGTGTCGACCGGCCTGATCAGCTACTCCAAGGCACGCATCGAGGGCCTTGGTGGAAGTTGTGCTACAGGTCTCATGGACAGGGCCGTGCGGACCATCTTTCTGCTGCTCTGGGCCCTGGCCCTGGTGATCCTCCCCGCCCGGACCCTGATGGTCTTCTGGATCGGCCTGGGCGCCTACCTGCTTTTGGTCGCCTTCACGGTGGGTCAACGCATTCGGCTGGCTCACCAGATCCTCGCAAAGTAAAGCCCGCACAGATGCTGCTTAGTCCCAGCTGCGCTTGTCCTCGATGGCCTTGACCTGGGGGGGCAGGCTGCCCGGCTCCAGGATGTTGAGCTTCGGCCGAATCTTGATCTTCTCCCGAAAGGTGTGCAGGAGCTCTTCAGAGCGCTTGAAGCTGGAGGACTCGACGTTCAAGGTGACCTCATCGATCCCTCCGGGGTTGGTCACCTCCAGCTGCCAGCGCTTGACCTCGTCGAACCTGGAGATCACCTGCTCGATCTGATGGGGGTAGACGAACAGCCCCTTGATGCGGGCAGTGGTGTCCACGCGGCCGATAATGCCGCCGAGCCTGGGCGAGGTGCGTCCGCACGGGCAGGGAGCTCGTTCGATGTATGAGAGATCCCCGGTAGCCAGGCGTATCAGCGGGTAGGTCTTGTTAAAGGCGGTGACCACGACCTCGCCGACCTCGCCGTCCTTGAGCGGGATGCCGGTGTCGGGATGGCAGATTTCCACATAGGCCCGGTTGGCCAAATGCAATCCGTTCTTGTGATAGCATTCATAGCCGATGCAGCCGACGTCGGCTGTCCCGTAGCCCTGCCGCATGATCAGGTCGAGCTTCTTCTCCAGGCTGTTCCTGACCTTCTCAGGGAGCTTCTCCGCGGTGACAAAGGCGACCTCCAAGAAGAGATCCTTGCGCAGGTTCAGGCCCATGTCCTCGGCCTTCTGAGTCAGATGGGACAGATAGCTGGCCGTGCCTACATAGCCGGTGATGCGAAGCTTCTGCATGATCTCCAGCTGCGTGTTCGTATTGCCCGGACCGGCCGGAACGACGGCACATTCGAGATTGCGCAGAGGCTCTTCGAACATGAGACCAGCGGGGTTCAAATGGTAGTTGAAGCAGTTCTGCACCACGTCGCCGGCCCTGAAGCCGCAGGCATAAAAGCCCTCGGACCAGCCCCAGTAGTCATTGGAACGGTCCTCCGGGTCGAAGATTGGTCCGGGTGACAAGAAGACTCGGCGCATCTTGCCCAGATCCTTGGTCAAGAGGCCGCCCAGGCGGGGACCCATGGACTGGAGAAAGATAAGCTCCTTCTTCTTCAGGATCGGAATGTGCTTGATGTCGCTTATGTCCTTGAACTTGTTGACATCGAACTGCGCCCTGTCAAAGCGCTTCTTGACCTCCTCGGAGTAGCGATAGGCGTACTTGAGCATGTCCTTGAGCTGAATGCGGTAGAACTGCTCGCGCTCGGAGTCATCGAGGACTTCCAAACGATTGAATATCCCTTCGGTGCGGTCTTTTCGGGTCATAGAGTCACTCCCTCTTTCGCACAGCCGTCGCGTCGTCGTGTTTTGAAATAAACGAATATATATACTAGAAAATTGGATTGAATGCAAGGTGCTACTTTTGGCATCTGGCGAAGACCAGGTAGCCGGTATGGGCCACCATGCGATCGTCAGGACGGAGCCGATCGGAAACCGGTTTGTAGTGGCGCACCAGGATCTCCAGGACCTCCACGTCGCTGAAGGGAGCCGACCCGAGGCCGTTCAGCAGGGCGCTGACCTGGTTGGTGGTCGGCAGGAGAAAGCCGACAGGGCTGCCGTTGCGGACCGCTTCAGCCAGCTGATCCAGGTAGTCCCATGGGGTGCGCACGTCGATGAAGGCGGCATCCATGTCGGTAATCCCGAAGCCCCCCTCGATGTCCTGACAGTACTGGACAACCTGCCCGCTGAGTCCTATCCTGGTCAGGTTTTTGGCACAGAGCTCATAGAACTCCGCCCTCTTTTCAAAGGAGTGGACCCGGCCCTCCGTGCCCACGTACCAAGCCAGGGCCATGGTCAGGCTCCCTGAGCCGCTTCCGGCCTCCAGCACCGTGGATCCAGGGCGGATGCCAAGCTTGATCAGGATATAGCCGATATCCTTGGGGTAGATGATCTGCGTTCTACGCTCGATTTTCTTGAGCAGGTCATACAGGGTGGGCTTGAATATGGTGTACTCTCGCCCGAGATGGGTGGAGACTGTCTCACCAAAGTCCTTTTGACAAAGCTCTTCCAGGCTGAGACGTCCATCGTGGGTATGGAAGTCTCGCTCCGGATCGACCGTGGTGAGGTATCGTTTGCCTTTAGGGCTGACGAGCTGAACGAGTTCTCCGGGGTGGATCATTGGCTCTCCTGCAACGAGTGGCGTATAATCTTGGTTAATAGGGTGTGAACCTTCTCTTTTGGGTCATCTTTTGATACGGAAGGAACGGAAAAGGTGTCAAGCCTGACTTCGCCCTTCAGCTGGGGCCAACGGGGCCGGGGGCATTTGGCAGATCAGGCGGCAATGGAGTTCGAGGAACTCGGATACAGGAACGATAGAGGTGGATATGGCTGTCAAGCGACGGCGAAAAATGTTCATTAGCGTTTTACCGGAGGAGCTCATAGAGGTCGTTCTGGCAAGCGACGGGAAGGTCGAGGAGTATTACGTGGAGATGCTCCAACAGGCCAAGAGCAAACGCAATATTTATAAGGGGACCATCCACAACATTGATCCGGCCTTGCAGGCGGCCTTCATTCATTATGGCGCCGAGAAAAACGGGTTCCTTCAAGTGGACGAGGTGCATCCGGAATACTATATCGCCGATGTCAAACCCGACAAGGGACAGAAGTACCCGCCACTGCAGAAGGTCCTCAAGCCTGGTCAGGAGCTGCTCGTTCAGGTGGTTAAGGAGCCCACCGGAAATAAGGGGGCCTTCCTGACCACCTATTTGACCCTGCCGGGTCGTTACTTCGTCCTCACCCCCGGGCGCGAGCAGCTGGGCATCTCCCGAAAGATCGAGGACGAAAAGGAGCGAGCCAGGCTGAAGGAGCTGATGAGCGAGCTCAAGCTGGACCCAGGCATCGGGGTCATCCTCAGAACGGTCAGCTCGGATCAGACCAAAACCAATCTTTCTCGGGACCTCCAGTTTTTGAAGCGTTTGTGGAACGAGGTTCGTAAGGCCGGGGTAGAGGCTAAGCCGCCGGCCCTCATCTATGAGGAGAAGGATCTGGCCTTTCGGGCTGTGCGAGACTACCTGACCTCTGACGTCAGCGAGATATGGGTCGATCATCCGGACATGGCCAAGCAAATTCAGGAGTTTGCCGCCCTGGTCTTTCCCAGGCGCAAGCGCCTGGTCAAAAAGCACACCGATCTGGACAAGACCCTTTTCGAGCGGTTCAACGTAGCCAGACAGCTGGAGGCCGTATCCAACCGAGCGGTCACCCTGCCCAGCGGCGGAGAGCTCGTCTTTGATCAGACCGAAGCCTTGACCGCCGTGGACATAAACTCCGGCAAGATCGGTGGAGAGAGCAACTTTCGGGAAATGGCCCTGAAGACCAACCTGGAAGCGGCCGAGGAGATAGCCCAGCAGCTCCGCCTCCGCGATATCGGCGGCCAAGTGGTCATCGATTTCATCGAGATGAAGGATAGGCGCAATTGCCGTGAAGTGGAAAAGAAGCTGAAGACCGCACTGAAGAAGGACAAGGCCAGAACGACGGTTGGCCGGATCTCCCGTTTCGGGCTGCTGGAAATGGTCCGTCAACGCATGGGATCCTCAGCCCTTTCCGCAACCATGCAGCAATGCAGCTGCTGTGGAGGTATGGGGCAGGTGCGGACAAAGGAATGGCGGGCCCAGCAGACCCTGAAGGAGCTCTACCGGCTGCTGCGCAAGGACAAGGGCTCTGAGCCGCTCGAGTACTCCGTGCCTGAGGACTTGGGCTGGTATCTCCTGAATGACAAGCGGACCAAGCTGGCCGAGCTGGAAAATGAGTTTGCCCGCCAGATCATGCTCAAAGCCGAGTGACGAGTATGACAGGTCAAAGCCTTCTGCTGCATATCTGCTGCGGACCATGCGCCCTTTACCCCGTTGCTAGGCTGAGGGAGAAAGGTTTTCAAGTCGTCGGCCTGTTCAGCAATCCCAACATCCAACCACTGCAAGAGTATTTGCGCAGACGGGAGGCAGTGCTCCAGGCCGCAGATGCCCTCGACCTTCGGGTTATCATCAAGGACGAGGACTACGACCCTCAAGCCTATATGCGACATATCGCCTTTCGGGAGGAGCGCCGCTGCTTTTTCTGCTATCAGCTCCGGTTGGAACGGACCGTATCCATTGCCAGACGAGGCGGTTTCGATTGCTTCAGCACCACCCTTTTGTACAGCAAGCGCCAACGGCATGAGGACATTGCCGCTGCCGGCAGGAATGCCGCTGGTGGAGGGCAGGTAGGCTTTTACTACGAGGACCTTCGGACCGGCTGGCGACAGGGCATTGAGCAGGCCAAGAGCCTGGGGCTTTACCGTCAGGAGTACTGTGGCTGCCTGCTCAGCGAGTTTGAGCGGTTTCGAAAAGCGCTTTGACTTTGCCCCAAGCCGGCGATAGGCTGCATTAGGGTGCGTCTTACTCATGGGAGCAAAAAGTATTTTCCTTTTTGCATGCTGCGTTCAGCTCTGCGGGAAGTGAGTTCCCGCGGAGGGTAAGCGTGAGCCAGGCATTTGCCTGGCTATTCCAACGAGCAGCAAATGGTTTCCATTTGCTGCTCGTTGGAATACATACGAGGGTACATGGAGCTCCCTGTTCCTCTGCTGGCTGCAGCTTTGCTGGGAGCAGCATCCAAAGGACGGTCCGCTTCCAGCCATCAAAGGAGGAGGAAGTGAACGGCATTGAACTGGTGCAGACCTACAGGGGGGTTGTGTATCCCTGGCATTGCGATCATGTCGGGCACATGAACGTCATGTGGTACGTGGGCAAGTTTGATGAAGCCACCTGGCAGCTCTTCGCCAAGATGGGTATAACCCCGGAGTACATGCGGGAGAGCCTGCGGGGCATGGTGGCCGTCGAGCAGAAGATCGCCTACAAGAAGGAGCTCTGGGCCGGCGACGTCGTTCTCATACATTCGGGCGTCCTGGAGATTCGAGAGAAGATGGTGCGCTTCTGCCATGAGATGCTCAATGAGGTGACCAAGGAGGTTGTGGCCACCACCAGCCTGAAGGGTGTTCACATCGACACCAAGACCAGGAAGACTTGCCCGTTTCCCACGGAGATCATCAACCGCAGTTGCGAGATGATCGTCTTCTACGAGCCTGAAGGCTTGTCATTCTCATGAAGGGCTGACACTCGACTGCCCTCTAGCGGAGCGAAGCCGCGTACACCGCGGAGCAAGCCTTCTGCCGTAGCTCTTGCCCCAGCCGGCGAGAGGGGTTTTTAAGGAAGAGCGCCTCCGGATGCAGAGCATTCGGAGGCGCATCCATCCCACGGTCCGGATGGGCAGGCTTCAGCCTACCGAGCTTATCCTTCGATCTGTCAAGCCAGCTGCTATCTAGCAGCCTGGCGGGCGGCATCCAACCAGGCGTTCCACTGATCCTGGTGCTCGGCTATCCATTCCCTGGCGTGCCGTTCGATGTCGGCCTGGTCGTCTTCACCCTCATACATCTTGGCGTTCTGCGCGGCAATGTCCTCCAGAGGGACGGACATGATCTTGAAGAGGGTTTCGGCAGCGGGATTCTCCGCGAGGAACTCGTTGTTGGCCACGACTCGGATATCGTTGGCGATCCAGCCGATCTTGATCGGATCGGTGACCGCACCCTTGATACCGGACAGGGTCAGGGCATCTTCCATGCCCTCCTGGGCTTCTGCGGGAATGATCTCCGGGACATTGATCCACATGACATCCTTGCCCGGCTTCAGCTTATACACGGTCCAGTTGGGAGTCCAGGTATAGAAGAAGACCGGACCGCCCTGCCTGTAACGGACCACGGCGTCAGCCATGCTGGCCGAGTAGGCAGCCTTGATGGGGTTGATGTGCTCCTCGAGATCATAGACATCCAGGTGATGGGTGATGACCTTTTCACAGCCCCAGCCAGGCGGGCAGGCTACCAGATCGGCCTTGCCGTCTCCGTTGGAGTCGAAGGCCTCCTTGACCTCGGGTCTCTTGAAGTCCTCCAAGGAGGTGATGTTGTATTTTTCCACATGTTCCTTGGAAACGAGGTAACCCTGGACACCACCGGCCTTGACGACATAGCCGATCTTTTTGGCTTTGGCATAGAAGTCATCAGGCAGCTGGGCCTCATGGATTGGGAACCATCCGTTGGCCCAGTAATCAACATCCCTGGTGGTCACGGCTTGATAGAAGATGGGATTGGAGAGCTGCTTAAACTTCCGGACCGTATAGCCCAGCTCCTCTAAGGCCTGTCTGTATAAGGCCTCCAGGAAGTAGCCGGTGGTCCAGGAAGCTCGAGCTGGATAGACCGTGATTCCTTTTCCAGGCATAGGCTTGGAGGCTATAGCCGGAAGGGCCAGCAGGGCGAGCAAGCTGCAAAGGAGCACAAGGCTTGCCAATCTCTTTGACCAAGTTGATGCGTTCATGAACGTCTCCTTAGGTTAGAGGTTGCTTGTCATTGAGGAGCTGCCTGATCTTTGGCTGAGGGGGGCACCAATTGAGGGTTCTCGGAGCCAGGCCCGCACCTGCGGGATGAAAGCCAAGACGGCTGCCTGTGAGGTTGCCAAAGAGCAGTGGCATGATCCTCAATGAAAGGCGGCTGTTGCGTCCGCACCTTTTGACATAGCTCCAAATATTTGGAAGTGCATGCATAAGGACCCACTGTGAAACCATGATCGTTTCTTTGTATTGGCGGGCTATGCAACCTCTTGATGAAGGGGAAGCAGAGAGTGCAGAAGGAAGTGCAAGGTGAACTGAAAAGTATAGGCATGACACTGACGTCGCATAAGGTCACGAAGAGAGCTGCATTACTTTAAACAATAATCGAATTGCTTGAGGATGTCAAATTGAATGTTGCCCTAGAGGCCTTGAGCAATGGAATATTGAGGGTTGGTTGTTTGCCGCCATAGAGAGGCCTCAAAGGAGGCGGCCGAAGCGGAGGGCGTTGGCCTGCAAGCTCAATCCCGACTCCTCGTGCATGAGCTCCAGGCCTCTCCGTCTGAATCGGAGATACTGGAGCTTGACAGAGCGGGGAATCAGCTGAGCGTCCTTCAATTTTTCGGCCAAGGTGCGTTTCTGCTTGGCCAAGCGGCAGAGGAGCATGGGCAGGGATTGGAAAGCTTCACGGGCTGGCAAGGTGACCGGGAACAGCGAGCTCCCTGGAGGCTGGGAGATGTCTGTCTGCGACAGAGGTTGGTAAAAGGTCAGCTGTCTGGCTAATCGGAGGAAGACGGGCGGGTTGATCTTGAAGGCTGGAATGCGGAAGGTCAGCGGCCGTTCCGCCGGACTCGTGCCGGCTATTCGAGGCAGGTTGGCCAAACGGTAGAGATCGGAAAACGAGGTCAGGCGCAGCCCACGATCCTGAAGATTGAACTCCCAAAAAGGCAGCCACGAGGATTCCTCCATGTCGCCGTTTTGAATGCGGCAGTGAACCGGAGCCAGTCTGCCCCGGTCCACAGTCCAGAATCTGCTGCAGTGCTCGCAGGTCAGGACCAAGGTGTCCCGAGCGCCGCAGAGCTCCCAGCCGCAATGTGGGCAGAGAGCCGGCAGAAAGGAGAGGGTTTGCGGCGGGCTGCACCGTGGTGCAGCTTCCATCTCTCGAGCTGAGGCCTCCAGAGGCTTGCCGGTCAGTCCGTCGGTCAGGATACCGTCAAATAAGACGAAAGGGGCATAAATCAGACCAATGGTGTCGCCGACATGGATCTGCAGCCCGTCCTCTCGGTCGACCCGTGGACCCAAGCCGAGCAGGCGGTTGTTCAGGTTGCGAAGGAGTCCCTCTCTTTGCAGTGTGGGCCGCAGGAAGCTCCCGTCAAGGTCAGGGGAAACGAAGTGGAGGGGCTGCGTCTGGCTGCGAAGTCCAAGGGAAACCGGCAGGCCGGACACGGCGAGGGCCAGCCGGCTGGTATCCAGCAGTCGATGCGCTATGCGTCCGTGTACCAGGGCCAGGGCCATGCCCTTGAAGCGCCAAAAGGGGACGAAGATGAGACTGGCTCCGGCGCAATCGATGCTCGGAGGAATATAGCTGACCGGATGCGGGGCGCTCAAGGCCAGATGGCGGACCCGGCAGTAAGGGCAGTCGACGATGAGCTCGGCTTCACCCAGGACAGCCGGAGCCCCGCATTGCGGGCACTGGAGGTCGAATCGGAAGGCTGCGTCCTCCTGCATGGCTGCATCTCCGCCGGGACCAGGGAGCTCA
>Ga0207797_1000697_pt1 | contig 25738 bp, 23 predicted proteins | sample PRCRCaboRojoPR_6_FD_187275 | JGI IMG/M metagenome (GOLD analysis project Ga0207797, IMG submission 187275) | Marine sediment microbial community from Cabo Rojo, Puerto Rico - PR CR 10% Liquid 1 (SPAdes) | ecosystem: Environmental > Aquatic > Marine > Coastal > Sediment | place: Cabo Rojo, Puerto... | reverse complement strand
GGTACGCGGCGCTGGAGGCCGGCTTCGCCGCCGTCGACGGCGACGACGCACCGCCCTAGGAGCACACGTCCATCGCCACGGTCGGATGGGACCATTGCCGAACCGCGTGATGTGGAGCCCGCCGGGAGACGTCACCTCAACACCCCCAGCTCGATCGTCAGTGTGACCCCGCCGAACGGCTGCTCCCTGTTGATGTTCAGGAACCAGTAGGTGCCGATACCGAATGCGGGACTGAAATGCCACGCGACTCGGGCGGCGATGGGAATGCTCGGACGGGTCTCCAAGTCACCGCGTGCGAGGCCGATCCCGCCGGACAGAGCCGCGATGCCGTCGCCCCATCGAACAGCCTGACCGTAGAGGAGGCCTACGTCGTTGTAGCGGTCTCCGGACTCGAACAGCAGTCCCGGTTCGACGGCGGCAGTGCGGAGAGACAGGATGTGGTCGCTCCAGGATATGTCGAGACTGGCGGCCGCAGCGAGGTCCTCGGATCCGGTGCCGAGTCCTCCCGTGAGCCAGATCATCCCTTTGCCTTCCGCTTCACCCGAGTCCTGGGCGGCGAGGGGGCCGACACTCAGGGAGAGAAATCCGACGAGCCAGATCAGAACAGCGGCGGTCCGGGCCCGATGAGGCATGGGACAGCTCTGGGGTCGGGAGGAACGAGCTCTCGCCCTCGTGATCAGTGCCGGAGGTGGGATTCGAACCCACACGGGATGTGACTCCCACCGGATTTTGAGTCCGGCGCGTCTGCCAGTTCCGCCACTCCGGCGCGGCCACTTTCTACACCGATGGCAATGTATCCGCCCGGGGAGAGACCGCGAATCGCAATCATCGCGGGTCGGCAAACCCTGAGACGTACAGCGTCACACCATGCTCGCCGACCCGTCCCTCACCCTCTAGAGCCCCATAAATCGCTACACAAGAGCGGCTCCAACTCCATGGCACACCGGCGGAAGAAGACCCTTCTGTTCTCCACCGCGCTCCTCTTCGTCATGCTGCTCGGCGGATGTCTGGAGCTCAGCGGTCCGGAGGCGTGCACTACCGAATCGGTTCCCGGCCTCGTCGAGACGGTGGAACTCACGGTGGGCCTCGACCCCGACTGATGCCGCTCCGATCTCCCGGCTCGATGAGTCTGTATACGCGCACGCCGGGCACGCCCAGGGAGTCCTTCCAGGAGCCGTAGAGGTGCGCCCCCCTGACCCGGTGGAGCTCGAAGCCCGGAGGTGAGTCGACGCTCCCCAGGTAGCTGCCGTCGGCCCCGTACACGTCGTACTCCCGGATCACCGAGCTCGCCCCCGGGGCGGGACCGGGCCCGACCAGGCCGACCCACAGCCGTCCGTCCGGGGCGGAGTGCCAGAGGTCGCCGATCACCGGCAGCCTCTCGGCCACGGGCAGCCGGTCCCGCAGCTCACGGGTCATGCCGGGTGGAGCGCCGGCCCGGCTCGCTTCCTCCGTGAATCGGTCCAGCGCCCTCTCGCGGAGATCGTCGGTGACGGGGCGGCCGGCCACGTCCCGTCGCACGATCGTCCGAAGCGTCCCGCTGAGGTCGTACAGCCGGACCTCGTACCGATCGCCGCGGGCGACGGCGAATCGGGCCTCTCCGTCGGGCCCGACCACCGCGGTCCACGACCGCCGCGCCCCGAACACCTCCGGCAGTCGGCTTCGGGTGCCCTCGGTGGACCACTCGAGGGCGGACGAGCCGATCCGTCCCGTCGAGTCCGCGGCGTACACGGCGCTGGCGCTGCTGCTCGGGTCCGACACGCCCAGACGGATCAGGCGAACGGCCCTGCCGCCGGGAAGCGACGGCCCCCAGTCGGCGAGTCCCCCCGGGCCGGAATCGGCCCCGGGTGCCTCCCCAGAGTCGTCCGACCTGACCAGCTCGACGGATCCCACGTATTCGCCCTCCTGCCACCGATGGACGGCCGCGGGCCGCCGCTCAAGGACGCGGACGTCGCCATCGGGCCCCGCTTCGACCCGGTCCGGTGTGGTGAGCTCTCCGGGCCCGTCGCCGCGTCCGCCCAGACGGTGGATCACGTCGCCACCCCGGTCCAGGACGATGACGCGGGCCTCGGATCCGTCCAGGACGAGGATCCGACCGTCGGGGCCGGGCGCCACGTCCCGGATGCCGCTGAAAACGGGGGTCCGGACGTCGTCGGTGCTGCCGACGGGGTTCGTCGCACCCCTCACCTGCCGGACCAGCTGGAGGCGGGCCGGTCCTCTCCAGGCGCCATCCGGGTTCTCGATTCGTCGTACGGAATCGGGAAGTCCGGGGGAGCTCTCCACTTCCCTGCCCCGGACGGTCTCTGCCGGCGAGTCCTGCGGCGCGTCCCCGCCGCAGCCGCCTGCCAGGACGGCCGCCGCACCGATCAGCAGTCCGGTCCCCGCCGCTCGTATCGGTCCGAGGGCGTAACACCCTGTTCCCGGCTCCATCCCCTACCCCCCGTTCGGGCATCCTCGCGGTCCGGTGCAGCCGCGCACGGACCTGCATCGTCGCGCAGGAGGGTGGCGCCCGGGTGTCATCGAGCCGTCATCCGGCCGTCACCGGGGGTTACGACGATAACGACCGTCGCGGGGAGCGGGTCAGGCAGGTGGGAGGATCCGTACGGTGATGCGTATGACGGTGATGCGTATGGAGGACTCGCGCGCACGAGCTTGTCCCGCCCGCTCGGGCGTCCGTATACTGCGCCCGTCTTCCCGCGCCGCGCCCTGCCCCGCGGCGGGACAAGGACGCGCCTCTCGACGCCCCACGCCGAGCCCCGACATCAGGATACCACACGGCACCGTGATCTCCGGCTTCCCTCCGACCCGGCTGTCCCGGGTGAACGCATCGCGGCGAACCGCGGCTCCTGCCGCCGTGGCGATGCTCCTGGCCCTCGGGGCACTGGTCGGCGCGGCGCGGCCGCCCTCAGCTCCGGCCCAGACGGCGCGTGGCACGTCGCGGACCGCCGAGATCCCGGATCCCGGTGAGGCCTGGCTGGAGGTGGCCCCGGCCTTCGAGAGCTGGAACACCCAGTACGCCCTGGACAGTCCACTGGATTCGGTGGCCGACGGGATGGAGGAGCCCCTCGCGGCCGACGTGGACGGCCCGATCGCCGGGCGGCTCTTCCCCGGTGCGGGCCCCTTCCTGGCCGGGCTCCGCCAGGACGCCGCCGCCCTGGGCTACGATTCCCTGCCGGAGAGCGAGTTCTCGCTGGGAGCCCTCGACGTCGACCGCTTCCACGCCAACCGCCGGCTCATCCCGCTCACGGCGGAATTCGGGGTCATCGACAGGGTGGCGGCCCGGATCACCGTCCCGATCGTGAAGTCCCAGACGGAGGTGTTCTTCGACTACGACTCCGCCGGCGCCAGCTTCGCTCCCCTCTCGTCGGTGGTCGCCTCGCCGGGGACCTTCACCGACGGATGGGCCACGGCCCGTGACTCGCTGCAGGCGCGCATCGAGAGCGGCAGCCTGTCCTCGCAGGAGCAGCAGCAGGCGGAGGCCCTTCTCCAGCGGAGCGGGGCGTTCCTCAGTGCCTTCACCCGACGGTCGGAGACCGATCTGCTCCTCCCTCTTCCGAGCAGCCGCCCCGGGGACGACCTGGCCACCACGGTCGACAGCATCGTGGGCGCCTTCCAGGAGTACGGGATCACGGCGCCGGGCCTGACCCTGGACAGCGTCGCCGGAACGGCCGCCCTGCAGACGTTCTTCACCGGCGCCATGCAGGCCGATTCCCTGCAGGGCTACGACCGCGGGTGGACGATCGAGGGGCTCGAGGTGGGCGTGCGGATCGGACTCCTCGACACCTTCCGTCCCGACCCCGACACGACCGGCTCGGGGCTCGAGCTGCGGACCACCGTCGGCGGGACGGTGCGCCTCCCCCGGGGCTCGCCGGGCGCCGCGCCCTACGTGACGCCGGCGAGCTTCCTCGACATACCGGTCTCCGAGGGGCAGACGGACCTGGAAGTGGCGCTCTACCAGGACGTGGCACTGGGTCCGATCCGGCTGCACGCCCGTGGACGATACGGGCGGCAGCTGGCCGACGAGCTCGAGCTCCGGGTGCACCGACCGGACCGGCCCTTCCCGGTCCCCGCGACGTCGGTGACCGTGGAGCGGGACCTGGGCGACTACGTGCAGGCCCACGTCTCTCCCCGCCTCGCCGTGAACCGGGCGCTCTCGCTGGGGGCCGAGTACACGTTCTGGCGGAAAGAGGCGGACCGCTATGCGCTGGCCGGGTCCCCCGGCCCCGGGGCCCCCGGCGACGCTTCACCGCTGGCCGTGGAGACCGAGCAGCGCCGCCACCGCCTTGGCGTGGGGATCCACTACCGGGCCGCCGGGGACTCCACCGCCGAGGAGGACCGACCGGTGGAGATCTCCTTCCTGTTCCAGACACCGGTGGCCGGGTCGGGCGGGCAGACGCCGGCCTCCAGGCTCACGACGTTCCGGATCCGGGTCCCGATGGGCATTCCCTCCCTCACGGGTCAGTAGCCGCCGCGAGTCCCCCGTCGCCGGACGCGCCGGCGGCCGGACGGCATCGCCCCGGTCGCACCCCGATCGGTTGCAGGGCCTATGTCTTCCCTGTACGCTGTCGGGGCACAGATCGGTGATCGTGTCGGTGACCACGGCGCGTCCTTCACGACGGCCGCTTCACGCCGCCCCTCCCAATCGACTCACAGGCCTATGGCCAAGACCGGCATCGTCTTTCTCGCCTCCGCCGAGGAGAACGGGGACGACGGATCCTCCGGGCGTCGGGCGTACCGCCTCGAGTCCCTCTTCCGGGAGCTGAACGGCGAGCTCTCCCACCGGCTCGAGGCCGGCTTCCAGCTCCGAAAGGGCACCCGTGAGTTCGGCGCCATCCTGACGGGCGGGCCGGGGGCCGGGGCCGTCCTGATGCGTCTGTGGACGGAGCTCCACCCCCTGAAGATGCGGGTGGCGTTCGTCCCCGGGCGGGTGCGGGTGCAGACGGACCTGTGGACGGGGGGCGGCTCCCGGGGTCCGGCCAGCCTGCACCACTTCGCCGGGCCTCCCCTGGACCGGGCGGAGTCGCTCCTGGAGGATCTGACGGCCTCCCGTTCCCTCGTGGCCGTCGACCTCCGCGACGGGACGTCCGCCCGGCGACTCCGTCACCTGGGCACGCTCCTGCAGCTGCGTCTGGTGGAGTGGACGCCCCGCCAGCTGGAGACCTATCTGGCGTACCGCCGCCTGGGCTCGCAGAGCCGGACGGCGCAGAAGCTGGGCGTGACGCAGCCGACGGTGAGCGAGACGCTGAGCCGAATCGAGGCTCCCGCCACCACCGAGGCCCTGGACTTCTTCACGGGCGAGCTGGACGGCGCCCTGGCCGAGGCCGCGGCCCGCATCGGAGAGGACGCGAAGAAGTAGCCCTCAGGCCTCCGCCGCCCGGCGCTCCTCGCCGGTCTCCAGCAGCTCTCGGGCGTGCCTGCGGGAGACCTCGCTCCCGGGGTCGCCGCCGAGCATGCGGGCCACCTCTGAGACGCGCTCGTCTCCCTCCAGCACCCGGACTCGGGTCGCTGCGCGCCCTCCGGCCTGGCTCTTCTCCACGCGGTAGTGAGCGTCGGCCCGGGCGGCGATCTGCGGCAGGTGGGTGATGACGAACACCTGGTGGCGGTCGGCCACGGCCCCCAGCCGCTCGGCCACCTGGTGCGCGACCTCGCCCCCGACCCCGGCGTCGATCTCGTCGAAGACGAGGCACGGGATCTCGTCCACCCCCGCCAGGGCGGTCTTCAGGGCCAGCATGACCCGGCTCAGCTCACCGCCGGAGGCGATCCGGGAGAGAGGCCCGGGGTCGAAGCCGGCGTTGAGGGTGACGCGGAACTCCACGTCCTCCGCGCCGTGGGGCCCGGGCTCGTCGCGCTCGTCGAAGTGGACCTCGAAGCGCCCCTCGTCCATCCCGAGCTCGGGGAGGATCTCCGTGATCTCGTCCTCCAGGCGTCCCGCGGCCTCGCGCCGGGCCCGGGACAGATCGCCGGCCGCGTCCGCCAGCTCCGCCCGGGTCTCATCGGCCCTCTCCTCCAGCGCCTCGATCTCCTCCTCGGAGCCCTCCAGCCGGTTCAGCTCGCTCCTGGCCTCCCGGCCCTCGGCCAGCACCTCCTCGATCGTCTCCCCGTACTTCCGCTGCAGCCGATAGATCTCGTCCAGGCGGCTGCGGATGGCGTCGAGCCGGGCCGGATCGTGGTCCACCGAGCCCTGGTATTCGCCCAGCCTGCGTCCGAGTTCCTGCAGCGAGTGGAGACCGGTCTCGTAGAGCTCCGCGAATTCCTCGGCCCCGGTGTCGATGTCCGCGAGCTCCGAGATGGAGCGCCGGAGCTGGCCCAGCCGGTCCACGAGCGAGTCCTCGGAGGCGTAGAGCTCCCGGTAGAGCTCGCCGGAGAGGGAGATGAGCTCCTCCGAGTTCGACAGGCGCCGCGCTTCGTCCTCCAGCTCCCGGTCCTCGCCGGGCTCCAGCTCCGCCTCCTCGATCTCCTCGGCCTTGAACCGCAGGTAGTCGGCGCGCTCCTCCAGCTCGTCCGACTCCCGCCGCAGCTGTTCGACCCGATCCAGCAGCTCCCGCCACTCCCGGTACAGCTCCTCCACCCGGGCGGCCTCCTCTCCTGCGCCGGCGAAGGCGTCCAGGATGCGGCGCTGGGCGGCACCCCTCAGGAGGGCCTGGTGCTCGTGCTGACCGTGCAGGTCCACCAGGCTGCTGCCGAGCTCGCCGATCAGGCTCACCGTGGTCGGGGAGCCGTTGGCCCACACGCGGTTGCGTCCCTCGCGCTGCAGCTCGCGCCGGAGGATGAGCCATCCGTCGTCCACGTCGAGGCCCGCCTCGCGGCACCGGTCCCGGATCTCGGGGCGGTCGCTCACGTCGAAGACGGCCTCCACGACGGCGCTGTCCTCTCCGGCCCGGACCACCTCCGTGTTGGCCCGTTCGCCCAGGAGGAGCGAGAGCGCCCCCACGAGGATGGACTTCCCGGCCCCGGTCTCCCCGGAGAGGACGTTGAGGCCGGGGCCCAGCTCCAGCCGGGCCTCGTCGATCACCGCGTAGTTGCGGACGCGGAGCTCCCGGAGGACGTCCGCCCCTTCCCTACCGTCGGAGGCCATGACCTCCCTCCTCGCGCGGCGCCCGGCTACGCGTCACGGGGACGCACGTCGCCCCACCGGAGCTTCTGGCGGAGCACGTTGAAGAAGTCGTCGCCGGCGAAGCGTACGAGGCGGAACGGTTCCTCCGCGGCCTTCAGCTCGACGCGCTCGCCGCGCTCCATGCGGCTCCCCACCTGGCCGTCCACCGTGACCACGGTCTCCTCTTCGCTCTCGGAGACCACCTCCACGGTGAGGCGGCTGTCCCCGGGTACCACCAGCGGACGGACCGCCAGGGTATGCGGGCAGATCGGGGTGGCCAGGAGCGCGTCCATGCTCGGGTGCATGATGGGACCGCCGGCGGAGAGGCTGTAGGCGGTGCTCCCGGTGGCGGTGGAGATCACGATGCCGTCCCCGCTGTACTGTCCGACTTCCTCGCCGTCCAGGTAGAGCCGCATGGTCATCAGCCGCGCGAAGCCGGTCTTGTGGACGACGGCGTCGTTGAGGGCGTAGAAGGAGCCCTCTCCGCGGCCGACCCGCACGTCCAGGGCGACGCGCTCCTCCAGCTCGTAGTCGCCACGAATCGTGCGGTCGACGATGCCCTCGAGCTCCTCGAGCGCTCCGGTGGTCAGGAACCCGAGCCGGCCGAGATTGCAGCCCACCAGGGGGATCCTGCGCGGGCCGGCCATGCGGGCGCCGCGGAGCAGTGTGCCGTCGCCCCCCAGCGTGAGCACCACGTCGACCTCGTCCCAGCGCTCCTCCAGGGGACGCTCCGACGTGCCGTCCAGGTCGTCCAGCTCTTCGCTCACGACCACCGCAGCGCCGCGCTCGGCGGCCAGCTGGCGCACCTCCTCCAGGACCTCGTCCAGCCCCGCGTACTCCGGATTCCCCACGACTCCGATGGTCATCGTGTCAGCGTCCCCTCTCGACGACGAATTCGGCCAGCTCCCGCAGGGTCACCGCGGCCGGGAGCCCGCTCACGGCGTCCCGGGCCTCCTGGGCCAGCCGACGGCTGCGGCGGCTGGCCTCCTCGAGTCCGAAGAGCGCGGGATAGGTGGCCTTCTCCAGGTCCACGTCCCGCCGGCTCGGCTTGCCGAGCTCGCGTTCGGACGCCGTCAGATCGAGGACGTCGTCCACGATCTGAAAGGCCAGGCCGAGCTTGCGGCCGTACTCCTCGAGGCGCTCCAGGCGCTCTCCGACGGCTCCCGCCGCCAGGCCGCCCATGGCCACCGAGGCGGCGATGAGGGCGGCGGTCTTTCCCCGGTAGATCCGCTCCAGCGCCTCGCGGTCGAGCTGCTCGCCCTCGGCCTCCAGGTCCCGGAGCTGCCCCCCGACCATGCCCGAGGCGCCCGCGGCCCTGGTCAGGACCGAGACCAGCCGGGCCGTCCGCTCCTCGCCCAGCGACAGCCGGCGGCCCGAGTCCGCGATGATCCGCACCGCCAGGGGCATGAGCACCGCCCCGGTGAAGACGGCCACGGCCTCGCCGTCGCGGACGTGCAGCGCCGGCCGGCCCCGCCTCAGGTCGTCGTCGTCCATGCACGGGAGATCGTCGTGGATCAGCGAATAGGCGTGGACCAGCTCCACGCTGCAGGAGAGACGGAAGAGGTCGCGGGGCGGATCGCCCCCGTCGGCGGCACGATAGCCCGCCAGCAGGAGCGTGGGGCGGATCCTCTTCCCCTCTCCCAGGACAGCGTAGCGGACGGGCTCGGCCACCTCCGCCTCCGCGCCGCGGAGTGCGTCGTCCAGGACCTCCTCCAGCGTCCTGTCCACCCGCTCCCGGAGCCGCTCGATGGACGCCGGGAGGCGGTACGACTCGGTGGACGCCGGCGCGCGGTCAGCCGCCACCCTCGGCCGCCTCCTCCGATCCGCCGACGTCGAAGTCGACGGTCTCCAGCTCGCCGGAGGCCTCCTCGATCAGCTCCTCGACCTGTCCCTCCGCCTCGTCCAGGAGCCGGTTGGCGGTGCGCAGGTGTCCCACGCCCTGCCGAAAGAGCTCCAGGGCCTCGTCCAGCTGCATCTCGTCGCGGTCCAGGGCGCGCACGATCTCCTCCAGCTCCGAGAGGGCCGTCTCGAATCCCGGCCCGTCCGCGTCGGTCATGCCTCTCCTCCCCCGGCGTCCGGCTCGGGCGCCGGCTCCACGTTCTCCACTCGTGCTTCGATCCGGCCGTCGACGACTCTCAGTCGGAACCGCTCCACTCCCTCGAAGGACTCCCGCCGCCGGAGCACCTGCCCGTCCTCGTCGGTGGGCACCGCGTATCCCCGCCGGAGGGTGCCCAGGGGGCTCAGGGCGTCCAGCCGGGCCCCGAGCCGCTCCGTCCTGCTGCGGGCCCGGTCCAGGCGCCTGCGGGCGGCCGACAGCAGGCGCTCGGCGTAGCGTCCGGCCCGGTCCCGGCCACGGCGCACCCGCGAGCGGAGCCCGTCCGCCAGGCCGGACGCGAGGCCCGCCACCTCGGCCCGGAGCGTCTCCTCCGCCGGCACGGCCACCTCGGCCGCGGCGGAGGGGGTCGGCGCCCGGACGTCCGCCACGAGGTCGGCGATCGTGACGTCCACCTCGTGTCCCACCGCCGAGATCACCGGGATCGGCGAGGCCGCCACGGCACGGGCCACGGGCTCCTCGTTGAACGCCCACAGGTCCTCCACGGATCCGCCGCCGCGCGTGAGGATCACCACGTCCACGTCGTCCCGTCGACCCACCCGCTCCAGGGCGGCCACGATCTCCGGCGCGGCCTCCTCGCCCTGTACCCGGCAGTCGGCCACCAGGATGTCCGTCCAGGGCGCCCGTCGCCGGATGACGCTCACCACGTCGCGAAGGGCGGCCCCGGACCGCGAGGTGACCACCGCCACCCGTCCCGGAACCCGCGGCGTCGGCCGCTTGCGGGCCTCGTCCAGGAGTCCCTCCGCCGCCAGCTTCTTCTTCAGGCGCTCGAAGGCCAGGCGCCAGAGTCCCTCGCCGCGCGCCTGGAGCTGGCGCACCATCAGCTGATACGTGCCGCGGACCTCGTACAGGGAGATCTGGCCGTGGGCGCAGACCTCCATGCCCTCCTCCGGCTCCGTGGGCAGGCGCCGGGCGTTCCGCCGCCACATGACACACTGGATCTGGGCGTCCTCGTCCCGGAGGCTGAAGTAGCAGTGTCCGGAGCTGACCTGCCGCCAGTTCGCGATCTCTCCGGCGACCCACAGCGGCGGGAAGCTCTCTTCGAGCAGCTCGCGGGCGGCGGCGTTCACCTCCGAGACCGGGATGGCGGACTCCGCGTCGCGCCCCGGCCGGAGATCCCGGTCCTCGCCGGGCTGTCCCGGGGGGCGGTCGTCCGTGGGCGAGGTCTCGAACATGGCCATCTGGTCCTGGCCGTCGGCCATCAGGCGTCGCTGCTCCCCGCGTTCCGACGCGCCGCAAGCACGGTGTTGTCCAGGAGCATGGCCCTCGTCATCGGTCCCACGCCGCCGGGCACGGGGGTGATCCAGGAGGCCTTCTCCCTCACCTCGTCGAACGCCACGTCCCCCACCAGCCGGTATCCCTTCTCCCGGTCAGGGTCGTCCACGCGGTTCACGCCGACGTCAACGACCACGGTTCCCTCGCTGACCATGTCGGCGTCCACCGTCCCGGGGCGCCCCACGGCGACGATCAGGAGGTCCGCCTCCCGGGTGACGCTCCCCAGGTCCCGCGTCCGGCTGTGGGCCACGGTCACGGTCGCGTTGCCGCCGGCGGCCTTTCGCAGGAGGAGCGACGCCATGGGCCGCCCCACGAGGTTCGAGCGTCCGACGATGACGGCGCGCTCGCCCTCCGGATCGTAGCCGATCCGGGACAGCATCTCCTGAATGCCGGCGGGCGTGGCGGGACGAAAAGCGTCCGCGTCGCCCTTGGCCAGCCGCCCCACGTTCACGGGGTGGAAGCCGTCCACGTCCCTGGCGGGATCGATCCGCTCCGTGATGGCCCGCTCGTCCACGTGGTCCGGGAGCGGGAGCTGCACCAGGATGCCGTGCACCGACGGGTCCTCGTTCATCTCGTCGATGCGGCTCTCCAGCTCGTCCTGACTCGTCTCCGCCGGCAGGAAGAAGTCGCGCGTGTCGATGCCCACCTCCTCGCAGTCCCGCGTCTTCATGCGCACGTAGGACTTCGAGGCGGGGTCGTCGCCCAGGAGGAAGACGGCCAGCCCCGGCACGGTGCCCCGGTCGCGGAGCTCCTCGACCTCGCTGGCCACCTCCGAGCGAACCTCTCCGGCGATCTCCTTTCCGTCGATCAGCTGTCCGTCCATCGAGGCGACCTTCCTGTCTCCTATCGGGCGAAGTCAACGGCTCGGTTCTCGCGCACGACGACGATCTTGATCTGTCCCGGATACTGCAGCTCTTCCTCGATCCGGCGGGCGGCCCGCTCGCTCAGCTCCGCCATCTCCTCGTCCGTGACCGCTTCCGGGGTGACCATGATCCGGACCTCGCGTCCGGCCTGGATGGCGAAGACCTTCTCCACTCCCTCGTAGGAGCCGGCGATCTCCTCCAGCTCCTCGAGCCGCTGAACGTAGTGCTCGAACGACTCGCGGCGTGCGCCGGGGCGCGCGCCGGAGATGGCGTCGGCGGCGGTGACCAGGAACGTCTCCGGGTAGCGGGCCGGCTCCTCGTCGTGGTGGGCCCGGATGGCGTTCAGGACCTGGTCGGGCTCGCCGTACTGCTCGCAGAGCTCGTACCCGAGCTCCACGTGGCTCCCCTCGTGCTCGTGGGTGAGGCCCTTCCCGATGTCGTGGAGGAGCCCCATGCGTCGGGCCATCCCCGCGTCGAGGCCCATCTCGGCGGCCATGTTCCCGGCCAGCAGGGCCACCTCCTCGGCGTGCTGCAGCTGGTTCTGACCGTAGCTGGTCCGGAACTTCAGGTTCGAGAGCACCTCCACGAGCCGGCTCGGGAGGTCGTGGACGCCGAGCTCGTACAGGAGCTCCTCGGCCTCCTCCTTCATCTCCTCCTCGATCTCCGAGCGGGCCTTCTCCACCATCTCCTCGATGCGGCCCGGGTGGATGCGGCCGTCAGCCACCAGGCGCTCCATGGCCAGCCGGGCCACCTCGCGCCGGACCGGGTCGAAGGAGCTGAGGAGCACGGCCTCGGGGGTGTCGTCCACCACCACGTCGACGCCGGTCTCCGACTCGAAGGAGCGGATGTTTCGGCCTTCCCGCCCGATGATCCGCCCCTTCATGTCGTCGCTCGGGAGGGAGACGACGGAGACGGTGACGTCCGAGGCGTGGTCCACGGCCAGCTTCTGGATGGCCATGGTCACGATCTTCTTCGCCTCTCGCTCGGCTTCCCGCCGGGCCTCTTCCTTCATCTCCCGCACTTCCTGGGAGGCCTCGGCCTCCGCCTGCTCGCGGATGCGGCCGATCAGCCGCTCCCGGGCGTCGTCGGCCGAGATGCCGGCGACCTCCTCCAGCTCCTCCTCGATCCGGCCGCGTTCGTCCTCGAGCTCGGCCTCGCGCTCCTCGAGCTCCTCGGCGCGCTCCTCGAGGTCGCGCCGCCGCTCCTCGATGCGCTCCTCCCGGTCGTCCAGCATCGAGAGCTTCCGGTCCAGGAGCTCCTCGCGCTCGATGAGCCGCTCCTCGCTCCGCTCCAGGTCCTTCCGGCGCTCGGCGACCTCCTCCTCCCACTCCTCCTTACGCTCGTAGACTGCCTCCTTCGCCTCGAGCTCCGCCTCCCGCCGGATGCGGTCGGCCTCCTCACGGGCCTCCTCCACGATCTCGTCGGCCTGCTGCCGGGCGTCGCCGCGAGCACGGGCCACGCGGCTGCGTACGAGGGCGTAGCCGGCCAGTGCGCCGACCACCAGGGCGGCCAGGGCGATCAGGAGGGTCTGAGTCATATGGAGCGGCTCCGGTCATCTATCCTGGAACAGGGGACCGGCGCCCGCGGCTCGCTGCGCGCGAGGGCTCAGATCCCCTGCCTGAGCAGGGACGTCGAGCGTCCCCGTCACCAACAGAAAAGGCCGGCGGCTGGGCGCGACCGCCGGCTTCACACGCGACTCGATCAGCCTTCAGGAGTGCGATCCGACAGCCCGGCCCGGCCGTCGTCGCGTACCCGGATTTTACCGATTTCAAGTTGCCCGCGCCCCCCTGCCCCCGCAACCGGAGCGCGGACGTTCGGCTCGCCGCCTTGCCCGGTCCCGAGGCCGGGCCAAGATTGGGCGGCTCGCGCACCGAAGCCGACCACTCGACGTCCGGAGTCCTCATGCGCACGGGTCGCACCCTCCTCGCCCTGATCGCCCTCCTCACCCTCTCGCTCACGGGTCCCGGCTCCGACGGCCCCGCCGCGGCCCAGGAGCCTTCCGGGACCGCCCGCTACGACGTGGTGTTCCAGGACGGCCGGGTCCTGGACGGCACGGGCACGCCGTGGTTCCGGGCCGACGTGGCGGTGGCCGGCGACACGATCGCCGCCGTGGGCGAGGTGGACGCGTCCCGGGCCGAGACGGTGATCGACGCCAGCGGCCTCTACCTGGCGCCGGGCTTCATCGACCCGCACACCCATGCCCCGGGGTCCATGGACGACCCGGATCTCAGCGCCGCGCGGCCGATCCTGGCGCAGGGCCTCACCACGCTGACGGGCAACCCGGACGGCGGGGGCGCAGTGGACCTGGCCGAGCAGCGTGAGGAGCTGCTGGCCGACGGGCTCGGCGTGAACGTGGCTCCCTTCATCGGCCACGGCTCGGTGCGCGAGGAGGTGGTGGGCATGGACGACCGGGCGCCGACCGCCTCCGAGATGGACCGGATGCGTGAGCTGGTGGACCGGGCGATGCAGGAGGGCGCCTTCGGCCTCACCAGCGGCCTCTTCTACACGCCGGGCAGCTACGCCGAGACGGAGGAGGTCGTCCGGCTCGCCGAGGTGGCGTCCCGACACGGCGGCCTCTACAAGAGCCACATCCGCGACGAGTCCACCTACAGCGTCGGCGTGGTGGCCGCCGTGGACGAGGTGATCGAGGTCGCCCGGGAGGCCGATCTCCCGGGGGTGGTCACGCACATCAAGGTGCTGGGCCCGCACGTCTGGGGGTACTCGGCGGCCCTGGTCCACCGCATCGAGCGAGCCCGCTCGCAGGGGGTCGAGGTGTGGGCGGACCAGTATCCCTACACCGCCTCCGCCACGGGACTCGGCTCGGCCCTGATTCCGCGCTGGGCCCAGGCCGGCGGACAGGACTCGCTGGTGGCCCGGCTCGACCGCCCGGCCACCCGGGACTCCATCGCCGCCGGGATCGTCACCAACCTGGACCGCCGCGGCGGCGCCGATCGGCTGCAGTTCCGACGGTACGAGGAGAACCCGGCCATCGAGGGTCGCACGCTGGCCGAGGTGGCCGACTCGGTGGGCGTGGGACCGGTGGAGATGACCATGCGGCTGGTCCGAACCGGGTACGTCGGCGTGGTCTCCTACAACATGACCGAGAAGGACGTCCGCCGTCTCATGCGGCAGCCGTGGACCATGACCTCCTCGGACGGATGCCTGGTGCCCCGGGGCGAGGGCGTGCCGCACCCGCGGTGCTACGGCGCCCACCCCCAGAAGATCCGCAAGTACGTGGTCGAGGAGGACGTGCTCCCGCTCTCGCAGGCCATCCGCTCCATGACGGGCACGCCGGCCCGGCTGCTGGGCCTGGAGGAGCGGGGACGGGTCGAGGTGGGCCGGGTCGCCGACCTGGCGGTCTTCGATCTCGACCGCCTCCGGTCGCCGGCCACGTTCACCGATCCCCACCACCTGGCGGAGGGCATGGTGCACGTCCTGGTGGGCGGCCGCTTCGCCATCCGGGACGGCGAGTTCACGGGCGTCCGGGCGGGACGGGTGCTGCGGCTCGACGGCCCGCCGGCGCCGCGGACGGTGGCCGAGGCCGTGGAGGCCGGCCGGTAGGCTGCTGCCGGCGCGGGGGCCGGTGGTGGGCCGGCGGGCCCCGCGTCAGTCCGCGTCCAGGTTCTCCTCCATGCGTCGCCGGAGCTGGCGGAGCCGGAGGGCCATCTGGCGGTTGTCGACCTCCCGGTCCTCCCGCAGCCGGAGCAGCTCGTCGGCGATCTCCATGGCGGCCAGGATCGCCGCCTTCGACTCGGAGACGTGGCCCCGGAGGTGCGCCTCCTCGATGGCGTCGTCCACGTAGGCGGCGCACTTCCGGGTGTGCTCCTCGTCCTGGTCGGTCCGGATCACGTACTCTTCACCGAAGATCTGGACCGGGACCGTCTGTATCTCTTCGTCGTTCACGTGGCCTCGTCCTCCAGAAGGACCAGCCGGCTTCGGATGCGTTCCGCCTTCTCCCGCCCCTCGTCGAGGATGGAGCGGAGGCGCTCGTTCTCCTCGGTGAGCTTCCGCAGCCGCTCCTCTGCGGAGGCGGGCTCCGCGCCCTCCTCGCCCTCGGTGCGGGCCAGCGCGGCGCGGAGCTCCCCGTGGGCCTCCTCGGCCTCCCGCGCCCGTTCCCTCACGGACGCCAGCACCTCCAGGAGCCGGTCGACGGTCTCCTCCAGGGACCGGAGCTCCTCCTCCGGCGTGGAATCAGGAAGTTCGGACTCGGACGCCATAGCGCCCCTCCAGGTCGTCGACGATGTCTGAGATGGCCTCCTCGACCTCCCGATCCTCAAGCGTACGGTCGTCGGCCCGGAACGTGAAGCGCCACGCCAGGCTGCGCCGTCCCTCCTCGATCTCCTCGCCGCGGTAGACGTCGAAGAGGCGAAGCCCCTCGAGAATCGCCCCGGGCGCCGCGTCCCGAATCGACGCCTCGACCTCGGCCACCGGGACCTCCTCGTCCACCGTGAACGCCAGGTCCCACCGCACCGCCGGGTAGGTGGAGAGCTCCCGGTGCACCGGGGTCTCCCCGACCTGCACCGACCGCAGGCGGAGCTCCAGGGCGAAGACCGGCCCCGCCCAGTCGGGCGTCTCCACGGCCTCCGGACGCACTCGCCCGGCCACGCCCACGGCGTGCCCGCCGTCGTCCAGGAGCCAGAAGCGCTCGGGGCCGAGCCACCGGTCCGCGCCCAGGGGCACGACGCCGGGATAGTCCGAGGGGGGCTCTCCGCCGGCGACGATCTCGCCGTGCAGCCACAGATCGGCGATCTCGGACGCCAGCGCCTTCACGTCCCACAGGTCCACGGCGCCGTCCCCGTCGCTCCAGTGCTCCGGCCGACGGCGACCCGTCAGGAGGGCCGCGGCGCGCATCTCCTCGGCCGGGAGGCGCTCGGAGGCCTCCGCATCGGCGCCGGCCTCGCGGCGGCGAAAGACGGTTCCGATCTCGTACAGGCGCACGGAGCGACGCCCGCGGGAGAAGTTGTGCTCCGCCCGGTCCAGGAGCGGGGGAACCAGCGCATCGCGCAGGTGGTCCTCGTCCTCGGACAGCGGATGCAGCAGCGGCACGGCCCGCTCCCCGTCGACGCGCTCCTCGGGCACCAGGCTCAGGCTCCGGGCCTCCAGCAGGCCGCGGCCGGAGAGCCACCGGCGCACCCGCTCGGCCCGCTCCCAGGTCGGATCCGAGGGGACGGTGCTCGGTCGGAAGGCGCGTCGCTCCGTGGGAAAGCTCTCGTAGCCCTGGCGGCGCGCCACCTCCTCCACCAGGTCGATCTCGCGCTCCACGTCGCCGCGCCAGCCCGGCACGCTGAAGGCCAGGCGGGCGTCGGCGGGGGCGGACGTCTCACCCGATCCCTCGGCCTCCTCGAAGCCCAGCGGCTCCAGCAGGCGCCGGAGCTTCGGCGGCGGCACGTCCCGGCCCAGCACCTGCCGGACGCGGCTCGGCCGCAGCGTCACCTCCCGGCGCGGCTCCGGCCCGCCCCCGATCCGGACCGCGTCCTCGACGGCCTCCCCGCCGGCGGTGGCCAGGATCAGCTCCACGCACCGGGCCAGGGCCTCCTCCTGCGCCCGCGGGTCCACCCCGCGCTCGAAGCGGTAGGAGGCGTCCGTGGAGAGGTCCACCGAGCGGGCCGTGTCCCGGGTGCTCGAGGGGTCGAAACACGCGCACTCCAGGAAGACGTCGGCGGTGTCGGCGGTGACCTCGCTCTCCTCGCCGCCCATGACGCCGGCCAGGCCCACCGGCGAGCGGGCGTCGGCGATCACGGTGGCCTCGGGGGAGAGCGTGCGCTCCTTCCCGTCCAGGGTCCTGAGCTCCTCGCCCTGCTCCGCCGGCCGCACCCGGATCTCGGGCCCCTCCACGGTGCCCAGGTCGAAGGCGTGCAGCGGCTGGTTCAGCTCGTGCAGCACCCAGTTGGTGGCGTCGACCACGTTGTTCACGGGGCGCGCGCCCAGGGCCCGGAGGCGTCCGGCCAGCCACGCCGGCGAGTCGCCGACCTCCACCCCGCGGATCACCGCCCCCAGGTATCGGGGGCATCGGTCCGGCGACTCCACCGTGACCGTGACGCCGGCGGCATCGGCGCTCTCCGAGCCCTCCCGCCAGCGCGGGGTCCAGCCCGGGCCGTCGAGGGACCGCAGGACCGGCCCGTCGCTCCCGTCCGGCGCCACTTCCCTGGCGACGCCGACGTGCCCGGCCAGGTCCACACGGTTCGGCGTGAGGTCCAGCACGAGGCACGTGTCCGGCAGGCCCAGGGCCTCGCCCAGCGACTGGCCGGCCTCGACCCCCCGCGGCAGGGCCAGGATGCCGCTCTCGTCCGGGCCCAGACCGAGCTCGTGCTCCGAGCAGAGCATGCCCGCGCTCCGCTCCCCACGGATCTCCCGGGCCTCGACCTCCATGCCGCCCGGGAGACGGCCGCCGGGCGGGACCCACGGGTAGTGCACGCCCTCGTGGATCACCGGCGCCCCGCACACCACGTCGACCTCGTCGCCGTCCCCGGGGTCCACCCGGCACAGCGTCAGCCGATCGGCGTTCGGGTGCGGGCGGGTCTCCCGCACGCGGGCCACCAGGAGGTCGTCGAGCCCCTCCCCCACGCGCACCAGCTCCTCCACCGGCACGGCCCGCTCGCTGAGCCGGTCGGCGATCTCCTCCGCGTCGGCGTCCAGGTCCGGGAGGAGCTCCCGAAGCCAGTTGACCGAGATCCTCATGCGATCGTGATCCTCGTCATCGGACGAACTGCTCCAGGAAGCGGACGTCGCCCCGGTACAGGAGGCGCATGTCGGGGATCCGGTGGCGGATCATGGCGATGCGCGCCGGTCCCATGCCGAAGGCGTAGCCGGTGTAGCGCTCCGGGTCGTAGCCCACCGCCTCGAACACCGCCGGGTCCACCATTCCGGCGCCCATGATCTCGATCCACCCCGAGTTCTTGCACGTGGAGCACCCGGCGCCGTCGCACATGGGACACGAGACGTCCACCTCGGCCGAGGGCTCGGTGAACGGAAAGTAGGACGGTCGGAACCGCGTCCGCGTGTCCTCGCCGAAGAAGCGGTGGACGAAGAAGTCGATGGCGGAGCGGAACTCCACGAAGTCCACGCCCTCGTCGACGGCCAGCCCCTCGATCTGCTCGAAGGCCGGGGCGTGGCTCGGGTCGAAGGCGTCGCGCCGGTAGCAGAGCCCGGGGACGACGATCCGGATCGGCGGCTCGTGCTCCTCCATGATCCGCGCCTGGACCGGAGAGGTGTGGGTGCGGAGGAGCACGCCCTCGTCCAGATAGAAGGTGTCGTGCATGTCCGCCGCCGGATGGTCCAGCGGGATGTTCAGGGCGGTGAAGTTGTACCACTCGGTCTCGGCCTCGGGCCCGCGGACGCGGGAGAACCCGATCTCCGAGAAGATGTCGCAGATCTCGTCGATGACCTGCGTGACGGGGTGCGTGCCGCCGCGCCACTCGGCCCGGCCCGGAAGGGTCAGGTCCCGGGACTCGGCCTCCCGCTTCCGGGCCTCCCGCTCCAGCTCCCTCTCGCGGCTCTCGTGGGCTTCCTGCAGGCGGGTCTTGACCCGGTTGGCGCGTCGGCCCACGACCGGCCGATCCTCCGGCGGGAGGTCCCCGATGCCCGCGGTGATGGTGGCCAGCTCCCCGCTCCGACCCAGGTACTCCACCCGGGCCTCCTCGAGCTGCTCCTCGTCACCGGCCTCCTCGAGGGCAGCCACGCCCTCGGAGCGGATCCGGTCCAGCCGCTCGAGCAGGTCGCGGCCGGCCCCGGTGGCCGCCCCCGACTCGTTGGACACCCGTCAGTCCAGCTGGTCCCTGGCCACGCTGACGAGCTCGGCGAACGCCTCGGGCTCGCGCACCGCCAGGTCGGCCAGGACCTTCCGGTTCAGCTCCACACCGGCCTCGTCCAGCCCGTGGATGAACCGGGAGTACGGCATGTCGTGCTGCCGCGAGGCGGCGTTGATCCGCTGGATCCACAGCTTGCGGAAGTCGCGCTTCTTCTGCTTCCGGCCACGGTAGGCGTGCTCCCAGCTCTTCTCCACCCGGTTCTTCGCGATCCGGTAGAGCTTGGAGCGGCCGCCGAAGTAGCCCTTGGCGGCGTCCATGATCTTCTTCTTGCGCTTGTTGCGCGCGACGTTGCTCTTCACTCGGGGCATGTCAGGACCTTCCCTGCTGCACGTGGACGGGCCGACCCGTGCCGTCACGGCGCGGGCCGTGCCCGTTCGACTTCTTCGTTCCTCGGCCGACTGCGTGGGTTCCCGCCGGCCCGCGGAATCGGACGCGGCGGGGGGCGGCGTCAGCCGCTGGCCAGCATCCGGCGGACGCGCTTCTTGTCGGCGTCCGAGACCAGCGTGTCCTTGCGGAGGTGTCGCTTCCGCTTCGGGCTCTTCTTGGTCAGGATGTGGCTCTTGCCGGCCTTCTTGCGCTTGTAGTGGCCGCTGCCGGTCTTCTTGAACCGCTTCGCGGCGGCCTTTCGGGTCTTCTGCTTCGTCATGTGGGGACCTCCTCGTCCTGCTCCTCCCGGCCCGTGCGGGCGCGGACGCTCGCTCGTGACGGGTGGTGTGTACGGCTCGGACCGACGACTGTTTCGCCGTCGGACGTCCGGCGGCGCACAACGTACTCGCCGACGCGGGCGGTAATCAATGCAAGTTGCCCGCCGGCGGCGCCGACGGGCCGATCAGCCTCAGTACGGCTCCAGGGCCCTGCTCTCGACCTGCTGTCGGGCCCGGTCCAGGAACTCCTGCACGGACATCTCCACCTGCTTGTCCTCGGCGCCGCGGGCCCGCACGGCCACCGTGCCGGCCTCCAGCTCCCGCTGTCCGACGACCAGCGTGTAGGGGATCTTCTCCAGCTCCGCCTCCCGGATGCGGTAGCTCAGCGTGTCCGACTGGCTGTCCACCGAGACGCGGAGTCCGGCGTCGCCGAGCTCGTCGGCCACCTCCCGGGCCCCCTCGATCTCGTCGTCGGTGATCGGCAGCACCCGGACCTGCTCCGGGGCGAGCCACAGCGGGAAGGCACCGCCGAAGTGCTCGATCAGGCCGCCGACGAAGCGCTCCATGGTGCCCAGGATCGCCCGGTGGATCATCACCGGGCGGTGCGGGCTGTTGTCGGAGCCGATGTACTCGAGCTCGAAGCGCTCCGGGAGCACGAAGTCGAGCTGGATGGTCGCTCCCTGCCAGTCGCGGCCCAGGGCGTCCTCGAACTTGATGTCGATCTTCGGCCCGTAGAAGGCGCCGCCGCCCTCGTCCACCTCGTAGCCGCCGGCCGCGTCCTCCAGGGCCCCCTCGAGGGCGTCCTCGGCCTGGTCCCACACGGCTTCTTCGCCGATGCGCTCCTCGGGCCGGGTGGCCAGGTCGTACCGGTAGTCGAACCCGAAGGTGTTCATCACCAGGTCCACCAGGTCCAGCATGTCGGCGATCTCGGCCTCGATCTGCTCCGGCGTGCAGAACACGTGGGCGTCGTCCATGGTCAGCATCCGCACCCGCAGCATGCCGTGCAGGGTCCCGGAGCGCTCGTGCCGGTACACGTTGGCGATCTCCGACAGGCGGATCGGGAGATCCCGGTAGCTGCGGGTCTCCGAGTCGAAGATCAGCGTGTGCATCGGACAGTTCATGGGCTTGAGCCGGTACGGCTCCCGCTCCCCCTCCACCTCCATCGGGGGATACATCATCTCCCGGTACGCCTCCAGGTGGCCGGAGCGGTCCAGCAGCTCCTCGCTGGTGATGTGGGGCGTGTAGACGAACTCGTAGCCGCGCTCGTCCAGCTGGTCCTCGAGCCAGTCCCGGAGCTGCTTCTGGATCCGGGCGCCCTTCGGATGCCAGTGGACGAGCCCCGGCCCCACCTCCTCCTGGATGCTGAACAGGCCCAGCTCCTGCCCCAGCTTGCGGTGGTCCCGCTTCTTCGCCTCCTCGATGCGCTCCAGGTGCTCCTCCAGCGCGTCGTCGGAGTAGAACGCGGTTCCGTAGATCCGCTGGAGCATCTGGTTCGACTCGTCGCCGCGCCAGTAGGCCCCGGCGGCGCTGGTCAGGCGGAAGTTCTCGATCTCCCCGGTGTCGGGGACGTGGGGCCCGCGGCACAGGTCCAGGAAGGGGCCGTCGCGGTAGACGGAGATGGTCTCGTCCTCGGGGATCTCCTCGAGCCGCTCGAGCTTGAGGGGGTCGTCGCTGAACAGCTCCCGGGCTTCCTCCCGGCTCACCTCGCTCCGCTCGAAGGGGAAGTCCTCGTCCACGACCTCCTCCATCCGCGCCTCGATCTCCTCGAGGTCCTCCGGGGTGAAGGGCTCCGGGACGTCGAAGTCGTAGTAGAAGCCGTCGTCCACCGGCGGCCCGAACCCGATGCCGGCCTCCGGCCACAGGTCGCGCACGGCGGTGGCCAGCACGTGGGCGGCGGAGTGGCGGAGCACGTAGAGGGCGTCCTCGTCCTCGTCCGTCCGGGTGACGATCTCCACCTCGGCGCCGTCCGGGAGCTCGCGGTCCAGATCCCACAGCTCGCCGTTCACCCGCGCCGCTACGGCGTCCCGGGCCAGGCCCGGGCCGATGGCGGCGGCCGCGTCGGCCGGGGTGGCGCCCTCGTCGAGATCGAGAGAGGAACCGTCGGGGAGATGGACTCTGATGCTGTCGTCGCTCATCGGCATACCCGTCGATGATGATGGTGCTGTGCTCACGGGGGCGCGAATCGAGTGGACCGTCGCGCCCGGACCGGCGGAGATCCGCCGGTGAACCTCGATGCAGTGAGGGCTACTACTGCTCCGGCGGCCGGAGGATCCCGTAGCGCCGGACGGACCCGTCCTCGCCCGTCACCACCCAGACCTTGCCCCCGATCTGGTTCGCCAGGCCGGAGGAGACGGCGCGGAGCCGGACGGCCTCGCCCTCGCCCCGATCCAGGTAGAAGCCCTCGTCGTCCTCGGCCAGGACCCCGACGGAGGGCTCGCGCCCGTCGACGGAGAGGATCTCGTAGGACGCCGCCTCCAGCCGCGGCCCCGGGAAGTCCCCCGTGGCCAGCGTCCCCGTCACGAGGACGCTGGCGCCGGAGAGGCGGGAGATCTCCGACTCGAGGTCTCCGGTGACGGTGACCGTGTCGGCCCCCTCCACCACGGTGCGGACGAAGGGGCTGCTCCCCACCTGCCGCACGGAGCCGCGAACCGAGTCCGGCGCCGCGGTCGCCGGCGCGCCGTCGTCCGGGTTCGGCGATCCGGAGCACGCCGCCAGGCCGAGGAGGAGCACTCCCGCCGCTGCCCGGGCCGCGATGCCGGCCGCGGCTCGAGCCGTCTGCCCTGCAGAGTCGGTGTGTAGCATGCCACAAAGGTACGGGGTGCCTCGACGCCCGCCACCCTCAAAAAAAAGGGCCCGGCGCGAGGCCGGGCCCTGCTTCGACGATGGGACGTCGGAGGTCAGTAGTAGTCCTCCATGTCGCCCATGTCGTCGTCCTCGTCGTCGTCCTCGTCCTGCTTCTCGACCACCACGCACTCGGTGGTGAGCAGGAGGCCGGAGATGGACCCGGCGTTCTGGAGCGCCGACCGCGTGACCTTGGTCGGGTCGATGACGCCGCCCTCGACCAGGTCCTCGTAGGTGTCGGTCGCGGCGTTGTAGCCCCAGTTGAGCTGGTCCTTCTCGCGAATGCGCTCCACGACGATGGACCCCTCGGCGCCGGCGTTCTTGGAGATCTGCCGTGCCGGCTCCTCCAGGGCGCGGCGGACGATCTGCACGCCGATGTTCTCGTCCTCGCCGCCGGCGTCGAAGCCGTCCAGCGCCTTCTGCGCCCAGAGCAGAGCGGCGCCCCCGCCGGGCACGATGCCCTCTTCCACCGCGGCGCGGGTGGCGTGGAGGGCGTCCTCGACGCGGGCCTTCTTCTCCTTCATCTCCGTCTCGGTGGCCGCGCCGACGTTGATGACCGCGACGCCGCCGGCCAGCTTGGCCAGCCGCTCCTCGAGCTTCTCGCGGTCGTAGTCCGAGTCGGACTTCTCGATGGAGGTCCGGATCTCGGCGATGCGGCCCTGGATCTCCTCGTCGGAGCCGGCGCCGTCGACGATGGTCGTCGTGTCCTTGTCGATGGTGACGCGGGCGGCTCCGCCCAGGTCGCTGGCCACCGCGTTCTCCAGCTTGAAGCCCAGCTCCTCGCTGATGAGCTGGCCGCCGGTGAGCGTGGCGATGTCGCGCAGCTGCTGCTTGCGGCGGTCGCCGAAGCCCGGCGCCTTCACGGCGCACACCTTGAGCGTGCCCCGGAGCTTGTTGACCACCAGCGTGGCCAGCGCCTCGTTCTCCACGTCCTCGGCGATGATCAGCAGTGGCTTGCCCATCTGGGCCACCTTCTCCAGGACGGGGAGAAGGTCGTTCATGTTGGAGATCTTGTCGTCGTGGATGAGGATCAGGGGATCCTCGAGCTCCACGGACATGTCCTCCGAGTCGGTCACGAAGTAGGGGGAGAGGTAGCCCCGGTCGAACTGCATCCCCTCGACGGTGTCGAGGTTGGTCTCGAGGCCCGTGGCCTCCTCCACCGTGATGACCCCGTCCTTGCCGACCTTCTCCATGGCGTCGGCGATGAGGTTCCCGATCTCGGGGTCGTTGTTGGCGGAGACGGTTCCGACCTGGGCGATCTCCTTCTTGCCGCTGGTCTCGACCGAGATCTCCCGGAGCTCCGAGACCACCTGCTTCACGGCGGCGTCGATGCCCCGCTTCAGGGCCATCGGGTTGACCCCGGCGGTGACGCTCTTCAGGCCCTCGCGGAAGATCGACTGCGCCAGGACGGTGGCCGTCGTGGTCCCGTCACCGGCCTCGTCGGAGGTCTTGGTGGCGACCTCCTTCACCATCTTCGCGCCGAGGTCCTCCAGGTGATTCTTCAGCTCGATCTCCTTGGCGACGGTGACGCCGTCCTTGGTGATGGTCGGGCTTCCGAAGCTCTTCTCCAGAACGACGTTCCGTCCCTTGGGCCCGAGCGTCACCTTGACGGCTCGAGCCAGCTTGTCGACGCCGCTCTGCAGCCGCTGGCGTGCCTTGGAGCTGAACTGCAGGTCCTTACCCATGATTCGCCTTCCTCCGGGTTGCTGTCTGGTGGTCTATCTGGATGCTTCCGTGATCAGGTCAGCCCCGGACACCCCGCCCGGCCGGGCGGGGGTGTCGGGGTCCGACAGCCGCTCCTAGTCGAGGATCGCGAGGACGTTGCTCTGCTCGACGATCAGGAGCTCCTCGCCGTCCACGGTGACCTCGTTGCCGGAGTACTTGCCGTAGAGGACGCGGTCGCCCTCCTCGACCTCCATCGGCATCCGCTCGCCGTCGTCGTTCAGGGCGCCCGGCCCCACGGCGACGACGCGGCCCTGCTGGGGCTTCTCCTTCGCGGTGTCGGGGATGTAGAGGCCTCCCCGCATCTCTTCCTCTTCCTCGATGGGCGTCACGACGACGCGGTCGGCGAGGGGCTTCACGTTGACCTTGGTCTTGGTTGCCATCTCCGCTTCCTCCTGCTGGTTGCGCATGCGATGACGGTTGTGTTCGGGATCCGCGCCGACTCTCGGGCGCGGTGGATCTCCACGCACGTGTCCGACGAACGACGGACCGACGGCTATCGATCCGCCCACTGGATGGTGCAGGACGTGTGCCACCCGGAAGGGTGGGGAGAAGCCGGGTTCCGGGTGGTGGCGGACCCTCCCGGGCGCCGGTCTGCTGTCACCGTGACACGCGCCGGGGCGACGACTGTCACATTGGCAACGCGGGCGACCCTCCGGACCGTCCCTCCCGGCCCTGTCCGCTCACCCGGTCCGCGCCGGATCCAGCCCGGAGGCGTGCCGGTCGGCCGCCGCCAGGCCGGTCAGCGTCAGGAACGGCTCGATCCGCTCCACGGCCTCGCAGTGCTCGCCGATGACCCCGGCCAGTCCGCCGGTGGCCACCACCAGCGGGTCCTCCGGCTCCCACTCGGCCAGGATCCGCTCGACGATCCCGTCGATGCCGTCCACCACGGAGTAGAAGATGCCCGAGGTGAGGCACGCGTCGGTGTTGCGTCCGATCACCCGCTCCGGCGGCTCGATCTCGCCGGTGGGAAGCTTGGAGGCCGTCTCCGCCAGGCGCTCCATCCCGGCCCGGGGTCCCGGGGCGATCACGCCGCCACGGAAGGCCCCGTCGGCGGTGACGCAGTCGAACGTGGTGGCCGTGCCCAGGTCCACCACCAGGGTGTCCCGCCCGTAGAGCTCGACGCAGGCCAGCGTGTTGGCGATCCGGTCGGCTCCCACGGTCTCCGGCTCGTCGACCTCCAGCCGCACCGGCAGGCCCGTGTCGGCGTCCAGGCGCAGCACCTCCAGGTCCAGGGCCGCCAGCGTCTCGTCCCACATCCGGTCCACCGGGGGGACCACCGACGCCACCGCCGCCCTGCGGAGCGAGGCCACGGCCTCGCCGGGCACGCGCTCCAGGAGCCCCTCCACCGCCAGCCGGAGCTCGTCGGCCGTCCGCCGCCG
>Ga0207797_1000696_pt1 | contig 25744 bp, 24 predicted proteins | sample PRCRCaboRojoPR_6_FD_187275 | JGI IMG/M metagenome (GOLD analysis project Ga0207797, IMG submission 187275) | Marine sediment microbial community from Cabo Rojo, Puerto Rico - PR CR 10% Liquid 1 (SPAdes) | ecosystem: Environmental > Aquatic > Marine > Coastal > Sediment | place: Cabo Rojo, Puerto... | reverse complement strand
AAAGGAGGCAACTCGGATGGCATCTGAACACGAACCGGACGACCCGATGTGAGTCGCTTACCGGACGCTCGCCGGGCCTCCGACATCGGCCTGCACGGCGATCTCCTTCCACGCATCACTCCAGTACCGGATCCCATTAATCGCCGCCCTGGAATACATATCCCCGAGGATGGCGGCGTAGATGCCGAGAAGGCCGAGGCCGATCCCCGGAGCGAGTGTCACCCCGAATAGCGTGATCGCGAAGCCGGCCGGGAGGGCGAAGATGGCGATCGGGAGCCGAACGATGTACGTCCCGAACAACCCACCGTAGAAGGGCCACCGGGTGTCCCCGGCTCCCCGCAAACCACCCCGAAGCGTCCGGGCAACGCTGAACGCGGCCACGCCGAAACCGAATATCCTGACGAACTCGACGGTCAGTGCGACGTTTTCTGCACCGAACAACTCCGCGATCGGCGTGGCGAAGGCAAACAAGAACCCCCCGATCAATAGCTGGGTCGCGAGCGCGATTCTAAGCGTTTGCCAGCCGTATTCGTCGGCCGTCTCGAGGTCGCCGGCCCCAATCTGTTGACCGACGAGCGTCGACGAGGCCGTCGAATACCCCCACGCCGGCATCAGGGCCAACAGCATCACTCGGCGGCCGATCGCGTAGGCGGCGAGGATCTCGGTCCCGAGCACCCCAAGGACGAACAGGAACGGGAACCGGCCGAACGTTCGCGACAGTCGAGTCCCCGCCAACGGGAGCCCAACGCGGACCAGCTCGCGACCGATGTCGGTGTCCCACTGCCGACCGGCGAGCGTGAGCTGTACGGGAAACCGCCCCGAGACGAGGACGGCCGCGAAGATCGACGCCGCGAGCGTGTTCGCGATCGCTGTCCCCCACGCGGCGCCGGCGATCCCCAGCCGTGGAAACGGCCCGAGGCCGAAGATCAGGAGGGCGTTGAGGATGATATTCGTGGGAAGCGTGAGCGAACGGATGTACATCGGCGTTCGTGTGTCGCCCGCCCCCGCGAGCGCCCGGGCCGCGATCATGCTGAAAAATCGGAACGTCACCGAGAGCATGACGATCTTTAGATAGACCGCGCCCAATGCGACGGTTCTCGGGTCATCGGTGAGGAGATCGATCATAGCTGGGGCCCAGAGCCACGTCGCGACGGTCATGGGGATCGCTAGAGCCAGGGCCATCCAGACGGACTGCTTGATCGCCATATTTGCACGGTCGAACTCACCGGCGCCGTGAAACCTCGAGACGATGCTGATCGTGCCCGATGAAAGCGCAAGCGACAACCCGAACGGGATGAAGAAGTACTGAAACCCGAGTTCCAAGGCCGCGACCGCCTCGGGACCGAGCGCGAGGCTCACCATGAAGAAATCCGCGATACGAAGCATCGTTCGCATCCCACCGGTCACCATGACGGGAACCGCCAGGTCGAACGCCTCCTCGCCCTTCTCGCGGTCGACGATTCCGAGTCGGGCGAGTGCCGATGGAAAGCTGAAGAGGAGCGCTCGCCAACGATCAGCGGCCACGCGTCTGGCGTTAGTGCGTGATTAAAACCGTCTTTCGAACTACTCGCGCCAGTCCCCTGGCACTTCGATGACGTACCGGCCGTCCTCTTTGAGCGCGATAATGTACTCCTCGCGATCGTAGAGTTCCATCAGATTGAGCTCGTACTCCCCCGGCTGGAGGATTTTGATGCTCTCGAACTGCTGGTTGAGTTCCTTACGAAGCTCGGAGAGCCCCGGTGTATCGGCCGGCGGTGCCTCGTCTGGCTCGGGTGACGGGGTCTCAGCGACCGTCTGGGGTTCAGCCGGGAGTTCGTGCTCTGAGACGATCGCGCTCCGGGCTGTGGCCTGAGCCCGATCTTCGCGGGTGGCTGCCGTCTCGTCATCGGCTTCGATATACCGGGTATCACCGGATTGGGTTGGTTCCGTGGGTTCGGTGTGCCCGGCGGGTTGGCTCGACGTCGCGCTATCGGGGATGAATTGAAACTTGTTCCCGCCACAGTCCGGGCAACCGGACAGCATCTCCTTGGACCCATCGTCGAACACGCGGCTGCACCCGGTGCATTGGTGGGGCATTAGTTACGCGATACGAGCGTGCTGATCAACGTCTCGTCCTTGTGGAGCGTCTCGATCCGGTCGGCCGGACCAATGACGGTCAACTTGGAGGCCTCACGGCGGCCCATGATTCGGCCAATCAAACCAGAGTCGCCTGCCGTGGAGTTCGGATAGGTCTCGATCTCGATGCCGCTGAATTCGTCGGGGGAGATCTCGGTCATCGTGACCTCGATCAACCTGGATTCCTCATCCGGCGAGAGTCCTTCCTCGAGGATGACGATATTGCCTTCGTGAACGCCATCGAGGATCATCCGGATCTTCTCCATGCTCGTCAGACCAGCCATCCGCTCACCGCTGACGAGATCGATCTGCACGCCGTCGTGTTCTTTTTCTGTGACTTGAGGCATCTCGATCACCCGAAGTAGGCCGCGATGTTGTCGTAGACCTCGTCCATGTTCTCTCCCTCGAGCGCCGAGAGTGGAATCGTCTCGTGTTGGGGGAAGGCGTTCTCGATTTGCCGGATGTCGGACTCCTCCAGGTCGATCTTGTTCGCGAGAATGAGGACCGGAAGATCACGGCTCTCGATGATCCCGATCAGCATCGTATTGACCTGGGTGAAGGGGTCATCGGTCGAGTCGAGGACGTAGATCACCCCGTCGACGTCTTCCCGGAGCCAGTGCATCGCTTCGGCGACGCCTTCGGTTGCTTCTCGGGACCGTCTAACGGCGTCCTCTTCCTCGATATCGAATTCGAGGAATTCCTTGTAGTCGACCTTTGTCGTGACACCAGGGGTATCGACGATGTCGATGGTGACCGTTTTACCGTTGCGTTCGATTTCGACGTTCTCCTTCCGGCGGGCTCGGCGGGTTTCGTGTGGAATGTGGCTCTCCGGCCCGATCGCATCGCCTGTCCAGTCCCGAGCGATCCGGTTAGCGAGCGTGGTTTTCCCCGCGTTTGGGGGTCCATAAATCCCGATCCGCTTCGGCTCAGCGTCGGAGAACAGCTTGTCCGTCACCCGTGAGATGCTGTCTTTGAGGTTCGTTATCAGGCCCATCCTATCCTCCGCCTCCGTGATGTCGGTTCACGGAGGGCTTTGACCTGTCAACCCAGTGCTCCCACTTAAACCTGCGTCAGACGTTTCGCCGTACAGCGGTTGGTTTCACAGGTTTCGGGGGTTTTTCGCCGGGCGCCCCAACCCCCCTATTTCAGGTGGAGAGAGGGGAACGGGCAACCGCGGCCATCAGCAAACACTAGGTCACGTAAACTACAACAAATTTATTGATTGAACTAACGGTAGCTGCAATTTAATTTTAATCTCTATTACGGGTATTGTTTGTCCAAGGATGTGATAAAGGTTTCCTGATATAGGTTGGTCATGTCCGTCATAGCACCGCTGAGGGGTTCCAGTTGAAACGGAGGGGTGGGGGGCGAGGTTAGCCTTCGCAAGTTTGTTCCCGGTTACCACGATTTCCACGGCTTTGAAAGAAACACGCAGGCCGCGGTAGAGGCCGTATACCGTACCCAGCCGCACTGCCTCCAGTTGAAACCGTCCGGTTGATACACAGTTCGCGTCCCCCCTTCCGTGTATGGGTTTGCCGCCACCGGATGGATGAATCCGAAAGGGCTCAAGTAGTGTTTAATTTCTGTTACAACAATCGGTATTTCATCATGATCAGTAATCGTCCAATACGTCTGCCGGTGAATATCACCGTCTTAGCGAGGGTCCCGTCAAGTGGTTGACTCGACGCGGCCGGGCTAGTATTTATCATCCGACCGAGGTTAACCGTTGGTTTATCGAAATGTTCAGCCGAATATCGTGTTGGCTCGATCGCGGGCGAATCTTCCATAACGATTTTATAGTCAGCCAAACCTCGGGTTCTTCTGCATCAACTGGACATCGCTCTGGCCGCGATCTGTCCAGGAAACGTGACGCACGTGCCCGGTACTGCGGGGTTGTCGGGCCTCGGGAAAATCGCGGGGGATTGGCTTGCACGGGAAACCAGGGACACACTAACGCTATGCATGTCTGACGAGCGCAAGACGGGTGAGGGATCGGGTGTCGAACGGGCAGCGCGTGGGGGTGGCCGGAGTGCCCAGGCGTTGGACCTCGACAGCGCGGTCCTCGAGGACACCTCCAGCAGTGGACTCTTCGATGACCTCCTGAGCGGGGAACCGATCTTCGAGAACAAGGAGGTTCTCCGGCCCTCCTATACGCCCCACGAACTGCCGCACCGGAACGAACAAATCAACAACATGGCGACGATCCTCGTCGCCGCCTTACGGGGGGAAACACCGTCCAACATCCTCATTTACGGAAAAACTGGCACCGGCAAGACGGCTAGCGCCAAATTCGTCAGCCAGGAACTCAAAGAAACCTCGCAACGATATGAAGTCCCCTGTGAGGTCGAGTACATCAATTGCGAGGTGACCGATACGAAATATCGAGTCCTCGCCCAGCTCGCGAACACATTTATCGAACGCAATGAGTCCGCGATCGATGAGCAACTCGACGAGTTGACCGCCCTCGAGGAGGACATCGACCGCGGTCGAACGACGCTCGACACGAGTTCGTTCGCGTCGCGGGCCGAGCTTGAGGAGCGGATCGACGCGCTCCAGGCCGACCGGGATGCCATGGAATCCGTCCCGATGACCGGCTGGCCGACCGATCGCGTGTATAGCACGTTTTTCGACGCCGTCGATTACCAGGAGCGCGTCGTCGTAATCATGCTCGACGAGATCGACAAGCTCGTCGAGAAATCGGGCGACGACACGCTCTACAATCTCTCGCGAATGAACTCCGAACTCAAGAACTCGCGCGTGTCAATCATGGGGATCTCGAATGATCTGAAGTTCACCGATTTCCTCGATCCCCGCGTCAAATCGAGTTTGGGCGAGGAGGAGATCGTCTTCCCCCCGTACGATGCCAACCAGCTCCGTGACATCCTCCAGCACCGGGCTAACGTGGCCTTCAAGGATGACGTTCTCTCCGACGACGTGATCCCGCTTTGTGCGGCGTTTGCCGCCCAAGAACACGGCGATGCCCGCCGGGCGCTCGACCTCTTGCGGACGGCCGGTGAGCTCACCGAACGCGAAGGCACCGACCTCGTGCGGGAAAAGCACGTCCGGCAAGCGCAGGAGAAGATCGAGCTTGATCGCGTTGTCGAGGTGGTACGCACCCTCCCCACCCAATCGAAGCTCGTACTGTTTGCGATCATCACGCTCGAGAAGAACGGCGTCGGCAACATCAACACCGGCGAGGTCTATAACGTGTATAAACAGCTTTGCAACGAGATCGATGCCGACGTCCTGACCCAACGGCGCGTCACCGACCTCATCAGCGAGCTCGATATGCTCGGAATCGTGAACGCGATCGTCGTCTCGAAAGGCCGCTACGGCCGCACCAAGGAGATCAGCCTCTCGGTCCCGATCGACGAGACGGAGGGCGTCCTCCTGTCCGATTCACGGCTCGTCGACATCGAGAGCACGAAGCCTTTCGTGCAGGCGCGTTTCGGCGACGGCGACTGATCCGTTTTCTGTCGACTACGCGGCGACCGAGGCGTTCACTGCCTTGGTCGTGGCGGCCTGGATCGCTCCGAAGTGGAGCCGCACGTAGCCGAGCCACGGGATACGGAGCTCCGCCGTCCCACGGATCCACCCGGGCTGGACCGGATCGCTGATCCCGGAGACCTGGTCGTAAAGGCCGTTGTTGTCGCCCTTGGTGATGAACCCGGCGTTCGGCGCCGGGCAGTTCCGGATTTCCGAGCAGGCCGTCCCCGGTACCATCGACGGATCGGCCTTTGCGTACCAGTTCTCGCTCTCGTTCACCCAGAACCGGGCGCGGTGGATGATCGGCGTGTCGGACCCCCCGTTCGGCCGATACACGATGACGTCGCCGTAATCGCCGAACTTCCGGTACTGGCCACCGGTGGCCGCCTGGTAGGTGACGATACCGGTCCCCGCCACCGCCCGGGCCGGCACCAGCCGGTGTTCGTCCATGACGAAGACCAGATCGCCGCGATGGAGGTGGGGCTCCATGCTCCCGCTCTCGACGGCGACCATCGGCGGCCAGACGCCGCTCACCCCGTAGAGGAGCGCCCCGACGAGCAGCACCGCCAGAACGCTGCTCAGGAAGTCCCGAACGAACCGTGGCCCGGGCTGGTCGGTGGTCAGAAACCACCGGGCCCAGCCGACGGGCCCGTCCGGGGAGTCTTCCGTCATCAACTTCGCGTTCGTCGTCCGGGCTATCAACCTCTCGGTATCCTTTTAGCCGCGCCACACCTCCCGAGTGACGTGCCCCTCGACACCCCTGCGCGGATCGTCCAGGAACTAACGGCGCGGGGGCTGAATGCCGACCGAGAAGCGGTAACGCTCATCGCGAACGCCGACGACCCCGACCACGCTCTCGACCGGACCGTTGAGCACGTCCCCGGCTCGGCGCTCTCGCTCACCGCCGAGGACGTTAGAGCCGCCCTTGATACCCCGGTTTCCGGTGGGTCTAATGGATCAAAAAACCAGGACACACAACCTGATACTCCACCTGAAATGAAGGGGGTTGGCGCCGGCGCTCAAACGGTGGCCACCATCGAGAACGACGTCACCGGACGGAGCACGGGGACGGGCGTCTACGATGACTTCGTCTCGGTCTTTCGCGACCGCTACGAACGACTGGCCGGCCTTCTCCGCTCCCGGGTCAATCACCGCCCCTCGTCGGCGGTCGCCGACATGCCGGGCGGCAGCGAGGCGGCTCTTGTTGGCATGGTTACGGACATCCGCTCGACCGCGAACGGCCACTGGTTGGTCGAGATCGAGGACACCACCGGGACCTTCCCTACCCTCGTCACCAAGGACAAGGATATCGCCGCGCTCGTGGAGGATTTAGTCTTCGACGAAGTGGTCGCGGTCGAGGGTCGGCTCGCGGATGACGCCGGCATCCTGTTCGTTGACGACCTCTTTCTCCCCGACGTCCCCCGAACGTTCGAACCGACGACCGCCGACCGCCCCGTCAGCGCCGCGCTCATCTCCGACATTCACGTGGGCAGTTACGAGTTCCTCGACGACGCCTGGGGCTCGTTCGCCGACTGGCTCCACTCCGAGGAGGCCGACCGCGTCGAATACCTCCTCATCGCCGGTGACATGGTCGAGGGGGTCGGGGTCTACCCCGGTCAGGACGAGGAGCTCGCCATCGTCGACATCTACGAGCAGTACGAGTCCTTCGCCGAGCAGCTCAAAGCCGTCCCCGGGGACCTCGAGATCGTCATGATCCCCGGCAACCACGATGCCGTCCGCCTGGCCGAACCCCAGCCGGCATTCGACGACGAGCTCACGGACATCATGGCCGCCCACGACGCCCGCGTCTCGGGCAACCCCTCCGTCGTCACGATCGAGGGCGTTTCGGTCCTGATGTATCACGGCGTCTCGCTCGACGAGATGATCGCGGAGATTCCGGAAGCGAGCTACGACGAGCCGCAGGTCGCGATGACCCATCTCCTCAAGAAGCGTCACCTTGCCCCACCATTCGGCGAACGGACTCGCGTTGCCCCCGAGGACCACGACTACCTCGTCATCGACGAGGTCCCCGACGTGTTCCATGCCGGGCACGTCCACAAGCTGGGCTACGGTCGCTACCACAACGTCACCGTCATCAACTCGGGCTGCTGGCAGGCCCAGACGTCCTTCCAGCGGCGGGTCAACATCGTACCCGACGCGGGGTACGCCCCGATCATCGACCTCGACACGCTGGACGTCACCGTCAGAAAATTCACCTGATTCACGGGCTCAACCGGAAGCGAACCGTCCGGACGTCGTCGAACCGCGGTCCCGAGCCCGTCCGGGCGAAGCCGGCCTCGGCGACAATCGACTGTACCGCCTCGTCGGTCTCGGGCACTAGGAGTTCGACGGCCATGCCCTCGCGCTTGGCGAACCGGACTGGCTCGTCGAGCAACCGCTCACAGGCCTCGGGGTCGCCATCGAGCTGCGTGACGTAGACCGTCCCCGGCCGGGCGTCGAAGCTCACGAACGCCAGGATGCCGTCGTCGGTCTCGGCGATCCGGACAGTGCGGTCGTGGATGACGTTCCGGAGGACGTCACGGGGCCCGTCCGCGAGCTCGGCGAGGGCGTCGGCGTCGGCCTCGACGGCATCCCGGACCTCCATGCCCCGAGGTTCGAGGCGGCGGCAATAAAGCCCGTTGCTCGGGTATCTGTGCGTCCGCAGCCCTGTGGATCATGAACACAGTTATCTCCCCCGGTTAGCTACGGGGTGCCATGAACCAACAGCCGGCACCCACGTTCGGGGTGGCAGCGTGCGGATCGTAGTCAAGTTCGGCGGGACGAGCCTCGCGACCGGCGACCGGATCGACCGGGCGGCCGACTCCATTGCGGCCGTCGTCGAGGCGGGCCACGAGGTGGTGGTTGTCGCGAGCGCGATGGGCAACACCACCGACGACCTTCTCGATGCCATCTCGTTCGACGCCGACGAGCGCGACCGCGCCGAGATCGTCAGCATGGGCGAGCGCACCAGCGTTCGCATGCTCAAAGCCGCCTTGAGTGCCCGGGATATCCCCGCGATCTTCGTCGAGCCGGGCAGCGATACCTGGCCGATCATCGTCGACGAACACGGCGAGCTCGAGCGGGAGGAGACCCGCCGCCGAACGAACGAACTCGAGGGCCGCCTCGCCGAGTCGGTCCCGGTCGTGACGGGCTTCCTGGCCGAGGACCACGAGGGGAACGTCACCACCCTCGGCCGGGGCGGGAGCGACACGACGGCCGTCATGCTCGGGAACTACCTCGACGCGGACGAGGTGATCATCGTCACCGACGTCGAGGGCGTCATGACCGGCGACCCCCGAGCGGTCGAGGGCGCCCGGAACGTCGGCCAGATCACCGTCGACGAGCTCCGCAACCTCTCCTTCCGCGGCGCGGAGGTGGTCGCCCCGTCGGCGCTCGCCTACAAAACCGACGACATGTCGATGCGGGTCATCCACTACCAGCACACCGACCTGCTCACCGGCGGCACGGACATCGTCGGCGAGTTCGAGAACCTCATCGACATGCGCGAACACCCCCTGGCCTGCGTCACCGTTGCCGGGCGCGCCATCCGCAACCAGCCGGGCATCCTCGCCGACCTCTCCAGCGCCCTCGGCGAGGCCGACATCAACATCGACGCCGTCTCGAGCGGCCTCGATTCGGTCACCTTCTACATCGACGCCGACCAGGGCAAGGACGCCGAGGCCGTCCTCCACGACACGGTCATCGACTCGACCGTCCTCTCCTCCATCACCGTCGACGAACCCGTGGGCGTCATCCGCATCACCAGCAGCGACCTCCCCCAGCAGCTCAACGTCCTCCTCGAGGTGCTCGGCCCGCTCGCCGATGCTTACCTCCCGATCCACGACCTGATCACGAGCGCGACGACCGTCGCGGTCTTCGTCAACTGGGAGGATGGCGAGCAGGCCCTGGAACTGATCCAGTCGGCCTTCGACTGACGCTCACCGCCCCTGTTCGAGGCGCGTCCCCGTCCGCTCGGGCAGGCCGGCCTCGGCGATCGCCGCTTGGACCCGCTCGATGTCGTAGGCCACCCGCCGTTCCTCGACCTGTCGCGCCGCCAGATCGAGGATCGCGTAGGCCGCCCGGGGGTCGCCATCGCGTGGCTGACCGACGCTCCCGGGGTTGAGCACGATCCCCTCGTCGAAGACTTCGTGGGACTGGACGTGGGTGTGGCCCATGACCAGCGCCGCTTCGCCGTCGAGGAGGGCGGGCGAAAACGCCTCCGGATAGGTGTAATGGTCGGGGTCGTCGGGGTGGCCGTGGACCACCTTCACCTGCGATTCGAACAGTTCCCGGGAGGCCGGCAACCCGGCGAGCCACGCCCGCTGGTCGTCCGTCACCGTTTGCTCGGCGTGGTCGACCCCCGCCCGGGCCATGTGGTTCCCCCGAAAGTTCCGCCCCGTCACGAGCATCCGGTCGTGGTTGCCTATGATGGTCGGCACCGCCCGGTCGCGCATGGCGTCGATGCACGCGCCCGGCCAGGGGTTGTAACCGATCACGTCGCCGGCACACACCAGCGCGTCCACCGGCGGCAGGTCGTCGAGGACCGCCTCGAGGGCCACCAGGTTGGCGTGGAGATCTGCGAGGACGCCCACCCGCACGCCTCACCCTCCCGGGCCGTTGACGTAGGCGAGGTCCCACCCGTCGGTCTCGCGGCTCACCCCGGCGGCACACACCGCGTGCTCGAAGTCGAGGTCGTAGGCCGTGCGGGCGGCGTCCCGGGCCCCCTCGGCGTCGAGGGCAAAGGGCGCCGGCTCGTCCTCCTCGTACGTCGCGACGAGCGTCGGCTCGGTCACCTCCCGGACCAACAGCGCGTCACGTCGCACGATCCCGACCGTCGCTCCGTTTCCGAGCACGCCCGCGATCCGCGGCGTGTCGTAGTCGTCCTTCTCGAAGTCCAGGGTCAACAGCCCGTGGGCCAGCGCGTCGCGCGCGGGATACCCCAACTCGAGCTTCTCGGCGATCGGGTCCACGTGGGACCCGTTCCCCAGCACGGCGCGGTCATCGGCCACGCGGACGCAGTTGTACGCGATGTAGGGGTTGTCGGTCTCGGGGGCCTCGGGCGTGGGCGACACCGTCAACGTACCGTCCCGGTCGACGATCTGTCGGTTGGGAAACGACCGCGAGGACACCCGGTAGGCCCCGACCTCGGGCCCGATGATCACGAATCGGCCGACGTACATGCCCGACCCTCTCTCAGGCGGCGGAATGTAGGTATCGGTCTCGTGGACGAGAGCGAACAGTCAAGCCCCGGGATCGTGAACGCGGGCCATGGACTTCGGCCTTTTCCTCAACCCGCAGGCACCTGCCGACGACCCGCTCGCCGACCTGCTCGCCGACCTCGTCACTCTCACCCGGACCGCCCGCGACGCCGACTTCGACCTCGTGACCGCCGGCCAACACTACCTCGCTGACTACGTCCAGGCCCAGCTCATCCCCCTGCTCGGCCGGCTATCGGCCGATGCCGGCGACATGACGCTCGCGACGGGGATCGTCCTCCTCCCGCTGCACCACCCCGTCGAGATCGCCGAGCAGCTCACCACGCTCGACGGCCTCGCGGGCGGCGGGGCGATCTGCGGCGTCGGCGCGGGCTATCGTGACGTCGAGTTCGATAGCTTCGGCGTCCCGAAGGCCGAGCGAGGCCGGCGCCTCGAAGAGGGGATCGAGCTCATGAACCGCCTCTGGACGCAGGAGTCGGTCTTATTCGACGGCGAGTTCTATCAGGTGGAGGACGTCGCGATCACGCCCCGTCCCGACACCAAACCCCCGGTCTGGATCGCCGCGAACGCCGGCCGGGCGGTCGATCGGGCGGCCCGGCTCGGCGACGCCTGGTTCGTCAACCCCCACGCCACGATGGCCGAGATCCGCGAGCAGAAGACGCGCTACGATTCGATCCGCAAGGAAATGGGCAAGGACACGGGGGTCCCACTCTTCAGGGAGTGTTTCGTCGCCGAAACGACCGAACAGGCCATCGAGACGGCCCGGCCCTACCTCGAGCCGAAGTACCAGCGCTACATCGACTGGGGCCAGGACGAGGCGATGGAGGATCAACAGGACCTCCACAAACCCTTCGAGGAGCTCGCCGAGGACCGGTTCCTGCTCGGGACGCCTACTGAAGTGGCCGCGGAGATCGAGCGCTACGAAGCGGAAATCGACGCGAACCAGATGGTCTTGCGACTGAACTGGCCCGGGATGCCGGTCGAGAAGGCGGCTGAGTCGATTCGGTTGATCGGCGACGAGGTCGTGCCTGCGGTGTAGGGGTTTGTCGAAAAGCCGGTTTACTTTCAGTGTACACTTAGATTGTTTTTATTATAATATTTATTGGTAAAATAGGTATGGCTCTGTCCGAGAAGAAATGCATCGAGGTGCTTCAGGAAGCGGCTGCAATGCTGGGAAAATCACCCACGAAACCAGAGTATGAACAACTAGGTTTGACTCCTGCATCTGCCACAATCATCCGAAACATTGGTGGATGGAATCGGGCAAAGGAAATCGCGGGATTGGAGACGAATCCGTCGAGAGGGCCACGTACTCAACCAATTCCTGACGACGTAAACCTCCCTAATGGATTAGTCTGGGAGGAGCTTTCGGTTGACCAACGCTGGCATTATCAGAACGCTAAATGGAATTGGGTGCGGACCCGTCAACGACGAGCCCGGCATCGAAGGTGGCTATTTGGTATCAAACAAGAAAGCGACGGATGCAGTCAATGTGGGGAAAGTAATCCTGCACGTCTCGACTTTCACCATCGAGAGGATGACGACCGGTTCATGCCTGTCAATAAGTTGGTCCCTTATGGGTTTGGTAAGGAACGAATTCAAGAGGGAATCGATAAGCGTGAACTTCTTTGTGCGAACTGTCATCGCAAACACCACGCTGGACCGTTTTCGACGAATACGAGACAACGAAGGGTTGAGCTTCGATACTGGCTGCTTAAACAAAAAGCCGATTCAACAGGATGCAAACGATGTGAGGAGGAAAATCCACACTGTCTTGATTTCCATCATCTGCACAAGGAAGAGAAGACGCGGTCAGTTAGTCAATTGATTAATTACGAGGTCTCTAAAGAGGAACTCCAAAAAGAGATCAATAAATGTGAGATCTTATGTGCAAATTGCCATCGAATACATCATTATTCAAATCCTTCACCATCTTCCTAAGTTCGCAAGGCTAAATATCGACGATGGCCGATTTATGCCTTGAAGCCCCATGGTGTAGCGGCCAATCATGAGAGCTTCTGGACGAACGAAAGGACATCCTTCGTTCGGGAAATGGCTCTCGACATCGGTTCGAATCCGATTGGGGCTATTCTGACATATTATCCTAAAATTAGATTACCACGCGAAGAGATATTAGTGTGTAATTTTGATATTTTAGCCGTTTCTAGGTCAATCAATCCGTTGGTTATTCGACTGGTTTACTGCGCCGACTCCTCGACCGCAAACGTCGATAGCTCGGTTTCCTTCGACGTGATGAACTCGAGCAGCACCGCCTCGCCCTCTTCGGTCTTCTGGATACCGCGTTCGATCGCGTTCGACACCTCGTCCGGGTCCTCGATCTTCTCGGCGTAGCCGCCGAGCGCCGTCGCGACGTCGGCGAACTCGCCGCCGAAGGGCGTCGAGTACCCCGCCATCTCGTAGTTGTTGAGGAGGATCGAGAGGATCGGGATGTCCTCGCGGACCGCCGTCTCGAAGTCGAGGCCGGTCATGCCGATGGCGCCGTCACCCCAGAAATTCACGCAGAGCTTGTCCGGGTGGACCAGTTTCGCGCCCATGGCGAGCCCGAGGCCGTAGCCGAGCTGGGTGGTCTTGCCCCAGCCGATGTAGCCCAAGGGGTCGGGCGACTCCCAGAAGGGGGCGAGGAAGTCACGGGCGTTGCCGGCGTCGTGGGTGACGATCGCGTTGGAGGCGTCGATGGTCTCGGTGAGCTCGTGGACGACCCGGTAGGGGTTGATCGGGGTTTCATCCGAAGTGAGCTTCGGGCGCCAGTCATCGAGCCAGTCCTCGCGGACAGACTCGATCTCGGCGACCACGTCGTCGCGGCGGCCGCGGGGGCCGTCCAGTCGCGACTGGACCTCGTCGACGAGCGCCTCGAGGACGAGCGTGGCGTCGCCCGGGAGGGCGAGATCGGATTTGACGTCCTTGTCGATATCCGTCGTGTCCAGGGTGGAGTGGACGATCGTCTTGCCCGCGGGGACGGTCAAGCCGTAGGCCGTTTTGGTGAAGGAGCAGCCGATGCCGAAGATGGTGTCCGCCTCCGCCATGAAGTGATGCAGCTGCCCGGGGACGGATTTGGCGGCCGCGCCGAGGGAGAGCGGGTGGTCCTCGGGGAAGGCGCTCTTGCCGTTGAGGCTGGTGGCGACCGGCGCCTCGAGGAGTTCAGCGAGTTCCAGCAGCGGCGCCCAGCCGCGGGCGTAGTGGACGCCCTGCCCGGCGAAGATGACCGGGCGCTCCGCCTCGATGAGGGCGTCGGCGACCGGCGCGATGCCGTCGGGGTCGGGGGCGACGCGTCTCGAGGTCGTGGGTTCGTAGTCCGGTTCGCCCACGTCGACGTCGAACACGTCGAGTGGGAGCTCGACGACGGCCGGGCGTTGGCGACCGTTGCGGGTGGCGGAGAAGGCCCGCCGGAGCGTCTCGCCGACGGCGTCGGGGTCGGTGAGCTGCTCGCAGGTCTTGCTGATGTGGGCGTAGTTCAGCCGGGAGTTGAATTTCGGGTCGACGTCGGTTTTCCGCCGGGTGTAGCCCGCCGGGAGCGCCACGAGCGGGGCGGACTCGCCGTAGGCCTGGGCCACGCCGCCGAAGGAGTTCTCGGTGCCGGGGCCGTGCTGGCAGGCGAAGGCGGCGATCTCGTCGCCGGCGGTGACGCGGGCGACGGCGTCCGCCATGTGGGCGCCCGTGCGTTCCTGGCGGACGATGATGGTGCGGATGCCGGCAGCCTCGGCCGCCCCGGTATCGAACAGGGGGTGGCTTGGGAAGCCGAAGAGGTAGTCGACACCCTCCTCGCGGAGGATGTGGGCGATGGTGTCGGTTACATTCATGTGTGGGATGGTGAGTGAGCTAGTCGAGACGGGGGAGGGGCTTAAAACGATTTTTTCACTAACGTTCGGGGCCTTTGCGGTGGGACGAAAGATTCAATTCCGGGGCTGGGCTTGCCCAGCCATGTCACGATCGCGGGACCTGTCGGCGCTTTACGTTCACGAGTCGGTCGAGGCGGTGATCCCGCCGGGGGCGTTCGTCGACGCCTTCGCCGACCTTGACGTGCCGACGACGCTGATCGGCGACGGGGCATCGGTTGCCGAGGACGAGGCCGTGGTGACCTACGAGCCCAGACCCGAGTTTCTGGAGGCCGGCTGGGTGCATTGTGCCCGGGCGGGCTACGAGGCGTTCGACACCGACGCGTATGCAGCGGCGGGCGTCCCGTTGACGAACAGCACGGGCATCCACGGCGAGTCGGTGGGCGAGCTGGCGATCGGGTTCATGCTGTCGCTGGCGCGGATCCTGCACATCTATCGCGACCACCAGAACGAGCGCGAGTGGTACGAACCCGACTACGAGCGGCCGTTCACGATCGGCGGCGAGCGGCTGTGTGTGGTGGGGTTAGGGACGATCGGGGCGGCGATCGCCCGGCGAGCCGACGCGCTCGGGATGGAGGTCGTCGGGGTGCGGCGCAGCGACGAGCCCGTCGAGGGGGTGTCGGAGATGTATTCGCCCGCCGCGCTCCACGACGCCATCGCCACGGCGCGGTTCGTCGTGCTCGCGACGCCCCACACCCCGGAAACCGAGGGGATGTTGAGCGACGAGGAGTTCTCGGTCATGCGCGAGGACGCCTACGTGATCAACATCGGGCGGGGGCCGGTCGTCGACGAGGCGGCGCTGGTGCGCGCGTTAGAGGGAGGCGAACTTGCGGGAGCGGGCCTCGACGTGTTCGAGGGTGAGCCCCTTCCGCAGGACTCGCCGCTGTGGGCCATGGAGGACGTCATCATCTCGCCGCACAAGGGGTCGGCGACCAACCGGTACCACCTGGATATCGCCGAGCTCGTCAAGGCAAACGCCGAGCGGTATCGCGAGGGTCGCGAGCTGCGGAATCGAGTCGCCTGATCAGTCGTCGTCGGTCGACTGGATCGGCGCGGCGCGCTCTTCCGAGAAGCCCTCGGAGTCCTCGATGCGGGCCTTCGCAGTGGGGTCGAACTCGGTCTCGATGTCCTGGTAGCGGTCGACGAACGCGAGCTCGTGGTGTGACTCGGTCGGGTGGCCGAGATAGCGCTGTTCGAGGTCGAACTGGGCCTCCTCGCCGTGGTCGGCGAGCGCCTGGAAGTCCTCGTAGACGTGGTAGGCCGCCGAGTGCAGCGCGAACAGAGTGATGAAGATGTAGCGATACCCGAGGTCGCCGAGCTCCTGGAAGGTCAGGGGATCGGACTCCTCCGACCAGGCGAACGACGAGGAGTAGTTGAACGCGAGCTTGAGGTCGGGGTGGGTTTCGTGGATCGTCTCCGCGTACCGAGTCGCATCCGCGCGGCTCGGGTCCGGCATCTCCGGCCAGACGATGTCGACGCCGATGTCGGCGTACATCCGGCCGCGCTCGAGGTGTTCCTCCCACGAGCCGTTGGCCGAGCCGTAGGCGTCGGTGCGGGCGATGATGACGGTGTCGTCGCACTGCTTGGCGTCGACGGCCGCCTCGAATCGCGCCCGGGCGTCCTCCCGGGAGACGATCTGCTTGCCGGCGATGTGGCCACAGCGCTTTGGCGTGGTCTGGTCCTCGATGTGGATGGCGGCCACGCCGGCCTTCTCGTACTCGCGAACGGCACGCCGAACGTTGTGGATGCCCCCGTAGCCCGTGTCGCAGTCGGCGATCACGGGGAGGTTGCACGCCTCGACGATGCGCTTGGCGTTCTCGACCATTTCGGTCATCGTGACCATTTCGAGGTCGGGGAAGCCGAACTGGCCGAGGACGGTCGAGTAGCCGCTCATGTAGGCCGCCTGGTGGCCCGTCATCTCCGCGAGCCGGGCATCGAGGGCGTGATAGATCCCGGGGGCGAAGACGTAGTCCTCCGTGTCGAGCAGCTCGCGGAACGATTCGGCGGCGGGGTTGTCGATGGCTCTGGTGGTGAAGTCAGTGTTCATCAGTGGTCACCTCGGTCGGCGATGGTGGCTTCGATCCGGTCGAGCTGAGTCCGGATGGTGTCGATCTCGCGGCGGAGCCGGTCGAAATCAGTCGGTTCTGGTTCGGTCCCGGTGGTGATCAGCGGGACGAGCGGGGCGTCGATGTCGGCGGTGTCGGTTCGTGGCATCGATAGCGTATCGGTGGTGTCGGCGGTCGTTGGTCGATCGGTCGGGTCCTCGGTCGGTATGCGGGTACGCCCATTGCGTGTCACCGTAGTCTGTCGGGCGAGGAGTTGGCGCATAAAGGTTATGATCTTTAATGATAATATTCTTTGATGGTCCTTAACGAATATAATTGACAGAGCCTCACACACCGGAACACATGTCAATAATCATGTTCGAAAGGGTTTATCTTCGCCCGCCGGCATCGGTTACGGTATGTCAGGACCCGCCGCCGATGAGCACCCGCCGGGGACGTCCTCATCGCTGAACCACCGCCGTGTGCCCGGGGTCGATGGCTGAGAGCGATCCCGGACCCGACCCGTCGGACGACGCCCGGGCGAACTACGACTACGTCGAGGACGGGGTCGACCGGCCGGCCCTCGTCGACGACCTCGAGGGCCTGGTTACCGGCGACGTCCGGTTCGACGAATACTCCCGCCAGCTCTATGCCACCGACGCGAGCGCCTACGAGGTGACGCCAATCGGCGTCGTGTTCCCGCGGTCGACCGGCGATGTCTCGGCCGTCATGGCCTACTGTGCCGAGCGGGAGATCCCGGTCCTCCCCAGAGGCGGCGGGACGAGTTTGGCCGGCCAGACGGTCAACGAGGCGGTTGTCCTGGACTTCACCCGGTACATGGACGAGATCTTGGACGTCGACGTCGAGGGCCGAGAAGTGACGACCCAGCCGGGGACTATCCTCGGCGACCTCAACCACCGGCTGGCCGACCACGGGCTGAAGTTCGCCCCCGATCCCTCGACCGCCGACCGGAGCGCGATCGGCGGCGCCATCGGGAACAACACGACCGGCGCGCACTCGCTCAAGTACGGCAAGACCGACGCCTACGTCGAGGAGCTCGAGGTGGTCCTGGCCGACGGGACGGTGACGACGCTCGGGGAGATCAGCCTCGACGAGCTTCGGGAGTGGGCCGATCCCGACGGCGACCTCGAAGCCCGGTTCTACGCCGAGGCCCTCCGGATCATCGACGAGGAGGCCGATGCCGTCAGCGAGGCCTACCCATCGATCAAACGGAACGTCTCCGGGTACAACCTCGACGTGCTCGTCGAGGAGGCCGAATCGGGGGTCGTCAATCTGGCCCGGCTGATCGTCGGGAGCGAGGGGACCCTCGCGATGGTCACGAAGGCGACCGTCTCGCTCGAACCCGTCCCGGAAACGAAGTCGGTCGCCCTGCTCACGTACACGTCGCTTATTGACGCGATGGAGGACGTCGGGCCCATCCTCGAGCACGACCCGGCCGCCGTTGAGGTGCTCGATGAGCCCCTCCTCGAACTGGCCCGTGACCTCGAGGAGTTCAAGGACACCCTCTCGATCCTCCCCGAGGGGACGAACTGTTTCCTCCTCGTGGAGTTCTATGCCGACTCCGACGAGCAGGGGCGGGCCAAGGTCGCGACACTGCTGGACGACCGGGTGGGCGAGCTGGCCTTCGCCGGCCTCGAGGCCCACGACGAGGCCGAGCAAAAGGAGTTCTGGACCATGCGGAAGGCCTCGACCCCGATCCTGCTCTCGCGGACGACCGACGCCAAGCACATCGCCTTCATCGAGGATATCGCGGTCCCGCCGGAGCACCTCCCCGAGTATATCGCCGATTTCAAGCAGGTCTTCGACGAGCACGACACGTTCGGCAGCTTCTACGCCCACGCCGGGCCGGGCTGCATCCATGTCCGCCCGCTGGTCAACACCAAGACCGAGGACGGCGTGCTCCAGATGGAGTCGATTGCCGATGCGGCCACCGACCTCGCTGTGGAATACGGTGGGTCGGTCTCGGGCGAGCACGGTGACGGGCGGGCGCGGACCCAGTGGAACCGGAAGCTCTATGGCGAACACCTCTGGCAGGTGTTCCGCGACCTCAAGACGGCGGTCGATCCCGACTGGTTGTTGAATCCGGGGACCGTCTGTGGCGATGTCTCGATGACGGAGAACCTGCGGTTCGACCCCGATTACGAGTTCGACGCCGGGTTCGAGTCGGCGCTGCGATGGGAGAACGATAACGGCTTCCAGGGGATGGTCGAGCTCTGCCACGGGTGTGGGGGCTGCCGTGGCGACCAGCACACCATGGGCGGCGTCATGTGCCCGACTTACCGCGCCTCCCGGGAGGAGATCACCTCGACCCGCGGGCGGGCCAACTTGCTCCGACAGGCCATGAGCGGTGATCTCCCCGAGGACGAGCAGTTCGATCTGGAATTCATGCACGAGGTGCTGGATCTCTGTGTCGGGTGTAAGGGGTGTGCCCGGGACTGCCCGAGCGAAGTCGACATGGCGAAGCTCAAGGCCGAGGTCACCCACGCCCACCACCAACGCCACGGGGCGTCGCTCCGCGACCGGCTGTTCGCGAACATCGACCGACTGTCGGCCCTCGGGAGCGCGCTCGCCCCGTTCTCGAACTGGGGCACGTCGGTCCCCGGTAGCCGGTGGCTGCTCGAACAGACCATCGGGATCGCCCGAGGCCGTTCACTCCCCTCGTTCCACCGGGAAACCCTCCGAAAGTGGTTCGACGACCGTGGGGGGCCGGCCGTCGACGCTGATTCAGCCGACCGACGGGTGCTCCTTGTCGCCGATACGTACACCAACCACAGTAACCCCGCCGCCGGGCGCGCAGCCGTCGGCGTGCTGGAGGCGGCCGGCGTCCACGTCGAGATCCCTGACGGGGTCGGCGACGTCGGCCGACCGGCCTTCTCGAAGGGCTTTCTCGATACCGCCCGGGAGCGGGCGGCGGCCACCGTCGATGCCCTCGCCCCCCGGGTTGCAGACGGCTGGGACATCGTGGTGGTCGAGCCGTCCGATGCGGTGATGATTCAGTCGGATTACCTCGATCTCCTCGTTGGCGATGACGTCGAGGCGGTATCGGTGAACACCTATGGCGTCTGCGAATACCTCGACGTGACGGGCCTCGATGCATCGATTCCGTTCAGCCCACCGGGTGAATCCTTGGTCTACCACGGTCACTGCCACCAGACGGCGGTGAAGAAGGAAGGGCACACCGCGGCCGTCCTGCAGCGCGCCGGCTACGATGTCGACCAGCTCGACTCCGGGTGCTGTGGGATGGCCGGTTCGTTCGGCTACGAGGCCGAGCACTACTCGATGAGTCAGGCCATCGGCCGGATTCTCTTCGACCAGGTCAGGAACGCCGGCGTCGAAACCGTCGTCGCCCCGGGGGCGTCCTGTCGGACCCAGCTGGGTGACGAATTCGGGACGAAGCCCCCCCACCCGGTCGAGAAGCTCGCCGAGGCCCTCTAGTCGGCACGAATCCGGTCGCCGACGCCGATCGTCCCGCTTTCGACGATATCGGCACGGAGCCCACCACGGTGCAGGAGGGCCGAGATGATCTCGTCCTTTCCGGTCAGCGACTGCAGGTGCGTACAGGGCTCGCAGAGCCGGATTCCCATGAACCGGGCCTCGCCGATGGAGAACTCCCGGTCGACGAGGTGGTTGAGGGCGATGCCGCTGGTCGTGAGGTTACGCCGATGCTCGCCGGGTTCGAGTTCGATCCCCGCCTCCCGCTGGATGGCTACGACCGCCTCGGTTTCGATCAACGTGAGGTGGCGGCCTCCACCCTCCACGCCCGTGAACGTTCCGGCCTCCTGGAAATAGCGGTCACCCCGGAGTCCCCGGCCGGCGACGGCCTGGACCGAGTCACGGGGTTCGACAGCGGATGCCGCTTCCGGGGCGATGTGGATGGCTTCGACGGTGCCGGATGGCATGCTACGCTGCTACTCGGTCGACCCGGTCTTGACCCTGTTGTTCATGATGGAGTTCCCGGCTCGTCGTCGACGTTGATGCGGCCCGATAGTTCGCGTTTGGAGGCCGGACTGATCGTGATCCCCGCGGACTCCAGCCGGGTCTTGACCGACTGGGCGTAGGTCGAGCGGATGTTGAGCAGGTTTCGGTCGCGCGGGTTCGACACCCAGAAATGGACACGGACGCGTACGGCGTCGCCCCCGAATTCCTCGACGTACGCCCGGGGCCGCGGTTCGGCTCGGACGGCCTCCAGGTCTTCGGCGGCAGTTTCGAGAATCTCTAAGGCAGCGTCGATATCGTCCTCGTAGGCCAACCCGATGGATTCGACGACGCGGTACCGGCCGCGACCGTACGGGCGGGTGATCGCCTCGCTCGTCAATTTGGTGTTCGGTATCGTCACGAGACCGCCATCGACGGTGTTGACCCGGGTGACGCGGAGCGTGATCGACTCGACCGTCCCCTCCCCGTCCGACCACGAGATGTAGTTGCCGACGTTGAACTCGGGATCGATCACGAGGACCAGCCCGCTCACGAACGACCCGATGACCGACTGGGCGGCGACGCCGATAGCCAACGTCCCGGCAGCAATCACGATCGCCGAGTCGACGATGAACTGGCCATAGCCCGCCACCCCGGCCCCCGTGAACAGGGCAACGATCAACACGAACAGGCGGAAGTACCGCGAAATCGCTTCCTGAATGGTCGGGTTGTTCCGGTTTCGGCGCCGGACCACCCGTGCGATGGCCGGCTCGACCACGAACCAGCCGATGCCGGTCACGATCCCGACGCCGACGAGGAACCACCCCGCTCGGATCAGGGTCGGCCAGTAATCGACGAGTTCGTCCGGACCGAGCCCCGGTGCCGCGGTCGAGGTTTGAAGGACTACTGCGCCGCCACCGCACATACGCGTTGCCGATGGACGGCCAGCGTATAAACAGGCATCCCCCGCCTGGCAGCTAAATCCTATAACCGAGGGGTCCGGCCTTCCAAACATGGCCGACCTCACCGTCACGATCGCCGATATCGAACTCGCGGCCGACTGGCTCGACGACAATCCGGAGACGCGGGAGGCGATCGACGAGGCGTTGCCGGTCGAGGGCGACGCGGCCCGGTGGGGGGACGAGCTGTACTTCGAGATCCCCGTGGATGTCCCGGAGGAACACGGGCAAGTCGAGGTCCCAATGGGGGCGATCGCCTACTGGCCCCAGGGGAATGCGTTGTGCGTGTTCTGGGGGCCGACCCCGGCCAGCGTCGACGACACGCCCCGGGCGGCGTCTGCGGTCAATGTGGTTGCCCAGCTCGAGGACCCGACGGCAATCGATATCGGGTCGGGTGGTGCGCACGTCCGCGTCGATCGTGCATAGATTCCGCTCTTGACTCTGGCAAAGTGAAGACCGCGAGAGAGGCGGCGTGGACCTGGACGGGAGACGTTGTCCCCGACCCGTGCGGCCGTCGGGTTCTCGATCTAGCGTTGGCCGGATTCACACCGGCGTTGCCGGTCAAAGACCGGCTTTATCCGGGTTTCCACCGGACCTGCTTGATCGATCCGCCGTGGTTCGCGAAGCCCGCTTACGCGTGCTCCGGTACTCGGCCTTCCTTTCCCGACTTCCCGGGCAGCCGAGCCCTGGATCGGTACGGTTCTCCTTTGGAGCCGTATCCTCGTCGCCCTGTGACGGACGGTTCGGTTATGGCCCCTGACCGATCCCGTCTCCACCGCGTCCGGTCGATCTGGGTTCGGTCGTCCAGTGTGTCCCCGCGACCCTCGCGGGATTCATCCCTCGACCCCGGGTGATAATAAATCATTCTGAAAATTGCGTGACAATCACTGACATAGTTTTGACCCGCGCCGCCGTGAATTATTCTCGCCATTCCGGAGTCTACTGGTTTTCGGTTATTTGTCGATCGCCAACAGCGAGACGCGTTCGATGACGAGGGTCTCGAGATCGGCGTCCGTCGCCGAACGTTCACGCTCAGTGATATTAAAGAATTCAGCGATGAGTTCCTCGTCGCGGGCCCTCCCCACGACCGTGTCTCCGTCGATTACGTCGCGAAGGCCGGACGCGGCGTCGACTTCTGCGCCGTCGTCGACCACGATCGCGATCGGGAGCCGGCCGGGTTTCACCCCGATCTCGATCGCGCGTTCGATCTGTCGGCGGCCGGCCGCGTAGCAGAGGATCTCGATCGCGCGGTCGTCGGCGATCGCATCGGCCCGGTCGAATGCACGATTGGCGCGCTCGACCGCGGCGGTGAGGTGTCGATCGCCGGCGACGTACCGTGCATCGAACGCTTGGACGACCGATCCGTGGTTGTCACCGATCGCGTCGAGCTCGTCGAGGAACGACTCGACGTCATCGATCTCGACCCAGCCGTCGACGATCCTCATTCGAAGTCCCCGAGGTTCGCCTGCCCGCTCGACCCCTCCGATTCCGCCGTGACCGGTTCCGAAGCCGACGTGTCGAAGCTGAGGTCGTCCACCGACGGATCCGGGCGGCCCGCGTTCCGGAGGACCGTTTCGGCCGTCTTCCGCCGGCCATCGAGTGCCCGCAGGACGGTGGCCTTTTCGGCCTCCCGGAGATCGGCCCGGGATTCGATTCCGGCCCGGAAGAGTTTCCGGGCGCGAACGCGCCCGACCTGCGAGACACCCACCAGATCCAGGAGTTCCTCGTTCACCCCGTGCTCAACGCGGCGACGGGCCGTCCGGATGGCGGGGACGCAATCAAGTCCGAGTTCGACGGCCAGCCGCTCGGTCGCATTCAGCAGCCATTCCGCGGTATCGACCTTGCCTCTGATATCGCCGGGCCCGATGCCGAAGCGGGTGGTGAGTTTGTCCTCGTCGAGTTCGTTCGACCAGTCATCTAGGAGCTTCGCCGTCTTCAAAGCCGACAGCCAGTCCTCCCATTCGTGCTCGAACTCTGAAGGCATCCGGCCGAGGAATTCGGATTCGTGCTCGTAGGCCAGCTCGGTGTAGGTCTCCTGGTCGCCGGATCGCAGGTACAGCTGGTACATGTCGGGCGTGCGGGAGACGAGGTGGAACAAACCTAGAGCGGTCGGCAAATCCGCCTCCCGAAGCCCGTCGACGATTTCGGCAGCGCTCATAGGGTCGAGGTAGAGCCGCGAGACGGTGTGGCCGAGGTCGGTCGCGGTGATCCCCTCCTCGTCACGGTCGATGAAGCCGTTGATCTCGAGGTAATCGAGGACCGAGTCAGTGACCTGTTGGAGCCGGTCGGGTTCGGTCGTCTGGGCGGCGTAGAGCGTCTCGTCCAGAAATGACAGCAAAGCGTCCCGGGAGTTGGCATACCCGGTCGCGACGGTCGCGAGCACGTGGGTCCGGAGGGCCGGTTCCGTCGCCAGCTTCGACCGGACGGGTTCCGGATCAGAGTAAATGTAACGATCAAACAGCTCCTGGCGTTCGTCGTGGCTGGAGGCGATCAGGACAGCCTCGCCGTAGGGGTCCATCCCCGGACGGCCAGCCCGCCCGAACATCTGGTGCACCTCGAGGGTTGACAGCGGCGCCATGCCCCCGACGTTCGAATCGTACCGGCGCCAGTCCCGGACGATGACGCGTCGACTGGGGGTATTCACGCCCGCGGCGAGCGTCGGGGTAGCGCAGACGACCTTGATGTCGCGCGTTCGGAAGGCGTCCTCCACCATCGAGCGTTGGGCGCTCGAGAGACCTGCATGGTGAAACGCCGCGCCCTGTTCGACCGCGCTGGCGAGATCTTCGCTCGTCTCCGTGTCGCTGTCCTCTCGGATGGCTGTACTCACCTCCTCGAGCGCCCGACGTTCATCGGCCCCCAGAAACGGCTCGACCGCCCCAGCCAGCCTCGTGGCGGCTGCTTCGGCGTTCCGACGAGAGTTGACGAAGACGAGGCTCGAGCCATCATCGGCGAGGGTATCCTTGACGAGCGTGGCCGTCTCGCGCTCGTTGCCGTTCGGGAGTTCGTATTGGTTGCCGTCATCGAACGAGATGGCGTTCCCGTAGTAGACACCCCGTCTGAGGTCGATCGGCCGCCAGGTGGATTCGACCAGTTCGGCATCGAGCCAGTCGGCGATTTCGTCGGCGTTCCCAATCGTCGCCGAGAGGGCGACCACCTGGAGGGGCGACAGGCGTTGTCTGAGTTTCGCGAGGGTGACCTCCAGCGTCGGTCCCCGACCGGCATCGTCGACGAGGTGGACCTCGTCAGCGACGACACAAGAAATGTTCTCGATCCAGGAGGCGTTGTTCCGGATGAGCGAGTCGACCTTTTCGCTCGTCGCCACGACGATGTCTTTCGCGGCGAGCCATTCGTCCGTACTGTCGTAATCACCGGTCGATTGGCCGACCGACACCGCCGGCTCGAACGCGGCGAACTCCTCGCGTTTCTCGCTCGCCAGCGCCCGGAGTGGGACGATATAGAGGGCGGTCCCGCCGCGGTTGATCGCCGAAAGCATGGCGAGGGTGGCGATCAGCGTCTTGCCGCTGGCGGTCGGCACACTCGCGACGAGGTTGGCCCCGTCGAGCACGCCCCCGTCGACGGCTGTCGCTTGGGGTGGGTAGAGGTCCTCGATCCCCTGATCACGAAGGTGTTCGACCGCGCTATCGGGAAGCCCCGATAGCTCGCCAACATCCATTACTCCTGTGTAGATACCCGTCGTCGTTTAAACTGTCGCCCCGGGTCGTCACGGTGGCGGTAGGGATTTATCCGGCCCGACGCAAGCCGGGACATGAAGATCGAGTTCGACCGGGACACCTGCACGGGGATGTTCCAGTGCGTCCACGAGTGGGACGCCTTCGAGAAGAATCTAGACACCGGCAAGGCCGATCTCGCCGGGGGTGAGGAGGTCGAGGACGACCTGTTTGTCCTCGAGGTGCCGGATGAGGCCGAGTTCGACGCGGAGATGGCTGCTCGGACATGCCCCGTTGAAGCCATCACCCTTTACGACGACGACGGAAATCAGGTTGCGCCATAACATTCAATTGTCTTCTGCGGCCATCCTGGGCGTCACCGTCTCGACGCCGGTTATTTCGAAGCGGGCCCCACCATCAGCGCCCTCGGAGGCGGTAATCGACCACCCGTGTGCCTCGACGATC
>Ga0207797_1000695_pt1 | contig 25746 bp, 19 predicted proteins | sample PRCRCaboRojoPR_6_FD_187275 | JGI IMG/M metagenome (GOLD analysis project Ga0207797, IMG submission 187275) | Marine sediment microbial community from Cabo Rojo, Puerto Rico - PR CR 10% Liquid 1 (SPAdes) | ecosystem: Environmental > Aquatic > Marine > Coastal > Sediment | place: Cabo Rojo, Puerto... | reverse complement strand
GATGGATTTTGGAGCCGAATACAACAACTACGCGGCGGATATCAGCCGAACCCTACCGGTAAACGGACAATTCAGCCGGCGGCAAAAAGCCTGCTACCAGGCGGTGCTGGATGTCATGGGAAAGGCCATGGAAGAGATCAAACCGGGAGTTACCATCGAATCCCTCAACAAATCCGTAGTGAAGGCACTCACCGAAAAACACCTGGAACTGGGCCTTTATAAGGAAAGAGACCTGCAGGATAACGGCGATCAGCAATGGAAAAAATACTTTCCCCACGGGGTATCCCATTTTATGGGTCTTGACGTACATGACACGGGAGACAAGAAAACACCCCTGAAGAAAGGCATGGTAATCAGCTGGGAACCCGGCCTTTACATTCCGGAAGAGCACATTGGTATCAGGATAGAAGACGATATCCTGGTGGACGACAAGCCGGTGAACCTCTCCTCATCTATCCCCAAAGATCCTGAGCATCTGGAGTCGCTCATGCAAAAAAGCAAAACAGGATGATCAGCAGAACCCGGGCCATCGTGTTGCATCATATCAAATATGGCGACACAAGCATCATTGTACATACATATACTAAGGCTTACGGAAGGATAAACTTTATGGTGCAAGGCATCAGGAAAAAAAACAGCCGCATAAAGGTCAACATCTTTCAACCTCTCTACATCCTGGATCTGGAAGTATACTACAAACAAAAACGGCAGCTGCAAAAAATCAAAGAAGCCCGAAATGCCTGTCCCTACCAGACCATACCCTACGACTACAGAAAAAGAAGCATGGCCCTGTTCCTGGCAGAACTGCTCTACCGGTGCCTTCAGGAAGAAGAGGGCCACCCCGATCTTTATCATTTCATTGAAAACAACCTGAGGATCTTTGACCTGAAAGAAAAGGGCCTGTCCAATTTTCACCTCTACTTCATGATCCATCTGACCAAATACCTCGGTTTCTTCCCCCAGGACAACTATGATGAATCCAACATCTACTTCAACAGCCTGAAAGGCTATTTCACCCCTTTTAAACCCAACCACCACCATTTTCTGGATCAACCGGAAAGTTACCTGTTTCACAGGCTCCTGCAGTGGGCTGACAATCAGCATGAAGACCTAAAGCTGGAGAGACCGGGCAGGATGAGATTGCTGCATGGAATGCTTGATTTTTACTACCTGCACAATCAGGGCATGGGACACATCAATTCTTATGAAATACTGAAGGAAACCTTTCGTTGATGCTTCACAAGATTATAATTTAATTAACAGCTTGATATTCAATATACTAAATTTTCTAAAATCTGTATCTTCTGCATGTCATTGTGGAACCCGCATGTTATGATCATGTCTTTGTTGTGCAGGTTCTTGCATGCGGGTTTCATACGGATATACGCTCTGAATGGTGAACCCTCGCATTTTTTTGACAAAACACTTCAAGATGTTCATGACCGGGAACAATCGGGAAAAATTAATTTGTACTTTTACGCTCATTTTTAAAATAGGATAGCTGATGTTTGGTAACAAGCTGAAAGACACCACGAAGGACCTGTTTTCCATCATAACCGATAAGGCCAAAGAGCTGAATGCCCTAAACCTGGTACAGCCGCAACAAAGTGATTGCCCCGAAAAGCTTGCTGAACTGGCCTGCAAATACATAAGCGGGGCGTATAATCACTATGCCCCTCCCTACGGAGTATATAAGCTGAGAAAACAGATTGCCGAAAAGATACGGGGAGACTATAAGCGGGAGGTGGATCCCATCAGCGAGATCACCATAACGGCCGGTGCCAATCAGGCTGTTTACACCGCCATCAGCACTCTGATCTCGGAAGAGGATGAGGTGGTGGTATTCGAGCCGGCTTATAAGAGCTATGTGCCCTCTATACAGAACGCAGGGGGACGTCCTGTATACGTCCCCCTAAAGCTGCCGGATTATCACATCGACTGGTCGGAACTGCACAAGGTAATCAACTCGCGTACCAGGATGATCATCATCAACAGTCCGCACAATCCCACCGGGACACTGCTTACCAAAAATGACCTGCAACGGCTGAAGAAATTTGTCCACGGCACAAAAATAACCATCCTCAGCGATGAGGTCTTTGAGCATTTTATTTTCGGGAACCATGAACATCAAAGCATTCTGCAGATTCCCGAGCTCTATGAGCGCAGCATCGTGGTTTCTTCATTCGGCAAGCTTTTCAACATACCGGGATGGAAAATCGGATATTGCATCGCCCCGCCTAAGATCTCCCACGAGTTGCAAAAAACCCATACCTTTCAGATCAACTCCGTCAATACCCCCCTTCAACACGCTCTGGCCGACCACCTAATGGGAGGCATCGATGTGGAGGGAATTAAAAAGTATCACGAAACCAAACGCAACCTGGTTCAGGAGTATCTCAAAAATACAGGTTTTGATCTGATTGAATCCAAAGGCAGCTTTTTCCAGCTGTTGAAATACGACAGGATCAGCGAACAAAAAGACACCCAATTTGTATCAGAACTGATCAGCCATCAGGGGGTGGCTTTGTTTCCATTATCTTTCTATTATCATGATTTTGTCGACAACCATGTGGTCGGTCTGAATTTCGCACAACCAGAGGAGCACTTGAAGAAGGGCCTGGAAAAGCTAATGAAATACTAACAGAGCAGTTCCATAAACACCCCGGGGTTGCATCTGCAGGTTCGTGCATACGGTTGGCCCCATCAGGAAAATAGGGTTGAATTGGTGCCCGTTATAAAAACAAGCAGAAGCGAAACACGAATGAAACCCGCATGCACGAACCTGCACAACAAAGACATGAACAAACCATGCGGGTTCCACAAAGACATGCAGAAAATGCAGATTTTAGAAATTTTAGTGTATTGAATACCAAACTGTTAATTAAATTATAATCTTGTAAAATCTTCATCTTTCTCTTCATTAATGTATATATTTGAATACTGAGCAAATACAGACAATATGCAAATCATCAATTCTCTGGTCAACTGGCTGAACGTCAAAAGGATTTATCAGATTGAGCTCTTCAAGAAGCATCCCCTTGATGTGCAACGGGAACAATTGTTCAAGCTACTGGGAAGGGCCGAGAACACCGAATGGGGGAAAAAACATGATTATGCTTCCGTCGGCAGCATACGTGACTTTCAGGAACGGGTGCCCATTAACCGGTATGAAGAGCTGAAGCCATATATCGACCGCCTTCTCAAAGGAGAAGAGGACGTGCTTTGGCCGGGAGCCATACGCTGGTTTGCCAAATCATCCGGTACCACCAGCGACAAAAGCAAATTCATCCCCGTCAGCAAGGAAGCCCTTGAGAACTGTCACTTCAAGGGAGGAAAAGACACCCTTTCCATCTATTTCTCCAACTACCCCGATTCCAAACTCTATTCGGGCAAGGGCCTTACCCTGGGAGGCAGCCAGCAGATCAACAAGATCAACAACAAATCATTCTTCGGGGATCTCTCGGCCATCCTGATCGACAACATGCCCTTCTGGACCTATTTTGTGAAGGCCCCGCGGCAGGACATCGCCCTTATGGCCGAATGGGAAGAAAAGCTGGAGAAACTCAGTGAAGCCACCATCAGGGAAAACATCACCAACATCAATGGTGTTCCCTCCTGGATGCTGGTCCTCCTCAAGCACATCCTGAAAAAAACAGGCAGCAGCAACATCCTGGAAGTGTGGCCCAACCTGGAGCTTTTTGTCCACGGAGGCGTCAGCTTTGCCCCTTATAAAGACCAGTTTGAAAAGATCCTCCCATCGGAGCACATGCACTATATGGAAGCCTACAATGCTTCTGAAGGCTTCTTTGCCATCCAGGATTCTCCCTACCGAAAAGACATGCTGTTGATGCTCGACTACGGGGTGTTCTATGAATTCGTGCCCATGGAGGAACTCGACCGCGAACAACCCAGGGCCCTGACGCTGGATCAGGTGGAGACGGATAAAAACTACGCCATTGTGATCTCTACCAATGGAGGCCTTTGGAGATACATGATCGGTGATACCATACGATTTACCAGCACCTATCCCCACAAAATCAAAATTTCGGGAAGAACCAAGCATTTCATCAATGCCTTCGGAGAGGAAGTGATCATCGACAATGCAGAAAATGCACTGAAAACGGCCTGCCAAAAGACAGGTGCATCCTTCAAAGAATACACCGCAGCTCCGGTATACATGGGAACCGATGTCAAGGGCAAACACGAATGGATCATCGAGTTTGAAAGAGCACCGGCAGATCTGAACAAATTCAGGGACCATCTCGACCAGGCACTGCAGGCAATCAATTCCGATTACGAAGCCAAACGATACAAGAACATCACCCTTGATCCGCCCAGGGTTCATCAGGCCAAACCGGGCCTGTTCTATCAATGGATGAAAAAACGGGGTAAACTGGGAGGACAAAACAAAGTACCCCGCCTGAACAATGACCGCAAATATATTGACGACCTGCTCGAGTTGAACCAAAAAATGTAATCCCGCCATGATCAGGCTAGTCTTCACCGGGATGGTTCTTTTCCCCATCCTTCTCTCCGGCAAAGGGCCTTTTGAGCTGATCACGACCATCCCAATGCCTGCCGAACGGTTTCAAACCGATATCATGGGACAGGTATACTGGTCGGAGGGAAGCACTCTGTTCCGCTATAATCCGGCCAACGATCAAAAGACGGAATACAGCAATGCCTTTCTGGGAGAGATCCATTCCTGGGATGCCTCGAACCCCCTGAAAATATTGGTTTTTCACAAACAGTTCAACAGCATTGTTTTTCTGGACAAGCACCTGGCTCCGATACGCTCCCCGGTCAAACTCGACCAATTGGGTGTATCGATGGTCAGTAACTGCTGCCTCTCCCACCGGGGCGGTTTCTGGTTGATCAACCGGGCTTCCGGACAAATACAGCGATACAACACCAGCCTGATGCCCTCGGAGTCTACAGAAATAATACCTGAATTCAATGGCTCTTATGAAGATCCCCCCGTCATCAGGGAACACAACAGGCGCCTCTATTGTCTGATACCAGGCTGCTGCGCCATGATATTCGATCGCTTCGGCAACCTTGCCCGGCGCCAACCTTTAAAAAATGTTGATAACATTCAAATGCTCAATCAAAATATTTATTATTTTTACAATGGCGATCTATATAGGATGGATAAAGATTTCCGGAATGCAGAAGAGGTTAAGTTGCCTCAGGTAAAGGGGAAATGGGAATTTGCCAGAAAAGGAGCCCAAAACACCTTGTTCTTGCTGAAAAACCGCAAGCTGTATATCTATAAATCCTAAAAATGCTGCCTACGTGAAACGCAAAAACAAAAAAAAGGAAGATAACCTCAAACGCATTCACCGCCATTCCATCCTGTTCAACAAACGTGAGCTCAATGCCATCAACCATTATTGCCGCAAATACAAGATAAAGAACCGGTCCAAATTCATGCGGGAAGCCATCATCTCCTCCATACTCAAACAATTTGAAGAGGACCACCCCTCACTCTTTGAAGATCAGCCCAACTTATTCGCTCCCTCTAAGAGGAACTACTAAAACATGATCATATGCACATAGCCATAGCAGGAAACATAGGCTCGGGAAAAACTACCCTCGCCGGTCTGCTTTCCAAACATTACGGATGGGAAGCCCACTATGAAAAAGTCGATGACAATCCCTACCTGAACGACTTCTATGAAGATATGCAACGGTGGTCATTCAACCTGCAGATATATTTCCTGAACAGCCGTTTCAACCAGATCCTCAAGATCAAAAATTCCGGCAAAACGGTCATCCAGGACCGAACCATCTATGAAGATGCCCATATTTTTGCCCCCAACCTGCACTCGATGGGCCTGATGTCGGCCAGGGATTTTGAGAACTACTTCTCCCTTTTCAACCTGATGAGCTCCCTGATCGAACCTCCCGACCTGATCCTTTACCTGAGAGGCTCCGTGCCCACCCTGGTCAACCAGATCCAGAAAAGGGGCAGGGAATATGAGAACAACATCCGTTTGGATTACCTCAAAAAGCTCAACGAAAGGTATGAATCCTGGGTGGACAGCTATAACCTGGGGAAACTGCTGGTGATCAATGTGGACAACCTGAACTTCTCCGAAAACAAGGAAGACCTGCGGAAAGTCATCGACACCATTGACGCCGAGATTCATGGTTTGTTCTGAAGCTTAATTTATTGGATTGCTTTACAACTTTTTTCCCCACTGATTCGTCTACTTTGTAGATCAACATCTGTCACATCATGAGGCGATTGCTATTGTTTATCATTGCAGGAGGAATGCTGGCCATTCCTCCATCCTGTACCGAGGATGAATTTCTTGAGCCGGTTAAGGTGGCTTTGAAAATAAAGATGGCCCACAACGAACCTTTTGACGACAGGGATGATGACGACAACAGTCTTTCCCTCGACGATACCATGGAGGACGAGCTTGAATTCATAAGCGGCAAACTGCACCTGACCGCCATTGAGTTCGGCGGGGAGCGGGAAAATAACGACAGCCATTATTTTTCCAGGAGTTTCAGCGATAGGCTGGTCGCCGACCTGGAGGAGGAAACCCTGAATCAACCGGTAAGCTTTGATATCCCGCAGGGAAGCTACAAAAGCATCCGGCTGACCCTGCACACCAACAAGACAGATACCTGCTGCGGGTTGGTTTTCAGGGGTATGTATGAACCGGAGATGGACGGCTCAGGTCAGATGGGGCCTCCACCGTTTGAAGAGATCCCTGTTGAACTCAGCTTCTTCAATCATGAGGAATCGATCCCGTTGACCCTGAAGACAGAAACGGGCGAACAACAAATTGTTTTCAAGAATGATCAATGGGATACACTGGAAATTACCATTGATCTGGCCCATATGTTCAAGATCATCAACCCCGGCAGACTGAGACAGGCTGAAATTCACGGGACCGGGAAACGGAAAAAGATCATCATCTCATCCCAACACAATCAAAAGCTTTATTACAGCCTCGTGGAGAGGGTGGAAAGGTCCATGAAGGCAGTAATCAAATAAAACCAATATTCATGGAGGAACGGGAATTGTACGGCGACCCTGATCTTATTCAGGGTTGCAAGAACAATGAGAGGAAATACCAGGAACTGCTGTACCGCAAATACGCCAGAAAGATGTACGGCATTTGCCTGAGCTATGCGGCTGACCGTGCCATGGCCCAGGATATCCTGCAGGATGGTTTCATCAAGGTGTTCAAAAAAATCGGCACCTTCCGGGAACAAGGATCGCTGGAGGGATGGATCAGACGGATCATAACCAATACCGCGCTCGATTATATGCGGCAGAAATCACGCAGTTTCGAGTTCATCGATGAGAACAAAAAGATAGAAGACGAGCAGATCGACAACACCATATTGGAGAAGATCAACAGCGACGGGATCTTTAAGGTGATACAGCAGCTTCCACGGGGTGCCAGGACCGTTTTCAACCTCTATGCAGTAGAGGGTTATACCCATAAAGAGATCGCTGACAAGCTGGAGATCACGGAAGGCACCTCGAAGTCACAGTTCAAAAGAGCCCGGGCATTGTTGAAGGACTTGCTCCGAGATTTTATTTGACAACAATGAAGGACAAAGCATTCCATAGATGGTATAAGCGGCTGATCGAAAACGGTCAGCAGATTCCTCCTGACCAGGTGTGGGAGAACATCAGCCTGGAGCTGGACCGGGAATTCTATGACTGGTATCGCAGCCGGGTGGAAGACCCCGGCAAGGAACCGCCCGAAACCGTATGGAATAACATAGAGGATCATCTAGACAGCTCATTGCATCATGCTTATAAAGCGGGGGTGGAAAATCCCGCTGAAGAGCCTCCGCCATGGGTATGGCAAAATATTGAACAAGAGCTCTCTGAGGAGGATTTCCATCAGTGGTACAAGCAACGGGTAGAGACCCCTGCCTATGAGCCTTCGGAAAAAGTCTGGAACAACATCCAGGACGAGCTGGATGTGGACAACACCTGGCATCGCATCCGCAAAAAACTGGACCGTAATGATAAAAGCCGCAACCGGGCCCTGATCTATGCAGCTGCTGCTGTGGCGTTGCTGTTCATTGTGATTCAGGTTTTCTCCCCCTTCCCAGATCAATCTCCCTTCAACAGCTCCCTGCAGAGCCCTGTAGCTGAGCAGCAGGAAGAAAAAGAAGTTCAGCCCGACCGGCAACCCGGAGAAGAAGCAATCCAGCCTGACCCGCCTGCAGAAAAAATGGCCGGTTCGCGAACAAAAGAGCAGCCTCAGGAACCCGGCCTGGCGGAAACTACTACTACTCCAGCGGTCGCTGACTCTACATCTTTAGCTTCTGATGCTGGCGCATCAACCCAAACACCTGTGATGTTGGCCAAAGCAGAGCCCATCCGTGTACAGCTGGAGGGGACCCATGACCAGGACCTGGGGGGGCTCCCCCAAACCAGCGTCAGCAGCTATGAAGAGGAACGGATTGAGCCTTCCTCTTCTCCCCATCACTATTATGTAGGATTAAACGGAGAATTGGGCAACTCCTGGCTGCTGAGCAACAAAACCATACACAGCATCCGCAATTCACCCTACAGCGCGGCTTCACCCCAACTCTCAAAATCCTACGGACTGGTGGCCGGAACATCCCTGAACGACAGGTTGGATCTACAGCTGGAAGCCTTGATCACCAATGAAACAGGACAAAATTACAGGGAATATACCGGGGGCCAGGTACTGAACAACCATATACGCCTCAACTACTCTTCCCTCAAAGTAACCGGACGCTATGAAGTGATCCCCTCGAGTTTTCAACTGCCCCTCTCCCATCACATCCTGCTGGGCACCTATGGAAGTTATCTGAAAGATGCACGTCAAAAAACGGCCGGCGAATCAGAAAATATACGGCCCGCCTACAAGAATTACAATATCGGAATGGTCCTGGGCTATGAGCTGGATACCCATATTGCCCCCAACTATACACTCTCTGCAGGAATAAGATATAATCCAGGTTTCATAAACATCTACGAAGGCACTGCCATTCTTCCTGCCCGGTTCAACAAAACCTACAGCTCTTCGGTCAACCTCAACATATCCCTGAAGTACAATTTTTCCGTGGAATGACCCCGGTAAAAACCTCACCCCCATGGACTTGAGCCGTATCCGCTCAGGAGGGTGAGACCAACGAAGGCGATCAGCATGGGGACACCATGGGAGGGCAAACCGCAGTGCAACCCGGCAATCCCTATCTGGCGTAAAAACAAGTTTATCAGGCTATACAGATGACAATCGACCCCGCTCAGGGAAGCTGTTGGCCCCCGGGGATTTTTTGGCCAAAACCGATTTTTTTTGGGAAGGATTACCACCTTTTGTACACATTCTTCGTCTTAGATAAGCAAAACCAATAAAACCCGAGCCATGAAACTCAGAATCACTTTATTTACTGCTGCACTGGTCCTGTTTGCTGCCGCATTTGTAGGATGCGAAGAGGAAAACTCCAACCAGACAGGAACCCTGGCGCTGTCCCTCACAGATGCTCCTGTGGATGACACCAACATAACCGGTGTCTATGTAACCATTAACGATGTGAAATATCATATGCAGGACAGCAGCTGGAAATCCTTCGAAGGCTTTGAAGGCCCGAAAAAATTCAATCTGCTGGCCCTGACCGACAGCATCAGCGAGTTGCTCGGTACTTTTGAAATGGAAGCCGGCACCTATACCCAGCTGCGCTTTATGCTGGATGCACCGGAAAAGGGTCAGGGGCCCCCAACCAGCCCGGGATGCTATCTGGAATTCAAAGACGGCGAGAGCATGCCCCTTTTCGTTCCCAGCGGGGGACAAAGTGGTTACAAAGCCACTGGGGCGTTCCGGGTACCCTCCAACGGAACCGTTGAGGTAACCGCCGATTTCGATGCCAGAAAATCCGTTCGCGAGACGGGCGGCATGCAGAAGCGCTACATCCTTCAGCCTACCATCCGCCTGGTGGTAAACAACCAGGCCGGAAGCATCGCGGGCGAAGTAACCAATCTGCCCACCGATGGCAGCGACATCACCATTTATGCCTATGAAGACGACACCTATACATCCGATGAAGCTGCCGATCCGGCCGAAGGCGAGACCCGCTTCCCCAATGCGGTAACATCCGATAAGGTTGGAGACAATGACTGCAACCACTCCCAGAAATGCTATCACCTGTATTATCTTGCTCCCACAACTTACGACCTGGTGGTGGTAAGAACCCTGGACGGTGAATTCCAGGAAGTAATGGGAGCATCTGAAGACGTGGTGGTTGAAAGCAGAAAAAATACCGGTCATCCCATTGACCTGGATGATCTTTCCTCCCTGTAAAAACCCGTATCCTCGAGAGGCCGGAACTTACTCCCCGTTTGTTCCGGCCTTTTATTTTTTGCCGTCCACCAAAAAATACCAAAAAATCACCCGTTCCTTCCCACCCCAACCCCATCCCCTTCGTCTTTTAACCGAATTATTTTACTAATCATAACACGGCAACCATGAAAACACGACTCCTTATTCTGACCTCGATCTTTTTGATTTTCGCCATTTTTCCCGGATGCGAAGACAAAAACAACGGCACGGGAACGCTGAACCTCTCCCTGACGGATGCTCCAACTGACCAGCCCGATGTAACCGGTGTTTACATCACCATCACGGGCCTGGAATACCACAAGCAAAACAACAGCTGGCAAACCTTCGAAGCATATGAGGGTCCCAAGACCGTCAACCTGCTGGAGCTAACCGACGGCATGAGTGAGATGCTGGGCTCCTTCGAGATGGAAGCCGGCCAGTACAACCAGCTGCGCTTTATGCTGGATGCACCGGAAAGAGGCGACATGCAGCCCTCCAACCCGGGATGCTACCTGGAATACAGTGGCGGCGAGACCGACCCGCTTTTCGTCCCCAGTGGTGATAACACGGGTTATAAGGCCACAGGGGCTTTCACGGTACCTTCCAACGGAAGTGTTGAATTGACAGCCGATTTTAATGTACGCAAGTCGGTTGTGGAAACCGGCACCCAGGACCTTTACATCCTCCAGCCCACCATTCGCCTGATCGTCAACAACGAAGCAGGCACCATAGCGGGAGGCATCACCAACCTGCCCACCGACGGAAGCGAAATCCTGGTGTATGCCTATGAAGACGGCACCTATTCAGATACCGAGGCCGCCGAGCCCGATGTGGAAACCAGCCGTTTTCCGGATGCAGTCACCAGTGACGCGCTCGATGAGGAAAACAGCTACCAGCTGAACTATCTTGCCCCAATGACTTATGACCTGGTGGTGGTGCGCACACTTGGCGGCCAGTTCCAGGAAGTTGAAGGCCTCGTTGAAGATGTTGTGGTTGAGAGCAAGAAGACCACCAACGCGCCAATCGATCTTTCCTCCCTATAACACCCGTATCCTCAGTAGATGAAAAAACCGGAGCCGTTGGTTCCGGTTTTTTCTTTCCGGTATACGACCCAAAATCGCCTGATACAATCAAACCCAAAAAATTTTCGTTCACCTGTTGGAAAATTGAGAAAAAGCTTTTACTTTTGCCACGCATTGAAGGATGAAGAACCCATCAGGAGCCTTTTGGCGAGTTTTAAAAGATCTTTGAATACATATTCCTCAGTAGCTCAGCTGGTTAGAGCACCTGACTGTTAATCAGGGGGTCGTAGGTTCAAGTCCTACCTGGGGAGCTTCACAAAGAAGGAGTTGCAATCTATCTTGCAGCTCCTTTTTTTGTTGGGTTCATACGGCAGGAATGCCTCCCGCGGGGTTCAAATCAATGGAAACGAGCGTAGCGGTTTACGCAGGCCTTATCAGAAAAAGGCGGGTCACGGCGTAGCAAAAGGCCGGGGCAAAAAAGCTGGCCCGCTCACCATTTGCTCAAGTCAAGCCATAACGCCTGGCATATCTTTCATACTCCTTCTCCAGCATCTTGCGGTTGATGGGGCCGCCATGGCCGGGGAGGAATGTATGGCAGGGTGTATCCAGCAGTTTTTTCCAGCTTTGGACCAGCTGGGTGATATTGTCGGCAAATGGCGGAAAGATGGTGTTGCGGAAGATTCCGAAGGCGGCATCACCTACCAGGGCCACCTCATCGTCTACCACCAGGCTCACCGAACCCGCCGAATGACCCGGGGTGGTGATCAAGCGTACGCCGGCCAATCCGCCCATCAGGTCGTAATCGTCTTCAATCTCCATGTCGGGCTCAAAGGGGGCATAACCAAACATTTTTTTGCCCATCAGGTTGCCGATGCCGGTCAGCATCCGTGGCAAAACGGAGGTGCCCCGGGGCAAAGGAGCAAAGCCCTTTTGGCCATACTGCGACTCGGCCTTGCCTACCACCACCCGGCAGTTTTCTTTTTCCTGAATCTTGGCGGCCGATTGACAATGATCGTAATGGGTGTGGGTGAGCACCAAAAAATCCAGTGTCCTTTTTTCCGGGAGCAACCCATTGATGGTTTGCTCCAGGCGCCGGAGAGACGATTTCATCCCCGTATCCACCAGCAAATGATGTTCGCCCGCAGCAACCAGGTAGGCATTGCCCCGGCCTTTCAGAACCTGATGAACATGATATCCTGAGGTTGTGGTCCACTGTTCCATAAGCTGCATGATTTATCTGTACATGTCTGTTACCACGAAGATAAGAAACAAAATGGAACCAGACCAGCCCCTTACCCCTGCCCGGGTCAAAATCGTGTCATTTTTCAAAAATTTATGGTTATTTTGCAATGCAAAAGGTGAGGCAGGACCACAACAATGAAACTGTGAAAAACATACCGATTGATTGGCTCAACAAGCGTTTCCCCCAAAACTACCTCATCAGGCATCCCCTCACGGGAGCCCTGATCATTGCCGTGTTTTGCTTCGGCTTTGTCATCCTGTACCGCCCCCTTAACAGCCACGAGGGCTACAACCTGACCTATGCCGAAACAATGGCCCTCTACTCATTAATTGCCGGGGCATTCCTGTATGGCTTTATACTGCTGATCAAACGTATCCCGTGGTTTGCGGATGAAAAAAAATGGACCCTTCCCAGGGAACTTTCCGCCATCCTGCTGCTGATGACCGGCCTGGGCATCGTCATCTATTTTCTGGCCTTCCTCATTGAACCCCCGGCCGACCGATGGAACCTGGCCACCCTCTGGGATTCTTTGATCAACTCGTTTATGATCTTTGTCCTGCCGTTCGCCTTTTTCTTCGCACTAAACCTTCATCATCACCTGACACAAACTCCCGCTTTACCCATCGCTGCGGATGTCCATACCGCCAGGCCGGGTGAAAAAAAGATCCCCATCCGGTCCAGGTTGAAAAAGGAAAAGCTGAGCTTCTACCCCTCCGAGTTTCTTTATGCCGAATCGCAAGGCAATTACGTGGTTTTTCACCTGTTTCGTGAAGGCAAAGAGGTAAAAAAGACCATCCGCAACTCCATCAGCGACATGGAGCAGCAACTCTCCGAGATTCCTTACCTGATTCGAACCCATCGGGCTTTCATTGTCAACCTCCACCAGGTGATCAAAAAAGAGGGCAACGTGAGCGGCTATCAGCTCATGCTGAAAAATACCGAAGCAAAGCTCCCGGTTTCCCGCAACAGGGTCAAGTTTTTTGAAACCCTGTTCGACCGGTATCACGAGTGATCTCCTGCCATTCATCCCAAAAAATTGCCTCCCGTCCCAATTTTTTACCACGCATCACAAATTCTTGTCGAGTGCACCAATTGATTGGATGTCAGAAAAATGTTCCGTCTATTTGTCGAAAATCTCATTGACAATTTTTAAAACACGGAACCATGCAAACACCCATCTCAACATTCAGCAAATGGCAGCTTCTGTTCATGTTTTCCCTATTGTCGTACACGGGAGTTCATGGGCAGCAGAAATACGGCATCCGGGGAACATTAAAAAGTGCCCACAATGATGAACCGGTCCTTTATGCCACGGTCGCCCTGATCGATGCATCCGATTCCTCCCTGGTGAAAGGAACACTGAGCAGCGTAGAGGGCACTTTCAGCCTAAATGTGGCACAGCCGGGCAATTATCTGCTCCGCATCAGCCACGTGAGCTACCAGCCGGTAGAGATGTCTCCGGGCTTTTCCGGTGAACCCATCTACAATACCGGTACCATCCTACTGGAAGCACGATCCCTTCAGATAGATAGGCTGGTAGTGGTCGGCGAACGAATCAAGGCCAAGGAAAAGGGGAACAAGACCACCTTCTTCATGAACAAAAGGGTGGCAAAGGCATCCAACACCGGTCTGGAAGCATTGAGGCATATCCCGGGCGTGCAGGTGGATCTTAACCAGAATCTCTCGTTGCAGGGCCGGGAGAACATCATCATTGAAGTGGACGGCAAACGAAGAGACATGGCTTATGTGCGGCAGCTACATCCCGGGGAGATCGACAAGATTGAGGTTATGGATACTCCGGGAGCCCAATATGCCGGGGATGTGAACGGGGTGATCAACATCCGGCTAAAAGAACCGGACGAAGGATTCCAGGGTCATGTCTATGCCGAAGCCCCGACCTCGGGATCGGAAGTCTACCTGCTGCCCAATGCCAGTCTACGGTACGGAAGAGAGAACTGGAGCGCACATGCTTCCTACCAGGGGGACCTGAAAAATTTCGACATCCGGGAATCGGAAAACCGGTTGTTTCAATACGGGGGAGCATCCAACCGGATTGCTTCCATGCAGGATGTGCGACAAAAAGAATGGTCGCATCGTTTTCAGTACGGAGTCGATTACCATCCCGGCCCCAAGGACCAGATCAGCTATTTCGGGTATTACAACCCTTTCTCCCATGAATTTGACGGAGAGGTCACTTTTCATGCCCAGGGGCAGGATATGGACAACATCTACTGGTCGGCCCGCAAGGATGAGAAAGACCGCAACCACAAAACCTGGCATTCGATCCATTACAAACATCGCTTTAATGAAAACCAGCAGCTGAGCGCCGAAGGCAGCTACTACCGCCTGAGCGGGGCCACCATCAATCGTTACCTGACCGACAGTACCAGTGCACCAGGCATCTCACTGCCGGTAAGTGAAGTAAGGCCGGAAAAGAGCCTGTTCCTGCTGAAAACAGAATATGCTTTCACTCCGGATAACTGGGAGGTGAGGCTTGGAACCCGGGGCGCCCTGCAAAATCTGACCGACAGGAAGCGTGAGGCGTTCCGTTACCGCGAGCAGGTGTTGGCCGGGTTCGTCCAGGCCGGGTATGCCGCTTCGCGATGGGACCTGAACATGGGGTTAAGGGCTGAACAAAGCTTTTCTGAGCTGGCGGATGGCTTCAGCAACCGGGATGCGATCCTTCTTCCTCATGCAGCCGTCAGCCATAAATTTAGCCGGTCATCCCGGCTGCGTCTCAGCTACAGGAAAAGCATCCACCGCCCCAATGCATACCAGCTGAATCCGGTTACCACCGAACCCGACCCTTTTTCGGTACAAAACGGAAACCCCATGCTCAAACCCGAACTTCACCACGAGCTGGCCCTGGCCTATACAGCCACCCTGGGCGGACATTTCCTTTCCGCCAGCGCGTTCTTTCATCAAACCCAACGGGTCATCAACCGGTTTACACACATCAACGCAGCGGGGCTGTTTGAGACACAAACCCTGAACCTGGGGAATGTCAGCCAATACGGCATCCAGGTGAAGGGAGCGGTAAGGCTGGGAATGGTCTCCCTGAACCCCTGTTTCCGGTTGTATGCATTGCAAACCCGTCCCAATGATCTTGCCGGGGCTTATCAAATCAAGGGTCAACGCCACCTGGAATACGATGCCGGGCTTTCGGCCATGGCCGATTTCAAAAAAGGACTTACTGCGTCATTTCAGTTCCAGTACAACAGTCCCAGCCACAACATACAAAGCATAACCCACGATGATCCCCTCTATTTCTTTTCGGTTGAAAAATCTTTTGGTAAGCAATTCAAGGCCGGTGTGAAAAGCGTACTTCCTTTGGACCGGTCGTTCACCTACCTGGGAACGAAAACAAGGGGAAGGCATTTTCAGGAAGCCTCGGAAGGATTCATCCACCTGTCGGGGCTGCCGGTATGGGTTACCTTCCGTTACCGTTTCGGATCCGCAAAACCGATAAATCAGGCCGAACGCAAGCCTAGACCTATGGATCGCCGGACAAATAAAGGTTTCTAGCTCGTCACGCTCCGTTGAATTTGTTGATTAAACCGGGGGATCAAACACAAAAAATTGAAAAAAGCCCGGTGTAAATCCCCGGGAAAGGCTTGATAGAAAAAGAAAATATGCTTTACTTTGCCGTCTCATCAAAGAGCAGCATATGTTTGGCATTGAAAATTACCTGGGATTCATTGCAGCGGGGCTTATCCTGAACCTGACACCGGGGGCCGATTCGGTTTATATCATCACCCGGAGCGTCGCTCAGGGTAAGAAAGCCGGCATGTATTCGGTGCTGGGAATATCCAGCGGCGGTTTAATACATACGGTTTTCGCCTCACTCGGACTTTCAGTCATCCTGGCGGAATCGCCCCTCGCTTTCACGGTAGTCAGATACCTGGGAGTCGGTTATCTGGTTTACCTGGGCATTAAGATGATTGCAGACCAGGGCTCTGGCAAAAGTCCCGACACAGTTGCCTTCGGGCAGCCGGACCTGGGAAAAATATACCGCCAGGGGATGATCACCAACCTGCTGAACCCCAAAGTAGCCCTTTTCTTCCTGGCCTTTTTGCCCCAGTTCATTGAGCCCTCGCAAACCCATGGCGCCCTGCCTTTCCTCTTGCTTGGAGGAACGTTCATGACCACAGGCACTTTATGGTGCTTGTTCCTGGCTTTCTCCACATCAATGGCGACAAAGTCTCTGCGCAACAACCAGAGAGTGGAAAAGACCATGAAAAAAATCAGCGGTGCCATTTTTATCGGACTGGGACTAAAGCTGCTTCTCACCAAATCTGCCTGAGGGTATCACACAAAAACCAACATAGGTTGCCTGATACCCCGCAAGATTTCCTTGTATCTATTTTAACCATCAACCGGTTCATAGAGTTTGAAAAGGGATTGGTGGCGCGCTGCATCCCCAGCCGGCCCTCCATATTTCTTTTAAACGGATGGGGGCAGAAGCATTCGGATTTCAAAAAGTGAAAAGGAGGGTTTACAATGTCAAAAAAAATGAGTATATTGTAAATCCCTAAACCACTAAACCCATGCGCCGGCCTATTTTATTTCTGTACTGCTGGGTGTTGTTCTTTTTTTATGCTTTTTCGGCCTACAGTACAGTTGCTGATGATACCCTGAAAATCCGTTTCTATTCAAAAATCGAGGATATCATCCCTAAGGATGAAATTCAAAAAGTATATGCTCAAATCGAGCATAACAAACAACAGTTACAGCTTGACAGTTCCCTGAAGCACCATCAGGAGATAGCCAGCCTCTATAAGAATATCGGCAACCTGGATAAATCGCTTAAACACCTCTACGGCGCCCTGGAGGCAATACCGCCATCCCGGAAGGATCATAAAAAAGCGGAAATCCTCAACAAGATAGGCATCATATACCGGTTACAGGGCTTATATCCCAAGGCCCGGGAAAACCACCAGAAAGCCCTGGAGATTTTCCAAAAGAAAGGTGAGGATTCAAAGATTCATGAAACCCGCTATTATATAGCCCTGGTAAAAAGAGAGCTTGGAGAATTCGATGTTGCCCTCCAGATTTTCTACAAAAGCCTCAACTGGTTTGAACAGAAAGGCTATGACAAAATGACTGCCCGGATCCTCAACAGCATCGCCAATGTATACCGGATCATGGGAGACAACTCCAGGGGATTAAAACTCTATGAAGAAAGCCTGGATCTTTACAGAGACATGAAGGATACCGTTCACATTGCCATGCTCATGAACAATATGGGCATCGCCTTAAAAAATGAGAAACAGTTCAACAGGGCCCTGGAGTGTTATTTCAAAGGACTGGAGATGGACAAGAGACATTTGCAGGTGTTGAGGCTTTCCAGGAAATTGAACAACATCGGTTACATATACATCCAGTTGGGGAATTATGAGGCCGCACTGAAATACCTCAATAAGTCTTTGTCTATAAAAGAGCTGATGAACTCAGAGGTTGATATTGCCCTGACGCGCTATAACCTGGGGGTGTGTTATACCCATCTCAGGGAATACGACACCGCCCTCAACCATATGCTAAAAGCCTATACCACCAGCCGCGAGCTGAAAAACCTTACACTGGCCCGTAGCTGCGCCGAAAAACTAAGCCAATTATATTACCGGAAAGATGAATTCCAGGAAGCCTACAACTATATGTTGGTAGCCAACAGGTACAGAGATTCCCTCTTTAATATCACCCTAGGCATGAGGATGGATATGATCGAAAGCAGATATCAATCGGATCAGCCTTTGGAAAAAAGCTTCCTGGAAAGGGGGAACAAAACCAGGTATTTGTATGTGGGGTTTATTATACTACTTTTTGTTATCACGCTTCCTGCCGTTTTCATTGTGCTTCAAAAAAAACGCCTTAGCATCAGCCACAATCGACAGGATCAGCTTCGCACTGAAAAATACCGTCTGCAGGAAGCCCTGGAATCCACCAAGAAAAGACTGCACTCCAATAATTTAAGATTACTGAGTAAAAACCAACTTTTGAAGGACTTACAAAACAAGCTTAAAGACATCAAGGGAAACCTGCAAACATCCCAGAAAGCAGGGGTTCAAAACCTCATTAATGAACTGAATACGGGCACTGATGAGCATTTGTACCATAAAATTGAAATCCTTAACGGCGATTCACAGCAATTCTTCCATAAACTGAATGAAAATTATCCCGAGCTCACGCCGAATGAAAGGAAACTCTGCGCCTTGCTGAAGCTGAACCTTTCCACCAAAGAGATCTCGGATATCACCAAACAATCCCCCCAGAGCATTCTGATGGCCCGAAGCCGGTTACGCAAAAAATTGCGGATCGACCGGAAAACCAACCTGACCAATTTCCTGATGGATCTCTAGCATCCTGTTTATTATCAGCCATTTTGCTTGGGATGTATATAAATTGTTATACTTCCCCCATAAATTGTTATGCCCACAGTTGGGATTTGTAATGGATATGTCCGTTTTTGGGTAGCACTTACTCTAAACCCCAAAATATTCACCTATGAAAAAACCAATTCTTGTCAGTTTATTGCTGCTTATTGTATCTTTTACAATGGCGCAAGTAGAGATTACGGGAACGGTCACAAATGCGAAGACCGGTGATCCAATCCCCGGTGTATCGGTTGTGGTGAAAGGCCAAACAACCATCGGTACATCCACCGACATGGATGGCCAGTATACACTGGAGGTGCCCTCAGGCGCAGAAGCATTAGTATTCAGCTTTGTGGGCATGCAGAAGAAGGAAGTCCCTATTCGGGGCAGGAACACCATTGATGTAGCCTTACAACCTTCTGTGGAAGAGTTGCAGGAAGTTGTGGTAGTAGGCTACGGCACCTCTTCAAAGGAGGCCTTAACAGGTTCGGTGGGCCAGATTGAAGCAGAAAACATTGAAAAAACGCACGATGCTACTTTCACGGGAGCCTTAAAAGGAAGAACGGCTGGTGTTAGAATGACCACAGCCGAAGGTCAGCCGGGAGCCAATCCCCAGGTAAGGATTCGGGGGGTGGGATCCATATCAGCCAGCAGTGAGCCGCTCTATGTGGTTGACGGTATTCCGGTAACCAGCGGTGACCTGGCCCAAACGGAAATCTCCAATGAAAACCGGAGTACTTCCGTGCTTTCCACCATCAATCCCGGTGATATTGAGAGCATCACGGTATTGAAGGATGCGGCAGCCACCGCCATTTATGGTTCGCGCGGCGCCAATGGAGTCATCCTCATTGAGACCAAAACCGGAGAAAAGGGAGAAGCCCAGATCAACTTCAGCGCCCAATACGGCGTATCCGATGCAGCCTACAACAACCTGCTGGAACCGATTGAAGCGGATCAATATAAGACCCTTTTTATCCAGGGTTATACCAACCGTCCCGACAATCCAATGACCGAACAGGAAGCGCTGGATCTGTTCAATGATTATTTCCCTAAGCCGGCCAATACCGACTGGCTTGATGAGATATCCCGTCAGGGCAACACCCACCAGTACAGCCTCAACGCCAGCGGTGGAGATGAAAACCTGCGTTATTATACATCAGGATCTTACTATAACCGGGAAGGATTCCTGATCGGTGCCGACCTGGAGAGATACTCCCTTAGATTGAATCTCAACACCCAGGCCACGGAAAATCTCCGACTGCAAAACAACCTCTCTCTTGGCCGCACCGTACAACATGGGGTAGAAGATGAGACTTCATGGTCCAATCCCATGTACAACGCCTACCTGCTCCCTCCCCAAGTACCGGTCAAAAATGAGGCCGGCCTATATTACGGAGCCCACAAAAGGTTCATCATGGCCGGCAACAACCCGGTGGGAAAAATGAGCGGTGATGATGCCCGTTGGCTCAAGCAAACCAGGATACTCGACAACCTCTCGGCAACCTATGACATCACCGACCAGCTGACCTTTAAAACAGCATGGAACTTCGACCTCCTTTTCCTCCATGAATTCGTATACCAGAACGGGCGCTACGGTGATGATGACGACAAGGGAGGAGAGGCCGACGAGGCGACCACCAATGAAATCAACTGGGTCGGCACCCAAACCCTGAATTACAACAACGTGTTTGCCGACAGCCACAGTGTGGATGTATTGCTGGGTTATGAAGCCCAAAAGAACGACAGGCGCTATACTTATTCCCAGGCTTCGGGATTCCCCACCATTGACCTGAAGACCCTGGCCAATGCAGGAACACCCAGTACAGCGTGGAGTTCGGGTACCAAATACAGCTTTGTATCCCTGTTCTCAAGATTGAACTACAATTTCAAAAGCAGATACTTCCTCTCCTTCAGTTTCAGGCGCGACGGATCCTCCCGTTTTGGCGAAGAAAACCGCTACGGTAATTTCTGGTCGGTGGGCGCTTCCTGGAGACTTGCGGAGGAAGCCTTTCTGCAGAACGTTGATTGGATCAACGATCTGAAAATCAAAGGGAGTTACGGGATCACCGGTAACGCGGATATCGGCAACTTCGCCGCCAAGCGGCTGTTCGGGTTTGGCCAGAACTACGACGGACGGCCGGGAAGCGGACCCTCCGCGGTGGGCAATCCCTTCCTAACCTGGGAACAACAGGCCAACTACGACCTGTCTATGTCATTCAGGTTGTTCGACATGTTATCCGGTTCGGTTACCTATTACAACAGGAAAAACGAGGACCTGATCCTGGACCGCCCCATTTCCCTGACCTCAGGATTTGATGACCACATTGAGAACGTGGCCAACATGGTCAACAAGGGCCTGGAAATTGAAATGAACGCCGATGTGGTGCAATCCCCCAACCTGAACTGGAACGTGGGCTTTAACTTCTCCACCCTGAAGAATGAGGTCACCAAGCTGGATGAACCCATCATTACCGATGTAGGGATCCATCAGGAAGGACACGACTTCTACGAATTCTACCTCTATCCCTGGGCCGGGGTCAATCCGCAAACCGGCCTGTCGGAATGGTATACCGATGAGACCCTGACCAACAAGTCGAGCGACTACCGCGACACCGAAAAGGTTTTCACCGGAAAGAGCGCCATGCCATCTGCTTATGGAGCCCTGACCACCCGGCTGGACTATAAGAATTTCACCCTGGATATGATCGTCAACTTCGAATGGGATAAGTACATCTATGACGATGCCGCCTTTGTGATCCATGGGGACGGCCATTATACGCCCCGGAGCACCTCAAAAAGGGCATTCGAAGGTCGATGGATGCAGCCGGGCGATCAGACCCTTTTCCCTCAGCATTATTGGGGGAACGTGGTATCCAATGTCCGGGACCAGAGCCGGTTCCTGATGGATGGCACCTATGCCCGGCTGGGCAATGTCACCCTCTCCTACAACCTGCCCCAGAAGACCCTGAACAGTCTGCAATGGCTCAACGTACGTTCGGTAAGGATATACATCAAAGCCTCCAATTATCTGACCTGGACCAGAAACCAAACCGGCGATTTTACCTTTTACGACCTTTACGTTGATCCCGAAAACCAGATCAATGGTGTTGCGGAAACAGGCCAGCCACCTTTGAAAACATTATCCTTCGGTCTGGACCTTGGTTTATAATTATGATTCATTCAAAGTTAAAAATCAGACACTATGAAAAAGTCAATCAACATATTCATCAAAATGCTTCTGATCATGGCAATCGTAATACCACAGTCATGTTCGGATGATTTCCTCGATCTTAAGCCCCAGCAATCCCTCGAGGAAGACAATGCCATGAACACCATCGACAAGCTGGATGCGGCGATCACGGGAATATATGAAGAGCTCAACAGTTCAAACTATTATGGCCGTTATATCTATATTGTACCCGATGTGATGAGCGACGATGTCAAGCAGAATGCCGGAGCCAACAGGGCCGTGGAATTTGCCCAGTATCAGGCAAATCCAGATCTTTGGATACCGGAAGGGCTTTGGGAAGATTGCTACCAGGTAATTGACCGGGCCAACCGGGTCATTCACAATGAGACCGACTTCCCTGACGCGGTACAGGGGCAGGCTGATTTCCGCAAAGGGGAAGCCTATGCACTGAGGGCACTGGCCCATTTCGACCTGGTGAAGATGTATGCCCAGCATTATACCTTCACCGACGATGCCTCCCATCTTGGTGTACCCATCAAGACCAAGATTGATGCCTTTCAAAAGCCCGAAAGGAACACCGTTCAGGAAGTCTATACCCAAATTGTCTCCGATTTTCAGGATGCGCTCACCTTAATGCAGGCATCACAAAATCCTTCCAGTAGTGGTACGCTCTCTACCCATGCGGTTAAAGCTTTGCTCTCGAGGGTATACCTTTATATGGAAGATTGGGAAAATGCTGCAGACATGGCCACCGATGTGATCTCCGACGGTCCCTACGGCCTGTTCTCTCATGGCAATTACTTTGATATCTTCTCTCAGGATTTCAACAAAGAGCGGATCTTTGAGGTGGTATTCACCCCGGCCGGTATGCTCGGCTCAGACTGTATGGGCGGCTTGTACCTCTCCCAGGTCTACGGCGATTATCTGCCTTCCGATGATCTGCTCGATACCATCCCCGCCGGCGACGCCCGCAAACGCATCGGCGCCCTCTGGGGAGAAGGCGAAGGAGAAGTCTTCACGATAGATCCATCCCTGGCGCCTCCCTACGACAGCCTGCGGGTGAACAAATGGCCCGATCCCAACGGTGAACAGAACATCACGGTGATCCGCCTGGCAGAAGTGTATCTCAACCGCGCAGAAGCCTACTACCATATGGACCAGCCCGGTGATGCCCAGACCGATCTTAACACCATCCGCCAGAGAGGACTGCCTTCTGCACCCGATGTAACGGCCACCGGACAGGCATTGCTGGATGAGATCCTGCTGGAAAGAAGACGGGAACTTTGCTTCGAAGGCCACCGGCTGTTCGATCTGATGAGATATCAAAAGGATATGATCAGAGATGACTGTACCGGCGCCACCTGTACAGTTACCTACCCGGATGGCCGGTTTATCCTGCCCATCCCGGTAGACGAGATGGATGTCAATCCCAACATGATACAAAATCCGGCTTATGATTAATCATCCATGATTAATCCCCTGGAAACCGGTGCCTACCAATTATCCTGGCACCGGTTTCTTTTTCTGAGCGGAGAATTGAGGTTCCTCCTCCTGAAGAGGCCCATTGAAACCCACCAGGATATCAAAACAACCGACCCATTCGTAAACTGCCATGACAAAGCACCACTGACCCGCAAAAACCAAAACCATGCGAACCAGTTTTGATTCCCTGAAACCAAAAGGCACCAACCAGCATAACAAGAAGATGAACAAAGCATGCGGATCCACAATGCCTTAAGCAAACACGCCATTCTTGAAGTTGTAACTTATTAAAAAATAAAGATTTAAGACAATATTATAATCTTATAAAAAAAATCCTTACCTTTAAAGGTTTATTCACCGGGAAAAGGTAAGGGAAACTTTCCCGCATCCTTCAGCAATAAAACACCAACGTTTTCAGTTGAACTATATTGAATTTCATTTGTCTCCACCTAAAGCCTCAATTTTTGTATTATGAACATCTACATCGGAAACCTCAACTACACCATTGACGAAGCCAAATTGCGCAACGTATTTGAACAATACGGAGAAGTAGCTTCCGCCAAGATCATCACCGACAAAGAAACGGGAAACAGCAAAGGTTTCGGCTTTGTGGAAATGCCCGACGACGACGAAGCCAGAAAGGCCATTCAGCACCTGAACAGCCAGGAGATAGACGGCAGGCATGTTAAAGTAAACATTGCCAAACCCAGGAAAAATTTTTCCAATAGAAACCGATCCTAGCCTTTGGTGCAGACGGGATTTTATCTGCATAGGGATAACAGACAGTGGCGGCCGAACGCTACTTTGGATGAACGGGGTAACGGAAAGCCTGAATGAATGCCCCTTAGCGCAGAGCTATGTTTTTTAACCAGCAACACTGTTATTGATGAAGAAATGAGACAGCTGATCATAACCAAGCAGGTAACCGACCGGGGTCAGGATTCCATAGACAAATACTTTCAGGATATCAGCAGGTATGAACTGCTCACCGCCGAAGAAGAAGTCAGGCTTACCCGGCTTATCAAAAAAGGAGACCAAAAAGCCCTGGAAAGATTGACACTGGCCAATCTAAGGTTTGTGGTATCGGTGGCCAAGCAATACCAGAACCGTGGCCTGGGACTGCAGGATCTGATCAATGAAGGCAATCTGGGTCTGATCCGGGCAGCCAAACGCTTTGATGAGACCCGCGGCTTTAAATTTATCTCCTATGCCGTCTGGTGGATCCGTCAGGCCATCATCCAGGCCATTGGCGAACAATGCCGAATCGTCAGGTTGCCCCTGAACAAGGTGGCCAATATCAACAAAATCAACCGGGCCATCACCGAGCTGGAACAAAAATTTGAACGCGAGCCTACCGATGAAGAAATAGCCCGCCAAGCAGAACTGAGTGAAGAAATGGTGGCCATAGCCCAAAAAATCAAAAGACATCACCATTCCCTCGATGCTCCTTTGAAAGGACAGGAAGAAGATGCAGGCAACCTGATCGATTTCCTGATCCCCGAAGGCGATCCTTCGCCCGATGTGAAGCTCATCAATGAATCCCTGAGGCAGGAGATCAACTCAGCCCTCCAGAATCTCACACCCAAAGAAACCCTGATCACAGAACACTTCTTCGGGCTGAACGGTAAAATGAAACTTTCACTGGGAGAAATTGCCGATAAGTTAAACCTTTCCAAAGAACGGGTCCGCCAAATCAAAAATATTGCCCTGCGCAAGCTCAAGAAATCCCCCAATAAGAATCTCCTCCAGAAATTCATCTGACGAACGGCGCTTTCGCATTCCCTGAGCAAACAACAAAAAATCACCGGAGCCCCAACATAGATTCAAATCGCTGTTTTGCAATTTAAATACGACTTTGCAATTCATTGCCTTTGAGTGATTTATGAAACCTGCAGCATTTCCCTTTTAAATAAAGAGCAGCAACCGTCCCATGACATTCAACCCCATGGAAATAATATTAAAATTAAAGCCTGTTGCCACTTTTAACACAATTAATTGACAATGAAAGATCTATCTTTAAATGCAACTTGAGGTAAAAATACCCGGGCCACCGCCTTCCATCTTAATATCATCCAAAGCGGACCCATGCGGCTATAGCAAGAAATAAAAA